>ERZ1034984.1852-NODE-1852-length-18455-cov-26.324293_pt1 | contig 18455 bp, 14 predicted proteins | sample MGYA00520589_ERZ1034984 | MGnify/ENA primary metagenome ERZ1034984 (study PRJEB33766, sample SAMN09781790) | gut metagenome | biome: gut microbiome | host: Homo sapiens | place: Madagascar | study: EMG produced TPA metagenomics assembly of the PRJNA485056 data... | reverse complement strand
CGGCACCGGCACCTTGCCGGTCGGGGTGCAGGGGCGAAGCGCCCTGCTCGCTCCAGAGGAGCGAAATCCCGGTGGGGGATTACGGAAGGTTATTTGACCGGATCGGTGTTTTTCGGAGCGTCCTTTTTCTCTTCCGGGGCTTTCAGGAACATATCGGCCAATCCTTTGATTGCGTTGACCGTCTCTTCCTTCTTTTTCTTCTTGTCGGTCTTTTCACCCTCTTTGACCGGAGCCGGCTGTGCTTGCCCGTTTTTGTTTTCCTCAGCTTTTTCCGCCTCTTTCAGGAACAGGTCGCCGAGCTGGTTGATCACTTCACCCGCCGGTTTGGCGCCTTTTCCAGCGGAATCCAGCAAGGTGTCGCTGACGCCCTTGAAGGTCTTGCCGAGATCGCTGAGACCGTCGGTGGCGACGCCCGCGCCCTGCAGGATCACCAGCAGCACCTGATCGTAGAGCGCATAGACGGTATCGCCCAGCGAGGAACCGCCGCCGATTTCGGTCAGTTCGACCGGAGGAAGCACCAGATTGACGTTGGATTTCAATAGTTGCGAGGAGAGCGAGAAGGAGCTGTCCGAAACCTTCACCAGATGGATCACCACCTCTTTTTTGGGAGCTTTTTCCCGCTCCCTGCCGGCAGAGGACTCTTCCGGTTTCTCCTCTTTGTCGTCCCTGTCTTTTTTCTTCCTGGATTTCTTGTTGTACTTGTCGATATTTTTTTCAATATCCGACAGGTTGCTGGAGCCGTCGAGACGCATCTCGTAATTCGTCTTCAGCCCTTTGATGATGATTTCATCGACTTCGATCCGGTTGCTGAACAACGTCCCGGGGTTCACCTTCACATAGATGCTCTCCAGCACCAGCGCATTCGGCTGCTGGTAGCCGGGCGGGTTCCCCACCTGCAGCCCCTCCAGCCTGACCTTGCCGTCGAAGGAGCTGGAAAATGAAGCCAGTTTCACCGGCGTGCCGGTCACCAGCTCCCCGATTTTCGGAACCAGCCCCATCACGATATAGTCCCGGAACACCAGCCCCAGCAGAATCACCGCCAGCAGCACGATTCCGGTCCATTTCAGCACCGTCAGCCAGTTTTTTTTCTTCTTCGGGGCCTCTTTCGCCGCAACCGGGGCATCCTCTGCCGCCGCTGCGGCCTCCGTCTTCTTCATGTCCTCTTCACTCATGATCATTTCACTCCATATTTACCCGCCATCTTAATCAGCGCCGCCTGCTGCCTCTCGCTGAGGATCTTCCCGGAGGCGTGCTGTTTGGCCAACGATTCGTAGAACACCTTATCATCGTAGGTAAAGCGTCCTTTTTTGACCGGTTCGGCCCATTCGGTCACCTTGCCCAGCTCTTCCAACAGCCGGGTCACTTCGGGATTCGGCGCGGCCGGAGCCGCCGGAGCGGCCGTTTCTCCCCCTTCTCCGGCAGGAGCGGCCTGCACTTCCAGAATCCGGTCGACCAGCGCCGCATCAGTCAGCTCGCCGTGATACTTCATCGCCATCCGGCGGAGCGCGGCGGTCTGTTTTTCCGACAGCGCCTTGCCGGAGAGCGCCTGCTTTTTCAACGACGTGAAGAACTTCTTGTCGTCGTAGGTGAACCGCCCTTTTTTGGTCGGCGGCTCGAAGGTCACCTTGTCGAACGCCGCGAAAAGCCCGGCATAGTCCACCGCTGCGCAGACCGCTTCGGAGCGTTCGCGCTTCTCCTTGCGCTCGGCGTGATCGGCAACCGCAGCGCCGACCGCCTCCCGCAGCTCGGCGGAGAGCCCGGCCACCGCTTCCGGCGGAATCTGGCTGTAATACTTCGCGGTCATGATCAGCAGCGCCTGAAACTGCTTGGCGGTGATCTTCGCATCTTCGTCAAATTTCTCCTTCAGCGAACGGAAGAACTTGCCGTCGTCATAGGTGCGCCGCCCGACTTTGCCGGGAGCTTCAAACGTCACGTTTTCCAGCAGTTTCAGCAGCGCCTCCGCATCGGCGGCGGGCGGGGCGTCGCTGTTTTTCGCGTCCTCGACCCACGGCGCGAATTTGGAGTAGAAATCCTCCATCATCTGCGTCCAGCCGACTTTGCCTTCTTCGATCTCGTCGAGCTCCTTTTCCATCTGCGCGGTAAAGCCGATGTCGAACAGCGCGGGCAGCCGCTCCACCAGAAAATCGTTGACCGAAAAGCCCAGCTCGCTCGGAATCAGCTTGCCCTGTTCGCGGTTCACGTAGTTCCGGTCCTGAATGGTGCGCAAAATCGTCGCATAGGTGGAGGGGCGGCCGATGCCGTTCTCCTCAAGCTCCTTGATCAGCGAAGCTTCCGTATAGCGCGGCGGCGGCTCGGTGAACTTCTGCTCTTTGTCGAACTTGCGCAGCTCCAGGGGATCGCGCTCCCTGAGCGAACCGAGCACGGCGGCCTCCTGCGTTTCGTCCTTGCGTTTCGCGACATCCTCGTACACCTTGGAATGGCCGGGAAAAACCGGCACGGTCGCGGTGGTGCGGAAGGTGTAGCCGTTGCCGTCCGAACCGTCCACGCCGACGTCCACCGTGGTCAGGTTCACCACCGCCGGAGTCATCTGGCTGGCGACGAACCGCCGCCAGATCAGCGTGTAAAGCTTGAGCTGCTGCGGGTCGAGGTAGGCGGCCATCTGCTCCGGGGTGCGGCGCACGTCGGTCGGACGGATCGCCTCGTGCGCCTCCTGCGCGGCCGCTTTATTCTTATAGTAGTTGGATTTCGCGGGCACGTAGGCGTCCCCGTAGGTCCGGCGGATGAATTCCGCCGCCGCCTGCTGCGCTTCGCGCGCAATGGTCACCGAGTCGGTACGCATGTAGGTGATCAGACCGACCGCGCCGCCTTCGCCGATGTCCATGCCTTCATAGAGCTGCTGCGCATAACGCATGGTGTTGGTCGCGGAATAATGCAGACTCACGTTGGCCGCCTGCTGCAGCGTACTGGTGGTGAAAGGGGCCTGCGCATAGCGTTTGCGCTCGGCGGTGGTCACCGACGCGACCGCCGGGGCCGAACCGCCCTGAATCGCGCGGATCAGCTGCTCCGCGGCCTCCGCATTCGGGACCTTGAAGTCCTTGCCGTTGATTTTGAACAGGCGGCTGGTGAACTCCTCGCCGGATTCGGTGCGAAAGACCACCGAGAACACCCAGTATTCTTCCGGCACGAAAGCGTTGATCGCCCGTTCGCGCTCCACCACCAGCCGCAGCGCCGCGGACTGCACGCGCCCGGCGCTGCTGCCCTTTTCGATCCGCGACCACAGCAGCGGGCTGACCTGGTAGCCGACGATCCGGTCCAGCACCCGGCGCGCCTGCTGGGCGTCGACCAGATTCAGATTGATCTCGCCCTTCTCCTGCATCGCGCGCTCGATCGCACTGCGGGTGATTTCGTGAAACGTGACGCGGTAGAACGGGGCCTTGGTGCTTTTATTCAGCACCTCGGCCAGATGCCACGCGATCGCTTCCCCTTCGCGGTCGGGGTCGGGGGCGAGATAGATTTCGTCGGCTTTCTTCGCGGCCGATTTCAGCTCCTTGACCACCGACTTGCTGCGGGCGGTATCGACGTACTGCGGGGCGAAGTGATTCGCGATATCGACGCCGAGATCGCGTTCGGGCAGGTCGCGGATATGCCCCATCGATGCGAAAATATCGTAATCCTTGCCGAGCATCTTCCCGATGGTGCGGGCTTTGGTCGGCGACTCAACAATCAAAAGTTTGGACATGAAACAGAACTCCTCTATTTGGTGCGCTCCGGAAAATTGCAAGCTATGCGCGCGCGTATGCGTATATATCATACATTATCCCCTCATTACCGGAAAAGTCAAGTTTGAGCGGAAAAAATTGACAATTATCGATAGCCGGATTACATTATCCATGCTATATTATCTGCAGAGGAGAAAAACAACGTGAAGGGAGAATCAGTCATGGAAAATCAAGCAGTCATCGGCGTCGTCGGCCTCGCGGTCATGGGGGAAAACCTGGCCCTGAACCTGGCGAACCATAACTTCCGCACCGCCGTCTACAACCGCACCGTCTCCAAAGTGGACGATTTCATCTCCGGCCTCGGCGCCGGCAAGCCGGTGACCGGCTGCCGCACCATCGAAGAATTCACCGCCGCGCTGGAAACCCCGCGCAAGATTCTGCTGATGGTCAAGGCGGGCGCTCCGGTGGACGCCTGCATCGCCGAACTTCTGCCCCACCTGCAGCCGGGGGATATCATCATGGACGGCGGCAACAGCTTCTATCTCGACACGGTCCGCCGGGAGCGCGAACTCAAAAAGCAGGGCATCCTGTACCTCGGCGTCGGCATCTCCGGCGGCGAAGAGGGCGCGTTGAACGGCCCTTCGCTGATGCCCGGCGGCAACCGCGACGGCTGGCCGGCGGTGGAGCCGATCCTGAAAACGATTGCCGCGCAGGTGGACGGCGTTCCCTGCTGCGAATGGGTCGGCCCAGAAGGCGCGGGGCACTTCGTGAAGATGGTGCACAACGGCATCGAATACGCCGACATGCAGCTGATCGCCGAAGCCTACGGCTATATGCGCGACGCGCTCAAATTCAACAATGAAAAGATCCATCGCATTTTCTCCAACTGGAGCCGGGGCGAGCTGGCCGGCTACCTGCTGGACATCACCAGCGATATCTTCACTTTCAAAGACCCGGAATCCGGCGCGCTGCTGCTGGATAAGATCCTCGACGCTCCCGGCCAGAAGGGAACCGGGCGCTGGACCAGTGTGGCCGCGCTGGAGACCAATACGCCGGTGCCGACCCTGACCCAGGCGGTATTCCAGCGCAACCTCGACGCGGACAAGGAGCTGCGGATCAGGGGAGCGCAACTGCTGCCCGGCGCCGCGCCGGACGAGAGCGACCCGATGACCGCCGATGAAATCGCCGAGGAGATCAGCGCGCTGGAGTCGGCGCTCTACTGCTCGAAGCTCTGCGCCTACGCGCAGGGCTTCGCGCTGCTGAAGGCGGCGGAGCGCGAATACGGCTGGGCGCTCAACTACGGCGAACTGGCACTGCTGTGGCGCGGCGGGTGCATCATCCGCGCCCGTTTCCTGAACGATATCAAGGCCGCCTACGACCGGGAACCCGGCCTGGAAAACCTGATGTTCGACGAATTCTTCCGCGACGCGGTGAAGCGGCGGCAGGACGGCTGGCGCTACGCGGTGGCGGCAAGCGCGCTGTTCGGCGCGGCGATGCCCGCGACGGCAAGCGCCCTCGGCTACTACGACAGCATCCGGCGGGCGGATTCCCCGAGCAACCTGATTCAGGCGCAACGCGACTATTTCGGAGCCCACACCTTCGAACGCAAGGACCGTCTGCGCGGTGAATTTTTCCATAACAACTGGACCCATTAAACCATACGGAACCACACATCATGAAAAAACTCCTCGGCCCCGCCTGTTTCGCCGCGCTGCTGGCCCTGTTCGCCGCCGGCTGCGCAACCACCGAAGTGGAGGAACCCATCCCCGTCGACATCACGCTGGAAGAGCTCCAGTCGAAGATGACCAGGGCGATGGATCCGACCGGCCGCTACGCGAAAGCGAAAACCTACACGATGCAGCAGACCACTTCCACGGAGCGTTTCCTCGACGACCCGGAAGTGCAGCGGGTCGAGGTCAAATTCGCCCGGCCGGACTCCTTCAGCCTGACCACCTATGAGGACAACGAGCCGCTCTCCGGCATGATCGTCAACGGTAAAAACGGCTGGGTCGCCGACTACAGGCGCCGCAAGGTCGTGCAGCTGGACGGCAAGCAGCTCGAACAGCTCAAGATGCTCTCCTCCATCGCCAGCCCGGACAGCACCTACCGGAAGATTTTCGCTTCGGCCGAGCTTTCCGGCTGCCGGATCGACGGCAAGGACTACTACAAGATCACCTGTCTCCACCGTGAACCGGATCAGGGGCCGACCGAAATCTATGTCGACCGTGAAGAGTTCCTGCCCCGGCGCTGGAAAACCTCGTTCAAGGCGGGCAACAACCGGGTCGATTACGATTCCAGAATCGACAAATATTCGCTCCGCGACGGAGTGATGATTCCGGACGAGACCACCACCGTCCAGAACGGGCATAAACAGACCACCACCGTCACTTATTACCGGTTGAACACCGCGATTTCACCGCGCACGTTCCGTCCTCCGCTCTTCTGACAGTTGCAATCTTCTTCCGGCGCGGACAGTGGAACAAACTCTCCGCGCCGTTTTTTTCCGCGGCCGCGGCAGATTGCCGGATTCGCTCTTGCATAAGAATGCAATCGGTGGTATTTTATGGAAATGAGCGGCAAACACCGATTCGGAAGGGACATGATTCATGGCGGTAACCATTCACGATCTGGCGAAGATCGCAGGCTTGAACGCTTCGACGATTTCGCGCGCCCTCCGCGGCGATGAACGGGTCAAGCCCGCCACCCGCAAGAGGATTCAGGAGCTGGCCCGGCAGCACGGTTACTCCCCGAACCTGCCCGCGCGCCAGCTGGCGCGCGGCAAAACCGGCAATCTCTGGTTCTGTTTCGGCTCGGCGGATTCCGATATCGAGCGCCAGACCGCGGTGAGGCTCAACGAGCTTTTTCACAGGCAGGGCTTCGACCTGCTGCTGGTGCTGCACAACAATTCGCCGGAGCGGTTCCGGCAGCAGCTCAAAAAACTCTACCAGCAGGCCGCCGACGCCGCCATCCTGATTCCACCCAACGACACCAACAGCTGCGAATCCCTGACCGAATTGGTCAACAGCCTGCCGGTTCCGCATCTGTTCCTCGACCGGTACTGGGAAGGCGTGGAGTGTCCGGTGGTCACCACCGACAACGCGGCGGCGGCGCGCCATCTGGTCGACCGGTGCGTCGAGTGGGGAGCCGGACAGTTCTGGCTGGATTTCCGCTCCGACAATCCCGTGGTGCGGACCCGCGCCCGCGCCGCCGAAGAACGGCTCGCGGAACTGGGGCTGCCGTGGGCCCCCTTTGAAGAGCGGCGGCAGCTTCCGGCCTCCGCCGGACCGCCGGCGGTGGTCGGCAATGCGGCGCGTCAGGAGTTCACGGAGTTTCCCGAAGGGCCTCTCTTCGGCGCGTTTTTCGACTTCTGGGAAAACCGCACGCCCGGCCTCTACCGCAAGGTGATCATCTGCCGCCAGAATTTCGCCCGGATTTCGGAAATTTCCGCCGACATGCTCCGCCGCCTGATCGTGGGGGAAACTCCCGCCCCCGCCTTCATCGAAATCCCCCCGGAAAACTACCTTGAGTTCTGATCGGTCCCGGTTTGAAAAAAACTGCCGGGATCTGCGTCTCCGGCGCCCGGAATGTCCGGCAGATTACCGCGACGGCGCGAGCAGCTCCGGGAAGTGCCGTTCGACCAGCTCCCGGTATCTGGGATTGGTCGGGAAAAGCTCATACATGCGCTTCAGGCTCTTCCGGGCCGCCCCCCGGTCGCCGCGCGCATACTCGATCTCGAAGAGCCGCCGGTAGATCGCCGGACGGCATTCGGAGCGCTTCAACGCTTCCCGGTAGCAGTGCTCGGCGGCGGGAACGTCGCCGAACCGCAAATAGTAATCCCCCGCCGCCTCCCACGGGAAAGGCGAATAAGGCTTGGCCGCGTCGTTTTCACGCAGCAGCCGGGCGACCGCTGTGAAATGCGGGGGCCGCTTCTGATCCTCCGCCGACATCGGGCGGGCGTAGGAGAGCAGCCGGTCGAATTTGAGCTCGGCATCGATCCAGCGGAAATTGAGCCACAGCGCCGCCAGCGCCGCCAGCACCGGAAGCGCCGCGCCGCCGAGCCGCACCGCCGGAACCGGGGAGGTTTCGGGCCGCTCTTCCGTGATCAACGCCGAAACCAGTCCGGCTCCCGCAACCGCCATCGTCGCCGGAATCTGCAGGTTGATCTCCATCATCGCATGTAAAAAGAACGCGACTTCGCCCCAGAACAGCGCGAAAAGCGGCCACTCGCCCTCCTCCGGTTTGCGCCCCAGCACCCGGCGGCCGATCAGGAACATCGGGTAGAGGATCGCCGCCAGCACCACGGCCAGCCCGGCGACTCCGGTCTGCGCGGCGAAGGAAGCGACGAGGTTGTGCGGGTCGTGCGCGGATTCGTCCGAATCAGTGGTTTTGAGCTGCATGTGGCGGTAGAAAAAGCCGCCCCAGCCGTAACCGGCCAGTGGTTTTTCCGCCAGCATCCGGGCGGAAGTGTTCAAATAGCTGACCCGCTCCTCCATCGACGCGAAGCCGCGCCCGGCCGCTTTGATGTAGACCGCCCCGCCCGCCACGATCAGCACGGCCAGCAGGATCAGGATCATCCGGTAAAGCCGGCGCATCGGCAGCGCCAGCACCAGAAGAGCCGCCGCCATCACCAGCGCCAGATAGGAGCCGCGGCTCCGCGCCAGCAGGAAGGTCCCGAATACCATCGCGCCGGAAATCCCGCAAAATATGATCCGCGAGGGTTTCACCGGCTCGAACCGGTGCGCCCAGCGGTCCGCCATCACCACCGTCAGCGGCATCAGGATCAGCAGGTATCCGGCCAATGCGTTGCAGGAGACGAAAGTCGCGAACACCCGGGTGTCGCTGGCGATCTTCAACTGCATGTGGGCGGAAACCGCCGCGCCGGACTCCATCTGGTATTCCAGAAATTCCCGCGTCTCCCGGAAGCCCCAGAAATACTGGTACAGCCCGGAAGCCGCCAGACAGAGCATCCCCCCCGCCAGCACTCCCCAGTAGACGGCGCGCCACTCCGGGCGGCGCGCCAGCATCAAATAGACCGCCAGGACATACGCGCCGATTCCGGCCAGATGCGCGGTCTCCCCGAGCGCGTAGTCGAAGGTGGCCGCGTTGATCCAGCCGATCAGCGAAACGGCGGGAAGCCCGACGCCCCACAGCAGCGCGGTCCGGCCGGCGGGCGTGGAGAACAGCTCCCGCCCGCATCGGAACGCCGCCGGCGCCAGCAGCAACAGCAGCCCGCCGGAGAACAGTCCGAAGCTGTGGGCGGGCCAGCTGATGATCGCCCAGGAAAAGAGGTCGCCGGGGTAGAGGCCGGTCGCCTCCGGCATCACCGCGAGCGTCCCGAACTTCAGCGGCATCAGGAAGGTCAGCGCCAGCAGCAGGCCGCCGGCCAGCTTCTCCATGATTCCGGGTTGTTCCGCCGTTTTCTTCATCGGTTGAAGACGATCGTGCGGCAGCCGCAGGTGATGACCCGGTGTTCGAGATGGGCGCGGACGGCGCGGGTCAGCACCCGGCGCTCGATGTCCTTGCCGATCTGCTTGAGCTCCTCCGGGTCGTTCTCATGGGAGATGCGCTCGACATCCTGCTCGATGATCGGCCCCTCGTCGAGCTCGGCGGTCGCGTAGTGGGCGGTCGCGCCGATCATCTTCACTCCGCGCGCCCAGGCGCGTTCATACGGATTGCCGCCCTGAAAGGCAGGCAGGAAAGCGTGGTGGATATTGATGATCCGCTGCGGAAAGCGTTCACAGAAATCGTCTGACAGAATCTGCATGTAGCGGGCCATCACCACCAGGTCGATGTGGTGGCGCTCCAAGAGATCGAGCACCTGCGCCTCCTGCTCCGCCTTTTTGCCCTTCTCCATCGGGCAGCAGAAATACGGAATGCGGAACCGGTCCGCCACGCTTTCGAGGTCGGGATGATTGCTGATGATCAGCGGAATCCGGCAGTCGAGATCCCCCTCCTCGGCGTGCATCAGCAGATCGTAGAGACAGTGCGACGCCCTGGAAACCATGATCGCGACGTTCTGGGTTTCGTTGGAGTAATAAACCGAGTAGTTCAGCTCCAGCTTGCGGGCCAGCTCGCCGAACTCCTCCTCAAGCCGGCCGCGGGTCGCGTCGGCGGGGAGGTCGACCACGAGCCGCATGAAGTACATATTCTCCCGCACGTCGGTATACTGGCGGCAGAGCAGGATATTGAATTGCCGGGAGTAGAAAAACCCGGTGATTTCCGCAAGCAGCCCCTTGCGGTCGGCGGTCTGGATCAGAAAAACGGCCTGACGCATCGTGAAAAAAATTCCCTTATTCCGGTTGAATCATTATAATTGCACATTCGAAAGATAGCATTGCAATCGTGATTTTTCCAACCTTTTTCCCGGAATTGCCGGTTTCGGGACGCTTTTTCCGGGACTGGATGCAAAAAATCCGAAAAAAAGTTTTATTTTATTTCATTTTTCGGAAAAAATTTGCTATAATATTAAATGACGCTTCCGGATGGCAGCAATGAAAGGAACCGATCAAATGAACAGTGAAGATTTTACCCATGAAGAGCTTCTGTTCCGCTTCCTGATCACCATGTCCGGCATACCCGCCCCGGAACCGATGGGAAAAGGCGCCCATCCCTAGCATTTCCTTCCGGTACGGATTTGCTTTTTCCGCAGAATCAGGGTATTTTATAAGATTTTCATCAATGATATCGCGGATAGCAAAAGGAGCATGAACCGGATGAGCAGCCAAAAACGTTCGCTGGCCTGGCGCAGCCGTCAGGCGGCGCTGGCCGATATGAAAGCACGGCTGCGCACCAGCTGGCGCTGGGCGGAACCCGGATTCGAGCGGGCGCTCGACTATCTGCTCACCCCCGAAGCCCGTGAACAGGGTGAAAAAATCTGGCAGACCCGGCACAAGGCAGTCTGGAAAATTCAGCTTCCGCCGGAACTCGGCGGCCTGTGCGCCGTGCTGAAATCCAGCGATAAAATGCGGCCTCTGTTCTATTCGTGGAACCACTCCAAAATCGCCCGCGAAGCCGCCAACTACCGCGCGCTCGCTTCGCTCGGCATCCCGATGGCCCGGCTGCTGGCCGCCGGCGACACCCGCCGCAACTTCATTCTGCAGGACTCCTTTCTGGTCACCGAATTCGCGGCGGGCTGCCGGGACGGACGCGTCTTCATCCGGGGCGGAGAACTCGCCGGAGAAACCGGCTTGCGCCGCGCCTTTATCGAGGAAAATCTCAGTTATCTGGCGAAGATGCACATGGTCCACTGCTTCCACAAGGGGTTCACCCCGTATAACCTGTTATGGAAACCCGGCTCCGAAGGGCGCCAAATCGACCTCCGCTGGATCGACGTTTCCAGCTGCTGCTTCCTGCCGCTGACGGAGGGGATGTTCACCAAATATCTGGTGCGCGACATCGCGAACTTCTTCTGGTACCTCAAGCTCGACGAAACAGAAAAACTCGCGGCGCTCCGCCATTACCTTTCGTCCAACACCCGCACCCCGCTCTCCGACCGCGAACTGCTTCACCTCGTCGACGCAGCCATCGCCGAACGGGACGAGCGCGAACAGGCCTGATCCTTCGCATTCCGGGATTTCACTCCTCTGGAGCGAAATTGCGGGATTATTTCACCTTGACTTTGGCGACCATGTCGTCGAACTCGGCCAGAATTTCCGGGTTCTGCTGCGGGAATGCGTAATTGAGGGCACTGGTCACGATCAGGTTCACGACGAATCCGGGGACAATTTCATACAGAAAGCTGTTCAGGCCGAACCACTTCCATACCAGCAGCGTCGCGGTTCCGGCGGCCATGCCGACCAGGATTGGAATCCACGAGGAACGCCGCGAATAAAGCCCCATCAGGATCGCCGGACCGAACGCCGCTCCGAAGCCGCCCCACGCGAAAGTGACCAGCTCGAAGATCGAGCTGTTGCGGTCGAAGGCCAGCGCACAGGCGATCAACGTGATCACCACCACGCTCAGGCGGCTGACCAGCAGCTGTTCGGAAGCCTGCGATTTCGGGCGGAGCAGACTCACGTAGAAGTCTTCGGTCAGGCTCGACGACGACACCAGCAGCTGCGAGTCGATCGTGGACATGATCGCGGCGAGAATCGCGGCGAGGAACACCCCGCCGATCAGCGGGTGGAACAGATCCCCGATCATATAAATGAACACATTTTCGCAGGTCACCCTGTCGAGATTCGCGTACATCGGTGCGGCGAGCAGGCCGATCGCAACGGCTCCGGCGAGGGAGATGATCACCCAGACGATCGCGATGGCGGTCGCTTTCGGAAAAAGCCGGACCGACTTGATCCCCATGAAACGCACCAGAATATGCGGCTGGCCGAAATATCCGAAGCCCCATGCCGCCAGCGAAAAGACCGCCAGCAACGCCGCGCCGGTGCTTTCGGCGGGAGGCAATGCCGAAAGCGTCACGTTCTTAACCTCATACGCCCTGGCCACGCTGCCGGGTTCGAGCGTGCTCATCGCGACCAGCGGCAATACCACGATCGCGAAAAACATCAGCGCCCCCTGAAACAGGTCGGTCCAGCAGACCGCGAGGAAGCCGCCGAGCAGCGTGTAAATGACCATCACCCCGGCTCCGACCAGGACCGCCACCGTGTAGTCGATGCCGAACATCGACTCGAAGAGCTTCCCGGTGCCGACCAGCCCGCTGGCGGCGTAGATCGTGAAGAAGAACAGCGTCAGCAGCGCCGAAAGAATCCGGATCAGGTTGCGGGGGCAGCGGAACCGCTTATTCAGAAACGCGGGAATCGTCAACGAATCGGTTTCCTCGGTGTAGATCCGCAGCCGGGGGGCGACGACCAGCCAGTTCAGCCACGTTCCGGCCAACAGCCCGACGGCGATCCACGCCTGGTTGATGCCGAACAAATAGACCGCGCCGGGCAGCCCCATCAGCAGCCAGCCGGACATATCGCTGGCCTGCGCCGAAAGCGCAGTGACCCAGCTCCCCAGCCCGCGCCCGCCGAGCAGGTAATCCTCGACGCTGTTTTTGGACCGCTTGTAGAAGTAGAGTCCGGTCAACACCATCAAGAGCAGATACAGACCGAATGTCACGTAGGTCAGGCCCGAAACATGGGCCGCGGTGCGCGTGAGCATCGCGGCGGCGTCGTCAACCGTATTCAAAACCAAATCTCCTTATCGCTGTGATATCGTGTTGAAACCCGTGAAACCAATCAATTTAGCACGGTCAACCGGATTTTTCAACCGGCAGGGAGATTTTTCCGCAGCGGAACCCGCCTTCAGTCGCCCCAGGAAACTGCCAGGGGACGCCGGGCAGGAATCCGCCTGTGCCGGTAACGGGGGATTCCGACCACGATCGCGCCAGTTACGATCCGGCCCGGCGGCAGGTTCAGCACTTCGAGAATGCCGGGATCACCGGAGATGGCCGCTGCTTCGGCCCAACCGGCCCAGCAGCTGCCGAGCCCGAGCACCGGCGCGTAAAGCTCCGCATAGGTCAGCATGAAGCGGCCGTTCTGCCGGAACAACGGAGCCGTCGTTTCATCCATCAGCGTCAGGATCATGCAGGGGGCGTCCCGGAGCACGTTGTCCTTGCCGGTCGCCTGGTGAAAGGCCACCATCGACGCGAGGTGGGGCGCGAGGTTCAGCCGCCCCTTCGCCCACGTCATCGCGGCTTCGGTCACCTTCTTCAGGGTTCCGCGGTTGTCGATGATATGGAACTGCACATTCTGGGTGTTGCCGCCGGTTGGGGCAAGCCGCGCCAGATCGAGCAGCTCAAGAACGGTTTCGCGCGGAACCGGTTCCGGCCTGAAGCCGCGGATGGAACGCCGGGTGCGCAGGAAATACGCCGCACTCTCCTTCGACGGCAGCTTGGCCGGATTGATCGTCTCCTGTCCGGCGCGGGGAGTCCTGATATTGTCGATCGCTTCGGTCGGACAGACCGACACGCAGTGTCCGCACTCGATGCACTGATCCTCGCGGACCTGTGGCCCCGCCTCCCCCATTTCCAACACGCACGTCGGACAATCGTCGATGCAGAAGCCGCACCGGATGCACGCTTCGGAATTCAGCCGGATAAAATCTTTGTCCATCATTTCTCTCCCTTTCTCAAAAAATTCTCCACGGTTGCAGGCAAATACCATACTCCGGCCCGGCCGAAATGTCAACTTTCCCCTGTACTTTTACCTTTGGGCAGAAAACCGAAGTACCCGCAGCCGGCGGAAACCGGCAAAGATTAAAAACAGGCAATCATTTCCGATTCAGCGTGTTCCGTTCCTTGAAAAGCGGTTCCGTCCTGCTATCTTAACAGTAAAAGCAAGACGGAATCACCGGAAAGGGACGGAACATGAGTGCGAAGAAACTGTATGTGATCGGCAATTCCCACATGGACCCGATATGGCTGTGGCGGCTGCGCGAGGGGCGTTCAACCTGGCTCAACACCTGCCGGTCGGTGGTCCGGATGATGAGAAAATATCCGTTCCTCAAGTTCTGCCGTTCCTCAAGCGCCTGTTACGGGTGGATCGAATCCTGCGATCCGGCGCTGTTCGGAGAAATCCGGCAGCTGGTCGAGGAAGGGCGCTGGGAGCTGGTCGGCGGCTGGGTCGAGCAGTCCGACACCATCATCACCTCCGGCGAAATCCTGCTCCGGCAGGCCGAGTACGGCAAACGCTATTTCCGCGAAAAATTCGGCCGCGACGTGCGCATCGGCTACAGCGTCGATGCGTTCGGGCAGAACGCCGGGCTGCCGAAACTCCTGAAAACCGGCGGCTTCGACCGCTATGTCTTCATGCGCCCGATGGAACACGAAAAATCGATGCCCGATCTCTTCCGCTGGCGCGGCGACGACGGCAGCCTGGTCACCACTTTCCGGATCAAACAGGCCTACTGCACGATGCCAGACTGGACAAAAAAAGAACAACTCTTCGACTGGATTGACCGGCTGATCGAAACCGGCGCCGAATACCAGACCTTCTTTTTCGGCATCGGCGACCACGGCGGCGGCTTTTTCGAGCGGCAGATCGAATGGCTGCTCGAAGCGGCCCGGACCCGCCCCCTCGAATTTTCAACGTTGTCCCACTATTTCGACGTGATCGAAAAGACCGAGCTGCCGGTCGTGGAGGGAGAGCTCACCCACCACTCTCCCGGCTGTTATTCGGCGGTCGGTTCGATCAAGCGCGACCTGGCCGCGACCGAACGCAACCTCCTGAAAGCGGAAAAAATCCTGCTGGAAGCTCCCGGCCCGGATGGAGACGCCGACCGCGCCCGGCTCGACGCGGCCTGGAACCGCTATTTGTTCAACTACTTTCATGACATCTACCCCGGCACCTCGATCCGGGCGGCGTATGAGCAGGAGGTGCGCGACCTGACCGGCGCCGCCAACCTCGCCGCCACCGACATTCTGGAAAAACGGCTCGCCCGCTACGGCGCAACCGTCAAAAGCGACTTCCTGACCGAAGGCGGCGTACTGCTCTGGAATCCCCTGCCCCGCCCGGTGCGCGCGGTGATGAGCTTCGACACCTGGCCGGACCCGAATAAAAACGGCCGGGATTTCAATGTGCTGCGCGACGCCGCCGGAAACATGGTCCCGCTGGAGTGGCTGCGCGCCGCCGCCTCCTTCGGTCCTTTCGGCACCTGGGGCCGGGCAACCGCCGTCGTCGACCTGCCCGCCTCCGGGCTGCGGGTTTTCGCGTGGAGCTACGGCGACGCCGCCGGGAAGAAGCTCGGTTTCGACCGCCAGCGCGCCGCACTGGAACGGTTCACTTTTCCGGTCCTCGCCGATCCTTATGACACCTGGGGACACGGCGCCCCGCGGCTCGGCGATACGGTCGGCTCCGCCGAACTGACCGCCTGCGACGAGATGGCCGACGGCGCGGTCGCCAGCTGGCTGCGGGCGGCTTACCGGTGGAAAAATTCAACTTTCAAGCTGGACCTGATCGCCTATGCCGGAATCCCGGAGCTTTTCATCCGCTGGAGCGCCGACTGGCGCGAGCCGGATGAAACCGTCAAAATCAGCCTCCGGACCGGCATCCCCTCGGGAACCATCGTCTCCGGCCAGGCCCTCGCTGTGCTGAAGCGCCGCCCGGACGAAAACGAACAGCCCTTTATCGACTGGGTCGTCGCCGCCGACAAAACCGGAACCGCCGGCTTCATCGCCGGTTCGCTGCACGGTTACGACTCCTTCGGCAGCGGCGAGCTGCGCCTGACGCTGAACCGGCCGGTCCACTATGCCGAGCACGCGCCGAATCCGCCTCACGGCGACGAAGGTTACGCCGATCTCGGTGAAGTGATCCGGGAGTTCTGGTTCTCCGCCGGCCGCCCCGCCGAAGAGTTGCCGGCCATCGCCCAGGAGCGGTTGATGGAAGCGGAACGGTTTGAAATCACCGCCGCAAGCGACGGCAATGCCCTCTACCGTCCTGAATGGAAGATCGAACCGCCGGAGCTTCCGGTCACCGCTCAGCGCGGCGGAGCTTTCCGGCTCTGGAATCCGGCGAACCGTCCCCGGGGATTCCGGCTCTTCCGCGACGGCGTCGAACAGGCTTCCGGCGAGCTCTTCCCCAACGAAGTACGCGAAGTCGTATTGGAACAGGAATAGACCGGCAATTTCCAACCCCGTAAGGCAGAACGGCAACCTTGGAGTGCGGAGATTCATCTCCGCTTTCCAGTCGCACGTGAGTTTTATATTCGGCTTTGCATTGCAACAAGAACAAACAGCGCTGCCCGGAGGGACTGCTTTTCTTGAACGCAAGAACAGGCATTGGTGCCCGGAGGGTAGTGAGCACCGGGCCTCCAGCCTGCGGATGGCTCCGGGGGACGTCGCGCACGTCCCCCGGCCCCCCTCGCCGGTGGCGAAGGCCGGTCCGGTTGCAAAGCATTTCCGCTCGCGGGCGCGGCTTTGCCGCTTACTTGTCCGCCTGCGGCGGCCAACTCCTCATCGTTCGCTACGCTCACTACGTTCGGCTTCGTCACTATCGTTCCTCGTTACTTGCCGGAGGCAAGTAATGCCCTCACATTCGTTCGCGGCGCTGACCGCGCTTGTTGTGCGCCACGTAAGTGGCTATGGAGACCGACCTTTGCCTTGCACAAGTTAGCCGCCGCGCGACCCCGAAAGGCGTGGAGCGCGCACCCGGCAGCGGCACCTTGCCGCCACCTTGCCGCCACCTTGCCGCCACCTTGCCGCTCGGAAACTTTTCCACTTTTTTTTCTTCTTCCTATTGACTTTTCCCTCTCTTTGTGTCATAATATAATTATATCAATATATTACTTTGATTCAGATTGGATTCATCTCATGGAAAACAAATACGACAAGATCAAATCTTTCCTGATGGAGGAGGCCTTGAAGCCGGAATCCCGGCTCAAGATGCCGACCGTTCAGGAGCTGATGCGCAAGTTCGGCGCTTCGCAGTCGCCGGTGTGCCGGGCGATCCGGGATCTCGAAAAAGAGGGTGTGGTGCGTTGCCGCCGTGGTTCGGGGATGGTCAGCTGCGGCGCCGCCGCCAAGATGGAGGAGAACCACCCGGAACGCGAGTTCGGCGCCGGCAACACCGTGCTTTTCCTGCGGATCGACTACTTCGCGGAATCGCTGTGGAACATGGAGCACACTTTGCTCAGCTACGCCCGGCAGCTCAAACTTTCGATCATCAACTACCGGATGGACCAGAGCGCCGACGTGATCGCGATCATCCGTTATGTGATGAACCTCCACACCCTGCGCGGCATCGTGATGGAATCCGGGCCGGAGACCAAATCCGACGAGGTGATCGAATTCCTGAATACGCTCCCTTTCCCGGTCGTGCTGCTCAACAGCAGCAACATCTACGAATCCGCCGGTGCGAATGTGACCACGCTGTGCGCCGACTCCGAACAGGCGGGACGGCTCTGCGTCGAGGCGCTGCACCGGGCCGGGCACACCCGGATCGGCTACATCCGCAACGAACCCGAATGCGACCTGACCCGGCTCCGCCAGCAGGGGATCAACGCCGCCGCCGGGGAATGCGGCGTCACCGTGATCAACTTTCCATCGACCATCAAAGCGTGGGAGAGTTCCGCCGCCGCCGCCGAAAAGATCACCGCCGCCCGGCTCGGCGAAATCCGCGCGGAACGGCTCACCGCACTGATCTATTTCAGCGGCATCGGCGCGCTGGCGGGACGGCGGGTGCTCCACCAGGCAGGCATCCGGGTGCCCGATGAAATCAGCGTGATCAGCGAGGACGGCGGCAGCCTGCTCGCACTGGTCTGTCCGGCGGCCACCGTGGTCGCCAGCGATTACCTCCAGCCCTGCCGCGACGCGCTGGACATCATCCTCGGCAAGCAGCCCGCGCCGGGCATCCGGCGTTACCCTTATACCCTGATCGAACGAGAATCGATCCGTCACCTTTAACAGAAAGGATTCCGACATGAAACGGCACCATTTCACTTTAATCGAGCTTTTAATCGTAATAGCAATAATTGCAATTCTGGCGGCAATGCTGCTTCCGGCGCTGAACAAGGCGCGCGAAAGGGCACATAAGAGTGCTTGTATCAATAATATAAGGCAGTGTATGTCTGCACAGTTGCTATATGCCAACGATAATACAGATTTCATCTTCTACAAAGGCTCTGCAATAGACGGCATATCGGGAGTATGGACCTCTAAACTACGCAAACTGGAATATATTAGCAATTATAAACTGACAGGTTGCCCTTCAAATAAACATCCGGATAATTTAGCTTTTCATGAGCATGATTGGGTAACGACAAGTTATTGCGGTTACGGCTTTTATCTAGTGTAGCGTCTCTTAAATAGTGTAATATTAAAAAGATATGCTATATTACCCC
>ERZ1034984.1850-NODE-1850-length-18458-cov-7.163995_pt1 | contig 18458 bp, 20 predicted proteins | sample MGYA00520589_ERZ1034984 | MGnify/ENA primary metagenome ERZ1034984 (study PRJEB33766, sample SAMN09781790) | gut metagenome | biome: gut microbiome | host: Homo sapiens | place: Madagascar | study: EMG produced TPA metagenomics assembly of the PRJNA485056 data... | reverse complement strand
GTCAGAATTTTGATGAGATTGTGGTTTTCTCGGCGGGTTCTGAAAAATCCAGTGTACTTTGGCGTACACGATTTTTCGGGTTCCGCCGAAAAAGCAGAATATCGCAAAATTATGACGATTTTGCAACGAGGGCGGCAGCACCCAAGATCCCCGCCTCATTTTTAAGCGTCGCCTTAACAACCTTAATATACGGATTTCTCTTGCCGCCGTAACTGTAACGGGTGACGTACGCTTGCAGGCGTTTTATGAACCAGTCGCCCTGATTACTTATACCGCCGCCCATAAAGATTATTTCGGGACGGATATAGTTGCCGATATTAACAAGCCCTTCGCCGACGTATCTGATATATCTTGAAACAAGTGCTTTTGCGGTTTTGTCACCCGCGTTCATCGCGTCGAATGCCGTACGCCCCGTGACCTTCCCTTCTTTTCCCGCGATTTCGTTCATCAGACTTTCGGGATGTTTTTCCATCGCGCGTTTGGTATCGCGGATAAGAGCAGTTGCCGACGCATACGCTTCCCAGCAACCGCGCCTGCCGCAACCGCATTTTTCGCCGCCCATACGAATGACGGTGTGTCCGCCCTCGCCGCCTGCGCCTTTGAAGCCGGAAATCAAATTACCTTTGACAAGTGTACCTGTCCCTACGCCTGTGCCGAGTGTCACCATGACAGCATTTTGCACGCCTTTCATATCGCCGAACACCGATTCGCCGATGACAGCGCAGTCCGCGTCGTTGCCGATATACACGGGAAAATCGAAATATTTTTTGAATTCCGCACGGAAATCGTAATCGCGGAAGAAAATATTGCAGGTATAAAAAATCTTTGCGGTGTCGGGATCGACCGTGCCGGGGACGCCCATACCCATTCCCGCGATCTCGTCCGTCGAAATGCCGGCGTCTTCCAAAAGTTTTGCGACAAGCCCCGCGATATCTTTTGTATTGTTGTCGGACGGTTGCGTCGGTTTTGTAACAACGCTGTCTTTCACGATTATGTTGCCGTTTTCGTCGACGATGCCGCCTTTAATGCTCATACCGCCCACGTCGATACCTATATAATACATGTTCAAATCCTTATTTTTTTTCTTAATTTTACCACAAATACACGGCGCGCGCAACGGTTGCGCCGGGACATTTTCAAGTACCGCGCAAAATTCTTCTTGATTTATTACGTTATCGTGTGATACAATACTTCTAAGAATAATGATTATTGGGGATTTATATTATGTTGAAACCGGAAGAAATTATTGCGGCAAGGATTCTTATGAACACCAACGAGGTTTTTTTGTCCTCGGTCGGCGCAGGGGGCGGTCCACGTTCCAGCATTATCACGAAACTTCGCTCGGAAGGACACAACGTCATTTATTTCGGCGCGCCGATTAACAGCCAGAAAGTCCAGAATATCCGACAAAATCAGAACGCAAGCATTTGTTATTACAGCGGCTCGGACAGTATCACGCTTTTGGGCAGGGTTGAGTTCGTCACCGACAACACTTTAAGGAAGCAACTCTGGCACGAATGGTGCAGAAAAACCAACGCGATCGCGCTTAACGAGTACGACTTCTGCCCGATGAAGTTCACGACGACGGAAGCCACTTTCTGGATACGAAACAAGCTTTCGACCTTCACTTACGAATAATCGCGATTAAAGAATAATCAAAGTTCGTCCCGAATATAAATACCGTATGAAATATACGGTAATTCGGGTTGGCTTTGGCGAGAACGCCTCATCTTTGGCAAGAAAATACAAAACGACCGAAAGGTCGCTTTTTTTATTGAACGATAATCCGCTTTTCTTTGAGGGGGAACGGCTTATCGCGGCGGAATTCCACGGGAAAACCTGCGTCGCAAGACCTTTCGACACGGCGGAAACCGTCGCAAAAAGGACGGGAACAAGAAAAGAAGAAGTGATCCGTCTGAACGGCACCGACAAATTCTTTCCCGGTCAGAACGTGATTCTTTCGGATTATGACGAATAAGAAAAGTATTTTCAAATCGGTCGCGGTTGTAACGGCGTTTTCGGTCGCGACAAGGCTTTTTGCATTTTTGTTCAAAGTTTTCGTGTCGCGGCAGTTCGGCGCGAGCGTTGTCGGCGTATATCAAATGGCGTTGAGTTTTTATTTTTTCGCGTCGGCGGTTGCGCTCAGCGGACTTCCGACGGTGATAAGCCGAAAGATTGCCGAGGACGAAAAAACGGGCGGCAAAAACGTTCCGTCGCTTATTTCGACCGCGCTTGTTTTGTCGCTGTCGTCGGTACTTCCGATACTTTCGGTAATATATCCCGTCGCTTTCCTTTTGCCGTCGGTTTTTGCGGACGAGCGGGTTTTGCCGCTTGTCGTGATTATGCTGCCCGCACTTTTAAGTACGAGCATTTACAACGTTATCCGCAGTTGGTTCTGGGGAAAAAGGTCTTTTCTTGCGTTCAGTTTCACCGAGATGCTGGAAGAAGTCCTTCGCATTACTTTCACGCTGATATTTTCGCTGGGACTTATCGCCGCCGTAACGCCGCTTAAAGGGCTTGCGGTAGGTTTTTTGGTGTCGGATATTGCGTGCGCCGTCGTACTTTTCATACTGTTTTTGATAAAAAAAGGTAAATTCGGCCGTATTAAAGACGTTCCGGCGGTGTTAAAACCCTCGCTTCCGATAACGGCGATGCGCGTTTTCGGCGGAGTCATCGGCGCGTTTACGGCAATAGTGATTCCCGTCCTGCTCATAAAATACGGCATGGAAAAAAGCGACGCGTCGGCAACTTTCGGACGCGTTACAGGAATGGCGATGCCCCTTCTTATGGCGCCGACCACTCTCACGGGCGCGCTGTCCGTTGTGCTTATCCCGGAAATCGCGACGATTAAACACGACGATAAATCCGCGATGTCCGCGCGCATTGACGGCAGCATAAATTTTGCGATAATAATCGCAGCCCTTTTCACGATTTTGTATATCCCGCTTGGAAAAGAAATCACGACTTTCGTGTTCAAAGACGAGTTTTCGGGCGTGTATCTTTCAAACGTCGCGCTTATGCTGTACCCGCTGGGGCTCAACCAGATTTCGACGTCGATATTAAACTCGATGGGGCTTGAAAAGAAATCCTTTTTCAATTACGCCGTCGGCGCGGCGATACTTATGATTCTGACGCTCGCGCTGCCAAAGTACGTCGGGATTTACGCTGTCGCGATCGGGGGCGCGGCGGGAAGCGTCGTCACGTCTTTTCTGAACCTTAACGCGCTCAATAAAAAAGCGCGGATTCTGGACAATCCCAAAAAGACCGCGCTTGCAATATTGTTGTCGTTTCCGCTTGTCGCACTGACCTATCTTCTGAAAAATCTGCTGTTTTTCAAAATTCCGCCGTTTTTCGCGATTGCGATTTCGGGCGGAATACCCATGTTTTTGTACCTTGCGGCATGCGTCGCTTTCAGAATCTTCGACGTTACTCGCTTTTACAAAACGACGCGGAAAAAATCTTTGAAAAAACGGGATAAATCAAAAAAGTAAGCCCGACGTTTATCGCAGTAACGGGCGTTTGCGTAACCGCGCGCACCCCCATATAGGCAAAAAACGTCTGCCCTTTGCTGAGCCCCATAAGATACAATGCGTACGTGTTTATGAAAAGCGTGCAGACGACGTAAACCAGAATATACGATATTGCGATATTCACGTACGGCATCGCGCCGCCGAGTTTTTTGATTTTAATATACGACGTGAGCCCCGGGATAACGCCGATAAGTACCGACGCGCAAAGAATCACCGGGTTTGGCGCATACCCGCCGCCGACGAAACAGCCGATCACGTCGCCGAGTCCGCCGACAAGTCCGCCGGCAATCGGCCCGAAAAAGTACCCCGCAAGAAAACATACCGTATAAGTCAGCGTGATTTTGAGCGTGCCTAAGCGCGGCGAGAATATGCCGACAACGACGTTCAACGCCACGAATACCGCAAGGTACGCAATCTTTTGCGCCGTAAAATAACGTTTTTTTTCGGAAGACTCCCCGACGGAAACGTCGGGTTCTTGTGCAACGATTTTGTTTTTGAGCATAAAAAAACCTCCTTTAAGAGGTTCGCGTTAAAAGCCGCGCGAAAACGCGGTACTTCGCAGCGAACGCGACAAGCCACCGCAGGTTTCCCTTTCGTTTGCGGGCGACATTCCATCCCGCAACACTTAACGCGACTTATCTACTCTGCAACGCTAATAATAAACTATCCGCGCCGAAAAATCAAGCGGCGGCGCATAAATCGCGAAAACTTAAAAATAATAGCGATATGCTCAACGTTTTAATTCGCGCAATAATATTGTACTTTTTCCTGCTGGCGGCGATGCGGCTTATGGGAAAGCGGCAGTTGTCCGAGTTCCAGCCCTTCGAGTTTGCGATAACTCTCGTCGCGGCAGACCTTGCGTGCATTCCGATGTCGGACAACACCATTCCGATAATTTACGGCATAATCCCGATATTCACGCTTGTGATACTGCATAATCTCTTGACGTTTTTCGCAATCAAAAGTCACCGCTTCCGAAAACTCATCAACGGCAAACCCGTTATCCTCATCGGCGACGGCAAAATCGACTGCGACGTGCTTAAAAAATGCGGAATGACCGCAAACGACCTTCTGGAAAGCCTGCGCGAACAAGGATACTTCAAAATCGGCGAGATAAACTACGCCGTGCTGGAAACAAACGGGAAAGTGTCCGTGCTGCAAAAGTTTGCAAACGCGCCTGTAACGAACGCCGACCTTAATATCGAAGGCGGCATCAACAACCTTCCTTACAACGTCGTCGTCGAAGGCAGGTTTATGGGGGATACGTTCAAAAGCATTACCCCTCCCCTTGAAAAGGACGTCGTCGTAAAAACGCTTGAAAAAGAGAATATGACAATCCGCGACGTGTTCTTGTTTTCCATTGACAAAGACGCGGCGTTTATACAAAGTTACGACGGGCGCGTCGTGAACACGATAATCGAAAAATGAAAAAAGCAGTTATCCTTTTTATAATATTTCTTATGATTCTGGGCGCGGGGATTGCCGAGCACTTTTTCGTGCATAAAACTTTTGACGACTTCAACAAGCGCATAGGAAAAATCGAAGCCGCCCTTCAAAACGACGACGTTGATTCCGCTCTTTCTTACGCCGAAGACCTGCAAAACTTCTGGGCGAAAAAACGAAAACTCGTGGAGGCGATTTCCTACTGTCAGGACGCACGACAGGTCAACGTAATACTTGGGGAACTCACGGGAAGTTTAAGATGCAATGACACCGACAACGCTTTCAGCAAAATCGAAAGTTTGTATCAACTCATACAAAACATACGGGATATGCTAGACTTCAACGCCATTGACATAATTTAATTATCCCGACAAAAAAGCGGCTTTACAAATGTAAAACCGCTTTTTAACATTGTTTTTTGCAATTTTCGCATTACTTCAAAATTCTTTTAAGGAACTGTCCGGTATACGACTTTTCGTTTTCCGCGATATGTTCGGGCGTGCCGACGTCAACGATCGTGCCGCCTCTGTCGCCGCCGTCGGGACCAAGGTCGACGATGTTGTCCGCGACTTTTATCACGTCAAGATTATGCTCGATAACGACGACGGTGTTACCGCTCGACACAAGCCTTTGCAAGATTGCGATAAGTTTTGCAACGTCGTGGGTATGCAGTCCCGTCGTTGGCTCGTCCAGAATATACAGCGTCTTGCCGGTGCTGCGTTTGCTGAGTTCGGTTGCGAGTTTCACGCGCTGCGCCTCGCCACCCGAAAGCGTGGTTGCGGGTTGACCGAGTTTGATGTACCCGAGCCCCACGTCGTAAAGCGTCTTGATTTTGTTGTAAATCTTCGGAATGTTTTTGAAATATTCGCACGCTTCCTCGACGGTCATTTCAAGGACGTCGTTGATGTTTTTGCCCTTATATTTCACTTCCAGCGTTTCTCTGTTATACCGCTTCCCGTGGCACACGTCGCAGGGGACGTAAATGTCGGGCAGGAAGTGCATTTCGATTTGTATTATGCCGTCGCCGCCGCAGTTTTCGCACCTGCCGCCCGAAATGTTGAACGAAAATCTGCCCGCCGTATATCCCCTTGCCTTTGCGTCGGGAGTCGAGGCGAACAGTTCCCTTATCGGGGTGAAAACGCCCGTGTACGTCGCGGGATTGCTGCGCGGAGTGCGACCGATCGGCGACTGATCGATATTGATGATTTTATCAAAGTTGTCGATGCCTACAATCTCGTCGTACTTCCCTTCCGTAAGGTTGCTTTTGTTCAGTTTGTTATAAACCGCGGGATAAATAATTTCGTTGACAAGGCTGCTTTTTCCGCTGCCCGAAACGCCCGTAACCGCGGTTAAAAGTCCGACGGGAATATCGACGTCGATGTTTTTCAGATTGTTTTGCCTTGCGCCGCGAACCGACAAATATCTGCCGTCGGGGCGTTTTCTTTCTTCGGGCACGTCGATTTTGAGTTCGCCCGACAAATACTTGCCCGTTATCGACTCCTTGCAGGCGATAATGTCGTCCACGCTGCCTGCCGCAACGAGTTTTCCGCCGTGTATGCCCGCGCCGGGACCGATATCCACGATGTAATCCGCCGCGCGCATCGTGTCCTCGTCGTGTTCGACAACGATAAGCGTGTTGCCGAGGTCGCGCAGTCCTTTCAGACTGCTTAGTAATCTTTCGTTATCCTTCTGGTGAAGCCCGATCGACGGCTCGTCAAGGATATACAACACTCCCGTAAGTCCGCTGCCGATTTGCGTGGCAAGCCTTATCCTTTGCGATTCGCCGCCCGAAAGCGTCGAGGCGGAGCGGGAAAGCGTAAGATAATCGAGCCCGACGTTTACCAGAAATTTCAGCCTTGCGCGGATTTCTTTGATTATCCTTTCGGCAATGAGCGTTTTTTGTTTGTCAAGAACGAGCGCGCCGAAAAATTCGTCGATTTTTTTCACCGACATATCCGAAAGTTCCGCAATGTTAAGCCCGCCGACGGTAACCGCGAGCGCTTCCTTTTTCAGGCGTTTTCCGCCGCACGTTTTGCACGGCACGGACACCATATATCTTTCGATTTCGTACTTAACGCCGTCGCTTGTCGTTTCGCGATAGCGGCGCATAAGGTTGTTGACGATACCTTCGTATTTCGTCATGAATTGCCCGCGGAAACTGCGTGAGTTATAATCCATCGGGATTCTTTCGTCGACGCCGTACAAAATCGCGTCAAGTTTCCACTTCGGCAAGTCTTTAATCGGAGTCGTGAGCGAAAATTCAAGCAACTTCGACAACGCTTTCAGTTGCGAGCGCACGATGTCGCCACTGCCGAGATTCCACCCCGACGGCGCGGCAAGTCCGCCGTTTCCGACGCCCAGATTTTCGTCGACGATAATCTTTTTCAGGTCGATTTCGTTGCGGAAGCCCAGCCCGCCGCATTCGGGACAAGCCCCGTACGGATTATTGAAAGAAAACAGTCTGGGTTCCAGTTCTTCGATGCTGACGTCGCAATCCGGGCAACTGTATTTCGTGCTGTAAATCGTCGTCTTTTTTGCGTTTTCGACGACGACAAGTCCGTTTGCGAGTTTGAGCGCGGCTTCGACGCTGTCCGTCAGACGTCTTTCCAAGCCTTCTTTTACGGCGATACGGTCGATTGTCACCGATATATCGTGTTTTACGTTTTTGTCAAGGACGATATCTTCGTCAAGGGTATAGTCGATGCCGTCCACACGCACGCGGACGTAGCCGGACTTTTTGAAGTCTTCAAGTTCCTTTCTGTATTCGCCCTTTCTGCCTCTGACGACGGGTGCCATGATTATGACCTTATTGTCGCCCGACTGCACGGTGCTTTCGATGATTTTGTCGGTAATCTGGTCAACCGTCTGATGTTCGATTTCCCTGCCGCACTTCGGACAATGCGGAGTGCCGACGCGGGCGTACAAAAGCCTTAAATAATCGTAAATTTCGGTAACGGTGCCCACTGTCGAGCGCGGGTTTTTGGACGTCGTTTTCTGGTCGATGGAAACGGCGGGGGAAAGCCCTTCGATATATTCGACGTCGGGTTTTTCCATTTGTCCCAAAAACATACGGGCGTAACTTGACAGACTTTCGATATACCGTCTTTGCCCTTCGGCGAAAATCGTGTCGAAAGCAAGCGACGACTTACCGCTGCCGGAAAGCCCCGTGAACACGACAAGTTTGTCGCGCGGGATTTCGACGTCGATGTTTTTAAGGTTGTTCTCTTTTGCTCCTTTTACAAAAATTTTGTCCGTCATTTACGTTATCTTCCAAGTTCTTTTTTAAGTTCGGATATTCTGTCGCGAAGTTTGATTGCCGCCTCGAAATCCAGCCCTTCCGCCGCGACTTGCATAAGTCCTTTCAGACGTTCAAGTTCCGAAGCGATATCTTTACGGTCGCGTTTTGCGTCTTTATCCAGCTTTTTGGTGATTTCGATTGTATTTACGATTTCTTTCACGACGGTGTGCGGCACGATGCCGTGCGCCGCGTTGTAGTCGGACTGTATCTTTCTTCTGCGGTTTGTTTCGTCGATTGCGCGCTGCATGCTGCCCGTTATCGTATCGGCGTACATGATAACCCTTGCGTCGACGTTTCTTGCGGCGCGGCCGACGGTCTGGATAAGCGCGGTTTCGCTTCTTAAAAACCCTTCCTTATCGGCGTCGAGAATCGCAACGAGCATTACTTCGGGAAGATCGAGCCCTTCTCTTAAAAGGTTGATTCCGACAACCACGTCGACGTCGCCTTTTCTCAAAGAATTGATGATTTCGATTCGTTCCAGCGTGTCGATGTCACTGTGCATATACTTGACCTTGATCCCCTTTTCCTTCAAAAACGAAGTAAGGTTTTCCGCCATTTTTTTGGTGAGCGTCGTAACAAGCGTTCTGCCGCCCTTTTCGACGGTCAGATTGATTTCGGAAATAAGGTCGTCGATTTGTCCTTCGACGGGGCGTATAAAAATTTCGGGGTCGATAATGCCCGTAGGACGTATGAGTTGTTCCGCCACCTGGTCGGCTTCCTGCAACTCGAACGGGGCGGGAGTCGCCGACACGCACACAAGTTGATAAATCCTTTTCTCAAACTCGTCGAAACGGAGCGGACGGTTGTCGAAAGCGGCGGGCAGACGGAAACCGTATTCCACAAGGTTTTCCTTCCTGCTTCTGTCGCCGTTGTACATACCGCGGATTTGCGGAATCGTCATATGGCTTTCGTCGATGAAACAGACGAAATTTTTCGGGAAGAAGTCCAACAATGTATAAGGCGGTTCGCCGGGTTTCCTTCCGTCAAAGTATCTGCTGTAATTTTCGATGCCGCTGCAATAGCCCATTTCGCGCATCATTTCGACGTCGTACGCGACGCGCTCGCCGATTCGTTGCGCCTCGATAAGTTTATTGCGGTCGGTGAAATATTTCACCCTTTCTTCCCTGTCTTTCGTGATGAGCGTCAGGGCGTTTTCCATACGGCTTTCGCCGACGACGTAATGGGTTGCGGGAAAAATGACTGCATGTTCGAGCCGCGACAACGGCTTTCCCGTAAGGGCGTCGATTTCATAAAGTTTTTCGATTTCGTCGCCGAAAAATTCAACCCGTATCGCGACTTCCGAATTTGACGACGGGAATATATCCACAACGTCGCCGCGCATTCTGAATGTGCTGCGCTGAAAGTCGATGTCGGCGCGCTTATATTGTATATTCACGAGTTTACGCGCCAAATCGTCACGGTCAAGCGTCATTTCGGGGCGCAAAGAGATGGACAGATTAAAGTATTCTTCGGGCGCGCCCAACCCGTATATGCACGATACGGAACTGACGACGATGACGTCGTTTCTTTCGCAAAGACTGCTTGTCGCGCTGTTTCTGAGTTTGTCGATTTCGTCGTTGACTTCCAGTTCCTTTTCGATGTAAGTGTCGCTTCTCGGGATATACGCTTCGGGCTGATAGTAGTCGTAATACGATACGAAAAACTCCACGCGATTATCGGGGAAAAACTCACGAAACTCGTTGCAAAGCTGCGCCGCAAGCGTCTTGTTGTGCGCGATAACGAGCGCGGGACGTTGCACCCTTTCGATGACGTTTGCCATCGTAAAGGTTTTGCCGCTTCCCGTAACGCCCAGAAGCACCTGCGTACGAAACCCGTCGTTCAGTCCCTCGACAAGTTTTTCGATTGCCTGTTCCTGATCGCCGTTCGGTCTGAATTTCGATTTTAACTGAAAAAGATGATTTTCCATCAACGAAACTTGCCCATGATAAGCGGGGCGATGATATATCTTATGATGATTGCGATCGTGCCGGAAACGATTGCCGTGCATACCGTAATCAGCAGTTTGTTGTAAACGCTTTTGCGCCACGCCCTTTCGACGCGCGCGAACGAAAGCCCTTTCTGATGCATCGTGATGCAATACGTCAGTTCGCCGTGGTTGTCGGCGGAAATGTATTCCAGATAATCGTCGAGCGCAAGCCCTTTGAGCATAGGTTCGAGTTCTTCGGGGGTGTAGGCGTAATCGTACGGCAACGCCTCAAAAATTTCAAGCGGTTTCACCAGACAAACGCCCTCGTCGTTTTTTTCGGCGAGGTTAAGAAGGACGTGCATAAGCGCCCTTTCTTTTTTATTCAGTGCGTGTTTTTCAACTGCCATAGTCCGCCTCTTATTTCATTTTCAGGAAAACGCCGATAAGAAGAGCAATCGCGCTTGCGATGAGCCCGCCGAGAAGCGCGCCCCAGAACGCCGCTTTTCTTATCATTTTCCTTAAAGAGATGCTGTCAAGTTTGATTTCTTTCGACTTGCCTTTTTCGCCTGCGACGGGAACGTCGACGGACGCGGTGGGGTGCGAGTCGTGCGGTTCCACCTTTTCGATGGCGCGCGCTTTTGCAAGCGTGGCAAGGCAATACTCGTCCACCGTCGAATATTTGACTTTGATATAATCGTTGTCGGACAACGTGCGGATTATCCCCGAAAGTTCCACCTTTGTGCAACGGTCGGAATCGGACAATTTCGCGATAATTTCGTCCGCGTCGATGATTTTATAGGCGCCGTCCGAAAAGTCGTTAAGGACAGTCAGCACGGCGTTTAATTGCCTGTCAAGCATATACTACCTCATTTTAGTTACCCTATTATACCACCTGCAAGGTCAAATTGCAAGCCCTGACAAAAGTCTTTCAAAAAGTCGATCAAAAATTAGTATTTCAATTTGCTTTTATTTTATAATAAAGTGTGCTATCATTGACTAAATTATAAATTTTCGAGTGAATATGAATCTTTTAAGCAAGTTTTTGAATAGAACGGATTTTTCGGACTACGACGATTTCAGAAAAAACGCGAAACTTTGCGTTCCGTCCGATTTCAACTTCGGATTTGACGTCGTGGACGATTACGCAAGGCTTTGTCCCGAAAAACGCGCCCTTGTATGGTGCAATCAGAAAGGCGAAGAAAAAGTCATCACCTTTGGCGAAATGAAAGAATTGTCGCTGAAAATGTGCAACGTCATTTCGTCGTACGGCGTGAAAAAAGGCGACTTCGTAATGAGTATGCTCAACCGTCGTTGGGAATACTGGGTACTTGTCGTGGCGTGCTGCAAAATGGGCGTCGTACTTATCCCCGCAACGCACATGCTCACCCCGAAAGACGTCGCGTACCGCGTGAACGAAGCGGGCGTGAAACTGCTGTTTGCGACGGAAGAAGAAGACGTTGCGGAACATATCTCGCTTGCCCTTCCCGATTGCAAAAACCTGAAAGGCGTGCTGTCGGTAAACGGCGCGCACTTCGACAACCTTGACGAAAAACTTGAAAACGCGCCTGCGGATTTTTCCTTTGACGCGCGCCCGAACCCCCGCGATCTGATGCTCGTATATTTCACCTCTGGCACGACGGGTATGCCCAAAATGGTCATGCACGACTTTTTGTATCCTTTGGGACACGTCTTCACCGCAAAATACTGGCAGGACGTCGTCGACGACGGCTTGCACTTCACTATGGCGGAAACGGGCTGGGCAAAATGCAGCTGGGGCAAAATCTACGGTCAGTGGATATCGGGCACGGCGGTTTTCGCCTACGACTACCACGGCAGATTTACCCCCACGGACGTCTTGCCGCTTGTGCAAAAATACGGGATAACGACTTTTTGCGCCCCGCCCACGATTTACAGATTTTTGGTGAAAGAAGACTTGTCGAGTTTCGATTTATCCTCGATAAAACATTGCTCCACCGCCGGCGAAAGTTTGAATCCCGAAGTGTTCAAACAGTTTGAAAAAGCGACCGGGCTCAAAATTTACGAAGGTTTCGGTCAGACCGAAGGCACGGTAATGCTGGGCACTTTCAAATATTTGTCCCCAGTTACGGGCAGTCTCGGAAAGCCCAGTCCCCTTTACGACGTGCGCCTTATCGACGACGACGAAAACGAGGTTAAACCCGGCGAAGAAGGCGAAATCGCCATACTGAAATCGGAAAATCAGTGCGGACTCGTCGCGGGCTACTTCAAGGACGAGGCGCGCACCGCCGCCCTTAAAAACGACGTTTACTTCCACACCGGCGACCTTGCCTATCAGGACAAAGACGGCTGGTTCTGGTACGTCGGAAGAAAGGACGATATCATCAAATCGTCGGGCTACCGCATCGGACCTTTCGAGGTCGAAAGCGCGCTTATGGAACACCCCGCGGTGCTGGAATGTGCAATCACCGCCGTCCCCGACGACCTGCGCGGACAAATCGTGAAAGCAACGATCGTCCTGACCAAAAACTATCAGCCGTCGGACGCCCTTGTCAAGGAACTGCAAAACCACGTGAAAAAGGTAACCGCGCCGTATAAATACCCGCGCATCGTGGAGTTTGTGAAAGAACTTCCGAAAACGACGTCGGGCAAAATCCGCCGTGTGGAAATCCGCGAAAACGACAAAAAATAAATTATCCATTCCGGTATATCCCAAACAAAAAAACTCCGCCACGGCGGAGTTTTTTGTAAATAACATCATTTAGTTTTTATCTTCAAAGATATATAACTTTTCGTTGATTTTTCGATAGCCCTCTTTCGTATATTTTTCATTAAACGCTTTTATTTCTTCCGCCGTTGCATCGTTGACAAGTTTTATTATCCTTTTATCTTTGCCGCCGTCGGCAGCGTTGATATGCATGTTTGAGCTATATGTTTTATCATTCTTGGAATAATTAAACGTTTGATAACCGAATGCGTCGCTGTTTAACAATTCTTTCAGGTTCGCTTTGTATTGATTGATAAATTCCTGTGATAAAAGTTCAACAGATTTGTCTTCGGTTGCTCTTACCGCGTTGATACGATTCTTTCCACCAAAAAGCAGTATCGCTCCGTGTTGTTCGACGGTAAAATCACCTTCATATTCAAAAGCCTGGCTATATTCTGCCTTAACCTTTTCGATTGCCGCGCTCGCGTTTTCCGCGGTGTTGTATTTCAGTACGCCAAAGCAAGACACCACTATCCATTCGCAATTTTGAAAATGCGGAGTGTCTTCGTTATCCATTGTTCCATCTATCGATTCAAAATCCATTGGAAATGTTTCGGGATTCGTAATTACATACGTCGCAAGTTTTCCCATAAGCGCAGCGATTTCTTCTTCGGTGTAGGTTTCGCCCGCGCTGCCGTTTTTTCCGCCCTTGTCTTTGTCCTTATCCTTGTCGCAAGCGGCAAAGGCGAAAACGCAGGAAAGTAGTGTGGCAACAACTAAAAATACTGCAATAAGTTTCTTTTTCATAAGTTTCTCCTTCTTGTTGTAGTATAAAATAATTGTAAATCACCTAATATACGATTGTCAAGTCAAAAATCGTACAATGTGCGATTATCTAAATAGGTGATTTTATGACTCTTTCGGAAATTCAACAACGCTTACGCGCCGCAATCAAAGACAGCGGTATCGAACAAAAAGAAATCGCACAGCTTCTCGGCGTTTCGCCGCAAACGGTGTCGAAATATATGTGCAAGGATATTTTTCCTGCCCTTGACACGTTTTCAAAACTATGCGAGATTCTGGACGTTTCGGCGGACGATATTCTGGGGCTGAAAAGATAATACAAAAACTCCGCCGTGGCGGAGTTTTTTAATGCGGTTTTTGTGCGTTTTTGCGTTGTTATTTTTTGTTGTCGCGGTCGTCTTTGCGCTTTTTCGCTTCCATTATGTTGACAAAAAAGATTATGCCCACAAGCACGACAAGCCCGACCAGAATCCACACTTTGTAGGTGTCGAAAAAGATCTGCACCTTTTCCCAAAGCGTTTGTGCCTGAGCGATTTTTTCCTCAAAATTTTTGATTGTGTCGCCGATTGCGGACAGTGTGATTTCTTTCATTATTCTTCAACTCGGATAAGCGCGGCGACGTTTTTCACGCCGTCGAGAGCGGTGATTTCTTTCAACGCTTTTTCAATGATTTTCTCGTGGCTCAGATGCGTGACGAAGATAATGTCCGTCTTTGAATTGACGTTCTCTTCGTTCTGGAAAACCTTTTCAATGCCGATTTTGTTTTTGCCGAAAACGGTTGAAATTCTGCCCAGAATTCCTTCGCGGTCGGTGGCGCATATACGGACGTAATACTTGCTCTTAAAATCGGTGATAAAGTCCGAATCGCGACTTGAACCGTCGTTTTTGAACGGTAAATAGCGTGGTTTGCGCTGATGCGCCGCATAAATAATATCGCTGACGATTGCGCTGCCGGTGGGCAGATCGCCCGCGCCCCTGCCGTAAAGCATAATATCGCCGACGCTGTCGCCGACAAGATACACGGCGTTGAAACTGCCCGACACCGCCGCAAGCGGATGGCTGCTTTTAATGAACGCGGGATGCACGCGCGCCTCGATTTTTCCGTTGTTGTTTTTGCTGATTGCAAGGAGTTTCAGCGTGTAGCCGAGTTTCTTCCCGGTGTTTATGTCGTCCACGGAAATCTTCGTGATGCCCTCGCGGTACACCCTTTGTACGGGCACTTTTTTGTGATAAGACAGCGTGGACAGAATCGACAGTTTGTACGACGCGTCAAAGCCTTCGACGTCGGCTGTCGGATCGAATTCGGCATATCCGAGTTCCTGCGCGGATTTCAGCGCGTCTTCGTACGACGTACCGTTTTCGCTCATCGCCGATAAAATATAGTTCGTCGTGCCGTTGATGATTCCCTTTATCGACAAAATCGTATTTGCCTGCATGCCTTCGGTAATCGTGCGGATTATGGGCACGCCGCCGACGCAACTCGCCTCGAAATACAGCCCCGCCTTGCCGCGTTTTGCCGCCGCTTCGAGTTCGTGCCAGTGTTTTGAAAACAATTCCTTATTTGCGGTGACGATGCTTTTGCCCGCTTCCAAAGCCTTGATAAGGAACGTCCTTGCGGGTTCGATACCGCCGAAAAACTCGCACACTATCGAGATATCTTTGTTATTTACGACGTTGTCGATGTCGGTTGAAACGATGTCGGGATTTACGCCCAACTCTTCAACCCTTTTCATATTGCGTTCAAGCACGTGCAGGACTTCGATATCGAGCCCTTCGTACTTTTTGAAAGCGTCGTGGTTTTTTTCCAGAATCTTATAAGTGCCGCCCCCGACCGTACCCAGTCCGAGCAGCGCGATGCCGACTTTTTTCATTCGTTATTACCTTCTTTATTCATATCGTACAAAATTTTAAGCCCTTTGAGAGAAAGCGAGCGGTCAACGACGTCGATAATCGACTTGTCCGCGTTGACGACAAGTTCCGACAAACCGCCCGTCGCGATGACTTTCGCGTCTTTCATAAGCGGATTTTCGCGGAATTTTCTGACAATGTAGTCAACTTGCCCCGCATATCCGTAAACCGCGCCCGACTGCATACCCTCGATTGTGGAACGGGCAATCGCGTCTTTCGGCGGAACAAGTTCGAAACGGGGAAGTTTCGCGGCGGTGTTCACAAGGCTTTCCGACGCGGTTTTGACGCCGGCGCAAATCGCGCCGCCCAAAAACGTGCCGTCTGCCGTCACCGCGTTGAACGTCGTCGCGCTGCCGAAATCCACAACGATAATCGGCCCGCCGTATATGAAGTGCGCCCCGACCGCGTCGACAATCCTGTCCGCGCCGAGTTCGATGGGGTTGTTATATTTGATTTTCAAACCCGTTTTAAGCGTGGCGTCCACGAAGACGGGCTTTTTCTTCATATAATACGTGCACATATGCTCCACCGTGTAGTTGAGCATGGGCGCGACGGACGACATTATAATGCCGTCGATATCCCGAAATTCAACGCCGACGTTTTTGAACAAGTCGTACAAAATCATTCCGAGTTCGTCCGCGGTGCGCTTTGCCTCGGTTGAAAGACGCCAGCTTTTTTTCAGGACGTCGCCGTCGTACACGCCGAGTTTCATATTCGTATTTCCTACGTCGATAACAAGTAACATTTTTTAATCCTTATCGTGATTTTACGTTATTATACCAAAAGCGCGCGCATTTTACAACTATTATTTTTCAAACATATATGATACGCGTTATAAATATAATTTTTATATGCAAAAAGTAAAATGGCTTTACGCCGCGTTTTTCGCGCTTTCGTTTGCGCTTATCGTGGAATGGACGGGAAGTTTCACCGTGCAAAGAAACCTTTCGTGGTTTTCAGGTCTTGCTTTACCGGTGTTTTGGTTGGACGCGACGACGTTCACGGCGTTGTACTCGGCAGCGACGGCACTCGAAGCGTTCGTCGTGTCCGACGCGCTCGTAAAAGGCGCGGTAAATCCGACGTTCGGATTGTATGCGTCGGTCAAGTTTTCGTCCGCATTGTTCCTTGCGCTGTTTTTCGCGGCAAGAAATCCCCTGCTTGGACTTGTCACAATGACTGTCACTTTGGCGTTAATGTGGATTTTTTGTATTTTTATTCTGCGATCCCGCGCGGGAAAACTTGCAAAAGCCGCCGTTCCCGTCCTGCTTTTATGGTATTCGTATCTGTGGTCGCTGTCCTACGCCGTCGCGATTATAAATTAAAAAAAGGACGGCGCCGCCCGCCGTCCCCTAATTCTTTTAATCTATCTATTACTTTTTCTTCTGTTGCATTCTTTACAAAGCATCTGACAATTATCGACACTTGTCGTTCCGCCTTCGCACCATGGTTTAATATGGTCGCCTTCCATATCCTTTATATCAAATACTTTACCACATACGGAACATACGCCATTTTGCCTTTCGTAAGCACTTCGTTTCTGACTTTCTGTAAACGCACGAATATTCAAGTATTTTTCGTTTCTGGTCAGAATATATGGATAAATTCCTTTTTTATTTGTTACATCATCGTCAATCATTAATTTTTTAATTTCATCTTCAATTTTATCTGTATCATAAACGGTTTCCTTGAACTCATCATATAAAGCACCCCAATTTACGCCTTTCATTTCTTTACGATAAGTAGTAAACGTACCCTTAGCCCACTCAATAACATTCATAAAGTAACGCCATAACGCCTGCGCGTTAGGATCATGTTGGTGTATCGACATATATTCGTTTATTCTTTCTCGGCTTATCCATTTTAACGCCGTTTCAAGTATTTCTTGGCGTATTGGACTTCCCGTTACATAATCTTTTGCCAACAAATATGCGGGGCAACTGCTTCTACTAAAAATAGATTTCGCGTCGGTAAGCCAACTTCCTGAATAAACCGCGTTTCGTAATTCTTGATCAGTTAGTTTTTCACCGGCAATGTTTATGATTTTAAACCACGCGAGTTTTTCATCGTCGTCGCCTTCGCAAAAATAAACCATCACTTTATAATCAAGTATTCTACTTCGCTCGGCATTTGTTAAACTATGAAAATATCGTTCATTAAAAGAATATTCTCCGGCGATATATTGGCAAAAACTGATTGTGCGTTGTTGTCCGTCAAGAACTTCAAAATTCCCGTCTTCGTTTTTCACCCAATACATTACATTTAACGGAAATCCTTTCATAATTGTATCTATTACGGCGTTGCGTTTTTTTTCATCATAAACGAACTCTCGTTGATATTTTGGCCGTATGTTCAGTTTTCCGCTATATCCGACGACGCCTTCTTCGGCGTTGTCAATATATCCTCGACAAATCTCACCAATCGACACTTCATTCAATTCAATTTTCATTTTTCTTTCTCCTGATCAGTATTCTCGCATACCGAGGCTTTCCGTTAATGGCAACTCTGCCTCCGACCAATGCCTTTTTTGGCACCGTGTATCTGTCTATTCCTATAATTTCAAATTGTTTTGGATTGTATTTTTCAAGAAATGTAATGGGTACGCCCATTATTCCGTTACAACTTTCTTCTGATAAACAAGCGTTTGTACTTTCGCTCGCCATTTGCGATTGCTTGCGCAATTCCGCTGTCTTGTTTCCACAAATCTCCCGAGAATCCTTTTCCTTCGCTTTCAGTTGCTCCGATAAGTTCAAATTGTTCAGGATTGTATTTGTCGAGGAAGGTGATTGGCACCCCCATAACTCCGTTACACCTTGCGTCTGATGATAATTCGGAAATACGGCGTAATTTTGCGTCTGTCTGTCTGTC
>ERZ1034984.1838-NODE-1838-length-18560-cov-8.915428_pt1 | contig 18560 bp, 16 predicted proteins | sample MGYA00520589_ERZ1034984 | MGnify/ENA primary metagenome ERZ1034984 (study PRJEB33766, sample SAMN09781790) | gut metagenome | biome: gut microbiome | host: Homo sapiens | place: Madagascar | study: EMG produced TPA metagenomics assembly of the PRJNA485056 data... | reverse complement strand
CCTGGGCGGTAAAACGTGAAATGGCAGTTTGAATCCCGGAAACAGTGAGGGAGAAAGTTAAGGCATAGAGGGGGAAAATCAGTTGGTAAATACCAACACCTTCTGCACCAATCGTTTGGGAAAGGAATATTCTATAAAAGAAACCGATAATTCGTGAAATGAGTCCGGCAATGGTTAAAAGTAGTGTTCCGGTAAGCAGAGGGTGACTTTGCAAGGATTTAGAATTCATAGGTCCTCCGAAAGAAAAAATAGTTCTATTTAATGTATGTAAAAAAATACTTTGAAATGCATGGAACTTATCTTGACATAAAAAACAAAGCGTGGTACTATGCGATTATGTGAAATCCGACTAAATTAGTCGGGTTTTAAAATCTGCTAAAGGCGAGGTGACAGCAGTGAAGTTATCAACGAAGGGAAGATATGGTCTGCGAGCGTTTATTGATTTGGCAGTATGGGGAGAGAATGAACCAATATCTCTTACCAGTATTGCGGAACGTCAGGACATTTCCGTAAGTTATTTAGAACAGCTCATGGCAAAACTGAAAAAGGCGGGATTAGTAAATAGTATTCGTGGTGTAAATGGCGGATATGTAATTGCAAAACCGGCAGAAGAGATTTCAGTAGGAGATGTCTTGCGAGCATTAGAGGGAGACCTTGCACCGGTAGAATGTGCGGGAATTGGCAGTGATAAGGCAACAACTCATTGTAACGGTTCGGCACATTGTGTTAGTAAGATTGTATGGAAACGGATTAATGATAGTATTAATAGTACCGTGGACAGCATATATATAGGGGAATTGGTTAAAGAAAGTAAAAAAGAACAGTAGAGGTGAATGAAATGGGAAAGATGATATATCTTGACAATGCGGCAACTACAAGAACCGCACCTGAAGTAGTAGAAGCAATGCTTCCATATTTTACAGAGTTTTATGGAAATGCTTCTACTGTGTATGAATTTGGTGGAAAGAGCAAAGAGGCAATTGCAAAGGCAAGAGAGACAATCGCAAATGCCATTGGTGCAAAAGACAATGAAATTTATTTTACAGCAGGTGGAAGTGAGTCTGATAACTGGGCATTAAAAGCAACAGCAGAGGCTTACAAGAGCAAAGGAAAGCATATCATTACCAGTAAGATAGAGCATCACGCAATTCTTCATACCTGCCAGTGGTTAGAGCAACAGGGATATGAAGTAACATATCTGGATGTAGATGAAAATGGTTTGGTTAAGTTAGATGAATTAAAAAAAGCAATTCGCCCAGATACAATTTTAATTAGTATTATGTTTGCTAATAATGAAATCGGAACAATTGAGCCGATTGCAGAAATCGGTAAAATTGCAAAAGAACACGACATTTTATTCCATACAGATGCAGTACAGGCATTTGGACAGGTACCAATCAATGTAGATGAAATGAATATTGATATGTTAAGTACCAGTGGTCATAAGTTAAACGGACCAAAGGGTATCGGATTTTTATATATTCGTAAGGGAGTTAAGATTCGTTCTTTCGTACATGGTGGAGCTCAGGAGAGAAAACGTCGTGCAGGAACAGAGAACGTTCCGGGTATTGTAGGATTTGGAAAAGCAGTAGAACTTGCTGTTTCTACAATGAAAGAACGTACCGATAAAGAAATAGAACTTCGTGATTATTTAATTGACAGAGTTTTAAAAGAAGTGCCATTTACCCGTGTAAACGGTGACAGAAAGAATCGTTTGCCAAATAATATAAACTTCTGCTTCCAGTTTATTGAAGGAGAGTCTCTGTTAATCATGTTAGATATGAAGGGCATTTGCGGTTCTTCAGGATCAGCCTGTACATCGGGTTCTTTGGACCCTTCTCATGTTTTACTGGCAATTGGATTACCACATGAAATCGCACATGGATCTCTTCGTTTGACTTTAGGAGCAGACACAACCAAAGAAGATATTGATTATACCATTGATGCAATCAAAGATATTGTTGCACAGTTAAGAGAAATGTCCCCATTATATGAGGATTACATCAAAAAACATAGTTAAAAATTACGAGAGTTGGAGGAAAAAACATGTATAGCGAAAAGGTAATGGACCATTTTAAAAACCCAAGAAACATGGGAGAAATAGAAAATGCCAGTGGAGTAGGAACCGTAGGAAATGCAAAATGTGGAGACATTATGCGAATCTTCCTTGATATTGATGATAATGGAATTATCCAGGATGTAAAATTTAAGACTTTTGGATGCGGTGCAGCAGTTGCAACAAGCTCTATGGCAACAGAGTTAGTAAAAGGTAAGAATGTACAGGAAGCATTGCAGGTAACAAATAAAGCGGTTATGGAAGCCTTAGACGGACTGCCACCAGTTAAGGTACACTGTTCCCTACTGGCGGAAGAAGCAATTCACGCAGCTTTGTGGGATTATGCAGAAAAGAACGGAATTAAAATCGAAGGATTAGAGAAACCAAAGAACGATATCAGTGAAGGAGAAGAGGAAGAAGAATACTAAAGTATGAAGAAGAAAGTTGTAGTAGGTATGTCAGGAGGAGTCGATTCCTCTGTGGCTGCATATCTTTTAAAAGAACAGGGATATGAGGTAATGGGAGTTACCATGCAGATATGGCAGGATGAGGAAGAATTTGTGCAGGAAGAAAACGGAGGTTGCTGTGGATTAAGTGCAGTGGATGATGCAAGAAGAGTAGCAGCAACTCTTGAGATTCCTTATTATGTCATGAATTTTAAGAGAGAGTTTAAGGAAAATGTCATGGATTATTTTGTGGCAGAATATTTAAAGGGACGAACTCCAAACCCTTGTATTGCCTGCAATCGTTATGTAAAGTGGGAATCCTTATTAAAGCGTAGTATAGAAATTGGTGCAGATTATATTGCTACCGGACATTACGCTAAGGTGACCCAGCTTCCAAATGGAAGATTTGCATTACAAAAATCTGTAACGGCAGCGAAGGATCAGACCTACGCACTTTATAATCTTACACAGTATCAGCTTTCTCATACCTTAATGCCGGTAGGAGATTATTCTAAGGATCAGATTCGTGCCATTGCAGAAAAGATAGGATTGCGTACTGCGAATAAACCGGATAGTCAGGAGATATGTTTTGTTCCGGATAATGATTATGCAGGATTTATTGACAGAGAGGCTCCGGGACAGATACCACCACCGGGAAACTTTGTACTGGCAGATGGCACAGTTATCGGACAGCACAAGGGAATTACTCATTATACCATTGGACAGCGTAAGGGACTTGGAATTGCACTTGGAAAACCAGTATTTGTAACGGAAATCCGTCCAGATACCAATGAAGTGGTTATCGGAAGTAATGATGACGTATTTGGAACCACTGTTTATGCTACGAATCTCAACTTTATGTCTATTCCGGACTTAGAAGGAGAGATGGAAGTAGTTGGAAAGATACGTTATAGTCATAAGGGAGCACCTTGTACCATACGAAAAGTAGAAGCGGATAAGGTGGTTTGCCAGTTCCATGAATCGGTACGGGCAATTACACCCGGACAGGCTGTGGTATTTTATGATGGCGATATTGTAGTCGGCGGAGGAACCATCATCTAACATAAAAATGTCGGCAATTTCGGTAGTTGAAAGAGTGAAATAGTAAACAAGGATATGTTGCAAGAAAATTGCCATATCCTTGTTTTGTCTCGTTCAAAAGAATCTGTTAGCAGAACGTGACCTGAAATAAAAAGGAAAAGAAAAATGGAAATAGAAGTAAAGCGTAGCAATAGAAAAACCATGGTGATTGAAATAACCAAAGAGGCGAAAGTTTTAGTAAGAGCACCCTATCCCATGCCTATGGCAGAAATCAAACGATTTGTAAATGAAAAATCCGATTGGATACAAAAGCATGTGGAAAAAATGTTGGAAAAACAACAAGAGCGTTCTGCACAGGAAAAACTTACAAATGAGGATATTCAAAAGTTAGCGAAAGAAGCATTAGACATATTGCCAAAGAAAGTAGAATATTACGCAAAAATTATCGGTGTTACTTATGGCAGAATTACGATTCGTAATCAAAAGACACGTTGGGGCAGTTGCAGCGCAAAAGGAAATTTGAATTTGAATTGTCTGCTTATGCTGACACCGGAAGAAGTGCAGGATTATGTGGTAGTGCATGAATTGTGTCATCGAAAACAGATGAATCACTCAAAGCAATTTTGGGAAGAAGTTGGGAAAATATTACCGGACTACAGGGAGAGAAGAACATGGTTAAAGGAGCATGGGAGTGCCATAATTGGGAGAATGGGAAAAAAGTAATAGATTTCCTCTTGACATTTTTATTTATGCGCATATAATAGTTTCGTAACGAACAATTAGCTACCGAACAGTTTGATACAAAACAAAATGGAGGAAAGATGAAACACAAAAGCACACTGGGATATGAAGTAAAAACCCTGGACAACTTGTTTTTCCGTAATCTAATGTCCTATGAAATTGCCAATAATCATATGGATGAAATTACGGTTATGCATGGTTGGATTCTGGCATTTCTTTACGAAAATGAGGGTAAGGACATATTTCAGAAAGATATTGAAGCAGAGTTTTCCATTGCAAGATCTACAGTGACTTGTATCGTGAAATTGATGGAGAAGAAGGGGTATATCAAAAGAGAGTGTGTAGCTCAGGATGCACGGTTGAAAAAATTGGTATTAACGGAAACCGGGCGTAACACACATGAGTTGCATATGGATGATATGGATATTTTAGAGGAACGTTGTAAGCGAAATATAACCAGGGAAGAGCTGAAAACTTTCTGGAAGGTTGCAGAACAGTTAAAACGAAACTTAGAAGAAGACATTGCATCCAATAAAAAAATAGAAAGTAAGGAGGAAAAATAATTATGGTAAAAACCATACTTAAGCAGGTGAAGGAATTTAAAAAAGATTCCATTTTAACACCGATATTTATGATTTTAGAAGTAATTCTGGAAACCTTAATCCCATTATTTATGGCGGCTATTATTGATAATGGAGTAGAAAAAGGTGATATGAATTACATATACAAAGTAGGAGCTATTATGGTAGGTCTTGCAGTACTTGGACTGATTACAGGTATGTTAGGTGGAAAATATGGAGCAAGTGCTCCCACCGGATTGGCAAGAAACTTAAGGCGAGCTATGTTTGAAAATATACAGAGTTATTCATTTTCCAATATAGATAAGTTTTCTACAGCAGGATTGGTAACACGTTTAACTACTGACGTAACCAATGTTCAAAATGCATATCAGATGATTCTTAGAATGTGTGCACGAGCACCATTTAGTATGATTTGTGCAATGGTAATGGCATTTTTGATTAATGTCAAGTTAGCAAGTGTTTATCTTATTGCAGTTATTTTGTTAGGTGGTTGCCTATTATTTATTATGATTAAGGCAACACGTTATTTTAAACAGATTTTTCCAAAATATGATGACTTAAATGCCAGCGTACAGGAAAATGTGTCTGGAATCCGTGTGGTAAAGGCATATGTAAGAGAAGATTATGAAAATAAGCGTTTTACCAAGGCAAGCGGAAATATCTACAATATGTTTAAAAAAGCAGAATGTATCATCACCTGGAATGCACCACTTATGCAGTTTACTGTATACACCTGTATTTTGTTAATCAGTTGGCTGGGCGCAAAAATGATTGTGGCAAATGGTCTTACCACAGGACAGCTTATGAGCTTACTGACATATTGTATGAACATTTTGATGAATCTTATGATGTTATCTATGGTATTTGTTATGGTAACCATGAGTACCGCAAGTGCGGAACGTATCACAGAAGTATTAAATGAAAAAAGTGACTTGGCAAATCCGGAAAATCCTGTAATGGAAGTAAAGGATGGAAGTATTGTATTTGACCATGTAGATTTTGCTTACAGCAAAGACAGTGAAGAACCGGTACTGAAAAATATCAATTTAGATATCCATGCAGGAGAGACAATTGGTATTATCGGAGGAACCGGAAGTGCAAAATCAAGTTTGGTAAACCTTATCAGCAGACTGTATGATGTAACAGCAGGAAGTGTATCCGTAGGTGGATTGGATGTAAGAAAGTATGACATGGAAGCTTTGCGTAATCAGGTCTCAGTTGTATTACAGAAAAATGTGCTGTTTTCCGGAAGCATTTTGGATAATCTTCGTTGGGGTAATAAAGATGCAACAGAAGAAGAATGTGTTCGTGCCTGCCAGATGGCATGTGCGGATGAGTTTATAGAACGTTTCCCGGATAAATACAATACTCATATCGAGCAGGGCGGAAATAACGTATCCGGTGGACAGAAACAGAGACTTTGTATCGCAAGAGCACTTTTGAAAAAGCCGAAGATATTGATTTTAGATGATTCTACCAGTGCGGTAGATACTGCTACGGATAGTAAAATCCGTCAGGCGTTTGCAACAGAAATTCCAGATACTACAAAGCTGATTATTGCACAACGTATTTCCAGTGTACAGAACGCAGACCGTATTATTGTAATGGATGACGGAAAGGTAGCAGATTTTGATACACATGAGAATTTATTGAAAAACAGTGAAATCTATCGTGATGTTTATGAATCCCAAAATAAGGGAACAGGAGATTTTGATGAGAACGGAGGTGACCAGTAATGCCAGGACCAAGAGGACCGCAAGGGGGAAAACCGAAAATTGAAAATCCGGGGAAATTATTTTTACGCTTAATGAAATACATTTTTTCACAATATCTGTGGCATGTAATTCTGGTTGTAATTTTCATTTTTATAGGTGTACTTGCAAATGTGCAGGGAACCATGTTTATGCAGACATTGATTGATAAATATATTGTGCCGATGATTGGAGCAGAGCATCCAAACTTCGGACCGTTAGCAGCAGCCATTGGAAGAGTAGCCGTATTTTATGGTATCGGCGTAATATCTACCTGGGCATATAACCGTATTATGGTAAATGTAACACAGGGAACCCTTCGTAACCTGAGAAATGATATGTTTACACACATGGAAAGCCTTCCAATACGATATTTTGATACCCATGCCCATGGAGATATCATGTCTATTTACACCAACGATATTGATACTTTAAGACAGATGATTAGTCAGAGTATGCCGCAGTTTTTATCCAGTGTCATTACCATTGTTAGTGTGTTTGTCAGTATGTTGATATTAAATATTCCGTTGACTTTGGTAACACTTTTTATGGTAGGCGTTATGTTGTATGCGACAAAGTTTTTTGCAGGAACAAGTAGTCGTTACTTCATCAAACAGCAGCAGGATTTAGGTGTGGTAAATGGATATATTGAAGAAATGATGGAAGGACAAAAAGTTGTTAAGGTATTTTGTCACGAAGAAGAGAGTATCCAGGATTTTAATGAATTAAATGATAAACTTTTTGAAAGTGCCAATAAGGCAAACTGTTTTGTAAACTATTTAGGACCGGTAAATGGACAGCTTGGAAACTTGAGCTATGTAGTATGTGCCATTGTAGGTGGTGTTTTGGCATTAAATGGGGTTGGTGGATTTACTCTGGGAGGACTTGCCAGCTTTTTAACCTTTAATAAAAGTTTTAGTATGCCGGTAAATCAGGTCAGTCAGCAGTTTAACAGTGTGGTAATGGCGTTAGCTGGTGCACAGAGAGTATTCAGACTTTTGGATGAAGAACCGGAAGAAGACGAAGGATATGTAACACTGGTAAATGTAAATAAAAAAGAAGACGGAACACTGGAAGAATCAGAAAAGCGTACCGGACACTGGGCATGGAAACATTTCCATAAGGCAGAAGAAACCACAGATTATATCGAACTAAACGGAGATGTGGTATTTGACGGTGTGGATTTTGGATATACACCGGAAAAGACAGTATTACATGATGTGAAGATGTACGCCAATGCAGGACAGAAAATAGCATTTGTCGGTTCTACCGGAGCAGGAAAAACAACCATTACCAATTTGATTAACCGTTTTTACGATATACAGGATGGAAAAATCCGTTACGATGGAATCAATATTAACAAGATTAGAAAAGCAGACCTGCGTCGCTCTCTTGGAATCGTATTGCAGGATACGCATTTGTTTACCAATACGGTTATGGAGAATATTCGTTACGGTAACTTAAATGCAACTGATGAAGAGGTGATTGCAGCAGCAAAGCTTGCAAATGCAGATGGATTTATCCGTAGACTTCCGGAAGGATACAATACACTATTGACCGGAGATGGAGCAAACTTAAGTCAGGGACAAAGACAGCTTCTTGCCATTGCCAGAGCAGCAGTAGCAGATCCACCGGTATTGATTTTGGATGAAGCAACCAGCTCCATTGATACCAGAACGGAACGCTTAGTACAAGATGGAATGGATAAATTGATGAAGGGAAGAACAACCTTTGTCATTGCTCATAGATTATCCACAGTACGAAACAGTGATTGTATTATGGTATTAGAGCAGGGAAGAATTATTGAACGTGGTACGCATGATCAGTTAATTGAGGAACAAGGAAGATATTATCAGCTGTATACCGGAAAGAAACCGGGATTAGGTGCATAGTAATTGAGGGAAATATAGTAAGAAACAGGTGGAAATTTGTCGAAAAATGCGCTATGATAAAGGTAATAAAATATGGGATGGAGGAACCGAGGATGAAGCAGGAAAAAAGTCAAAAGTTATTATTCACCCTTACCGGAATCGTAGCGTGTCCAATTATTATAGCAGCAATCATAGCAGTTGTTTTTATGCATTTGGTAAAAGACGGAACGGTATCTGTATTGGTTGGAACAGTAGGAATCATTATTATCATGGTAGCGTTATTCGCAATACTGTTCATAGGAGTTAAATCATTTTTTAATCGTTTTAATAAGATTATAAGTAATCTTGGACAAATTGCCGATGGAACACTGACAATGGAAGAAAATAAGTTGGCAGAGCGTCAGGATGAATGGGGCGATATGATGCGTTCTATGAATGAGTTGGTGGTATCCTTTGCAAAGATTACAACAGCAATTCGAAAGGCAACAGCAGTTTTGAAAGAAGTATCCGGGGATTTTCGTACATCATTTGACAATATGAATCAATCCATGGAACATGTCAGCACAGAGGTAGAAGCAATTACAGACAACACAGTATCACAGGCAGAAAGAACTCATGAGATGGAACAAAAAGTAAATGATATGAGTAAAGCCATTGATGTGATTGCAGAGAACGTAGAACTGCTTACGAACAGTGCTGATAAAATGAAAGAGTGTAATAAGAATGCAGACAGTATCATGGAAGAATTGGTTTCTATCAGTCAGGCAAGTAGTACTGCCATAGAAAATGTAAGAAATCAGACAGATTTAACCAATCAGTCTGCAATGCAGATTCGTACAGTAACAGAGATTATTGCCGGAATTTCCAGTCAGACCAATCTTTTAGCACTGAATGCAAGTATTGAAGCAGCAAGAGCAGGAGAACAGGGAAAAGGATTTGCAGTAGTAGCAGAGGAGATTCGTACACTGGCAGACCAATCCAGAGAATCATCCGAACAGATTAATGCGATTGTAAATGAACTGATACAGAATTCAAATGTAAGTGTAGATATTACACAGCAGGTATCAGAGGCATTTGTAAAACAAAATGAAAAAATTCAGGAAACAGAGAGTATTTTTACGTCATTAAATACAGAAATTGCTCAGGTAGGAGAATCTATTACAGGTATTAACGCTGAGGTAGGTGGATTACAGAGCTACAAAGAAGCTATGGAAGCAGGTGTTACTGTATTAAACGATGCAGCAGAAAAGAATACAGCCAGTGCTACGGAAACAAGAGATTCTATGGAAGAATTTGAGCAAATGGTGGCTTCCTGCAAAGAATCTACAAAGCAGTTGACCGCAGTAGCAGAGGAGCTGGTAGAAAATATCAGTAAGTTTAATTTAGACACAATTAAGAAAGAAGTACAAGAACGTTTCTAAAATTATAAAAGAAAATAATGAGAAGTCGCTTTTCGTCTTATGACCTAAGGCGACTTTTTTATATTATAGAAAATACTGTGTTACGTTAAAGTGTGAAAGACGTGATTTTCCTATGATATAAAAACACTCCGCTAAGGAGGCCTATCTCGTGGAGAAGAAATTAGTCGTAAACAGCACCGCCCGGGCGCGAAAGAGTCCGATTAAAAAAAATTTTATTTTTGGTAATTTTATATGCAACATTTTGAACGGTTGCAGAGTCTTAATAAGTGAAATGCATTTCGAGGAGGAAGTGAGGCGGTAAAGAATGGAAGAATTTATGGAATGGTATGAAGCAATCTATCCACAAATGTATCGGGTTGCTTATTACTATATGAGAAATCAACACGAGGCGGAGGATGCAGTACAGGATGCTGTATTGACAGCTTATGAAAAGCGTTATCAATTGAAGGATAAAGAGAAGTTTCGTTCATGGATGATGACGATATTGGTAAATCGGTGCAAAACACGAATGAAAAAGTGGTTTCAAAAAAATGAAAACGTAGAAGAGGTATCAGCGGCAGAAGAAAGACAGCTTGGAAGAGAGGAAGATTTTGCTACCAATGCAGTAGTAAAGCAGGTGTTTTTTCAGCTGGAGGAAGAAGAACGATTAATTGTAGGCTTATCAATATTCGGCGGTTATAAAGGAGAAGAGATAGCAAAAATGCTTGGGAAAAACCATAGCACTGTACGTTCCAAGTATCGCCGGGCACTTCAGAAGATGAAAAAAGAGCTGGAGGTGGAATAAGGAATGGAAGAAAAGAAGATAGAAGAGCTTGTGAAAAAAGCAGTAGAACAGGAACAAGTACCGGAATGTTTAAAACCGGAAAATATGCAAAAATTTTTAGAGCAGAATGCAGGAAAAAATAATAAAAAGAAAAGTATCTATAAGTGGTGTGGAATGGCTGCAACTGCGGCTTGTGTGGGGATGCTTTTGTTTGCCGGACATAATACATGGAATATAACAAATAGAACAAATCAGGATACGGAAAAGGTAACACAAAAGAGTACAAGTAAAGAAAGCGAAGAGAGTAAAACAGAAAATAATACCTTGCTGGCTGAAACTTATGACACTTCTTATGATGAATTATATAATTATTTTAGGAAACAGGAATGGGAAAGTTATGTGTATAGTTCTGCAAAGGGAGAAATGGTAATGGAGGATACTTATAGTGCTGCTGAAACGGAAAGTGCACAAAAGGCAGAAACTCCGCAGGATTATGCAGATACCAATAAGCAGGAGGCAGGCGTAGATGAAGCAGATATTATAAAAAACGATGGTTGTTATCTTTATCAGCTTGTAGAGGAACAGGATGGCACAGAATCTTTGCAGATAGCGGATACAAAAGGAGGATTAAAAGAGCTGACAAGAATAAAAGGAATGGATAATCCTCGTGAATTTTATGTTTGGAATGATACCCTGGTAATTATAGAATCTTGTTGGGCAGATGAGGAAGAAGGAGATGAGGGGGCAAAGGCAATAGATGTAGCATATAGTGGAACAGCTTTTCAAAAGATATATATCTATGATATTACAGAACGCACCAATCCAAAACAACAGCATGTTTTTACAGCAAAAGGGGCTTATTCAGATTCCAGAATTGCAGATGGCTATTTCTATCTTTTCTTAAAAAGCGGTGTGAATAAATTGCAGGGATGCAAAAATCATACGGATTATGTTCCGATATTTGAAGAAAAGGCAATGGCAGCTTCTGATATTTATTTTCCAAAGGAAGCACAAGGTTCTGAATATTTCGTAATGGCAACTGTGGACTTAACCCAGCCGGATGAATTTCAGGATACAAAGGCGATTGTGGGAACTTCTAGTAGAGTTTATGTGACAAACAATGATATTTATGTACTGGATAACGTATACGAAGAAAAAAATGAGGAAGATGGAACCTATAGCGATAAGACAAATATCATTCGAATTGCTTATGAAAAAGGAATTTTCCATAAGGCAGCAGAGGGAAGTGTCAAAGGAATCCTGCTAGATGATATGGCAATCAATGAAGCCAATGGTTATTTAAGAATGGCAGTTACAGTAGATTCTTACAAAAAGGAACGAGTAAGAGACGATATTTTTGGCTACTTCATGGGATATGAAACCACAGATAACGTACAGGATAATAGTGTTTATGTTTTAGATAAAAATCTTGAAATAGTAGGAAAAATTGAAGGGTTAGCGGAAAATGAAGAAATCTATTCAGCGCGTTTTATGGGAGATATGGGATATTTTGTTACCTTCCGACAAACAGATCCGCTGTTTTCAGTAGATTTATCCGACCCGAAAAATCCCCAGATTTTAGGAGAATTGAAAATCAGTGGTTTCTCACAATATTTACATTTTTATAGCGAAAATCTTTTGTTAGGAATCGGGATGGAAGCAGACGAAAATACCGGAAGAACACAAGGAATGAAACTTTCCATGTTTGATATTTCCAATCCGGCAGATGTAAAGGAGCAGGATAAATACGATCTCTCAGAATATGATACTTCAGCTGCACTTTATGACTACAAAGCAGTTATGATTGATACAAATAAAAATCTGTTTGGCTTTTTCGCACGGAGCTATAACAGTGATACGGACGAGAAACAGGACTTTTTACTATTTTCCTATGAGAACGGAGGGTTTCAACAGAAAATGAAAATTGCCTGTGATACCCAAAATGAAACATACGGATATTGCAATGTGCGAGGTACCTATATCGGGGATGTATTTTATCTGCTGTATGGAGACGGTAGAATTGAGGCATATAACCTGACGGATGGAAGTATGGTAGATGCTATTAACCAAAAAACAGAATAATCAACTCTCGTAAATGAATACAAAAGCTGTGGTATTTTGCCACAGCTTTTGAACATTAAAGTTTATAAAAACTAGGTTTTCGATTTTTATATACAGTGTAATAAGAAAATCCCGCATCTTTTAAAATGGCAGGTACTTTGTTGAAATCAAAAGCTACATGTTCCGGCTTATGCGCATCGGCACCAATGGTAATGATTTCGCCTCCAAGTTCACGGTAACGTTTCAAAATCGCTTCGGTAGGGTTAGGATGCCCAAGTCCGTATTTAAATCCACCGGTGTTAATTTCGATGCCTTTTCCCTTTTGAATCAGGGTACGAAGAATTTCATCAATCACATCTGCAAATTTCTCATAGGTGTAATAGGTGTTGGTATTAGGACCGTATCGTACCACATAGTCAATATGTCCATATACATCGAAGCAGTCAAAAACCGCAAGATTTTCTAATATAGATTCAAAATATTCCCGATATGCATCATCTTCGGATTTTCCGTCATAGTATTCCGGATAATAAGGGTCCATGTGATGGACTACATGGGAAGAACCGATGACAAAGTCAAAAGGATATTTTTCAATGATTTCAGGAAGCTCTTGTGCAAGATGTGGTTGCAGTCCAAGCTCCAGACCAATATATACTGGAAATTTGGCAGAAAAATCCTGTTGAATGTCTGTCAGTTCTGAAAAGTAAGCAGGAAAATCAATTAAGAATTCATCTGGGGTTTTTGGATAATCAATATCCAGGTGGTCGGTAAAACAGAGTCCGCCCAAGCCTTTTGCCTGCGCAGAACGAATCATGTCACGAGGGTCAGCATCGCTGTCACCGGAAAAATGCGTGTGCATATGTGTATCCCAAAGCATAAATAAGCCTCCTTTGTTCATATTTCACAGTTTAATATATATGAAATGTATTATTTTGTCAAAAGATAATGGAATATAGGTCATATATACCGTAAAAAGTGAGTGAAAAGCAGTTTACGCAAAAAAAAATAGTGAAAAAATTAACAAAGTTGAAAATGACACTTGAATTTTGGACAAAGATTGGGTAAAATGTATCTAGATTTGGGTTATTATCCCAAAGTAAAATTAAATTCATTCAAAATTAGGAGGAATTAAACATGTCAGTAAGAGTAGCAATCAATGGATTTGGACGTATTGGACGTTTAGCATTCAGACAGATGTTCGGTGCAGAAGGATACGAAGTAGTAGCAATCAACGATTTAACAAGCCCTAAAATGTTAGCACACTTGTTAAAATATGATTCATCTCAGGGTAAATATGAATTAGCAGATAAAGTAACTGCTGGTGAAGATTCTATCACTGTTGATGGAAAAGAAATCAAAATCTACGCTTTCCCAGATGCAAACAACTGCCCATGGGGAGAATTAAAAGTAGACGTTGTATTAGAGTGTTCTGGATTCTATACATCCAAAGAAAAAGCACAGGCTCATATCAACGCTGGTGCTCGTAAAGTTGTTATTTCTGCTCCAGCAGGAAACGACCTTCCTACCGTTGTTTACAATACAAACCACGAGACATTAAAAGCAAGCGATACAATCATTTCTGCAGCTTCTTGTACAACAAACTGCTTAGCACCAATGGCTGACGCTTTGAACAAATATGCACCAATCCAGTCCGGTATTATGTGTACAATCCATGCATACACAGGAGATCAGATGACATTAGACGGACCACAGAGAAAAGGTGATTTAAGAAGATCTCGTGCAGCAGCAGTTAACATCGTTCCTAACAGCACAGGTGCTGCAAAAGCAATCGGATTAGTTATCCCAGAATTAAACGGAAAATTAATCGGTTCTGCACAGCGTGTACCTACCCCAACAGGTTCTACAACTATCTTAACAGCAGTAGTTAAGAAAGCTGGAGTAACAAAAGAAGATATCAATGCAGCTATGAAAGCAGCATCTAACGAATCTTTCGGATACAACGAAGACGAAATCGTTTCTTCTGATATCGTAGGAATGAGATTTGGATCTTTATTCGATGCAACTCAGACTATGGTAAATCAGGTATCTGATGACTTATATGAAGTACAGGTTGTTTCTTGGTATGATAACGAAAACAGCTACACAAGCCAGATGGTTCGTACAATCAAATACTTCTCTGAATTAGCTTAATTATAATTAGCAAATTCAATAGTATTGACAACAAGACTCAGGAAGGGGTCCGGTCTTATGGACCGGACTTCTTTTTTATACAATAGGAAATTGTGTCCTATTGTATAAAAAACGCTCCGCTAAGGAAGCACACCTCGCGGAGAAGAAATTAGTCGTAAACGACACCGCTCGGGCGCGAAAGAGTCCGACAAGCGGACTCTTTGTTCCGCAAGTAGCGACAACAATCTTTTAGAAAAGGAGAAATATTATGTCTTTAAACAAACTCTCAGTAGATGATATTAATGTAAAAGGAAAACGTGTTCTTTGTAGATGTGACTTCAATGTACCTTTAAAGGATGGAAAAATCACAGACGAAAACCGTTTAGTAGCAGCTCTTCCTACAATTAAGAAGTTAGTAGCTGATGGAGGAAAGGTAATTCTTTGCTCTCATTTAGGAAAAGTAAAAACAGAAGAAGATAAGAAAACAAAAACTCTTGCTCCAGTAGCACAGAGACTTTCTGAATTATTAGGACAGGAAGTAAAATTTGCAGCAGATCCAGAAGTTGTAGGACCAAATGCAAAAGCAGCAGTAGAAGCTATGAAAGACGGAGATGTTATTCTTTTAGAGAATACACGTTTCAGAGCAGAAGAAACAAAGAACGGAGAAGCTTTCTCTAAAGACCTTGCTTCTTTATGCGACGTATTTGTAAACGATGCATTCGGTACAGCTCATAGAGCACACTGCTCTAACGTAGGTGTTGCTGGTTTAGTTGATACAGCAGCAGTTGGATACTTAATGCAGAAAGAAATCGATTTCTTAGGAAATGCAGTAGAAAAGCCAGTTAGACCTTTCGTAGCAATTCTTGGTGGAGCTAAAGTTGCTGATAAATTAAACGTTATCTCTAACTTATTAGAGAAATGTGATACTTTAATCATCGGTGGTGGTATGGCATTCACATTCTTAAAAGCACAGGGATATGAAATCGGAAAATCTTTAGTAGATGATACAAAGCTTGATTATTGTAAGGAAATGCTTGCAAAAGCTGAAAAACTTGGAAAGAAATTACTACTTCCAATCGACACAGTAGCAGCAGATGCATTCCCAGATCCAATCGATGCTGAAATTCCAGTAGAAGTATATGGAGTAGAAGCTATGCCAGCAGACAAAGCAGGATTCGATATCGGACCTAAGACAGCTGCATTATACGCAGACGCTGTTAAATCTGCTAAGACTGTTGTATGGAACGGACCAATGGGTATCTTTGAAAACCCAGTACTTGCAAAAGGTACAATCGCAGTAGCAGAGGCATTAGCTGAAACAGATGCAACTACTATCATCGGTGGTGGAGATTCAGCAGCAGCAGTTAACCAGTTAGGATTTGGTGATAAGATGACTCACATCTCTACAGGTGGTGGAGCTTCTCTTGAATTCTTAGAAGGAAAAGAATTACCAGGTGTAGCAGCAGCTAACGATAAGTAGACCGAAAGCAACTAGCGATTGACAAGCGAAGCTTAGGCAGAGCGTGTTGCGAGGTCATTCAGTGAGCTTAACGAGAGCAAGCCGCTTGTGGTGAAGCTAGAGTTTAGCGAAGTGAACTTCAATACAAACATGAGCCAAAGGCGAAATGTGAGGTTAGTGTGAACTTAGTTCGAAGGAACTTAGCGATTGGCAAGCGAAGCGCAGCCAGAGCTTAGTGAATCGAACTTCCTTAAACATCCTTATGAAAATATTACGGAGGAAATAAAATCATGGCAAGAAAGAAAATTATTGCAGGAAACTGGAAAATGAACAAAACTCCAAGTGAAGCAGTAGCTTTAGTAAACGAGTTAAAACCATTAGTAGCAAATGATGACGTAGATGTAGTATTCTGTGTACCAGCTATTGACATCATTCCAGCTATGGAAGCAGCAAAAGGTTCTAACATCAACATTGGTGCAGAGAATATGTATTTTGAAGAAAGCGGAGCATACACAGGAGAAATTTCCCCTGCAATGTTAACAGACGCTGGTGTAAAATACGTTGTATTAGGACATTCTGAAAGAAGAGAATACTTTGCAGAAACAGATGAAACTGTAAATAAGAAGGTATTAAAAGCTTTCGAACATGGTATTACACCAATCATCTGCTGTGGAGAATCTTTAACACAGAGAAAACAGGGCATCTACATTGACTGGATTCGTATGCAGATTAAGATTGCATTCCAGAATGTAACTGCAGATCAGGCAAAAACAGCTGTTATTGCTTACGAACCAATCTGGGCTATCGGAACTGGTGAAACAGCAACATCTGACCAGGCTGAAGAAGTATGCGGAGCAATTCGTGCATGCATCAAAGAAGTTTATGATGAAGCAACAGCAGAAGCAATCCGTATTCAGTACGGCGGATCTGTAAATGCAGGAAATGCAGCAGAATTATTTGCAAAACCAGACATTGATGGTGGTTTAGTAGGTGGAGCTTCCTTAAAGGCAGACTTCGGAAAAATCGTAAATTATAAATAAGTATCAGATTGCTATAAACTGACAGATTATAATAAGAAAATGAAAGGATTATTGTAGAATAGGATTTTACAATAATCCTTTCATTATTATACGAATTACAAATAGAAAACATACGCAGGAGCCGTTATGAACAAAGAAAAAATACTAATTGTGGAAGATGATAGTGATATCAATAGTCTGTTGTGTAAAATTTTAGAAAAAGAAGGATTTGAAGCAGTAAGTGCCTATTCCGGAAGTGAGGCATTATTGCGAATTTCTGTGGAACAATTTGACATGATGTTATTAGACTTAATGATTCCGGGAACGACAGGAGAAGAAGTGATAAAGCAGTTGCGGGAAAAGGAAAATGAGATTCCTATTTTGGTGTTAACCGCAAAAGCAGCATTAGAAGATAAAGTTTCTGTATTAGATTTAGGTGCAGACGATTATCTTACCAAACCCTTTGAAAACGAAGAAGTTGTAGCAAGAGTGAATGCAAGATTGCGTCGTTTTCGCAAAAAGAGTAAGGAGAAAGAAAAGGGAGAATCCGGTTTTCGAAAGTTGCAGTTTAAAAATCTGATATTAGATAAAGAAGCGCGTACTTGTTATGTGAAAGAAAAAGAAATTTCTCTTACAGCATTAGAATTTGATATTTTAACACTTCTGTTAGAACATCCGGATAAAGTATATTCAAAGGAAAACATATATCAGGCAATATGGAAAGAAAACTATATTGGAGAAGATAGTACCGTTAGTGTACATGTTAGCAATATTCGAAAAAAAATAGCAGTATGTGATGAAGAAGAGTATATAAAAACAGTGTGGGGAATCGGATTTAAACTTGCAAATCTTTAAACTTTCTTTAAACTTTATTTAGGACTTTTAAAAACTCTTTTTCTATAATAAAGTAGAAAAGAAAAGAGGAGAACAAGCATGGAAAAAGAAATTTTAAAGATTTCAGATATGACAAAATTATATCAGGGAAAAGCAGCATTAAATCATGTATCTATGTCTATCAGACAAGGACAGATTTATGGATTAGTTGGAAACAATGGAGCAGGTAAGACAACGTTAATGCGTATGATTACCGGGACTTCTTTTTGGGATGCCGGAAGAATGGAACTATTCGGAGTAGAACAGTCAGAAAAAAGTGGAAGAGAACGCAAGCGAATTGGTTCAATGTTGGAAACCCCAGCTTTTTTTGAAAATATGACAGGAAG
>ERZ1034984.1827-NODE-1827-length-18637-cov-8.886611_pt1 | contig 18637 bp, 14 predicted proteins | sample MGYA00520589_ERZ1034984 | MGnify/ENA primary metagenome ERZ1034984 (study PRJEB33766, sample SAMN09781790) | gut metagenome | biome: gut microbiome | host: Homo sapiens | place: Madagascar | study: EMG produced TPA metagenomics assembly of the PRJNA485056 data... | reverse complement strand
GAGATAGATAGGGGGATTATATTGCCTGTGGGCGTCATACGGTACTCCCGAAGTGTGCCGCCGCCTATGGGTTCCAAGCGACTGGACGCCTGGCGGGCGTTCGGGTCGAGTGGGGTTTTGGGAGTCGCGGCAAGGCCGATTCCAGGGTGCGACGGGGACGAGGTTTATGCAGGGTCGCTTCACGGCAAAAGATCTGTTCGGCCGATGGGAGTTGGTCGCGGTCCCTGGACAAAACAATAACGGGGCGCCGGCCGTGAGGCCGACGCCCCGCCCGAGGGGGTGGGTTATGTGGGCCCTCGGAGCCCTAGCGTCTGTTAGGCGACGGGCTCGGCCGCGGCGGCCTTCTGGCCGGCGATGCGGCCGTTGACCAGGCAGTCGGCCGTGGCGCAGGAGCCCAGGCGGCAGGCGCCGTGGACGCCGCCCGTGACCTCGCCGGCGGCGTAGAGGCCCTCGATGGGCTGCAGGCGCACGTCGAGCACGCGGGTGTCGACGTCGGTCTTGACGCCGCCCATGGTGTGGTGGACCTTCGGCCACAGGCGGGTGGCGTAGAAGGGCGCGGTGTCGATGGCGACGGCGTCCTCGGGGATGGCCTTGCCGAACTGGTCGTCGTCCTTGGCCTCGACGATCTTGTTGTAGCGATCCATCTGGGCCAGGAAGGCGTCGACGGGCATCCCGAAGTGCTCGGCGAGCTCCTCGAGGGAGTCGAACTGCCAGCTGACGCCGGCCTCCAGGCACCTCTCGAGCTGGCCGCGGCTCCAGTCGGGCACGTTGGCGTCGCTGGTGACCTGGATGAGCGGCTCGCCGACCTCGAAGATCACGTCGCAGTAGCGCTTGCGGTCGGTGAGCTCGTTGACGCAGCGCTCGCCGGTCCTGGGGTCGATGCTGGGGGCGTAGCCGGCCACCGAGTCGATCCAGGTCGGGCCCACGCCGTAGCCCTCCTCGTCGGGGCTGCACCACGGGCCGCACTGGATCCAGTCGAGGTGCACGGGAAGCGCGCCGCACTCGATGGCGGCGCAGAGGCTCTCGGCGGTGGCGCCGGCGGCGTTGGTGCAGTCGACGGACCCGTCCAGGCGCGGGTCGTGCTGCATGCGCCACTCGACGTCGCGGCCGAAGCCGCCCGAGGCCAGGACGACGCCGCGGCGGGCCTTGACGTAGAGGGGCTCGCCCGTCGTCACGTCGTTGTTCGAGGCGCCCGCGCGCAGCTCGGCGCCCACGACGCGGCCGTTCCCGTCCTTCACCAGGTTGGCCAGCATGGTCTCGGTCTGGACCTCGACGCCCATCTCGGAGAGCCTCTCCTGCAGGGGCAGCACGATGGAGGCGCCGTGGGCGCTCACGGGGTGCAGGGTGCGCATGACGGAGTGGCCGCCGTAGGGGATCGGCTTGGCCTCGCCGGTCTCCTCGTCCATCTGCCACTCGGTGCCCAGCACGTCGCGCGTCCACTCCCAGGTCTCGTTGGACCTCTCGGCGATGACGCGGCACTTCTCGACGTCGTTGAGGAAGAGTCCCGCCACCTGCATGTCGTGGACGTACTTCTCGACGGAGTCCTCGATGCCCTTGGCCTTCTGGCCCGCCGAGCCGCACACGGCGAAGTCGCCGTCGGCGACCAGCGAGTTGCCGCCCACGACGGCGAGCTTCTCGACGACCTTGACGTCGGCGCCGGCGGCCTTGGCCTCGTAGGCGGCGGCCAGGCCCGAGTAGCCCGAGCCGACGACCAGGACGTCGCACTCCTCGTCGAAGGCGACCTCGTCGGCGGCCAGTGCCGCCTTGGGCTGGCGGCAGGCCAGGGCCGCGGCGGCCAGGCCCGCGGAGGCGAGTGCCGCCCCCTTGACGAGGGACCTGCGGTTGACGTTCTCCATTGTCGTTCCCCTTTCGCTGTGCGCGGCCCGCCCATATATAGGTTCGCGGGCCGCATCCGACTGGAAGCGAGGGGCGCATCGGCGCCCGCACGGGGCACCCTTGCCCCCGGCGCCCCGGCCGCGCCTCCCTGCGCGGACCCCGGGCGCATCGGCGCCCGCCGCCCCTCGTGACGACTCGAAGAATGCGCCGATCCAGCCGTGCGCGCATGCCCCGCCGATGGTGAAACCGCGCGGGGGCACGGCTTTGGCCCCGGGGTGGTGAGGCCTCACCACGGCCGGGGGATGGACAGGTCTAGCTGGGGGTTTGGTGCAAAAAGCAGGCTGTAATGCCTCCGGCGCCTGTTTTAAGGCGGCGAAAAAGCCCAGTGAGACTGAAACCGTTGCGGGTTGAGGCGCGTCTCGGGACGGCCCCGTCTCACTTAGATCGCGTGTCGAATTGTGGTGTATGGGCAAGCCCGGCCCCGCCGGGAATCGTCGCGCGCTCGGCGCGGGCTTTCACCGGGCGAGGCGGTCGCGTACTTGACGCGGGTCTTTGCTGGGCGGGTTGTCCGCGCGCGCCGCAGGTCCATACAGCCGTGCCTGAAGCTGTCACTTGGACCCATGTTCCCCTGAATTCTACCAACGGGGATGCCTCTGCCTCGGCTTTTGTCACACGCTTGGGCCGTCCTCAAAACGGGAGGTGCTTCTATGAACCAGGCGGCCATCGGCAGTTGCATCGCAAGGAAGCGCGGGGAGCAAAACCTGGCGCAGGAGCAGCTGGCAGAGCAGCTCGGCATCTCAAACAAGACGGTCTCCAAGTGGGAGAATGGCAAGTGCATGCCGGATTACGGTATCATCCAGGGGCTCTGTGGCGCGCTCCATGTGACGCTCCCGGAGCTTATGGACGGCGAGGACGCGGCACAAAATAGCGTGCGGGTCTACGACGATGAGCAGATTCTCGACTTGCTGCGCCGCACGCAGGAGTTGGAGCGTCGGAAGGGCATCCTTTACGGCCTCGTCCTCATCGTCCTCGGCATCGCTTGCGGCGCCATGTCCAGGGCACCGGCGGGACAGATGTGCAGGACCTCGTCTCCGACATCCTGATGGGCCTGTCCGTCGGGGAGATGCTGGTTGGTGCCTGGGTCGTTGGGAAGCACATGCTTGAAAAGTGATCCTCGTGGGACTCTTTAACAACAAGGCTTGCCTTTGGGTTTTCGACAGCGCTGTCGCCCTTTTAGGAGAGGTTGCGGCGGTCGGGCATGCCGATGACGGCAAGGCCAAGGGCGAGAGGCGTGAGGAAAAGCCCGATGAACCACAGCCAGCCCTTGCCCGACGTGCATCCCTTTGCTACGGTCGAGTCGACCATGAGCGCGGTCCGCGTGCATGTTCGACCGACGATTGGGCGTTCTCCTATGGAGGTGCCGGCGAGGCGGCGCAGGGTTATTGGGGTGGCCTGCACGACAGTTCATACTCATCCCATAGGGCGGGGTCGCCGCGTTTCAAAACATGCGCATGCCGTTCGGCCTGGCGCTTCAGATTTCCTCCACCTGTATTCTGTGTACCAGCTTCATATTGCCTGAAATGGCTCTATAGCTCGCAATATCGCCTTGGCAAAACATCTCCACTGCGTTTCCTGCATGTCCGGAGCACTGCCAAAATTCTGCCCTTGATTCGTCCCTTTGGTCCTGATTTAGCATGATATTGCGTTTTGGCAACATTTGGGAACCGGGAATCCCAGACGTTGCCCAGTTCAGTTAGATATATTGAAAGGGGACATCACATGAGTATACAAGTGCGGCGATTGTCTTGCGTGCCCTCATTGGCATGTGCGGCGGGCATGCTGGTGTGCGCCGCCGGTGCCTGTTTGGCGCTTACGCTTATGCCAACCGCGGATGCTTTGGCCGAGGGCGCCGCTTGGGGCGGTGAGACGGAAGGAATCGAAAATCCGTATGCTGAGGAATACGGCCAATATACTCCTCGGGTGTTTACCAACGAATACGGCAACGAGATTCAGCAGACGCCTTGGTCGAGCGGTGGCCTGCTCGGCTGGGGGTTTGGGTACTCTCTTGATTTCCCCTACTACAATAACTATGTGCTGAACGCCGACGCACGCGGCTGCAACTCGTGCCACGATTTGGTGGATGTGGTGGAGAACGGCTTGCTAGCAGATGGCTCCCATCAGTTCTATCTGGCGGGTTACCCCACGGCGACTATGAACTACGAGGACAGTTGTTTGGCGTGCCACTATGCCTATGGCGTCAACACTATGGACTTCATTCACGGGCATATGAACAATGAGACATTCAAGGCGATGAACGGTTCGTGCTTGTCGTGCCACTACATCGAGGAAGATGGCTCGATGGTTTTGTGGGACGAAGTCAAATACGACGTCCTCAAGGGCATCACTGACGTTGCGGCCGATGAGTCTCAGGCGAAAGTCACTTATACCCAGGACGAAATAACATCTACTGAGAACATGTTTACAGTCGCGCACGCTGAAAACGGTTTTGAGGATGACTACGTCGAACATCGAGACGACATCCGCGATGTCTACACGGTTTCGTTTGTGGGTGAGCTTGGGAACCCCTGCGAGCTCACGATTCAAGAGATGATAGATTTGTTCGGCACCGAGAAGCGCACAATGACGCGGGCCTGTACCTTGCTTGGTCCGGGTGCCCCGCTCATCTTCCAAGCAGAGGTTACGGGCATCCCGTTCAACAAGGTGCTCGACTACCTTGAGGTCAATGGGAGCGACATCCTCATGCAGACCAATGGATATGACGGGTACGCGCTCGTCACATCTGTCGACAGCTACCGTGCTACCGATGGCTTGCTGGTGTTCGAGATTAATGGCGAGGAACTGAGCGACGAGCAGGGATACCCTCTGGCGCTGTGGTTCGACCATGGAACAGCGGCGGGGGCGGGAACCGAGTATTTGAGCGAAATCGTGTTTACGACTCCCGAGGACGCCCCTCACGCTCCTGACATTACGAACAACTTCTACGAGGCACTCCATGCCGACTACCTCTATCCCTATGGCATCTATGAGGGCGAGCTTATAAGTACCCCCAATATTGGTGTGCTTTCCGCCCAGAGCGGACAGATTTTTGCCGCAGGGGAACTCGTGCATCTCGAGGGCTATGCCTATGGCTTCGACGAGCAAGTTGTCAAGATGGAGTTCAGCTTCGACCATGGCCAGACCTGGGTCGAGGTCCCCGTCGAAAACGCCGACATCGACCAGTGGGTGTATTGGCAAATGGACGTTCCTGCGTTCAGCGCGGCGGGCGCCTATCTGGTGGAAATGCGTGTCACGTCTATTGACGGCAATGGCGAGGACCATGTTTGCGCGCGCAACTCCCAGTTCCTGATTAACGTCCAATAGGTCTGTTTGTTGCAATCGTTTTATGGACATGTTCAAGGAGAGACTCCATGACTACTTACATGGTAAAAAACGCAAGCCTAGTTGCGGGCGCCGCAGTGGCCTTGCTCGCTGGCAACGCCTCAGCTCTTGTCGCTGACGCGCAGACGGGGGACTCGTGGAGTTCGACTTCTACCGCAACTGAGGCGAGTGAAACCACCGCGGGTTCTGGCGTGGTCGAGCGGGACAAGGTCGAGGGCAGCTTCTCGTTTACTCAAGGCGAGGTGACGCCGACGGGCGTCATTGCGCGGAATCTGTCCGGTTCATCTACCGTCCTCTGCGGAAACGAGGGCGTTGCCACGGGGGAGGCTGCGAGCTACGAGGATTGGGTCGTTGAGGTGATGGGAGAGGTCTCCAACCCGTTTACTGCTACCCTGGCTGAAATGTCGGATGTGCAGGGGACGGCGAGCCTGGTCATGGGTTGCTCATGTTTGGGCAACCCCGTGGACGGCAGGGCAAGCGCCAACGCTGACGTTTTGGGCATTTCGTTCGCTTCGATCGTCGAGCGTGCAGGTGTTGCCGAGGGCGTCAATACGGTGGTGTTCACCAGCGCAGACGGCTATGAAGTGGCGCTGCCTCTTTTTTATGTTAAGCAACATTTTACGATTCTCGCCTATGAGCTTAACGGTGAACCTGTGGCGAACAGCATGGGCGGTACCTGTCAGCTGTGGCTTGGCTCTACGGCGGCAAGTTATTACGCCCGCGATGTGACCCAGATTCGGTTTGAGTCGCGCGACCAAGAGCCCAACAGGCCCGATATTGCAGATATAGGCATGACACCCTCCGTTTCGTTCGTCTCAGGGGCCGGTGCCTAGGCGGCGATGCGATAACGAGTTCGTTCGTCCTCCTTGACCTCCTCTGATCGAGTGAGCACAATTTGCAAGACGAGTGTGGGGAGGAGGACGGCCTATGGCAACTTCAGATATGCGGGGCGGCCTCGAGTCGGCGGGCGGCGCGAGGCCGCTCTCTATAGGCAAAATGGCGCAGCTCAACAGCACCACCGTCAAAACGTTGCGCCTATACCACGAGATGGGGCTCCTCGAGCCTGCCGCGATTAATCCACAGACAGGATATAGGGAGTACTATGCCGAGCAGTCGCTTGAGTTCGATTTCATTCAGCGCTTGCAGAGCATGGGGTTCTCCCTCTCTGAGGTGAAATCGTATCTCGGTATGGATAAGGAGCTTGATCGGTTGCGCTTTCTGCATCATAAGCTCGAGACTATTGAACGGCGTATGGGAGAGCTCAAATCGGCCAGCGATTCAATTCGCCATGCGTTCAATCATCCCTCGCCGCTTTCCGCCAGCGGTATCGTCGAGGGGGATAGGTCGGAGTTTGGGTCGGTGATACTGCGATGGCAGGGTCGGCGTGGCATACTGGTGTTCGACATCAAGCCTCAGGTGTTCTCTCCTAAGCTTACCCAAGTGGAGGTGAACGATTGGTATCGGCATATGCATGCGGTGAAGGACGCCATGATTAAAATGAACATTCCGTTGGCGCTTTATCACGACGTGTCTATCTGCATCGATGCCGAGGCCCTTGCGTGTGGCGAGGTGCGTTTTTCGCGCCTTTATATTCCTGCAGATACTGCGTATGCTGCCCGGTACTCCAACTTCGTCATGTTGCCCGAGGGGTTTTACCTGACGACGAGCGAGCATATGGTTGCCGACGCCAATGGTGACTCCCTTGAGTATCGCGCAATATGCAGGCTCGCTTCGTATGCTCGAGAGCACGGCTACGACATTCGCGGTGACATGCTTGACGAGGGCGACGTTCTGGTTCCTTTTAACCCCCATGAGGCAACTAACAAGGTGGCAAGAATTCAGCTGCCGGTAAATATTGACCACGCATGGTGAGTAAGATTCAAGGCCATGTGTGGGGTCGACTGTGGGCAGCGAGCTGGACGGGTCTCGTTTAAAGGGTTATCCAAGATCATCGCACAGGAGCAGGATAGCTTGGACGAGGCCGAGTCGCTATGGCGGGGAGGTGGGTGCATAGAAATGCGCCGTCGGCCTTTGTCTCATACGAAGAGGTGGTCGACGGCGCGCCAAGGGCGTTTTCTTGAGAGACTTTCGGCGGGTCCTATGCCAGCGCGTAAGCCGCGGCCGCCTCGCCGGTCACGATGCCGGAGCCGAGGCAGAAGCCGTTGCAGGAGGCCATCTGGTAGTAGGGCGACGTGAACAGGTCCGCGTCGGCGCCGGCGACATAGAGGCCCGTAACGGCGTGGTTGTGGGCGTCGAGGGCCTGGCCGGCGGCGTTGGTCTTGATGCCGCCGAGCGACAGCCACCCGGCGGGCATGGACTGCACGGCGTAAAAGGGACCCTCGGCGACGGGGTTGAGGTAGGCGTCGTCCTTGAAGAACTGCTCGTCGGAGCCGCTCTCGCAGTAGCCGTTGTACTCCGCCGCGACGTCGCCTTTCCCGCGGCGTTGGCCGCAGTCTACCTTTCGACGCTGTTCAGCGGGCCTGGAGCATCCCTCCCCGTGCTGCTCTTCGACGTCGCGTACGCCATCATTCTGGCGATTGTCTGGCTGGAGCCTCTTCACGGGGTCAGGAGCTTGGGAGTGTCCGTATGGCTGTGCGCGGGGTTCTTGGCCTACAAGGCCGGGTGGTACGTGGGGGTCCTCACCCTGGCTACGTTGCGGGTGCCCTGGCTGGCGACGGCGACGACCGTGTGCGCCCTGGCCGCCCTCATGGCGCTCACCGTCGCGCAGCTCGCGGCCCGCAGCCGCGAACGCCGGCAGGAGGGGCCTGTCGCGGCGCCAGCCGAGCGGGATTACTTCGCCCTGGCCTGCGCCAAGGTGCAGGATGACTTCGGCCTGACTGCGCGTGAGATGGATGTGTTCGGCCTGCTGGCGCGCGGCAGGACGTCCGCCTACATTCAAAAGGTGCTCAGCATCTCGGACGACACGGCGCGGACCCACATCTCCCACATCTACAAAAAGCTCGGGGTCAAGTCCCAGCAGGCTCTTCTCGACGTCGTTGAGGAGACGATGGCAGACCTGGCGGGGGAGGCGACATTGACTTGAAAACTCGGGGCTAGAGGGTGGCACTTGGCTTGTTGGCTAGGTGAACAGTGCTTTCGCCACATGTTCTGGCGCGGGCTTTGAGGTTTTTCCCGTGCATGTGTGCCCCGTGCTGGTCCGCGCCGGGCCTGTTGACCGCGGGGCCGCTCAAGCATGTGGCACATGGTGGGCGAGCAGTGTCCGAAGTGCGCAACGGGTACTGTTCTTTTACCGCCCCTGCACGCGCGTCTGCTACACTTTGCGCGTCCGATCGCGCCAACCGCAAGGAGCCCCGATGAGCGAGAGCAAGAAGCCCAACTACCTGCCCGCCTTCGTGATCTGGGCGGTGTTCGAGGCCGTCGCCGTCGCGCTGTGGCTCGGGCTGGGCAACCCGTTCTACCTCTTCAACTTCTCCTACATCGGCGCCTGCCTGGGGGTGGGCCTCGTCCTCTTCACGCGCGGCTGGAAGCACGCGCGTCGCTTCGTTATGTTCGCGGTCGGCATGTACATGCTCGTCTACCTGGGCTTTGTGCAAGGCGAGAACATGCAGATCGAGGGCTTCTGGTACTACCTGTTCCTCGGCGTGTTCGAGGGCGCGACGATCCACTACCTCGTCGCCAAGATTGCGGGGCCGGCCCTCTTCGGGCGCGGGTGGTGCGGGTACGCGTGCTGGACGGCTGCCTTCCTCGAGCTGCTTCCTTGGAAGAAGAGTCCCGGCCGCAGGCCCAAGCTCGGGCGAATCCGCTATGCCGTGCTGGTCGTCTCGCTCGTTTTCGTTGTTGCGGGCATGGCGTTTGGCCTGCTCGACGAGCGGGCGATGTTCGTCGCCTTCGTCGTGGGCAACGCCGCCTACTACGCCGTCGGGATCGCGCTTGCCGCGCTGCTGCGCGACAACCGGGCCTTCTGCAAGTACGTCTGCCCGGTCGGCCTGCTCATGAAGCCGGCGGCCCACGTCAGCCTCATGCGCGTCACCTGCGACCACGACAAGTGTGTGGGCTGCGGGGCCTGCCTGCGCGCCTGCCCCATGGACGTTGACGTCCTCGACGACTCCCGCTCCCGCCGCAACGCCACCGAGTGCATCCTGTGCCTCGAGTGCGCGAAGGCCTGCAAGAAGGGCGCGCTGAGGCTGTAGGGGAGCAAGGCGAGATTATCGCTGAAATCCATGCTGCCGGCATGTGTGCTCGCCGCCACCAAGCGGTTCTCTCGAGCGCAGTCTTTGCCTGTTATGCTCCAAGCAGCTTGCAAGCCTCCTCAAATTCAACGTCACGAGTGAGCTGGGCCGGTGTCCAGGGAATGTGCACGTCGGGAGCGATGCCGCGACCAAGCGTGGCGAGAGGGCCGGTGGCTGCCAGGTAGCGCGCCGTGGGGAATGTGAGGGAGAAATCGTCATCCAGCCTCACTGTGCGCAGACAGGTGTTGTCGATAGAGCCGCGTGTGGCACGGCCCGCGACGCGGGCGTAGCCTGCCGACTTGGCGGCGCGTACGAGCCACTCAGCCGCGTCGGAGGTGTCGCGGTCTGCGAGGATTACTACCGGCAGGTGCTCATCTGCTTCGCCAGCCGATTGTGCCGAGGCGAACGTAACCGCAGGGTAGAAGTCCGTCTCGTCGGCGACAAGACCGGCACCTCGCTTGGCTGCAAGGTCGCTTGAGAGTGCATCGAGCTCTGCCAGGGCCGCGGTATCGCCGGCTTGATCAAGCTTGGAGCGCACGGTTGCGAGTTCGCCGAGCTTGGATGCGACGTTGCGGCGCGAGCAATTGAGCAGGATGCCTGGTTTGCCGAAAAGGTCGGCCGGCTCCGCGGTCGTTTCAGGAGCAAGGATCCAGTTCACAAGCGGGTAAATGTCTTCCTGTGCACCGCTCTGCGCGCCACGCACATCGATGACGAGGCCCTTTATCGCGCCTTGGCGTGGGGCCTCGGCACAGGAGGAGGCGAGGCGGGCCAGGCACTCGACAAGTTCCTTTCTAAACTCGGAGTTCCCCAGGGCTGAAAGGCGAAGGACACATACACCGTCGGAAATCCGCAACGAACATGCGGGGACCGCTTCGGTAGAAGCGCCCATTTCCGGGTCTGCGTCGATATGGACCTCATCAGCATGCGTTTCCTGTCCCGTACGCTTGGCGTAGAGCTTGCGCATGCGGTCGGTGACGGCGGATTCGCCGGGCACGAGGCTCACTGTACGGCACGTGCCGCTCTCGTCCTGGACAGTGGCGTGCTTGGCGAAGGCCAGCACGACAGACCAATCCTCGCGTTCCGGGTCTGCCGGTTCGACGGTGGTGCGCAGCAGCCGTTCCACTTCGGGCCGCATGTCGGCAGGAGTCGAGCCGTTGACGGCGACGATGCGCTCACCATGCTTGATGCCGGATTCTGCAGGAGCGGCGATCACGTACAGTTCGTCGCCGTAGCGCTGGAGCTTCCAGGCGTCGAGGTCCACGTGCCAGGAGGCGTTCGGTCCCACCTCGAATCGGATTGCCGGGTCTTGGAACCAAGAGAGATAGTGTAGCGCCATCTGCGTGAGCGTGTGATCGCAGTAAATGGGGCTTTGGAACATGGAAGGGTTCATGGCATACAGTTTGCCGATAAACTCGGCGTAGCCGGAGGTCTCGTAGCGCGCGCAGTCCACGTAGTCCAAGCTCAGTGCCTTGAGCATTGCTTCAAAGTCACCCAAGAAGTTGCGCTGTCCGCGTGTGCCCGCCTGTGCCATGACTCATATCCTCCTCAAAAGAGCGAACAAGTTGAATAAGGCGCACGGGTTCGGGCCGCCCCTCCCCCGTGCGCTCAATCACATCAGATCTAGCAGATTGCTTTATTTGCCAGCAGCGGCGTTCATGCCGGCAAGGCGGCCAAACGTCATTGCCATGGAGTGAGACACGCCCATGATGGTCGTGGGGTAGTCCTCGGCGAAACGGCAGCCCATGGTGTTACCGGCGACGTAGAGACCCGGGATGATGTTGCGGTCCTCGTCGAGGGCGTGGCAGCCTGCGTCGGCCAGAACGCCGTGGGTCATGCAGAAGGCGAAGGCGCCCTCCATCTTCGTGCCATAGAACGGGGGCTCCACGATGGGATACAGGCGATCGGCGCGCTTGCCGAAGTCGTCGTCACGACCCTGCTCGGCGAGCTCGTTATAGCGTTCGACAGTGGCCTTCAGTCCGTCGGGGTCGATGCCGAGCTGCTCGGCGAGTTCCTCAAGAGTGTCGCACACGGCCGTGGCGGCCTCGGTGACCTCGTCGGGCGTGCGCATGCCGATGTTCTCGATGTAGTTGCCCCAAGGCTCGGTCTCGATGTCGTCGACGATCTTCCAGTAGCAGGCATGGCCGTTGGGCATGGTGTGCACCTGCTCGGGATACTTGCTGTCAAAGATCTGGAAGACGACCTTGCCAGGGGTGCGCACGGCGACCTGCGACAGCAGGTGACCGGGAACGTCCTCGTTGCAGAAGCGCTGACCGTTCTTGTCAACGAGCAGGAACGGGTCGCAGCCCAGAGCGCCGCCGAAGGAGTGGGTCATCATCGGGGCGGCGGAGAAGTCCACGCCGGCGCCCGCCCAAGCGGCCAGCTTCAGGCCCATGCCCATGTTGGTGGGATTGCCGTCGGGGTCCATGGAGTTCCACACCCAGCTGGTCATCGAGAAGGACTCGTGGCTGAAGTAGGAGCGCATCTCGGTGTTCGAGCCATAGTCGCCGCAGGAGTCAATCGTGGCCTTGGCGTTGATCTTGAGAACCTTGCCGTCGGCATCGGTGCACCATGCGCCCGTGACGGCACCGTCGTCGCCATTGATGAACAGGTTGCACTTCGTGTTGAAGTGGACGTCGGCGCTGGCCTGGATAATCTCCATGATCTTGTCGTTCAGGGCAATCTGGTCAGGACGGAAGCAGATGACATCGGGGTACATGGGGTAGAGCTCCGAGTCGTAGTCGTACTCGGGGTTCTTGGGGTTGTTGAAGCAGGTCATATACATGTTGCCGTCGACCGACTCGCCGCCCATGCCGCTGGAGGGAACGTCGGCGCCGTTTACACCGGACTCAGAGGGCGTGAGGTTCGGGTCGAGGAAGATGATGTCGGGGTTGGCCGACACATGCCAATCGAAGGCCTCACCGGAGTTGTTGATCCAGTAGTTCCAGATGCGCGGGTCGGGACGCCAGCCGTTGGCCTGCATCTCGGCGTTGAGCATGCCGATTTTCTCCTCGGGGGTGAACTCGACGCCAGCGCCCACGGAGAAGCTGGAGTTGATGTTGCCGAACTGGGCTGCGCGGCAGTTGTAGCTCTCGGACTGCTCAACACAGATGACCTTAGCGCCGGCCTCGACGGCAGCGCGGGCGGCGCACAGACCGGCTACACCCAGGCCCACGACGAGCACGTCGCAGTCAAGCTCCTCGTCGGCGGTCTCAGGGGCGGCGGGGGCAACGAGCCAACCGGGAATCCACATACCCTTCTCATCCCAGTAGCCGGGGTTGCCCGTCTCGTTGACGGCGAGATGGGTGTTGCCCTGCTCGCTGACGGCAGTGGTGACGTCGGTGGCTTCGTCGGCCAGGGCGGCGCCGGTCAGGGCAGAGGCGGCTACCGCGGCTGCACCTACGCCAAGAAACGAACGACGAGTCATATCAGAGCTCATAGTGCGTCCTCCAATTCCAATGTCTTGCAACGTGTGGCCCCGTGTGGGCCACGTCGAGTTGCACTGTAGGCAAATGGCGTCTCAAATGGTTGACCCGAAACGAATGAAAGAGTTCCCAGCCTTCTAGCTGGGAACTCAGTGGAACAAACCTGCTTATACGTCATTTTCGGGTGAGGGCGCAAACGCCGATGAAGCGCCGGCGACACGCCCTGGACGCATCGAAAACAGATGGATTCGTCCGAAAGGGGCGATTCGCATCGCCTTGTACGGCGGGTCAACGGCACAATAGGCACATCCCATTATGGCGGCGCAAAGGAGCCGTCTGGCAACGTGAAGGAGCAAATCGAATGAGCGACACGAGACTGGCACCCCGCCATCTCGGCTATGGCCTGTACTGGATGTGGACGCTGCTGTGCTTCCAGAGTACGGTTGCCTTCATGCCGTTTGGCGGTGGCCTTGAGTCAGTATTGAGCTCGCACGGCGAGTTCTTCGGCTCCTCGCTCGTCGCCACCGTGCTTGCCCATCCCTTGTGGGCGCTCGTCTTTGCCGCCCATCCCAAATTTTGCGACCGCGCGCCTTGGGTCAGCGCTACCGTAACGGCGCTCTCCATCGCCACCCTCATGGTGGTTCCTGCTGGGATGCCCCTGGGCCTCACAACTCTCGGCATCGTCAGCGGCGTCTCGAGCGCCATGCTTGACGTGCGGTGGATGCAGGCGCTCGGCAGCCTCGAAGCAAACAGGTCGGGACGGGCGATATGCGCCTCCATCTGCGTGGCGCTCCTGGGTTATCAGCTCCTTGCCCTTTTGGGGCAGGTCTCCCCTGTCTTGAGCGTCGCCGTCATCGTTGCGCTTCCCCTCATGAGTGCCGCCGCATTGGCCGCATGCTACAGGCAAAAGGAGGGGGCGCTCACTCCTGAGCAGGTAAGGCGTGCGCGGCATGACGCACGACACATTGCGGGCGCGCTCGTGTGGCCCATAACCGGATCGCTCGCCTTCTTTTTTGTGAGCGGATGCGTGCAAGAAATCGCCTTGGCGCGGGCGGACTTCAACTTTCTGCATGCCGTCACGCTTGCCTTCGAGCTCGTTGCGGTGGCGTTGCTCTACCTTGCCCTACGGTGCAACAAGAGCTTCGAGGCCAACAAGATATACGCCCTCGTGATGGCGCTCGTCTCAGCGGGATTTCTGGCTCTGCCCATTGTCATCAACTCCGGCACGCAGGCCGGGCTCACCGCAGCGGTCGTTCTCATCAACGTGGGGACGATGGTCATCGACGTCGTCGTGATGTGCGCTATCGCGCATGCCGCATTCGACTGGCAGACCTCCGGCGCCATCGTGGGCGGGCTTGCGCGCGGGATCACCGTTGGCATGATTATGGCGGGCCACGCAGCGGGAGGCTTCTTGGCCGAAAGCATTTGGTCGGGATCGGTCGACATCGTCGTCTTCATCGTGAGCGTTACCTATTTGCTTATCCTGTGCTGCTCGCTGTACCTTTCACACATGCGCGGGGTGCGGGAGGACGATCCGCAGCATCTGGCCGACACAACCGAGCAGGTGCAAGACCAGACCGTTGAGCCAGTGGATGATTCTGCGGGACAGCGTGATGCCGACGGCATGCAACTTCAAGCAAACGAAGCAGCCGGTTCCCCCTTTGCCCAGCGCATCGAAGCGTTGGCATTCGAATACCATCTCTCCCGGCGCGAGGCCGACGTGTTCGGGCTCATCGCACGGGGTCGAAGCATTCCCTATGTGGCCGGGGCCCTCGCCATCTCCGAGAACACCGTGCGCTCTCATGTTCGACGTATCTATGACAAGTTCGGGGTTCATTCGAAGCAGGAGCTGCTTGATCTGGTCGAAGGGCTGGGGTAGAGGAGTGTAGCCTGCGACGGCAAGGGCGGCGGTGATGCAGGTGGGGCATAACCGCAGGCGAGGCGTTGCAATCGCTTGCTCATGAAGCCGGCGGCCCACGTCAGCCTCATGCGCGTCACCTGCGACAGCGACAAGTGCGTGGGCTGCGGGGCCTGCCTGCGCGCCTGCCCCATGGACGTCGATGTCCTCGACGACTCCCGCTCCCGCCGCAACGCCACCGAGTGCATCCTGTGCCTCGAGTGCGTGAAGGCCTGCAAGAAGGGCGCGCTGAAGCTGTAGGGGGCGGGGCCAGTCGGTCTGTCGTGCCAGAGGGGTTGTCATCACCTTGCGTGAGCAGGTCAAACGACTGTGGCAAGGCATCAGTTGGTGCTTGCGGGATTCGTCCCAAACAGCTCCAGCAGCTCTCGGCGAGAATGGACGCCCGTTTTGGCGTAGATGTGGTGCACGTGGGTCTTGAGCGTGTTGTGCGAGACGAACAGCTCGTCCTCCATCTCGGCATAGTCGCGCCCTTGCGCGAGAAGGGTGAGGACGTCTTTTTCGCGCGGCGTGAGGCCACACCGCTCCGACAGGTCGTCAAGCCGCTCGAAGAGCAGCCCGCGGGCGCTTTTGACTTGCAAGCCGCTTGCGGGGTCGATTCCCGTGGCGCCCCAATCAGAGGTGACCGCGCGCTCGGAGCGCCACAACAGCACGCAGGCGACGACTGCGACAAGCCCGACGACGGAGACGGCCCACATCATCGCCGCCTCTCCGAACGCCCCGGACGCCTGCATCTGGCGGCGCAATATGATGCCCGCGAACATGGCGGCCTCGCTCGCGGCGCGGGCGCTCGCGAAAACGCGAAGGCTCGGGATGTCATGGCGGTAGCAGGCGTTGGCGAGCGTGGCGAGGGCGAACAGGGTGAAGGCCACGTAGGAATATTTGACGAGGAACGAGACGGCGACGTCGCCCGCCGGCAGGGCGAGGGGAATGAGGACAAGCGAGGCCACGACGAGGGGGAGCGTGCATCGGGCCAGCCAACGGATGTCGGCGTCGCCCCGGCGCGCGAACAGCAAGACAAGCGCAAGCAGCCCGAACAAGGCGGTTGCCTCGATGCGGTGAAGCGCCCCGATCGCGTCGTTGTTCGAAAGGATGGAGCCCGCGAAGCCTGAGGCAAACCCTGCAAGCGCCATAAGCAAGACGAGCTTCCAAGGCACGGGGTAGGAGGCCCTTCTCGTCTCGGCAACGGGGGAGCTCGGTTGCGCGGCGGCGGGTAGGCGAGAAAGCGACACCCCGGCCATGATGGCAGATGCAGGGAGCAGAAAGCCAATGACAAGACAGGCTCGCCAGTAGGCCATCGACGAGCCGACGAGGGCGATGGCGCCTGCGAGCATGCAGCTCAAGGCACCGAAGACCAGGCATCGGGCCGGGCCCATCTGACTATATGCCTCGGCCCACAGAAGCAATGCCACGGCGCCCCCGGCACCGGCGCACACGCTCGCGGTCGCAAAGAGGGCCGGCGAGCCAAGATGCAGCGCGACGGGCGCAAGCAGGGTGCCGAGCGTTCCGAGGGCGACGGCGACGATGCAAAAGGAGCGATGTTTGGAAAGCTGCCCGATTCTGTTCGCCAGCACGGCGCAGGCGAGGAGGGCGCCTATGTCGCCGACGCGCATGAGGTAGTCGACTAACGTGCCCGCACTGCCTGCCCCGTCGACAAACACGAATCCGCCGCGCAGGTGCGTGAGGCTGAGCCAGGAGATGAAGACCCCCATGCCCACGAAGGACCAGGGGAGCAGGGGGACGCCGGGCCTTCTCGGTGCATCGGGGCCGCAAGGGGCGCTTCTGCCTCCGTTGGAATGTTCGATGCGATGTGGACGCTGCTTGCCATGTGACTCCCCGGGGTGGGGCCGAACGGGTTCGGCCGATGCGTGGCGAAAAGTGTACACTTTTTGGACGAGAGTCGTGCCGTAGAAATGTCGCGATGAAACCCCTGCTCAAAGAGGTGGATGAGATGCGGGTGATTTGTGTCTCATACGCATTCGCTGCATAAAATCATCCGTGCACCTCATTTATCATCCGCACCTTGGACCCTGAGTCTGCTAGCCTGGAAGGTTGTTTCCCACAAGGGGGATGCACAGGCCCGCCGCGTCGCGCCGAGCCTCACTTCGAGGAAAGGAACGCTGTCATGGAGATGAACCGCAGGAGTTTCGTCATCACCGCCACCGCTGCCGCATCGGCAATTGCCGCCGGATCCACCGTCGCCTTCGCCGACGATGCAGCCGGTGTTGAGGGCGTAGACTACGTCGCGGCCCTTGGGGACGGCATGCGCGGCATGCCCGTGGCCGACAAGGGCTGGCCCCTGTTCGACGATTACGAGGCCCCCGTGGCCTTCGAGGCCCGTCAGATCGGTGCCGACGAGATTGCGGAGACGCTCGAGTGCGACGTCCTCGTCATCGGCGGCGGCGTGTCCGGCCTCATGGCCGCGGCAAAGGCGGCCACCGACGGTGCCCAGGTCGTGTGCGTCGAGAAGATGGACAGCGGCCGCAACCAGTGGGAGAGCGTTGGCGGCTACAACTCCTTCTCGCAGAAGGAGCAGGGCATCGAGGTCAACCCGGCCGAGTATGTCAACGCCATCGTGACGGCAGGCGACTACCGCGTCCGCCAGGAAAACGTCTGGTCGTTCATCAACAACTCCGGCGCCGCCATCGACTTCATGCAGGACGTGCTCGACCGCAGTACGAGCGGCATCAAGATCCGCGCCACCAACGAGGAGAGCGACGCGTTGAAGGGCGAGCACACGTTCGACAACACCGGCGCCACGTCCTGGCTGCTCGGGCCCTTTGTCATGGACGCACTCAACGAGGCAATCGCCACGTATGACAACATCGACATGCGCTTCAAGACCGCCGGCGTCCAGCTCCTGCAGGACGGTGACGGCCGCGTGACGGGCGCCATCGTCAAGAACATGGACGACGGGGCGTACGCGCAAATCAACGCCTCCAAGGGCGTCGTTCTGTCCTGCGGCGGATACGAGATGAACCCCAAGATGGTCGAGGCCTGGTGCCGCCCCGAGGACTTCTCCACCACGTCCATGTCCTCCACGGGCACCGGCTCCACGGGCGATGGCCACATGATGGGCCTCTTGGCGGGCGCCGGTATGGACCCGCTGCCCCACTGCACCATGTCCTTCGGCGGCGGTTATCCCGAGAACGGCCAGTTCTTCCATGCGTTCCGCGACGGCATCTACGTCAACGCCCGCGGCGAGCGCTTCGTCAACGAGGGCCTCATGTTCAACTTCACGACCAGCGCCATCAACACGAACGCCTACCGCGGCGGCGTGTGGACCATCATCGACCAGTCCTTTATCGACGCCATGGCGGAGAAGACAGGCACGGACGTTATGGGCACGACCGTTAAGGACTACACCGATGCCGGATGGATGGTTTCGGCCGACACCGTCGAGGAGCTTGCCGACAAGATCGGCGTGGACGCCGAGCGCCTGGCCGCCACGGTGGAGAAGTGGAACGGCTACTTCGACGAGGCGGAGCCCCAGGACGCCGAGTACCTGCGCGACCTGTCCGGCTGCCAGCGCTTTGACACCGCGCCCTACTATGCCGTCATGACGAACTCCTCGTTCCTCGTCACGGTGAGCGGCCTCACCATCGACCCCGACTCGCGCGTGCTTGACAAGAACGAGCAGCCCATCGCCGGCCTGTTCGCGACCGGCAACACCTCGGGCGGCATGTTCGCCGACCAGTACCCGCGCCACCTGCCCTCGACGTCCGTGGGCCGCGCCGTCACGACTGGCTTCGTTGCCGGTCGCACCGCCGCCGCGGAGTAAGAAGGGCGGCTGGGGAGCCGTAAAGACCCTGGTGTAAAAGAAGGGGCTGTAACAAAAGCCCCGCCAACCATTTTTGGAGGCACCCGTCCGATTA
>ERZ1034984.1826-NODE-1826-length-18643-cov-4.109264_pt1 | contig 18643 bp, 25 predicted proteins | sample MGYA00520589_ERZ1034984 | MGnify/ENA primary metagenome ERZ1034984 (study PRJEB33766, sample SAMN09781790) | gut metagenome | biome: gut microbiome | host: Homo sapiens | place: Madagascar | study: EMG produced TPA metagenomics assembly of the PRJNA485056 data... | reverse complement strand
CGCCGCCTATGCCAGAATGCGGGTGGATGCCTATAACGCGGCTGTCGGCAGTCTGACCGACTACGACTGCCCGCTGTGCAAAAACAAGGGCTACATCCAGTATGTCGGCAAGGGCGGCGAGGAGATCACACGCGAGTGCCGGTGTATGCCGATCCGCGAGACAAAGCGGGTGATCCGTGAATCGGGGCTGCAGAGCCTGCTCGACCGCTGCACCTTCGATGCCTACCGCACGGACGAGCCGTGGCAGAAAAGCGCCAAGGCGGCGGCACAGCGGTTTGTGACCGACCACAGGGACAAGTGGTTCTTTGCGGGCGGGCAGGTCGGCTGCGGCAAGACCCATCTGTGCACGGCGATCGTGCGGGAGTTCCTGCTCAAGGGCATCCGCGCAAAGTATATGCTCTGGCGGGACGAGATCACCGGGCTTAAAGCCATCGTCATGGAGGACGGCTACGGCGGTGCGATCACGAAGATCAAGCAGATGCCGGTTTTGTACATCGACGACTTTTTCAAGAGCGAGCGCGGCAAGCCGCCGACAACGGCAGACGTGAACATCGCCTTTGAAATTCTCAACTACCGCTACAACAACCCCGAATTGATCACGCTGATCTCAAGCGAGCTGACCGTGGACGACATCCTGCACATCGACCAGGCGATCGGCAGCCGCATCTATGAGCGGTGCCGGGATTCCTGCCTGTGCATCGGGCGGGACACGAAGAAAAATTACAGACTGAGACAAAGGAGCAACGGAACATGAACGTAAATATCATGCTGGACGAGGATGCCAAAATGCCCACAAGGGCGCACGAAACGGATGCGGGGTATGACCTCTATTCCCCTGTCGACTGCATCATCTACGGCGGCGACAGTGCTGTGATCGACACCGGCGTACATATCGAGATTCCCGCAGGCTATGTCGGGTTTCTGAAATCCAAGTCGGGGCTGAACGTCAACCACGGGCTGACCGGCGAAGGGGTCATAGATGCCGGGTACACGGGGGGCATCAAGGTGAAGCTCTACAACCACAACGCCGACCGCTTACAGCTGCACCAGATCTGCGAGGGAGACAAGATCATTCAGCTTGTGCTGCTTCCCATTATCACACCGGATCTGACTCTTGTCAAGCGCTTTGCGGACACCCCGCGCGGCGGGGACGGCTTCGGGAGCACAGGGAGGTAAAGCCATGCCGTCAAAAGACGATTTGAGATATTTTCAGTCCATGCCGTTGTCGGTCAAGGTGCGTATGACGCAACAGCGGATCCGCGAATGGGTGCGGGAATTCGGTGAGAATGGTGTATATGTCAGCTTTTCCGGCGGTAAGGACAGTACGGTGCTTTTGCACCTTGTGCGGGAGTTGTATCCCGACGTTGAAGCGGTTTTCGTGGATACCGGTTTAGAATATCCCGAAATACGTTGCTTTGTCCGGACGTTTGACAACGTGACTGTGCTGTTCCCGAAAATGCGTTTTGACGAGGTCATCAGGAAATACGGGTATCCGATTATTAGCAAATCAGTCAGCGAGTGTGTAGGCAAAGGAAGAATAACCATAGAGCGCGGAGACATCACATCTTCGTACCGTCTTAAAAGACTGCGTGGTGAGATAGTCAAAGACGGAAAGAAGAGTATGTTCAACTGTGAAAAATACGAACCTCTTTTGTATGCAGATTTTCGAATTTCAAACAAATGTTGTTGCATTATGAAGGAGTCCCCATCGAAAGCCTTTGCGCGGAAAACCGGCAAAAAGCAAATTACGGGGCAAATGGCAGTTGAAAGTCTGTTACGGACACAGGTGTGGTTGAAAAACGGTTGTAACGGTTTTTCCATGAAAAACCCGACCAGCAATCCGCTTTCATTTTGGACGGAACAAGATGTACTTGCCTATATCAAGCAAAACTGCATCCCTATTGCGCCGGTCTACGGTGATATTGTTGAGTCGGATGAGGACGGAATTGACTATGATCAAAATCTTTTCGGCGACTGCGCGGGCAGTCTACACACTACAGGGTGTAATCGCACAGGTTGTATATTCTGCTGTTTTGGTTGCCATCTTGATAAATCCCCGTCACGGTTCGAGCGACTGAAAAAGACCCATCCAAAGCAATATGCGTATTGCCTCGGCGGCGGAGCATATGATACGGACGGACTCTGGAAGCCGACAAAAGAGGGCTTAGGCATGCAGCACGTTTTCGATGAGCTGAACAAGCTTTACGGAGATGGGTTTATCAAGTATTGAAAGGACGGATGACAATGCCAGAATATTGCATCGGATATTGCGGCGTGGCTTGCGTAGACGGCAGCTGCCCTCATGCAAACGATTACCCTGACGCGCCACCGTGTGACGAATGCTGGTGGTACAAGGGCTGCGAGGACTGCTGCTTTGACGGCACGGAGCAATGCGAAAGGAGGGGGAAAGCGTGAAAATTGAGATCATCAACGATAATTTCCAGAACTACAAGCGGTACGGCATACCGAAGGCACAGCTGGTCATTGCCGATATTCCCTACAACATCGGCGCCGATGCCTACGGGAGCAATCCCATGTGGTACAACGGCGGCGACAACAAAAACGGCGAGAGCAAATACGCCAAGGCACAATTCTTCAACACGGACGGCTATTTCAAAATCGCCGAGTATATGCACTTTTGCTCGCGGCTTTTGAAGCCGGAGCCGAAGGAAAAGGGCAAATCTCCTGCCATGATCGTATTCTGTGCGTTTGACCAGATGCACACGGTAGCTGAATACGGGGCAAAGTACGGGTTTAAACACTGGTATCCGATCTTCTTCTGCAAGAACTATTCCGCCCAGGTACTGAAAGCCAACATGCGCATTGTCGGGGCGACGGAGTTTGCGATCGTGCTGTATCGGGACAAGCTGCCGAAATTCAACAACGGGCGCGTGATCGGCGAGAACGGGAAGCCGGTCAGAGGGAGCGGAAAAATGATCTTTGACTGGTTCCCGTGGGAGCGGGACGGCAAAGACATCCCCAAGATCCACCCGACACAAAAGCCGGTAAAGCTGCTGCGCCGGTTGATTGAAATTTTCACGGACGAGGGCGAAACGGTGATTGATCCGGTCTGCGGATCGGGGACGACACTGCGGGCATGTGCGGAGCTTAACAGAAACGGCTACGGCTTTGAGATCGACAAGCGGTTTTATTCCGCCGCCAGATCGGACATGCTCGGGGCTTACATACGGGAGGAGGGGTGACAATGGCTGAGTGGAAAGTATATGAAGCAGACACGCCACAATGCACCGGTTGTGGAATGTGGATGCCGTTTGCAAGATACCGGCGTGGTCAAGGGACGGATGCAAGAGAGATCACGGACTATTGCCCACACTGCGGCAGAAAGATGACGGCGATGCCGATGTGCGGCGACTGCAGGTATAGTCAAGAAGCATGGTGCAAATACGGAAAAGGTGCGTGGAAAGAGGACGGGATATGCTATGCCTGCCGTGAACAGGTATGGATACCCGGAAAGCCACACAGAAAAGCCGGAGAGGAGGGGTGATGATGGCGGAATACATTGAGCGGGATGCGTTTTTGCAATGGGTGCATGAATTTAGGGCAGACGACAAAGGACTTGTATCAGCGGTTATCAATGCACCAGCCAAAGACGTGGATCCAATCGTTCATGGCAAATGGGAAAAAACAAGCAAGTACTATGGTGCTATTGCCGGGCATTGCTCAATTTGTGGTCTTGCCAGCGGACTTTGGTATGTCAATATGCCGTACAAATACTGCCCTTACTGCGGCGCGCGAATGGACGGTGACAGAGAATGACGTGTGAGATTCGTGAAACAGTCTGCGACTATGCGCTGGATATGCATTTCCCGGATGAAACGGTAACGATCTATTTCAATTCCCGGCAGAACGCCGAAAACGTCAAAAAGATCATCGAGACCGACAAAAGCGTACCAAACGCGGCAACCGTGTGCGATATGCAGGCGGTCGTTCACTGTAAAGACTGCCGGTTTCTGAGGTTCTCCGACTTTTACGGCGAGTGCGGCTGCGGGCTTCTGGGAATTGTGAGTCCGTGGGACTATTGCTCCCACGGACAGAGAAAGGACGGCGACAGAGAATGACAAACTATGAGCGGATCAAGGGAATGAGCGCGGAAGAAATGGCGCGCTGGATGTTGGACGGTGTGAGCAGTGACCCGTGCGATTACTGCCGACATAATTCGTATGAGTGCGAAATGGGCTACGGCTGTGACGAACCGGACGACGTGAAAACGCTTGTGGACTGGCTGACAGCGGACACGGACGAAACCATTGACTGCTATTCGGGAAAGGACGGTGACGGAGAGTGAGATGCAAAGGCGCGATTATGAAGAACGATATTTTCATCATACCCGCATGCGGGATAATGAATTATAGGCGTTACGGCTACCCCGTGATAGCTATCGGTTTCGGGTGGCTGTGCTTTCGGTTCAAAATCGAATTTGGCGCAAGACGGAAAGGAAGGTGACAACCCATGCGGGCAAGGATAAGACCGGCGGACAAGCTGTCCAAAGAGCAGCGGGCGGCGATGCAGGCTTATGCCAGGGCGGAGTTTGTGAAGCAGGCACAGGACAATGTGCGGCGCCTCTTCAAGCTGATGTGCCTCTCCCTGCATGAGGAATTCGGCTTCGGGAAAGACCGCTGCACACGGCTGATCGGCAGGATTAACGCACTTGCCGCCGAGCATGAGCGCGACGAGGTCTACTGGCAGCACGTCGACAGCGTAATGCGGGAGCTGGGCGTGGACTTCATCGCCGAAAACTATGAGGAGGTAGACCGATGAAAAAGGCACGGGCATACCCGCCGAAGCTGTGTGCCATCTGCGGGGAGCTGTATCACCCTTTGGGCGGCAATACGCGGTATTGCGTGAATTGCCGTTCTGTTGCCCTGAAAAGGCGCAAAGAGGAAAACGGGGATCGCGATATGGTCAGAGCGAGAAAGCGGAAAAAAGAGGGCAAGGAAGCGCAAAGAACATGGTCGGAGGTGATCCGCGTGTGCGAGCAGCACCATTGCACATACGGACAAGCCGTTGCCCGGGGTCTGATCTGAGGGAGGGAGCCTATGTCCAAACGCTATGTATCCGGCGAGGTCGACTGCCCGTTTTACCGCTCGGAGGACGCACAGAAGCTCTATTGTGAGGGCATCGGCGACGGCACCGCCCTCCATCTGGCGTTTGCCTCTCAAACGGAGAAGCGGGCATACAAGGACAGCTATTGCTGCCGTGAATTCGGGGACTGCCGGATCGCGGACATGCTGTACAGCAAATACGAGGAGGAAGCGGATGCCAAAATACGGGAACAGGAAAACGACCGTAGGTCAGCGGATATTTGATTCCGCCAGGGAGGCGCGGCGGTATCAGCAGCTCCGCCTTGCGGAAAAGGCGGGCGCGATCCGCAATCTGCAGATGCAGGTCAGACGGGAGCTGATCCCGGCACAGTACATAAACGGCAGATGTGCCGAGCGGGCAGTCACCTACACGTCGGATTTTGAATACGACACCGACAGCGGGCATACGGTCGAGGATGTCAAGGGAATGCGGACAAAGGAATATGTGATCAAGCGCAAGCTGATGCTGTATATCCACGGCATCCGGATCACGGAGATATGAGGCGGGAAACCGTCTCATATTTTTTTGCAAAAAAAGTGCGGGGGGGTGGATTCGCTTTTTCCGCCGTTTTAAGTATACTCGTATCAGGACGGGAAAGAGGTGCCATATGAAAGCCATCAAGATAGAGCTTCCCCGGAATCTTCTATCCATGGAGATTCACACATTTGCCGATCTTCACATAGGGGACAGGGCGTGCGATATGGAAATGATCCGGGAGCGTATCAACCGTGTAAAGGACACGGAAAACGCCTATGCCATACTCAACGGCGACATCATGAACAACGCCACCAAAACCTCAGTCGGTGACAGTTATGCCGAAGATATTCCGCCCATGCGGCAGTTGGAGGCGTTTGTCGAATTGTTCGAGCCTATCCGGGACAGGATCATGATCCTTACACAGGGTAACCATGAAAACAGAACCTACAAGAAAGAGGGTATCGACCTCACGGCGGTAGCGGCAAAGGAGCTGGGGTTGTTTGACCGTTATGCCAAAGCGGGCGGCGTGTTGTTTATCAAACTGGGCGAGCACAGCTGTCATCGGCGGATGAAGCCCGTCACCTATTCGATCCATGTAACACACGGTACGGGCGGAGGGCGCAAGGAGGGCGCAAAGGCAATCCGGCTTGCGGATATGGCGAGCATTGTAGACACAGACATCTATATTCACAGTCACACACATTTGCCGATGATCATGAAGCAGGGATTTTTCCGCACGGATATCAGCAATGGTGTGGTTAAATGCGTGGACAAGCTGTTTGTCAATACATCGGCGCAGTTAGATTACGGCGGATATGGGCAGGAATATGAATTCAAGCCATCTTCCAAACAATGTCCGGTAATCTATTTGAGCGGCAGGCGAAAGGAATTCACTGCCAAGCTGTAAAGGCATCGTTTGTGGGTGTGTACAGTCGCGATTGAATGATAAGCGATGGGGGTTAACGGTGCGGATGCCTTTACGGTGAAAATACAGGGCAGAACAAAGTGCAACGGACACGCGCGGGGGTGACAATATGAGAGAAAAAGGGGCTTTGACGGACAAGCAGGAGCGGTTTTGTCAGGAGTACATCATCGACTACAACGGGACGCGGGCGGCGATCCGGGCGGGATACAGCGAGGATTCGGCGCGGTTCCACGCGAGCCGTATGCTCTCCCGCGACAACATCCGCGCACGGGTGCGGCAGCTGCAGGCGGAACAGGTGAAGCGGCTTGCGGTATCGCAGGATTATGTGGTGCAGCAGCTTGTCAGCGTATATCAGAAGTGCAGCGAGCCGGAGCCGGTCGAGGAATGGGACGGCGAAGCGCACGAATATCTGGCAACGGGAAAATACACGTTTGACAGCAAGGGCGCCAACAAGGCGCTGGAGCTGCTCGGTAAGCATCTCGGCATGTATCAGGATAAAGTCAGCGTAGATGTGCAGACGCCCAAATTTGAGGGGGAGCAGGACATTGAATGACGCGGGCAGATACAACGTGATCCGCCTGCCGGAGGTCATCGGCAAGGGATACCGCGATTTCTGGCTTTTCCGCGGGCGGTATCGCGTGGTCAAGGGATCGCGGCGGTCAAAGAAGTCCAAGACCACGGCGCTGTGGCTGATCTATCACCTCATGAAATATCCGCTTGCCAATGCGCTGGTCATCCGCAAGACCTACCGCACACTGCGGGACAGCTGCTTTGCGGAACTCAAATGGGCAATGCGGCGGCTGGGGTCTGAACACCTGTGGCGGGTCAAGGAATCGCCGCTCGAGATGACCTATATCCCGACGGGACAGAAGATATTTTTTCGCGGGCTTGACGATCCGCTCAAAATCACCTCCATCGCCGCAGAAAACGGCGTGATCTGCTGGATGTGGATCGAGGAGGCATTCGAGATCGACAAGGAATCGGATTTTGAGATGCTGGCGGAATCCCTGCTCGGCGACTGCCCGGCGGGACTGTGGAAGCAGATCACACTGACTTTTAACCCGTGGAGCGGGACACACTGGCTGAAACGGCGGTTTTTCGATCATCCGGACGCGGACACGCTGGCAATGACCACCAACTATCTGTGCAATGAATGGCTGTCTGATGCCGACCGTCAGGTGTTTGAGCAGATGCGGGAGAATAACCCGCGGCGCTATGACGTGGCGGGACTCGGCAACTGGGGCGTCGAGGAGGGGCTGATCTATCAGAACTGGACGGTCGATGCCTTTGACATCCACGACATACTGCAGGGCGCGGACGGGTGGAAATATAAGTGCGTGTTCGGGCTGGACTACGGCTACACCAACGACCCGACCGCCTTTGTCGCGGCGGCGGTCAATCCGGCGGACAAGGTGCTGTACATCTACGACGAGCACAGCGAAACACGGATGCTCAACAGCGACATCGCCCGTATGCTCACACAAAAGGGTGTGGACAGGGAGCAGATCCGCGCAGACGCCGCCGAGCCTAAGTCCAATGAGGAGCTGCGTAGGCTCGGCATCCGGCGTATTGTGGCGGCAGCCAAGGGCGCGGACAGCATCCGGGCGGGCATTGCAAGTCTGCAGGAATACCGCATGATCGTGCATACCGCCTGCAAGAGCACGATCGCCGAGCTGTCTACCTACCATTGGGACAAAAAGGCGGGCACGGAGGACGGCATCAACAAGCCGGTCGACCGGGATAATCACCTGATGGACGCCCTGCGCTATGCGATGGAGGATGCCGTATATTTCCGCCCGGTTAAGGACGTGCCGCGCGGCATGGAGCGGGGCGCAAACGGCAGCTTGATATACAGAGACGGACGATACAGCAATATCGGGAGGTGGGACGAATGACGGAATTTTTCATGGGCGCTCTGGGCTTTTTGGCCTGTGCCGCCGCCTTTTTCGCAGGCATACACTACGGGGCGAGAGACCGACCCGCCAAAGCGGAGACGGACAAAGAAGCCGTGAAAAAGGCAGAGACAGAAAAGCGGTATACCGAAAACTTTTTCAGCTATACCGGCGACAACCAATGATCAGCGATCCGCCCACCACAGCGGAGAGGAGGATACATAAATGGACGAAAGCATACTCACGGCAGAGATGCCGGAGGACACCGCAGCCGCACCGGAGGAGGTCACCGCCGAGACCGGGGAGGACACGACCGCAACGAGCGGGGAAGAAGCGACCGAAGTCACCACAGAGGGAGCCGACACCGCCGCAGACGAGCCGGGCGAAACGGAGGACGCTGCGCCGTTTCTGACCGTAAAATTCAACAAGCAGCCAAAGGGGCTTTCCCGGGATGAGGCACAGACACTCGCGCAGAAGGGACTCAAATGGGATGCGTTCATGGGGACGTATAACCGCCTGTCCCAGCTGGCGGAGGGGTCGGGGTATGATTCCGTGGACAAGCTCGCCTCGGCACTGATTGAGAGCCGCGAGAGCATGGAGCTGCAAAAGCTGCAAAGCGAACTCGGCGAGGGCAAAGAAGCCCTTGCCCGGGAGATCTTCGCGGCACGCAAGGCGGAGCGGGAGGCAAAATACAAGCCCGTCGAGGAGCGGGAACGGGAAGCGGATGAGGCGGACGAGCAGTCCCGCGCGCAGACGCTGGCGGCACAACTGGACGAGCTGAAAGCCGAGATGCCCGAATATGCCTCGATGGAGAAGATCCCGCAGGCGGCGCGGCGGCTTGCCGAGGAAAAGGGGCTGTCCCTGCTCGATGCCGTGCTGCGGTATCAACTCGGGGAGCAGAAGCGCGCCCGGGCAGAGGAGGAAAAGCAGCAGGCAGCCGCCAAGGCATCGACCGGCAGCCTCAAAGGACAGCCCGAAGAACAGGACAGCGACATACAAGCCTTTACCGCCGCATTTTTCGGCGGTTTGGGGCGGTAAACAGGAAAGGGGTAAATAAACCATGGCAATCAACACACTGACGTTTAAAACGCAATTTTCCGACAAGCTCGACAAGGCGATCGTGCAGAAGGCCGTGACCGGCTTTTTCGCCGACAACGACCTCGGCGCAAAATTCATCGACGCGGCGACGGTGAGTATTCCCGAGCTGACCGTGGCGGGACTCGCCAACTACAACAAGGATACCGGCTTCAACCGCGGCGCCGTGACGGTATCCCGCCGCACCGTGACGCTGTCGATGGATCGTGCGCGCACGTTCTCCATCGACGCTGTGGACAGCAGCGACACCGGCATCGCGGATATCGCGGGCAAGACGGCGGCGGAGGTCGTGCGCACCCAGTCCGTGCCGGAGGTGGATGCCTATGTGCTGTCGAAGCTCGGCGCATATGCCAAGACCAACAGTCAGACGGTGTCTGTCGGCACGTCCTCGACGCTTGAAGCGGACATTATCAAGATGTTCAACGATGCGCAGACCAAGATAGGCGATGCGCTGGACTTCGATGAAAATCTTGTCTGCTTCGTCGATTCCAAGGTGTGGGCGGCAATGTGCAACTCCACTGCGATCTCGAAGCAGATCGTTGTGTCCGACTTTAAGCGCGGCGAGGTCAACACCAAGGTCAAGATGCTCAACGACGTGGTGATTCTCCCCGTGTCCGGCTCGCGGATGTACACCGCCTATACGTTCAACGACGGCACCACGTCCGGGCAGACGGCGGGCGGCTTTGCCAAGACCAGCGCGGCGGAGCATATCGGCATGCTGATGCTGCCGAAAGCGGCGTGTCAGTTGGTGCGCAAGCATGAGGTCACGCGCATTTTCTCCCCCGACGAGAACCAGACGGCGGATGCGTGGAAGATCGACTACCGCATCCATTACGACGCGTTTATCAATAACCCGTACAAGACGGGCATCTACGCCTACACTTACGCTCAGGCGTAAAATTCGGCATCCCCCGGGGGACGGTCAACAGCCGCCTCCCGGGGGCTTTGGAATGAACAGGAAAGGAGTGGGGGCATATGACACGGCTTGTCAATGAGGGCGGGCACATATTCCGCGAGACGGACGACGAAAGCGCCGTTGCTGAATATCTCCGGCAGGGGTACACGATCATAGAGCCGGAGGATGAGCAGCCGGAGGGCGTACCCGAATTCGTGATCGAAAACGAGGAGGGCGCATAAATGGCGGAAAAAAAGCCCTATGAGCCGGGACGCATATTCTGTGAATACCGCTCGGGGATCAATTATAAAAACTCGCTGGGCACGCGCGGCATGTATGAGCAGGACAGACTGAACGAACGGATGTATGTGGGCGATCAGTGGCACGGCGCCAAGGTCGGCAACCGTCCGCTTGCCCGCTATAACGTGATCAAGCGCATCGGCGAATACAAGACCGCCGTGCTGACCGCGTCGCCGGTATCCGTCACCTATTCCGCCGAGGGTGTCGCCAGCACGATAGAGATGCGCAAGCGGGCGCGGCAGGTGCGGCAGGGCGTCGCGGAATGGCAGACGGATGACCCGATGGGCGATATCGGGCGCATGGGCGAACAAAGCGGCGAGGAGATCGTGCTCGTGCTGTCGGCGCTGTCGGACTACTGGAAGGTCACGGCGGAGCGGGTGAAATTCGACGAGCTGAAAACCCGTGCGTTAAAGCGCGCCTACCGCACCGGAACGGGCATTTTATACACCTACTGGGACGAGAACGTACAGACGGGGCTGTATGCCGACAACGGGCGAAAAACGCCCATTAAAGGCGATATACAGTGCGAGGTGCTGGACATTGAAAACGTCTATTTCGGCGATACCGCCGAGCCGGACGTGCAGCGCCAGCCGTATATCCTCATCGCGCAGCGGAAAAGCGTGGGCGAGCTTAGACGCACGGCGCGGAAAAACCGCCGTCCCGATGCGGAGATCGACAGCATCCGCCCCGACAGGGAAACGCAGTACATGGCGGGAACGCTTGCCGACAAGGAGCAGGAGGAAGCGCAGAAGGCAACTGTACTCACGAAGCTGTGGAAGGAGTGGAATGAGGACGGCACCGCCTACACCATCAGGGCGGTACAGGTCACGGAAAAGGCGACTGTGCGCAAAGCCTGGGATCTCGGCGTGCGGCTGTATCCGCTTGCCAAATTCGTCTGGGAGGAGCGGGACAACTGCGCCTACGGCGAGAGCGAGATCACCTATCTGATCCCGAATCAGATCGCGATCAACCGTATGCTCTCGGCGAATGTGTGGGCGCTCATGCTTAAGGGTATGCCGATCACGGTAGTCAACCGCAATATCGTGCAGCAGCCTGTCACCAATGACCCCGGGCTGATCATCAACGTGGACGGCGACCCGGCACAGATCGGGCAGGCGGTGTACTATGTGAAGCCACCGGAGTTTGCGGCACAGCTCGAAAACAATATCACGAGCCTGATGAATAACACGCTGTCCACCTCGGGCGCGAACGATGCCGCGCTCGGCGATATGCGCCCGGATAATACGTCCGCCATCATCGCGGTGCGCGAGGCGGCGACCATGCCGCTGCAGGTCGTGCAGAACGCGTTTTATGCCTTTATCGAGGACGTGGCGCGCATCTGGGCGGAGTTCTGGGTGCAGAAGTACGGCGACCGCGCCTTAAAGGTCGAGGACGATCTCGGCACCTGGTACATGCCGTTTTCGGGCGATCGGTACAAGGACGTGCTGATCTCCTGCAAAATCGACGTCGGCGCCTCCACGCTGTGGAGCGAAGCCGCCGCCATCCGCACACTGGACGGGCTGCTCGAGGCGGGGATCATCAATGCCAAGGAATACCTTGAACGGATGCCGCGCGGCATGATCAAGGATGTCACGCCGATCATTGACCGGCTGGAGCGGGAGAGCGCGCCTCCGCAGGGAGCGGAGCCGGGCGCGGACAGGCAGGTGATACAGATGCCGCCCGTCCCCACACCGGAGGAAAACCCGTTTTTGCAGTCAACTGCCATCCCGGAGGAGCCGCCGGTGGCAGAGACGCCGGAAGTGATGCCGGCGGTGTAAAAGGAGGTGCTGACCATGGCGAAATACAAGGCGATAAAAGCCTTTACCGTGCGTATCGAGCCGCATACCGTGTTTTCGGGCACGATGAAGGAGCTGTTAAAAGCCCTGCTCGATGCGGGCGCGGTGGAAAAGGTCGAGGAGGACAAAAAGAATGACGGGAAATGAAGCCCTGAAAGCGGCCTTGCAGCTGCTCAACTACACCGACCAGAACGGACAGGTGGACAACGCGAATTCGCAGGAATTCCTTGGGCGGGCGCTCGTCATCCTCAATCAGATCTATGCCGACCTGTGGCGGCTCGGGCATCCCGCGGGGACGTTTTCCCCCATGCGGGATATCAACGAGACATTTGCGCTGACGGAGGATATCTGCCGCAATGCGCTGGTCTACGGTGTGGCGATGCTGTTTGCGCAGTCGGAGAGCGACGGCGACAGTCAGACGCTGTATTCACGGCTGTATAACCAGAGCCGCACGGTCGCGGCGGACGGCATCGGCTATGTCGATATGTGGGAAGGAGCGGATTATACATGAGCTTTCCGGCAATGGGACACAGCCGCCGGGCAAGGGAAAACATTCCCGATCTGCGCGGCGGAGTCAATTACCGCGACGCACTGAGCGCGGTTGAGGATAATCAGCTGACCGACGTTGACAACCTGTGGTTTAAGGATGGCGCGCTGCGCACACGCCCCGGCATGAAGATCCCGCGCAAAAACGGCAAGGTCGGCTATACGGGCGATTATGAGGCGTATGCGGTGACAAGCGCACGGATGTGCCGCTGCCCGTCCGGATGCACGCTGATCTATACACCGAGTGCGCTGTATACGAGCAACTATAACCTCTACGCCTTTGACGCGGATGGCTGCTATATCGGATCGGGCACCCTGTCGGCGCAGTCGGCACTGCTTGTGCCCTACGGCAGCAGCCGGGATGGTGTGGTATATGATGCCATTGCCTATCACGGCGGCACGATGGGGCGGAAGATCTCCGGCATACGGGTGACGGCGGACGGGATCACCGCCACGGAGCTGGAGCCGTATGCCCCGGTCGTGATGTTTAACGGCAAGGGGCGGTCTGTCGTCGGGGCGGATGCACCGGGCGGGGCGCTGCTCGAGGGCTACAGCGTATTGACGGCGAAATACCGCGCGTATTACAACACCGATGCGCAGTCAACCAAATATTATCTCCCGACGCCGATGCAGCCGAATACCGCGACATTGACCTATACCGTGGGGACGGAAACATGGGTCTGGCCGCTGACAACCGCATTCAAGGCGGAGAACAACAGCAAGACGACCGTCAAGGCGAAGCTGTCCGTGGATGGCTATGTCGAGCTGTCGGCGGCGCTGCCCGAGGTGGAGGGCGCGTCAAACAACCTGTGCGCGACCGGCTTCGCGATTGACTATTCCCCCGCGTTTTCCGCTATGCAGGCGGATGCCTATGCGTGGTTCGGCGGCACGAAAAGCGGCATAAACGGCGGCACAAGGCTGTTTCTTGCGAGCGGCAACAAAGTGTATTGGAGCGGGGTAAACGACCCGTTTTACCTCTCTGAAAACAACTATGCCGCCGTCGGTGCGGCAACCGACAGTATCACCGCTTTCGGCAAGCAGTCGGATGCGCTTGTGATCTTCAAGGAGCGGGAGATCTATTACACCACCTACAACGACGGCATCAACGTTACGGCAGAGGATGTGGTCAGCGGCAAGGTGGTCGATGTGTCGACGCTGGATGCGACATTCCCGTTGGCGCAGCTGTCCGGCAATATCGGGTGCGATCTGCCGCATACGGTGCGGCTTATGCAAAACCGCCTTGTTTGGGCGGATTCTTCCGGCAAGGTGTGGACGCTTGTGTATACGAGCGAGTATAACCAAAGGAATGTGCGCCCCGTCGGCGGGCTGATCGAGCGGAAGATCAGGGCGCACAGCATGACGCAGGTCCATGCGGCGGTATACGGGGATTATTATGTGCTGTTTGTGACCGAAAACGGCGGCACGACCGGCTATGCGCTCGACACGGCGGAATACGGCTACAGCTATTACACGAGCCACAGAAACGACGAGCGGGCACAGAGCCGCATGGCGTGGTATGTGTGGACGTTTCCGCAGCTTAACGGGAGCAGCATCACCGTGCTCGGCTCGTCGGATAACGGCGCGGATGCGCTGTGGTTTACCCTGCAGAACGATGCCGACAGTACAACCATGCTGCGCAGGCTGACCGCCTACACCTTCGGCGACGGCGGGGACGAGACTGCCGACTATGCGGGCGGGTATACCGAAACGCCGATCCCCTGCCGGTTTACGACCAAGCTGTTTGATATGGACAGACCGGACAGGGAAAAGATGTTTGACCGCCTGTATATCGGCTTCGGACAGACGGAGGAGTTAAACGCCAAGCTGACGTATATCACCGAAAAGGGCGAGTTTGAGGACAGCTACCGCGTGACGGCGGAAAAGGCGCAGCCCATGTGGACGGCGCAGTTTATCCGCACCGAGCCGATCACGCCGAATATGCGCTGCCGCCGCTTTGCCGTCCGGGTGGAAAACACCGGGGACATGTACGTCGAGGGGCTTGTGCTGTCGTATAGGGTATGAGAAAAGCGGAGAGCGCTTTGCTCTCCGCCGTACTCAGTTCCATGTGGTGTGCAGCTGCCGCCGGTTTGTCACGCAGTCGGACAGATACAGGTTGATCAGGGTCTGATAAGGAATGCCGGAACGGTCTGCCATGCTTTTGAAATAGTCGATCGTGTCCGCGTCGATGTTGATGGTGACCTGTCTTTTGAGCTTTTTGGCATAGGGGTTTTTCCGTGCGGCGGAAAAATCGTATTCGGGCTTCATGTGACTCCTTCCTTTCGGGGAAAAGATAGGATTTCCATAATTATATGATAATTATCTACAACAAAAATGTCAAGAGAAAAGAGGAGGAAAGCCATGGCAACGAGTGCGAGCGAATGGGAAAAGAAATGGCAAAAGGATAAAGAGGGCGCAAAGGTCAAGGCGAATCGGGGGTACGATTCGTATGCGGATGCGCTGCAAGGCATAGCGCAGACGGTAAAAGACAATGCCGCACAGGCACGGGATACGGAGCTTGACCGGCAAAACCGCGAGTACCGCGATCAGCACGACCTTGCCGCCGCGCAGGAATTTTTAAACCGCCGCAAGACAAACGAGGCGATGGCAAACAGCGGGCTTTCGGACAGCGGGTTAAACCGCACCCAGCAGACCGCCATATCCATTGCCCGGGGCAATCAGGATGCCGCGCTGACCCGTCAGCAGCAGGATGCCCGCGACGCGACGTTTGCGGCGTATGATGACCTTGTGGCGAAGCACGAGGCGGAGCTGGCGGAGAAAAAATTCGCCAACGAACAGGCGCGGCAGGCGGCGCTTCTCGAGATCGACAACGACTATGACAATAAGGTTGCCGCCATGTATAAGGCGGAAGCCGAGGCAAAGCAGGCGGCAGCCAAGCAGGCGGCGGAGAATCAAAAGCTGCTGCAGGATGCGTATCTCGCGATCCTCAAGCAGACCAACGGCGATACGGCGCAGGCGGATCAGGTCATGCAGAAGCTGTACGGCGTGACCCTCAGCGGCGGTCAGGCACAGACCGGCACGGGGACGACGGCGAAAACCTACACAACCACAGACGGCAGCACGGTCAATACGCCGTTTTCACAGATGACGTTCAAGAAAACGAAAAACACGTGGAACGGTCTTTTCAATCTGGGAACGTCGGCCAATTCCACCGCCGGCGGAAATGTGGGGAAAGGCATGGTCAAACAGGGCGTTCTGGGCAATGTTGACTGGAACGATGAATTCTATCTCGACGGCTCCTATTTTGCCGACGGGAAAGGGCGCACCATGACCACATCCGCCATCGAAAAGGAGCTGCTGAACGAGGGCATGTCCAAGGCGGAGGCACGGCGGATGCTGCTTGAACTGACCAACCTCAAAGAAAGCGATACCTATAACGACGTCAGGGACAGCAAAAAGACGAAAAGCGTCAGTAACGATCAAATGGATACAGAGAAAGGACTCAGAAAGCTGTACAGCGCATCGCAAAACGCGCTGATTGATGCCGTAATGCCCGTCGACACGGCACAAGCCGAGGCACGGGCGGCAAAAAAGCTGCAGGACTTGCAGAAGAAAGTCAGCAGCAAGCAGATCACATTGGGCGAGGCGACGGAGAAAGTCATGGACGAGTTTAGTCCGTCCGATCAGATCAATGCCCTGATCTCGCTCGGCATGACACAGGCCGAGGCACAGGCGGCGCAAAAGATGTACAAGGCGTGGTAAGCGCACAGGAGGGGATACCGTGAATGCAAGCTCAACAGCGCAGTCGGCAAAAGAAAAGCCGACGCGCGCAGAAGCCATACAGGCGGCGATAGAGGCAGTCAGAGGGAAAACCTCGACCGCGACCACGACAAAGCAAACGGCTGTATCTAAGCCGGAGCAGGCGAAAAAGCAGACCCGAGCCGAGGCAATACAGGCGGCAATTGATGCCGTGAGTAAGCCGGAGCTTTCCCGGCAGATCACGCCGATCGGGGCGCAGATACCGCAGGAAAGCACGGCAGCGCCGACCGTATCGACGGAGATCACACCGTTTAGCGAATACACCGCGCAGAACCGGCAGAGACGCCGGGAAGCCATGCAGGCGGCGGTCGATGCCGTCAGCCCGAAAAACGCGCGCAAGACCATGTTTTCCCTGCAGGCCGACGCCGATGTGCAAAAGCAGCTGCGGGACTATTCCTTTTCTTTCGCAGTCGCAGGAGACCGGAACGCGCAGTTAAACCGTGAAAACGAAATGAAGAGTATGCAGGACGACGAGCGGGCGCTGTATCTCTACCTCGTCAAAAATCGCGGGATTGGGGAGGCGGAGGAGTACCGCAAGGAGCTGGGATTGTCCGCCCGTGCGCTCCCCGGGGCGCGGGATGCCGCCGAAAACGCGGGCTTTTTAGGCAAGCTGGGCATTGCCGCCGTCTCCGGTGTCACGGATGCCATAGCGGGCACCGCCGCCGCTGCGGACGCTCTGCGCGGGCGCACGCCGCTGAACAACCCGATTGACGCCGTATCCGGCGCGGCGCGGGAGTCTATCAACTCCGGTGTCGGGAAAACGGTGTTTGATCTCGTGAAAACAGGTGCAAACCAGCTGCCCGCCATGGCAATGGGCTATGCGACGGGATTCCCCGGCCTGCAGACCGTCCTGATGTCCACCAGCGCGGGCGGCGGGGCGTACAAGCAGGCGCTTGCGGAGGGCATGACCAAGGAGCAAGCCACAAAATACGGCGTGATCAACGGGCTTTCCGAATATCTGACCGAGGCGCTGGTCGGCGTGATGCCGGGACCAAACGGCAAGATAGACCTTGCAGACACGGCGAAGGAAGCCATTGCCAAGAACGTGGACAGCGCCGTCGGGCGGTTCGCGGCAAACTTCGGTGTGAACTTTCTCGGCGAAGCGACCGAGGAATATCTGCAGGAGGTGCTTGACCCGCTGTTCCGTTACATAGCAACGGGAGAGGCGCAGGACTGGGACATCAGTGAACTGTGGAGCGAGGATGCCTTGTATTCGGCTCTGCTCGGCGGTCTGTCCGGCGGTATGCTTGGCGGCATCATCGACGGAATCAACGGCTATCGCGCCAAGAGCGACTACAATTATTATCAGGCGTCGCTGGATTCCGGCGAAGCGGTCAGAGTGTGGCTGTCGGAGGATGTCGCCGGTCGAACCGATGTAGACACAAGCCTCGATATAGCCGAGGATGCGAAGCTCGCCCCCGGCACGGCGGTGACGGAGGAAACCGTGCAGCAGGTCGCGCTTTTCGCAGAGGCGACACAGACACCCGTGCTTTGGGTAAAGCCCGGTGTGCTGCCGAGCGGCGTCAATGCGCAGGAGGCGGGCGGCGTGGTATTCCTGTCCGCCGATGCCAACAAGCCGCTTGAAGCCCTGCTGGCACATGAGACGCTGCACAGCACGGAGGGAACACAGGCGCACGCCGCTCTGCTGGAAGAGGTGGACGCGGCGATCCGTGCGGAGAATCCGAGCCTGAACCTTGACAGCGTGGCGGAGCAGTATCAGCAGAACTGCAAGGAAAGCTACAACGAGAACATGACGATAGAGGCGGCGAAAAACGAGGTCGCGGCGCAGTATGTCGAAAGCAATCTGCCGAATTCGCCGCTTGCCATGCAGCTGATC
>ERZ1034984.1823-NODE-1823-length-18695-cov-6.876663_pt1 | contig 18695 bp, 29 predicted proteins | sample MGYA00520589_ERZ1034984 | MGnify/ENA primary metagenome ERZ1034984 (study PRJEB33766, sample SAMN09781790) | gut metagenome | biome: gut microbiome | host: Homo sapiens | place: Madagascar | study: EMG produced TPA metagenomics assembly of the PRJNA485056 data... | reverse complement strand
CACCGGCACGGGCAACGACGCCAACGGCGGCGCTGTCATGCGGCGGACCCGGAAGCCGGGGCTCGTCACCTGCGGTATTCGACCGGGGTATTCGGGGGAATGAGATAAAAAGGCCGTGCCCAAATTGGGCACGGCCTTTTTCTTATTTCTGGGTACCGCCGGGGGAAGGGGAGTTATTCTCCCAGTCCCAGGCGCCGCCTCCGCCGTAGCAAACGGAGCGGAACTCGTACGTCTTTCCGCACTTGCAGAAATATGTGAATATCTGCATGTCCTCACGGCGCTCCTCGTACCGCCCCAGGGCCTCCGAGGAGAGGGCCCCACAATACGGGCACTTGGCCAACCATTCCATCTATGCTTTCTCCTTTCTTGTAAACAGTAGTGTAAACAGTAGAAATAGATTTTTCGCTTTTTAATCAAATTTCTTGCGATTTTCCCAAAAGCCCAAAAGCGATAAATTCACAACAAAATGAAATGAAAAGCGAGGAAAATGGCTTGAAATCAACCATTTTCCTCGCTGGCGCGGAAGGAGGGATTTGAACCCTCGCACCGTTTTTTAGACAGTCTACTCCCTTAGCAGGGGAGCGGAAAACGTTGAGAATATGCGGTTTTTTGAACTTTCGTAAACAGTGGCGTGAACAGTGGCTTGCGATTTCTAGCCTTGCTTCGCCACTTGGTCCGGCTTCGTGATGTCCAGTGCGGCCCGAACATCGGAGGTGTCCATGTGGGTGTACCGCTTCTGCGTTTCCAGCTTTGCGTGGCGCATCGCCTTCTGGATCGTGGCAGGAGCGATATTCCCTTTGGCCAGCGCCGTTCCGGTGGTGTGCCGGCAGGAATAGGGCGGCAGCTTCCGGATGCCCAGTTCTGCCAGCTTCGCATAGTACCGGGTATAGTAGTTGTCTTTCTGGACGGGAACCATCTTGCCTTTCTTCCCGGCATGGAGGATCAGATCGTCGATGATCGGCGCAAGGAAATGCGGGTAGGGGATGGGGGCCTCTCGGCGCACGGCGGTCTTCAGGCCGATATCGGTGATCTCCATCGCCTCCCGGTCCACGTTGCAGACATAGAGCCGCAGCATCTCGCCAGGCATCATGCCGGTATAGATCATCAGCAGGATTGACCCGAGGATCGTGTCACCGGGGGACCACGCCGCCCACATCTTGTGCAGCTCCGTTTCAACGAACGGTTCTCCCTCTTTCTCGTTGTTTTCCGGCAGAACCAGGAACCGTGAGAGGTTTACCGCCGTCAATTTCTGCGCCATTGCGATCTTGAACATATGCGAGAGGGTGGACTGCATATCCTTCGCCGGATAGTAGGTCTTCGTCTCTTTGTCGAGGGTGCTTTGCAGCTCCTTGATGGTGATGTCATCGACCGGCTGAGACATGATGGTCTTCCACCGCTTGGCGGCGATATCGTATGCGACCTGCTTCGAGCCACCGAGTTTCTTGTAGGGGCCCGCAAGGTAGGCGTCCCACATGGCCTGGAAGGTGTTCGGGGCGCTGTCCGTTTTTCCTGCCAGCACAGGTAGGAAGGCCAGGGCGGCGCTTCTGGTGCGGAATCCGCCTTTGCTCTTTCGGATATACTTTGTCTTTCCGTTTTCGGTATAGCGCCCGACCGTCACAATTGCGGTGAAGGTCTTGCCACGCCGGATTACGGTGCCCTGGCCGTTTCCACGGTGTTTCACGTTTCCCATAATATTCTTCCTCTCATCTTGCCATCCGCATCTTACCGTGTTAAGATAAAAGGGCGCAAGGATAGGGAGACGCAAAGCGCCTCTGATTTTCTTCTTTCGTGGTTGTTAGGGGGAAAGCTTGTGCATTTGCCGTCCTGGTGTTGGTAGCACCAGGACGGTTTTTATTTTTCCCGCAGCGCTTGGAGCGCTGCAGTTTGCTGGTTTATGGTGTCGATCAGCCGGGCGGCCTCGGCCTCTATCTGGGGCAGATCGGCGGGGGATGCCGTCAGTGCCCGGGCGGCCAGGGCCTGGAGCTGGGGGTATAGCTCCTCCAGGAGGGCATTGGTGCGCTCCAGCTCGGAGAGAGCCTGGTCACGACTGGTCATTGCGGTAGAAATCCGCCAGAGCGGTGAGGGGGATGATAAACTCCTTGGAAACCCGGTCGGCAATGGCAACGGCGGTGGATTCATCATAGATGTGGGACATCAAATTGCGGGAATCGACCGCTTCATTCCAGAGTTCGGGGCCATTGATGATACCCATGGAGTAGGCTTCCTTCAAGACGCTGCGGGGGGATACAATGGTCATCACCACGCCCTGGTCCTCCATGTATTCTTTGAGGGACTTCCAGGCCAGCTCGAAGGTGAACTCGAAGCGCTGGATCAGGCCATCCCGGTAAAGCGTATCATCCGGAGCGGCCTGGTAGCGGGCAATCGCCTCTTCCAGCCGCTTCACAGCGTTCTGATAGTTTTCAATCTTCTGCAGCATACAGCGTCACACCATCCTTTTCGATGTTCTCTAAGAATTTGGGGTCCATGCCAGGGAGTATATGCACGATGTCCAGCTTCAGCAGTGTGGGAAGATCCTCGGCGTCCAGCCAGAAGGCGGCACGCTCCTTCTGGGGCATTCCATACACGGCCAGGTCGATGTCGCTGCGCTCCTTATTGTCCCCTCTGGCACGGGAGCCAAAGAGCACCAGCCGCTGGGCCCCGTGGCGCCTGGCCAGCTCTGCCAGTTGAAGATAGATAGCTTCCATAGGATCACACCATCCCCGGCAGGTCGTAGCGGCGGCGGGTCAGGACCCGGCCCTGCCACACGAGGGAGCGATTGCTGCTATTCATGATCACCAGGTCGCAGTCATTCCGCTTCCGGTTCAGGGAGAAGAGATACGTGATGCCCAGCACCGGGTCATAGTGCCACTGCTTGATGACCGTGGCCCCATCCACGCAGAAGACGCCGATGTCGCCGTCCCGCATCTGGTCGTGGTTGACGAAGGCGATGGAGCCGTCCGGGAAGTCCGGTTCCATGCTGTCGCCCTGCACCCGGACAGCGTAGGCAGCCCCCTGAGGGTCATTCGGCGTCAGGGTGTACGGCTCACAGCTCTGGCCGGTGATGCCCAGGGCAGGGCCAGCGGCGGAGGGGTCCGTAAAGAGGTTGACGACCTTCGGCTCCGGCTCCATCGAGGTCTCCGCTAGGAAGCGGGCCTCGTCCTGCATCCGGGCCAGCTCGGTATCCGCCACCGACCGCACCGCAGCCTTGCCCCAGTGGTCCAGGCTGTCATAGTCCTTTGCGATTTTTGCCGCCTCGCTCGAATAGAGCGGGGCGGTTTTTTTGCTGCCCTGGGGAGGGTCCATAAAATCGTTGATGGTTTTCCCCAGTGCATTTGCAATGGAGCAGACGGTTTCGAGCGTTGGCGATTTTGTGGTGCCAGCGATAATTTTATTTATTGTTCCCTTCGGAACGCCAGAGCGGGCGGCCAGATCATCTAATGTGACCCCTGCTTCTTTTCGATATTTTGCAATGTATTCACCAAGTTCCATTTTTTCGCCTCCTTGATTTTGATTGTAGAGGGCATTACTCCGTATGTCAAGCGAAAAATTCCGTTTTCGGAACAAATTTTCTTGATGCGCTATTGACAAATGCACTTTACGGAATTATACTAACGCCATAGAGTTCCGCAAACGGAATTATTGGAGGTGAGATTGTTGAACTCTGTTTATCCGACGTTAGTGGGAGAGATCGCCCGGAGAGGAATTAAAAAGACCGTGATTGCGGAGAGGCTCGGCATTTCGGAGCGGACCTTCTACAACAAGCTTGCGGGCAACGCCCAGTTCACATGGCCGGAAGTTTGCAAAATCAATTCGTATTTCTTTCCGGACATGGCACCCAATGACCTGTTCGCCCGGTGTGATGGGGGGAGGTGAAAGGATGGGCTTGGAAATTGCAAGTCTTGCCTTTTCGGCATTTGCGTTTGGATTCACGCTGTGCAATGGCATTTGGGTGTTTTTCGGACCATCAGCGCAAGAAAAACGTGAGCGCAGAAAATGCGAGCGAAGCAAGGGCGATCAGGATGGAAATGACTGATATCGCCGTGGAAATGCGGGATTCTTTTTTTGCGGCAGCAGCTTCCTGCTCTGCAAGTTGAGCGTGGCGTTCTGCGGTATTGGCAATTCGATGAAGTTCATCCAAAGATTTGGTGTCGACAGCGATTTCTTTCAGAAGCTTTTCGTGCCGACCGGCTGCGGATTGTTCGTACTCAGCTTTAGCAAGTTCCATTCGTTTTTGCTCTCGTTCCCGAGATTGCTGGACGTATTTGTAGGCTTTTTCATTCATTTCATTCATAGGTACGCCTCCCTTTACCCTGATTCTACCAGGTTCGTAGGAGGAAGGCAAGCTCTTGGAGGCTGGCCTGGCGGCCAAGGAGGTGAGAGCGTGAACGAGAAAAAGAAGTGCTCGGCGACTATGAAGCAATTTTGGAAAGAGTACTGGCGACCCATTGTAGTATCTGCGGTAGCTTCGGCAGTATGTAATTGGTTCCTACGGTAGTTGCGAACGCAACGATAATTGGAATCCACGCATTCTTGAGCCAGAGCTCTTTGCGGGCCAAACGTTTTTCGGTGATATGATCTTGAAGTTCTCTTTTCCCGAAATCTGTCAGTTCATATATGCCGAGATAGGTATCGTGGGAGTATCCGTTTTTAGTTTCCACAGACTCGACGTGTTCCCGCAGACAGCAGCTATTCTTTATTGGAATTGAGACAGTAGAATTTGCAAAGCGATGGTATTCCGGCGTTGAGAGCTGTTTCAGTCGGTATTCGATAGCGGATGTGTTCGGAAATTTTTTCTTAATGGATGCAATGTCGGCTGTCCCTCGTTTTTCAATGTACTGCAGAATCTTGATATCAATTTCCGTTAAATCACGCATTTTTTCACCTTCCTTCACCTAAATTCTACCACGGCGACGGAAGGAGAACAACCCTAACAACCACGAAAGGAGAATATCCGTGACAATCGCAGAAATCAGGCACTCGGACAAGCCGATGCTGCTGCCCGCTGATGTCGCTGAGGTGCTCCAGATGGACGCACAGGCCGTCCGGGACACGGCGGCGAATGAGCCGGAGAAGTTTGGCTTCCCGGTCATCCGCATCGGCAGGCGCACGAAGATCCCTCGCATCCCGTTTTTGAGATTCCTGGGCTATGAGGTGGAGACATGATGGACGCTTACACGATGGCGCTGGTCATCATCGGGGCCGGGACGGCTACGGGCTGGGTGTTCCGGCTCATCGACAGGATCGAGGGGCGGCGCTGATGAGATACCAGGAGGACATGAACCAGGAGATCTTCGTGGACAACTTCGCCGGAGGCGGCGGGGCATCCACGGGGATCGAGATAGGTCTGGGCGTTACGGTGGCTGCGGCCATCAACCACGACCCGGCGGCGATCCTGATGCACAAGACCAACCACCCCTACACCGAGCACTACCAGGCGAGTGTCTGGGACATCGACCCACGGGAGGTCTGCCGTGGCCGTCCGGTAGCCGGAGCGTGGTTCTCCCCGGACTGCAAGCACTTCTCCAAGGCCAAGGGGGCGGCGCTGGTCAACCGGGAGATCCGGGGCCTCGCCTGGATAACCCTCCGCTGGGCGGCGCTGGTACGGCCCAGGGTCATCATGCTGGAGAATGTGGAGGAGTTCCAGACCTGGGGGCCTGTCCGCAAGGGCAAGCCTGTGAAGAAGCTGGCGGGCACGACCTTCCGGAAGTTCATTTCCCAGCTTCGGGACCTAGGCTACGCCGTGGAGTACCGGGAGCTGGTGGCGGCAGACCTCGGGGCGCCTACCACCCGGAAGCGCTTCGTGCTGATCGCCCGCTGTGACGGACGGCCCATCGTCTGGCCGGAGCGGACCCACGCTCCCAGGGACAGCGAGGAGGTCCGGGGCAGCAAGCTGAAACCCTGGCGAAGTGCGGCGGAGATCATTGACTGGAGCCTGCCGTGCCCCTCCATCTTCGAGAGCAAGGCGGAGATCCTGGAAAAGTACGGCCTGAAAGCCGTGCGGCCGCTGGCGGACAACACCATGCGGCGGATCATCCGGGGAGTGGACAAATTCACCATCCGGAGCGGGGAGCCTTTCATCGTTCAGCAAAAGTTCCAGAATGCGGCGCAGGATATCGGGAAGCCGCTGACCACGGTCACGGCGGTGGGAGCGCATGAGCTCTGTAAGCCAATGCTGGCGCCGTTCACGGCGACAAACACCAGCAACAGCGTGGGGGCGCCTACCGGAGAGCCGGTACATACCGTGACCACCGCAGGAAATCAGATGCTTGTGACCCCGTACCTGGCGGAGTGCAATCATGCCGGCGGCGGTCATATCGCAGACCTGAGAGAGCCGCACAAGACCATCACGGCGAAGCATACCGGCGGTATCGTGGCCCCGTCCCTCATCCAGTACCACACGGAGCAGACGGAGAATGTCCGGGCCTCTGGGCTGGGAGTGCCCATCAACACCGTGGACGCCTCCAACCGCTACGGCTTGGCCTGCGCCAACCTGGTGGAGTATTACACCGGCGGGAGGCCGCTGGATGTCACGGACCCCATGCACACCGTCACCAGCCATGACCGGGAGGCCGTGGTCGCCGCTCATGTGGTGAAGTTCAAGGGGGACAACCTGGGGAGCGACCCTGCGGAGCCGATGCAGACCGTAACGGCCAGCGCCGGGCGGAACAGGGCTTGCGGTGGCGGCACCTTCGCCCTCTGCAAGGTTTGGCTCTGCAAAACCAGGGACAGCGGCCTGCATCGCTGGCCGGAAGTCCGCACTCTCCTGAACCGGTACTGCGGGTACACCCTGGCGGAGGACGAGCTTCTGCTGCTGGAGATCGGCGGGGCCTTTTACTACATCGCCGATATCGGCCTGCGGATGCTCTCCCCGAGGGAGCTTTACAACGCCATGGGATTCCCGCCGGATTACATCATCGACCGGGACTATACTGGCAAGCCGTACCCCAAGAATGAGCAGGTGGCCCGCTGCGGCAACGCCGTCTGCCCGCCGCTTGCGGCGGCGGTGGCACGGGCGAATTTCCCGGAATACGTTGCCGGAGACACCATCGGCACCATGGCGGCGCTGATGGACAGATTGGCGGTGTAGAGCACATGGGAAAGAATGTTCTTGAGCGGATGAAGGAGAACGATTCTGAGCACAAGATCGCCATGTTCAAGGTGAAACAGCAGCAGGACTACTCCTTCAAGAAGAAGTACGCCAGGATTCGGGCCTGGGAGTTCTACAATCACCCGGAGATCGACGGCATGGCGTATGTGGCGGTCGGAGGCCTGGACAGCATTACGCTCCATGTGTTTCTCCGGTCTATCGGAATCGACGTCCCGGCAATCTCGGTCTCCTCCCTGGAGGACAGAAGCATCCAGCGGGTACATAGGGCGCTTGGCGTGATCGCTCTCCCTCCGGCGAAGCGGGAGGATGGGCGGTACTGGAACAAACGGGAAGTGATCCGGCAGTTTGGGTTTCCCATCATCTCGAAGGAGACCGCAAACAAGATCGCTCTGCTCCAGCATCCATCCCCGGACAACGCTACGGTCCGGCACGCTATCATCACCGGGGAGACGGGAGAGTATGGCGGGTTCCGGACGGGGACCCGGATGCAGCTGGCGAGGAAGTGGCTGGAGCTCTTCGGAGGTCCAGAGAACGAGAGAGAAGGCACGCATTACAAGACGGCACCCTTCCTGGTGTCGGATAAGTGCTGCTATTACCTGAAGGAGAAACCATGCAATGACTATGCGAAGGAGAGCGGGCGGTTTCCGTATATGGGTCTGATGGCCTCCGAGGGCGGCAGGCGCCAAAAGGCGCTGATGCTCAATGGGTGCAATTACATCTCCCCAGGAACGAAGAGGTCTGCGCCGTTCGCCATTTTCAACCGGCAGGACATCTTGACCCTGGCTCTGGAGATGGAGGACTACTACCACGCACACTGGCGGGATTTTGGGGAGTCGGAAATCGAAACCATCATTCCGGCCATCTACGGTGAGATCGTCCGGGATGCTGACGGTACCCTGCGGACCACGAAGGCCCAGCGGACGGGGTGCTCCATGTGCGGCTTTGGAATCCACATGGAAGGGCGCCCTCACCGGTTCGACCTCCTCCGGGAATCGAATCCCAAAGAGTGGGAGTTTTGGATGAAGCACATCTACCAGGATGAGGACGGGAAGTGGTGGGGGTTCGGCGATGTCTTGGATTACATCGGGGTCGGCTGGGAGGATGATCCGCACGGAGACCTCGACGGCCAGATCGGACTGTTCGGAGGAGGCCAGCATGGAAACCTATCTTGAATTTCTCCGCTCGAAGATCGTGCTGGCGAAGGAGAGCGGATTTGAGCTGGACCCTGGAGAGATAAATCCGGGGCTGAAACCCCACCAGCGGGACGCCGTGGTCTGGGCCCTGCGGGGCGGACGCCGTGCGCTCTTTGAATCCTTCGGCCTGGGGAAGACCGTGCAGGAGATCGAGTTCTGCCATCAGGCCGTGCGGCACGATGGCGGGAGGGCCCTGATCGTGCTCCCCCTGGGGGTGCGCCAGGAGTTCGCCCGAGACGCCCGGGAGATCCTTGGCTATCCCGCCCCGGTCTACATCACCTCCATGGAGGACCTGGCCGGGACGGATGCCGAGATCGTGATGACCAACTATGAGCGGGTGCGGGACGGGGACATCGACCCGACCTGCTTCACGGCCGTGGCCCTGGATGAGGCGTCCGTGCTGCGGAGCTTCGGGAGCAAGACCTACCAGACGTTCCTCCCCAAGTTCCGGGGCGTGAAGTATAAGCTGGTCTCCACGGCCACGCCGTCCCCCAACCGCTACAAGGAGCTCATCCATTACGCCGGATACCTGGAGATCATGGACACCGGCCAGGCGCTGACCCGGTTTTTCCAGCGGGACAGCACCAAGGCCAACAACCTGACCCTCTACCCCCACAAGGAGGATGAGTTCTGGCTGTGGGTCTCCTCCTGGGCGCTCTGCATCGGGCGGCCCTCCGACCTGGGCTATGACGATACCGGCTATGACCTGCCGCCGCTGGAGGTGCATACCCACATTGTCCGGGATGATTATGGTCGGGAGGCTGACCGGGACGGGCAGTACAAGCTCACCAATGATGCTGCGGTCTCCCTGGCGGAGGCCAGCCGGGAGAAGCGGGAGAGCATTGAGGCCCGTGTGGCTGTGGCCCGGGAGATCGTGGAGAGTGACCCGGAGGCCCACTTCCTCCTCTGGCATGACCTGGAGGCGGAGCGCCACGCCCTGCTCCGGGCACTGCCGGGGGCCGTGGACATCTACGGCAGCATGGACTACGCAGAGCGGGAGCGGCGGGTCATCGACTTCTCCGAAGGACGGACCCGGCTCTTCGCCACGAAGAAAAGCCTCTCCGGCTCCGGCTGCAACTTTCAGCGGCACTGTCACCGGGCCATCTTCGTCGGCATCGACTACGAGTTCAATGATTTCATTCAGGCCATCCACCGGATATACCGCTTCCTGCAGTCTGAGCCGGTGGTCATCGACATCATCTACACGGAGGCGGAGGACCCCATCTACCGGGTGCTGCTGGAGAAGTGGAAGCAGCACAACGCCATGCAGGAGCGGATGCGGGAGATCGTCCAGAAATACGGGCTCAGCGGTGCGGCGCAGACCGAGCGCATGAGCCGGAGCATTGGAGTTGAGAGAGTGGAAGTGAAGGGAAAGAACTTTACGGCGGTCAATAACGACTGCGTGGAAGAGGTCGGCCACATGGCGGAGAACAGCGTGGACCTCATCGTGACCTCCATCCCATTCTCCAATCACTACGAGTACACCCCCAGCTACAACGATTTCGGGCACAACGAGGACACCAAGCGCTTCTTCGAGCAGATGGACTACCTCAGCCCGAACCTGCTGCGGGTGCTGAAACCGGGGCGGGCGTTCTGTTGCCATGTGAAGGACCGGGTCCTCTTCGGCAACGCCACGGGGATGGGGATGCCCACCATGGAGCCCTTTCACGCTATGTGCATCCGCCATTACATGGCCCACGGCTTTGCCTACTTCGGCATGATAACTGTGGTCACGGACGTGGTGCGGGAGAACAACCAGACCTATCGCCTGGGCTGGACGGAGCAGTGCAAGGACGGCTCCAAGATGGGCGTCGGCTGCCCGGAGTACATCCTGCTTTTCCGGAAGCTGCCCACGGACCGGTCCAAGGCCTACGCTGATGAGCCGGTGACGAAGTCCAAGGAGGACTACACCAGGGCCCAGTGGCAGATCGACGCCCACGGCTTCTGGCGCTCTTCCGGGGACCGGCTCCTCACCAAGGAGGAGATCATGGCCATGGACACCGGGAAGATCCAGGCGGCCTACCGGCGCTTCAGCCGGGGGACGGTGTACGACTACGCCGAGCACGTCCGGATGGCGAAGGAGCTGGACGAGGAAGGAAAGCTCCCCGCCACCTTCATGGTGGTGGCACCCGGGAGCTGGACGGATGAGGTCTGGGACGATATCAACCGGATGCGTACCCTGAACACCACCCAGAGCCAGCGCCGCCAGCAGATGCACGTCTGCCCCTTACAGCTGGATATCGTGGACAGGCTCATCAATCGGTACAGCAATCCCGGAGACCTGGTGCTGGACCCCTTCGGCGGCCTGGGCACCGTTGCCCTGGAAGCTATGAAGGCCGGGCGGCGGGGGTACACCATCGAACTGAACGACGGCTACTTCCGGGATGCCGTAGGGTATCTGAAGGAGTACGAGGAAGAGGACAGGAACATTTCCCTGTTTGATCTGATTGGATGAAGGAGGAAAAGCGAAATGGAGCAGTTTGACAAGAAGAGCATTTTGGAGATGTCTATGGGCGCCATCCTGGAGCGGGTGGACTACGAGATGGGCCGGGTGCTGGAAAACGTCTTGGACCCCAATACCAAGGCCACGGCCAAGCGGAAGATCACCGTGGGGCTGGAGCTGGTGCCCAGCGCCGACCGGAAGACCATCACGGTCCTTACCACGGCGAAGGCGGCCCTGGTCCCCACGGACCCCGTGACTACCAGCCTCTTTATCACCTCCGCTCCCAACACCGGCGAGATGGTGGTGGCGGAGATGGTCCCCCAGGTGCCCGGCCAGATTTTCATGGACGGGGACGAGCAGGGACAGCCCAAGATCCTCAAATTTGCCCGGCAGGCGTAAGCCGGAACGTTGAAAGGAGTTTTACCTATGCTGAAAGAATTTGCCCAGTACCTCGTGTCCCTCAAGGAAAACAAGACCTATGACATCCACGGCGACGTCTACTCGGACCGTGATCTGGTCCGCATCGAGCCTCACATCGACCGGCCCACCAGCATCTCCGTCTCCGGCCTGGACAGCATCGTGAAGCTGGTCCGCAATGAAATGGACATGCTCACCAACCTGCCGGTCTTCATCCGTGTGGACGGTGCCAGCCGAGTCGTTGTGTTCACGACCTACGATGACGTGATGCGGAGAGACAGCCTTTACATTGCGGAGTGCGATGTCCCCGGCTTCCGTGATGGCTTCCGGGAGTATGAGCAGGCCATCATCGAGCTCCGGAGCAAGTTCGCTCCCGGCCCCGGCGTGGACTACATGCTGGACCTGCTCTCCCGCATCAGCAAGGAGAATGGCGTGACCACCAGCGACAACGGCGTTTCCCAGACGGTGGAGGCCCGGCAGGGTGTCTCCCTGAAGACGATGGTGGCGGTCAAGCCTCGTGTGCCCCTGCGGCCCTACCGCACTTTCCTGGAGGTGGAGCAGCCGGAGAGCGAGTTCCTGCTGCGGCTGGACGATAACGGCAATGTGGGCCTCTTCGAGGCCGACGGCGGTATGTGGAAGCAGACGGCCAAGGCCAGCATCACGGCCTACTTCGAGGAGAAGCTGGCCCAGGAAATCAAGGACGGCAAAATTGTCGTGATGATGTGATGGATGCCCCCGGCGGCCGCTTTGGCCGCCGGGGGAGGATGGAGGACAGGATGCGGACCTGGATGGATGATCGTATCCCGGAGCGGCCATTGGAGCCGCCGGAGCCGGAAGAAAATCCCCGTTGCCCCTGCTGTGGCGAGGAGTGCGAGACGTTGTACCGGGATCGGGCCGGGTTCATCGTGGGATGTGAGAACTGCATGGAGACGCTGGACGCCTGGGAGCACCGGTATCTGGCGGATTGAGAACGAAACGGGAGGACAAAGACATGACAGCACCGAAGGTGTGTGAGAACTGCGGGGCGGCCCTGGATGCCGGGGAGACCTGCGACTGCCGGGAGACGGCCCAGGATAGCGGATTGATTCGGCTGGTCCAGCTCCCCGTCATTGAGGAGCGGCTGCGGGATCTGAAGGAGGCCACGGAGTGGCGCACGGGCCAGGCCATGAGCATGGTATGCGCTCCGGAGACCCTGGCGGCGGTGAAGACCGTCCGGGCGGAGCTGAACCAGGAATTTGCGGAGATGGAGGCCCAGCGGAAGGCGGTGAAGGCCGCCATCATGGAGCCCTATGACCGCTTTGAGGCGGTTTATCGGGACTGTGTGGCGGTCCCCTTCCGCCAGGCGGACGCCGACCTGAAGGGGAAGATCGAGGCCACGGAGCGGGAGATCAAGGAACACTGCGAGGAGTATCTGCGGCGCTACTTTGCGGAGCTCTGCGCCGCCCACGGGGTCGATTTCCTTTCCTTCGAGCAGACCGGCGTGAAGGTGGACATGGCCTCGGCCCGTGCCAAGACCCCCAAGAAGCTCATGGAGCAGCTGCGGATGATGGTGGAGGGCTGCGCCCAGGCGATGGCCACCATCGACGGCATGGAGCATGGGGACGAGATCGCCGTGGAGTACAAGAAGTGCCTGGACCTGACCTTCGCCATTCAGGTGGTGACCAAGCGGCACCAGCTGTTGGAGGCGGAGCGGCAGCGGAAGGCGGAAGCGGCGGAGGCCTGTGTCCGGCCCGTCCAGGAGGCCCCGGAGGTAACGCCGGTCCCCAAGCGGGTGGAGAAGGCGGCTGTTGAGACCCTGACCTGCACCTTCACCGTGACGGCCACCCGGGAGCGGCTGCGGCTCCTGAAAAATTTCCTGGAGAGCAACGGCTATCACTACAACTGAGAGGGAGAGATACCATGAACGAGATGCAGAACTATACCCCCGGCGAGGGCATGACCCCGAAGACGGTGAGTGCGGAGATGATGATCTCCCGGCAGGCCCAGGAAGTGCAGGCGGCCATGATTGCGGCCAAGTACTTCCCCCGGAACGAGGTGGAGAGCTACAACCGTATCCTCAACGCCTGCAAGCGCAGAAGCCTGGCGGAGCGGGCGGTCTATGAGTACCCCCGGGGCGGCGAGAATGTCACCGCCCCCTCCATCCGCCTGGCGGAGGCCATGGCCAAGAACTGGGGCAACCTGGACTATGGATACAACGAGCTGGAGCGGAAAGGCAACAGCTCCACGGTAATGGCCTACTGCTGGGATTTGGAGACCAACGTCCGGCAGACCAAGATCTTTGCCGTGCCCCATATCCGGCAGACCAAGAACGGGGCCAAGGCCCTGACGGATCCCCGGGACATCTACGAGATGGTGTCCAACCAGGCAGCCCGGCGGGTGCGTGCTTGTATTCTGGGGATCATTCCCGGGGATGTGGTGGACGCTGCTGTTGACGCTTGCTCAAAGACGCTGCTGAGCGGCGGGGAGCCTCTGATCGACCGGATCCGTAAGATGGCGCAGGCGTTCCAGGAGGACTTCGGCGTTCCGCTGGAGTGCCTGGAGAAGTACATCGGCTGCAAGGCGGAGGCCTTCACCAGCCAGAGCATTGTGAAACTGCGGGGGGTCTATACGGCCCTGAAGGATGGCCGGGCGGACCGGGAGCAGTATTTTGACCTGCCCGCCGTGGACGAGAAGACCGGCGAGGTGATGGAAGAGACCCCCGCTGAAACGGTCGGCAGGACCGACAGCGCTCCGAAGCAGGTGAGCTTGAGTGACCTGTAATGTGATCGCAACCGGGTCTCAGGGCAACGCCGTGGTTCTGGATGGGACCATTCTTCTGGACTGCGGCGTGCCCTTCGGGGCGCTGGAGGAGGTCTGCCAGGACCTCTCCCTGGTGGTCCTGACCCACATCCATGGGGACCACTTCCGCCCGGAGACCATCAAGCGACTGGCTTTCCTGCGGCCTGCGCTGCGCTTTCTCTGCCCGCCCTGGCTGCACCAGCCGTTGAGCTCCCTGGGTATCTATGAGCGGGTGATCGACGTGGCAAGCACGGCCTACCGGCTTTCCTACGGACGGCTGGGCGGGACCTGGCGCAATATTCAATTTGAGATGCAGCCCATTCCCCACGATGCCCCCAACTGCGCCTGGCATATCTTTGCGGATCGGGGCGGCCAGCGGGAGGCGGTCTTCTACGCTACAGACTGCGGCTCCTTGGACGGTGTGGAGGCCAGGGACTATGACCTCTACCTCATCGAGGCCAACTACGGCGAGGAGGAGATCCAGGAGCGGATGGCCCGGAAGCTGGCGGCGGGTGGGTATGCCTACGAGAGCCGCTGCGTGGAGAGCCATCTGAGCCGGGAGCAGGCGGAAGCCTGGCTTGCCGCCAACGCCAAAGAGGGATGGAGCAAGGTGCTGTTTCTGCACCAGCACAGAGAGTGAGGCGAGATATGAAGAGGGATCAATTCACCTGGTACCGGAGCTACTATGAGGCGCTGCGTACCCTGCCCGCAAAGGATTTCCAGATTGCCGTCCTCGCCATCTGCGCCTATGCCCTCGACGAGGAGGTCCCGGACCTCTCTGGAGTTCCAAATTCTGTTTTCACTTTGATTCGTCCCACGCTGGACAGTGGGAGGAACAAAGCCGCCAATCGGTTGAAGAAACAGAAAACAAATCAGGAACAAACCGATAACAAACCGGAACAAACCCGCAAGGAGAAAGAGGGAGAGAACGATATGTTAAAAATATTACCCCCTGGCGGGGGTAATACAAAAAGCCGCGCCGCAGCCGCCGGTGTTTCTCCGCTCTCCTCCGCTGTGGCGATGGTCCAGGCGGATTATCTCAACCGGGTCAACGCCGCAGCCTCTCCGGCATCGCTGGACGAGTTGGCGGGCTTCGTGGAGGCGATGGGGCCGGATTGCTGCCGGAGGGCCTTCGACATTGCCCTGGACGAGCGCATTACCCGCTGGAGCTATATCCGGGGCATCCTGCAGGACAAGCAGCAGCGGGGCGTCAAGTGTTTGGCGGACTGGAACGCTCTGGATAATCGGCGTCGGGAGCGGGGCGGAAACGGCCAAAGGGGGCAAGAACGGAAGAGCTGGACCGATATCTGCGAGGAAATGGAGGGTGCCACATGACGGTGCAGGAGACTTCGATGGTCATGAACGTGCTCAACGCCGCCTATCCGGGCTTCTATGCCAAGTCCAGCGATGCGGAGCGCAAGCAGATCTTGAGCCTTTGGGCCGAGATGTTCCGGGAGGATGATGTTGCCCTGGTGGCTGCCGCCGTCAAGGCGCTCATTGTGGCGGAGGCGTCCAGCTTTCCGCCGACTATCGGGCAAGTCAAGGCCCGGCTGCGGCAGATCACCACGCCTCAGGAGATGACCGAGGGCGAAGCGTGGGCCCTGGTAGCCGCCGCCATCCGCAACAGTGCCTATGATAGCCGCCGGGAGTTTGAGCGGCTGCCGGAGGCCGTGCGGCGCTTTGTCGGGTCTCCGTCCCAGCTGCGGGAGTGGGCCATGATGGACAGCGACACGGTACATAGCGTGGTGGCCTCCAACTTCCAGCGGAATTTCCGGGTGCGGCAGAAGGCCGACCGGGAGCTGGCGGCCCTCCCGGCAGACGTCCGGGCCATGATCGGCAGTGCCGCAGCGCCGTTGCAACTGGATAGAGCGAAGGAGGAAAAATGACCAGAGAAGAAATTTTAGCGGCCGCCCAGAAGTGCGTTTGCGGCGACCGGGAGCAGGACTATGGCAGCCAGGAACGGTCCTTTGGGGTCATCGGGCAGTTTTGGGAGACCTACCTGCAGGAGAAGTGCCTGGTACGGAAAAGCGGACCGCTGGAGGCTCAGGTCCTCCCGGAGGATGTGGCGGCTATGATGTGCCTTTTCAAGATCGCCCGTATCGCCACGGGTCACGGCAAGGCGGATAACTGGATTGACTTGGCCGGGTATGCCGCCTGCGGCGGGGAGCTGGAGGCGGAAGGATGAAGCAGCCCGCATACCTCATCCAGCAGCGGGAGGCCCGGAGGAGGCTGGTCCAGGCGGCGGAGCGGGTGACCCAGCAGCTCATGCTGGACACCCTGCAGGTGACGCTCCACCAGGAGTTCGGCTTCGGCTACGACCGGATCAAGCGGCTGACGGATGCCTGGAGCCAGACCTACAACCAGTTCCACGACGCCCTAGACGGCGGGACGGAGGCGGACTACTGGCAGGAGAAATTGGACCGGCTCTTACTGGACCTGCTGCGGGACCACCAGGCGCTCATCCCCTTTGGGGAGCGCTACCCGGAGATCCGGGAGATCACATACGGCCCCAGGCGGGCCGGAAAGGAGGGGAAGGCATGAGCGCCAGAAGACCTTGTGTGGAGAAGCGGTTGACCCTCTTCCGTACCTGCGGGACCTGCGGAAAGGCCATCGTGACCACGGCGGACACGCCCTGGGTGCGGCAGGTGCCCAGGGATGGAAAGAAGATGGCCACGACCTACTACTGCTCCGAGGGCTGCTTCGCCGCCAGCTACAAGCACATCGGCTGGTTCGATGGCAAGGCCGAGGAGCGCCGCCGCCTGAAAGACCAGAACCGGGACCCGGAGAAGGAGCGGGAACGCTGGCGGCACTACTACACCACTCACCGGGAGGAGCGGATAGAGGCGGCCAGAAAACGCCGCCAGGAGAATCCCGGACTTGCCGCCGCCGACAATGCCTACTACCGGCGGAAACGGAAGCTGATGTCGGAGGGGGCGCAGGTATGAGAGGGGAATACATCTGCAGAGTGGACGCTATGGGGAAGATCACCTCCTCCGAGACGCAGAAGGCATTGCGGACTATGACCGGTGAGGAAGCGTATGTGACCGTCATTGGTATCCTGAATGAGCTTCCGGCGGCAGACGTGCATCCGGTGGTCAGGTGCGGAGAGTGCCGGAACCACCATTGGCACCAGGAACCGTGCCACGGGAAAACGGTACATACGTGCAGCGTACTGAACGCAGAAGTATTCAGGGAGTTCTTTTGCGGGTATGGAGAACGGAAGGCAATGTACGAGAAATTTGGAATCGAGGTAACGGAAATATGAGAATGAAACAGAATCCCTGTATCCGCCGGGGCGGATGCTACTGGGTGGAGAACCTGAACGCTGTCGGGCACGAGATGATGAAGACCCGGCCCGCCGTGGTGGTGAGCTGCGGCGCCCTGGCTGGGACGAGCCCGGTGGTCAATATCGTGTATCTCTCCAATACGGACAAAGATCGGGAGGGATACGTCCGGGTGCGGACCGAAAAGGGCCTCAGCGTGGCCCACTGCGAGAACATCTACTCCGTGGACAAGAGCCGCCTGGGGACCTATCTGGGCCAGTGCGGCGAGGATGAGATGGAGAAGATCGACGCCGCCATCCTGCGGTCCCTGGGAATCGCCGCCATCCCTGCGGTCCCGCAGGAATCGAAGGCGCCGGACACCGCAGCGGTGGAGCGGGACATCTACCGGCGGCTCTATGAGGGCCTGCTGGACCGGATGCGGATGGACCGGAGGGAGACGGCATGAAGCGGAATCTGTGGACGATGACGGTGGTTTTCTGGGTGCTGTTCATCGTGGCGACGCTGCTGATCTTTTGGCCTGCCAGAGCGGTCGAAGAGGCGGAACACACGGAAAATCGCACGGAGACTGCGCCGGAATGCACGGACCGTGCAATTGAGGCGGAGCCTGAAGAGGATTTCGAGAACGAGTACATCGAGGCGGCCCTTTACGCTTCCGGCTATTTCCGGGAGGATGTGCCGCTCGACGGTGATACCCAGGCGCTCCTCCGGGCGGCCTGTGAGGAGACCAGCATCCCCTATGAGTTGGCCCTGGCCGTGATCCGGCAGGAGACGGAGTTCCGCAACGTCGTGGGTGACGATGGGTGCAGCGTGGGATATATGCAGGTGCAGCGGCGCTGGCATGAAGACCGGATGGCCCGCTTGGGCGTAACGGACCTCACGGACCCCTACGGTAATTTCCGGGTGGGCTGTGACTACCTGGCGGAGCTGCTGGGGAAATATCCGCTGGAAGAGGCGCTGACGGCCTACAACAGCGGGAAGCCCGGGAAGAGCGCCTATGCCTCCAATGTCCTGGCGTACATGGAGGCGTACTATGGCGATTAAATGCAAAAGGTGTGTTCATCGCAGTGCCGAGGGCCATATTGACCGCTGTGATTATCAGCAGAACACAGGGCACTGCAAAATCGTGACAGCAGTCCGGGCGGATGGAACGGAGTATAAGACCGTTTCACCTGTGGAGAACTGCGCATTCTTTGAGCCCGGGCGTCGGCGAAAGCCCGCCGTCGAAACATGGAGGCTGGCCCCCGCTGTTGCGAAGATCGACTATAGGATGATCTACAAGCTGTATCTGCAAGGGCTCACAGATAGAGTAGTTGCGGAAAAGATCGGATGCAATGTCAACACCGTATGGGCATGGCGGAAGAAGAATAATCTGCCGGCCAATCGGTACAAGAAGACGCACTGAACATCATTTTCGTGACCTTACGAAAATGGTCTGGCCGCTGGGGGAGCGGGAGAGGAAGGGGGGTAGGGGG
>ERZ1034984.1819-NODE-1819-length-18710-cov-16.348861_pt1 | contig 18710 bp, 13 predicted proteins | sample MGYA00520589_ERZ1034984 | MGnify/ENA primary metagenome ERZ1034984 (study PRJEB33766, sample SAMN09781790) | gut metagenome | biome: gut microbiome | host: Homo sapiens | place: Madagascar | study: EMG produced TPA metagenomics assembly of the PRJNA485056 data... | reverse complement strand
TGATCATCGGCTCCACCGCCGGCAACGATATGCGCTACAGCGATGAAAAGGTGCTTGCCTGCCGCAACTTTGCCAACAAGCTGTGGAACGCTTCCCGTTTTGTGCAGATGAACCTGCCCGAGGACTTTGAGCCGGGCCTGCCTGCCGAAGACCTGCTGGACATGAGCGACAAGTGGATTTTGAGTGAGCTTGCCAAGGTCGCCGCCGAGGCCACCGCAAACCTCGACAAGTACGAGCTGGGCCTGGCCGCCGAGAAGGTCGAGAACTTCATCTGGGAAGTCTACTGCGACTGGTATATCGAGATCTGCAAGACCCGCCTGAACGGCGAGGACGCAGCCGCCGCCGACGCCGCCCGCAAGGTGCTCGTCTATGTGCTGGACAAGGCGCTGAAGCTGCTGCACCCCTTCATGCCGTTTATTACCGAGGAAATCTATCAGGCCCTGCCTGGCAGCGCCGAGACCATCATGAACGAGAAGTGGCCCGGCGACGAGAACATGAAGGTTTGGGCCGAGGACTGCGCCGACTTTGAGAAACTGATGGACTACATCAAGGCGGTCCGCGCCATGCGCGCCGAGATGAACGTCCACCCCGCCAAAAAGACGAGCATGGTCATTGAGACAGCCAGCCCCGCCGCATTCGAGAAGGGCGGCGCGTATCTGGCCCGTTTCGCCTTTGCCACAGACGTGACGGTCACTGCCAAGTACGAAGGCAGCACCGACGGCATGGTCAACGTGGCGACTCCCGACGCGAAGGGCTTTATCCCGATGATGGAGCTGATTGACCGCGAGAAGGAGCTTGCCCGCCTAAACAAGGAGCTGACGAAGGCCGAAAAGGAGCTGGGGATGTTCACAAACCAGCTGAGCAACCCGAAGTTCGTCGAGAAGGCCCCCGCAAAGCTGGTCGAGGAGACCCGCGCCAAGCTGGCCGCCGCCCAGGAGAAAGCCGCCAAGATCAAGGAGAGCATTGCTGCGCTGGGGTAAGTGACCCCAAAGGCTTTCCCTGAGGGGGAAGCTGTCACCGCAGATGACTGATGGGGGCAGCGTTCCCGCCGCAGCTCGTTCGCGGGCAATACTGGCACACTCGCCCCTCATCCGGCCCTTCGGGCCACCTTCCCCCGCAGGGGGAAGGCTTTTCAACCACAAACAAAAAATAACCCTGCCCCGTCAGGAACTGCATCCTGACGGGGCGGGGTTTTCTCGTTACAGCACAAAAATTGCAGGAAAAAAGTTCAAAGCAAATTACTTGCGGCGCTTACCCTTGGTGGCCTTGCGGGTGTTGGTCTTGGCGGCAGCGGTCTTGGCAGCCTCAACGGTCTTTTCGACGACGGGCTTTGCGGCCTCAACAGCCTTCTCAACAACAGGCTCGGCAGCCTTGACAGCCTTCTCGACCACGGGCTTCGCGGCCTTGACAGTCTCCTCGACGACCGGCTTTGCGGTCTCGACAGCCTTCTCAACGACAGGCTCGGCGGCCTTGACGGCCTTCTCGACGGCGGGCTTTGCAGCCTTGACAGCCTTCTCGACGGCGGGCTTAGCGGCCTTGACAGCCTTCTCAACAACAGGCTCGGCAGCCTTGACAGCCTCGGTGGCGGCCTTCTCGGCGGCAGCCTTGGCCTTGACGGCGGAAGCCTTCACACTGGTCTTGGGCTTGCGGGTGACTTCGTTGATGGTCCAGAACTGGTTGTCGCCGTTGACGTCAGCCCAAATCTGCAGCACGGTGCCGTTCTCGGTAGCCATGCCCGGGTCAAGCAGCTTGCCGGCCAGGTTGGACTTGATCTTCACGCGGCCATCGTTGGTCGGCTCAACGACCCACAGCTGGCTGGAAGCCTGTGCGCCCTCCCACTGGTGGACGCGGGTGCCGTCGCTGACGCCGCCCATGTCCAGGTCAAGCATCTTTGCGGTGAAACGGTTCTGGATGCGGTAAACTCCGTCGCCTGCTGCGACGAAGTTCCACTGCTGCCACTCGGCGTTGGCGTTGTCCCACAGCTGGATCTTCGCGCCGTTGTCGATGTTATAGTCAGCGACTTCGACGACTTTGCCGTTGGCGGCACTGATGGTGTAGAACTTACCTTCGGTAATAACGGTCTGTGCAATTTTCTTCTTGGGTGCCATAATGGAATCCCCTCCTGTGTATTGTTAAAAATAGCGTATGTAAGGCGGCCTGTTTTCCCTCTGGCCGCGTGATCAGGCAGCGCATTTTGCGTGTCTACGCATACTATTATAACCATTTTTTCCCTCGTCGTCAACTTTTTGGCGCTGTTGCGGCATTTTGCACAAAAACTGCCGTGACAGCGGATGCTATCCCGGCAGTTTTGATTGATTTCAGGCTGTTTTGCGACCTTTTTCGACGGTTTAGCTGTTCTCGGCAAAATTGCCGGTGTACAGGCGATAGTAACGGCCCTTCTGGGCAATCAGCTCGTCGTGGGTGCCGCGCTCGATGATGCGGCCCTGCTCCAACACCATGATGCAGTCCGAGTTGCGCACCGTGGACAGGCGGTGGGCAATGACGAAGGTCGTGCGGCCATACATCAGGCCGTCCATGCCGTCCTGCACGAGCTTTTCGGTGCGGGTGTCGATGGAGGAAGTTGCCTCGTCGAGGATCAGCACCGGCGGATCCGCGACCGCTGCACGGGCGATAGCCAGCAGCTGGCGCTGACCCTGGCTCAGGTTCGTGCCGTCGCCGGTCAGCATCGTGTTGTAGCCGTCGGGCAGGTGCTTGATGAAGGTATCGGCGTTCGCCAGCTTGGCGGCTGCCATACACTCTTCATCGGTGGCGGTCAGGCGGCCATAGCGGATGTTCTCCATGACCGTGCCGGTGAACAAGTGGGTATCCTGCAAGACGATACCCAGCGAGGAACGCAGCGCGTCCTTCTCGATGGATTTGATATCGTGGCCGTCGTACAAGATCTGGCCCTTCTGGATATCGTAGAAGCGGTTGATGAGGTTCGTGATGGTCGTCTTGCCTGCGCCGGTGGAGCCGACGAAGGCGATCTTCTGGCCTGGGCGGCCGTACAGGTTGATATCGTGCAGGACGATCTTCTTCTCATCGTAGCCGAAGTCGACATCCTTAAAGACGATATCGCCCTTCAGCTCGGTATACTGGGGCTTGCCGTCATCTCCGATGTGCTTCCACGCCCACATGCCGGTGGACTCGTTGGTCTCGGTGACGGTGTCGTCAGCGGCGTACTTCGCATGGACAAGGGTGATATCGCCCTCGTTGACTTCCGGCTTTTCATCCAGCAGCGCAAAGATACGCGCACCTCCGGCCAATGCCATGACAACAGAGTTCAGCTGCATGGAGATCTGGCTGATGGGCTGGTTGAACTGGCGGGTCAGCACCAGGAAGCTGGCCAGACCGCCCAGCGACAGGCTGCCGCCAAAGCCGCTGATGACCAGCGCACCGCCGATGATGGCGCAGAGCACGTAGGACAGGTTGCCCAGCTGGCCGTTGACCGGCATTGCCACCAGAGAGTAGGCATTGGCCTTGTCGGCGCTGTGGAACAGCTCATCGTTGAGCTCGTTGAACTCCTTGATGGCGGCTTCCTCATGGCAGAAAACCTTGACGACCTTCTGGCCGTTCATCATTTCCTCGATATAGCCGTTGACCTTGCCCAGTTCCTGCTGCTGCTTGATGAAGAACTTGCCGGAGTTTCCGGTCAGGTACTTGGTTGCCAACAGCATAACGCCGACCATAGCCAGCGCCAGCAGCGTCAGGGGGATGCTGAGGTAAATCATTGAGAACAGCACGCCGATGATGGTGACGATGGTGTTGACGAGCTGCGGCAGACTCTGGCTGATCATCTGGCGCAGGGTGTCGATATCGTTGGTGTAGACCGACATGATATCGCCGTGGGCGTGGGTGTCAAAGTATTTGATGGGCAGCGTCTGCATATGGGTGAACATTTCGTCACGCAGGTCTTTCAGCGTGCCCTGGGTGATTTTTGCCATCAGGCGGTTCTGAACAAATACGGCGCAGATGCCGACGCAGTAGAACGCTGCCACGCGGGCGATGGCGGCGGCCAGGCCGCTGAAATCCGTGCTGCCGGAATTCAGCAGCGGCAGGATGTACCCGTCAATCAGCGTCTGGGAAAACATAACGCCCTGCAGTTGGGCGAACACCGCCAGCAGGATGCAGCAGAGCACCACAATGACCTGTGCCTTATAGCGGCTCATCACATAGGCAAGGATGCGCTTGAACACCTTGCCTGGGTTTTCGACCTTGGGGCGGGGGCCGTTATTACGCCCGCCGGGGCCGACCTTGACAACTTTTGCCTGCTGTGCCATTATGCCTCCCCTCCCTTCTCGTCAAAATCGCCGGAGCCCTTGGTCTGGCTGTTGTAGACATCCTGGTAAATCGCGTTGTTTTTCAGCAGGTTGGCGGGTGTGTCAAAACCGCTGACCCTGCCGTTATCCAGCACAAGCACCTTGTCCGCATTCTCCACAGAGGAAATGCGCTGGGCAATGATAAAGACCGTCGTGCCGGGGATCTTCTCGGCAAACGAGTGGCGGATCTTCGCGTCGGTCGCGGTATCGACGGCGGAGGTGGAGTCGTCCAGAATCAGGATGCGGGGCTTTTTCAGCAGCGCACGGGCAATGCAGAGGCGCTGCTTCTGGCCGCCGGAAACGTTGTTGCCGCCCTGCTCAATGTGGGTCTGGTACTTATCGGGGAAGCGCTCGATAAATTCATCGGCGCAGGCCTGCTTGCAGGCATCTTCGATCTCGGCGTCGGTAGCGTCGGGGTTGCCCCAGCGCAGGTTCTCGGCGATCGTGCCGCTGAACAGCTCGTTCTTCTGCAGCACCATGGCGACGTTGTTGCGCAGCGTCTCCAAATCGTAGCGGCGCACATCGACGCCGCCGATGGTCACGCTGCCCTCGGTCACATCATACAGACGGGGCAGCAGCTGCACAAGGCTGGACTTGGCCGAGCCGGTACCGCCGATGATGCCGATGGTCTGGCCGGACTGGATATCGAGGTTGATATCCTCCAGCGCCTTCTTTCCATCCTTTTTATAGGCAAAGCTGACGTGGTCGAACTTGACGGAGCCGTCCTTAACTTCCATGATGGGGTCCTCGCCGTTGGTCAGATCGGACTGCTCGTCCAGGACCTCGGCCACGCGCCTGGCGGAGGCCATAGACATCGTGATCATAACAAAGACCATCGAGAGCATCATCAGGCTCATGAGGATGTTCATGCAGTAGCTCAGCATACTCATCAGGTCGCCGGTGGTAAAGGTCGTTGCGCCGGAACTGACGATGAGCTGTGCGCCGATCCAGGAGATGATCAGGATGCAGCTGTACACGGTCATCTGCATGAGCGGGGCGTTCCAGGCCAGAATCATTTCCGCACGCATCAGCAGGCGGCGGACGTTCTCGCTGGCTTTCTGGAACTTCTCGCCCTCGAACTTCTCACGCACATAGGCCTTGACCACGCGGATGGCGGAGACGTTCTCCTGCACGCTCTCGTTCAGGTCATCGTACTTGCGGAAAGCCTCGCCAAAATACTTGGTGGCACGGGTCATGATGAACACCAGTGCGCATCCCAGCAGAATGACGGCGATCAAGTAAATGTTGGCCAGCTGGCGGTTGATGGTGTAGGACATGATGAGCGCCACGATCATGCTGGCGGGTGCGCGGATGGACATACGCAGCAGCATCTGGTAGGCATTCTGAATGTTCGTCACATCAGTGGTCATACGGGTGACAAGGCCCGCAGTGGAGTATTTGTCAATGTTGGCAAAGCTGAAAGTCTGGATGTTTTCAAACATCGCACGGCGCAGGTTGCGGGCAAAGCCGGTGGCCGCATGGGAACCGCTGACCGCACCCAGGATGCCGAACAACAGGCCAAACAGCGCAGCCACGATCATCTGAGCGCCGACGGTGTAGATGACCTGCATATTGCCCGGCGTGACGCCGTTGTCAATGATGGAGGCCATGAGCTTCGGGATGATCATTTCCATGATGACTTCCGCAATCATAAACAGCGGCGTCAACACAGAGACGAGCCGAATGCCCTTGGTTTCACGTCCGAGTGTTTTTAACAAGTGATATTTCCCCTCTCTTAGTTGGTATTTCCCTCTTCCAGAATGTGCTGCGCGTTGCGCAGGGTTTGTTCCAGCACAGCGCGGGCGACGGCGGCCTGCTGCGGGTCAATGCCCTTCTGCAGGTCACTTTCAAACTGTGCGATGCTGGCTTCAATTTCCGCATGGCAGGCGCGGCCCTTGTCGGTGGCGACAAGCCGTTTCAAGCGAGCGTCCTTCTCGACGGCGCAGCGGGTGATGAAACCGTCCTGCTCCATGCCCTGCAAAAGGGCGGTGACGCTGGAACGGCGAATGTTGAACCACTGTTCAATATCGCGCTGGTAAACATCCCGCCCGTTGCGGTTGGCGCGGACGATGTCGCCAAGCACCATGCCCCGCACACCGGAAAGATCCGGGTTGACGCCGGAAATGCGGGCATCGAGCGCCCTGCGTATGACCCGCGCGCTCTGGTTCAGCAGTGCGCCGAAGAGAACATCGGCACAGCAGCCGCAGTCATTTGGCGATGGTTCGTGCATGATTTCCTCCCTTCCCTGTTGATTTTTGCGATAATCAGTTAGATTGCGGATTGTTCGCCTTCTAACTGTTCGTTTACATACTGTACTAGTATATCACAGGTTTGGGGAATGTCAAGAGGGATTTTTAGGTTGTGTCTGCGGGGCTTTGCGTGTTTGCCATCAGCCGCCGCTTTCCGGCTCCACCCCCAAATACGGCAGCGCCTTTCTTAGTACCTCAGCGCACACCGGGCCGGAGAGTGCCCCGCCGCTGGTGGTCCAGCTGTGGGGTTCATCCAAGCAGATCAGCACCGCAATTTTCGGGTCGTCTATGGGCGCGACCGACACAAAGCTTGCAATGCGCGCCCCCTCGTTGGCGCTGTCCAGCTTCTGGCTCGTACCACTCTTGCCGCCGACACGGTAGCCTTCCAGCGCGGCCTGTTTGCCGGTGCCGCCGGTCACGACGCCCTCCATCAAGCGGCGCATCGTGGCCGAGGTTTCCTCGCTGATGACCCGCCGCTTCACGGTCGGCGCCATTTCCTTTATAATAGTCCCGTCCGGGGCCGTGATTTTCGCCACCACATAGGGCTGCATCAGCTCGCCGCCGTTCACCACCGCACAAACCGCTGTGAGCATCTGTAAATAGCTGACCTTGCTGCTCTGCCCAAAGGAACAACTCGCCAGCTCCACCGGGCCCATTTTATCCGCCGTGTAATACTCGCTGCGGCGTATCTCGCCCGGCAGGTCGATACCCGTTGCCTCTCGCAGGCCGAAGGCCGCAAAATAATCGCAGAAACGTTCTTTTCCGAGACGTGCGCCGATTTGGATAAAGCAGGGGTTGCAGCTGACCGCCAGCCCCCGGGCAAATGTCTCGGTGCCGTGGATGTGCCCATTGGCGCAGCGGAACCGCGTACCTGCGACAGAAATTTTACCCGCGCAGGTAAAATAATCTGTGGCCCTGCACGCGCCGGAGTCCAGCGCCGCCGACGCCGTGATGAGCTTGAACACGCTGCCCGGCTCGTACAGGTCGCTGATGGCCTTGTTGCGCCACTGGGCCTGCTGAGCTTTTTGCAGTGCGGTGCTGCGTTCCTCGCCGCTCAAGGCGTTCACGGTGTCGCGGACTTCCTTATTTATAAGAGTGCGCGGCGCATTGGGGTCGTAGTCCGGTTGGCAGGACATGGCCAGCACCGCGCCGGTGTGGACGTCCATCACGATGCCAACGCCCCGCTCGGCGACATGGTGCTCCTCCACGGCGGCGGCCAGGGCACTTTCGAGCCAATGCTGGATATTCGCGTCGATGGTCAGCGTCAGTGTGTTGCCGGGTACGGCGTCCACCAGCGTTTGGTAGTGGGTGGGCAGGTCGTACCCCCAGGCGTTCTTGGCGGTCAGGATGCGCCCATTCTGCCCGGTCAATTCATCGTTGTAGCGCAGTTCCAGCCCCCACAGGCCCGCGTTGTCCACATCAGTAAAGCCCAGGATGCCGCCCATAAAGTTTCCTTCCGGGTAGACGCGCTTGGTGTCCTGGCGTATCTGCACGCCATCCACGCCGTTGGCCGTGCACCAGTCCCGCACGGCATCGGCCATATCTTTATCCACGCGGCGGCGCAAAAGGCAGTCGTTGGAGCTGCGCTGGCTGAATTTTGCCAATGTATCGTCATAATCCAGTTCCAAGATCTCGCTCAGCGCTCGGGCAGCGGGTTCAACTTTGTCGTCGGCCATTTCCCGCGGGGCGGCGCGGATGGTCCAGCAGGTCGCGCTGGCGGCCAGCAGCGTGCCGTCGGCGGAGTAAATCTCCCCGCGGGCAGCGGGCAGCGTGGCCCCGCGCAGCTGTTGGTCGGCGGCACGGGCCGCGTAGCCGCCGGGGTCACGCAGCATCAGGATGAACAGCCGCACGACCAGCCCGCCCAGGCACCCCACCGCCAGCACCGCCGCCAAAAGCCGCGTGCGCAGGCGCATTTTTGCGTTTTGCTGCGGCGTAATATGACGCATACGCTCTGCCCCCTTCCCCATACAATAAGCGTATGAGGCCGTAATGGGCAAAATGACGAATTATCGGCAGTAAATTCTCCGTATTGTCGATTGACCATTTAGACATAAAGGGTGTATACTGTATATAATAGATTTTGACATTTAATTATCAAAGTCAAAAAAGAGCATTTTATTTATATAAGGAGGCATAACCCTATGGCTAGATTTACTTTACCTCGTGACCTGTACCACGGCCCCAACGCGCTGGAAGCACTGAAAACGCTGCCCGGCAAACGCGCGATGATTTGCGTCGGCGGCGGCTCGATGAAGCGTTTCGGCTTCCTGGATCGTGCGGAGGCGTACTTAAAAGAGGCCGGCATGGAAGTTGAGCTGTTTGAAGGTATCGAGCCTGACCCGTCGGTAGAGACAGTCATGAAGGGCGCTGCCGCTATGGAAAAATTCCAGCCTGACTGGATCGTCGCGATCGGCGGCGGCTCCCCCATCGATGCCGCCAAGGCCATGTGGATCAAGTACGAGTACCCCGATATCACCTTTGAGGATATGTGCAAGGTATTCGGCATCCCGCCGCTGCGCCGCAAGGCCCATTTCTGCGCCATTTCTTCCACCTCCGGCACCGCGACCGAGGTCACGGCGTTCTCCATCATCACCGACTACGAGAAGGGTATCAAGTACCCCATCGCCGACTTTGAGATCACCCCCGATGTCGCCATCGTTGACCCAGAGCTGGCCCACACCATGCCTAAGAAACTCGTCGCCCACACCGGTATGGACGCCATGACCCACGCCATCGAGGCTTATGTTTCCACCGCCAACTGCGACTTCACCGACCCGCTGGCCCTGCACGCCATCGAGATGATTCAGGCGGATCTCGTCGGCAGCTACAACGACGATATGGAAAAGCGCGATGCAATGCACAACGCCCAGTGCCTGGCCGGTATGGCGTTCTCGAACGCTTTGCTGGGCATCGTCCACAGCATGGCCCACAAGACCGGTGCGGCCTTTGCTGATTACGGCGCCCACATCATCCACGGCGCAGCCAACGCCATGTACCTGCCCAAGGTCATTGCCTTCAACGCGAAGGATCCGACCGCCAAGGCACGCTATGGCGTTATCGCTGACAAGATGCACCTGGGCGGCGCGAACGACGACGAGAAGGTCGATCTGCTCATCAAATACCTGCGCGGCATGAACGACGATTTGAACATCCCGCACTGCATCGGCCACTACGGCCCCGACTCCTACCCCGCAGAGCAGGGCTTCGTGCCGGAGAATGTCTTCCTTGAGAGACTGCCTGAAATCGCCAAGAACGCGATTGCCGACGCCTGCACCGGTTCCAACCCGCGCCAGCCCAGTCAGGAAGAGATGGAAAAGCTGCTGAAGTGCTGCTACTACGACACCGAGGTCGACTTCTAAACCAGATTTATTCCTAACTTTAACAAGCCCGCAGCAACCTCCAAGCTGCTGTGTTCCCCTGCCCCGGCCGCGTCCCTCTGCGGCCGGGGCCTTGTTTTTTTGTAAAGTGGGCAATATCCTTGCGATTTGATTTTTCGTTATTTGGGCTGCAAACGCTGCCGTTACAATGTTTTACGTTATATTTTGTACAAGTGTCAAAACGTTGATTTCGTATAAATTTTGCGGTATAATAGCGGTAAAATCCAAGAAAAAAGGAGTAATTTCATGGCAGCCACTGCAAAGCCGCAAGCGCCGCTCTTCACCAAACGGGCGCTTTTTACCCTGATCTGGCCCCTGCTGCTGGAGCAGACCCTCAGCGTGACCATGGGCATGGCCGATACACTGATGGTCTCCGGCGTGGGCGAAGCCGCTGTTTCCAGCGTTTCACTGGTGGACAGCCTGAATATTTTGATTATTCAAATTCTGTCTGCCCTGGCCACCGGCGGCGCGGTCATTGCCAGCCAATACCTGGGCCGCAAGGACGAGGAAAATGCCAGCCATAGCGCCGCCCAGCTGTACAGCGTGCTGGGCATTTCCACCATCACGGTGGGCGTTGTCTGTATGCTGCTCTCCCGCCCGATTCTGCGCGGCGTGTTTGGCAGCATCGACGACGACGTCATGCGGTTTGCCCAGCAGTATTTCCTCATCAGTGCGGTGTCGTATCCCTTCATCGGGCTGTACAACGGCGGCGCGGCGCTGTTCCGGGCGCAGGGCAACAGCCGCATCAGTATGCTGGCAAGCCTGGTCATGAACATCATCAACATCGCAGGCAACGCCATTTTAATTTACGGTTTCCGCATGGGCGTTATCGGCGCGGCGCTGGCAACGCTGATTGGCCGCGTGTTCGCCGCCGTGTTCATCCTGTGGCAGAACCAGAATATGCACAACCCGCTGCGGGTCCAGCACTTCGCCGACCTGCGCCCCCGGCGCGAGCCGATCATGAAGGTGCTGTCCATCGGTATCCCCTCGGGGCTTGAAAATGGTATGTTCCAGATCGGCAAGCTCTGCGTCAGCAGCCTGACGTCCACCCTGGGCACCTCGGCCATTGCGGCCAACGCAGTGGCGAACTCCGTTTCGACGCTGGCGAACATTCCCGGCGCGACGATGAGCCTAGCGATGATTCCCGTCATCGGCCAATGTCTGGGCGCGGGCGAGAAAAAGCAGGCCCAGCGCTACACCATGACCCTGATGGGCGTTGCCATAACCGGCCTGGCGCTGTCCAACCTGGCGCTGTTCATCCTGATGCCCGAGGTCGTGACCTGGTTCAGCCTCTCGGCTGAGGCCTCGACGATGTGTACCCATGTGGTCCACTGGTTCAATCTGTTCAGCGTGTTCTTCTGGGCGACGAGCTTTACCCTGCCCAACGCCCTGCGCGCGGGCGGCGATGCCAAGTACACGATGACGGTCAGCATCGTCAGTATGTGGCTGTTCCGCGTGATTTTGAGCTATGCTTTCGTCTTGCAGTTCCACATGGGCCTGACCGGCGTCTGGTTCGGTATGTTCATCGACTGGATCTGCCGCAGCCTGTGCTTCGGCGTGCGGTTCTTCCGTGGGAAGTGGATGGAACATAAAGTGATATAAGCCACAAAAAATCTCCCTGCCCGGCGTGGACAGGGAGATTTTTATTTCATAAGGGTGAAACCTTACTCCACCATATACTCAAAATCAATGCGGCCCAGCGCCACATCGGCGGCGGCGACCTGAATCTTCATGGAGGAACCCAGCATCCAGCTTTTGCCGGTCAGGGGGTCCAGCATACTCACGCCGTCGATGACCTGCGGCTCGCCCTTGCAGAGCTGGGCGGCGGGCACAAAGCCCTCGACCGTATTGTCCAGCTCGACAAAAACGCCGCGCGGGGTGATGCCCGCTACCGTGCCGGTGTAGACCTCGCCCAAGTGGCTGTGCATATACTCGGCCTTGTACAGATCCTCGACGTCGCGCTCGATACGCACAGCGGCGACTTCCTGCTTACTGGACTTCTCGCTGGCCTGCTGGGCAAACTCATTAAAGTCCTTTTGCAGCTGGCTGGCCGATGCGCCGGTGAGCATTTCGCTCAGAATGCGATGGATGGCCAAATCCGGGTAACGGCGGATGGGGCTGGTAAAGTGGGCGTAGTCCGCCAGCACCAGGCCGTAGTGGCCCAGGGGCTGCGGGGCGTAGCGGGCCTTCTGCATACTGCGCAGGATGCCGGTGTGTACAGGGATTTGAATGGGCTGGTCGCGGGTCTCGTCCAGCAGGGCGGCCAGTTCCAGCTGCGTCGGGATGGGGTTCTTGAACTTTGCGTTCAGGCCGCAGGCCAGCAGTGTGGCGGACAGCTTTTCCATCTTCTCGGCATCGGGGGCCTCGTGTACACGGTAGACAAAGGGCACCTTGTTGGTGCGGCCCGCGTTGGCGGCGCACTGGTTCGCCAGCAGCATGAACTCCTCGATCATGCACTCGGAGGTGCCGCGGTCGCGCTTGACGATGTCCACACAGCGGCCGTTCTCGTCCATGACAAGCTTTGCCTCGTTGGACTCGATGTCCATGCCGCCGCGGGCCTTGCGCAGCACAAGGCGCTTGCGGTACAGCTCGTCCATGACGGGCAGCTGGTCCAGCACGGCGGCGTACTTGGTCTGCAAGTCGGTCAGGTCTGCACCCTTTTCCGGCTCAAGCAGGGCGTTGATTTCTTTATACACACCCTTGACGCGGCTGCAAATCACACTCTTGACGAACTTGTAGCTGCGGATTTCACCGTTCTCGTCCAGACGCATCAGGCAGGAAAACGCCAGACGATCCTCGCCCTCGTTCAGCGAGCAGATACCGTTGGACAGCTGGGTCGGCAGCATCGGGATGACCTTGTCGGCGTAGTAAATGCTCGTCGCGCGCTCAAAGGCTTCCTCGTCCAGAGCGGAACCGGGGCGCACATAATGGCTGACGTCGGCAATGTGGACGCCCAACTCGTAGCCGTCGTCCAGCTTTTGCAGGCTGATGGCATCGTCGATGTCCTTCGTCTCAGCGGAGTCGATGGTAAAGATGGGGATGCCGCGCAGGTCCAGCCGCTTCGCAGCCTCGGTCGGGTCAATCGCGGCGTCGTCATAGGCGTGGGCCTCTTCCAGCACCTCGGGCGGGAACTCGAGCCGGACGTTGCGGCCGTACAGAATGGCCTTGGCGCACTCGGAGGCGTAGTCGGAGGAGCCGAACTTCTCGACGACGGCGGCGCGGTGGTCACTGTGGCGGTTGCCGCGGTGGGTAATGAGGAAACCGACCTTGTCGCCCAGGTGGACGCCCTCGCTCCCCTGTTTCGCCAGCAGGAACTTCACATCGCGGCAGCCGTCCGGCTCAACGGCCAGGCGGCCATCCTCAGACAGACAGACCGTACCGGCAAAGCGGTTGTTGGGCACGGTGACTTCGACGACCTCACCCTCAGAGGAACCCTCCACGCGGGGATGGTCGAACAGCTTGACGTTGATCTTGTCCTGGGGCATCGCGCCGTGCAGCGCGCGGCCCGGGATGAAGATATCGCCTTCGCCGTCGTCGCGGCTGGCAAAGCCGAAGCGGGCCGCCAGCTTGACCAGCGTGCAGGGGATGGCCTCGGGGGCATTGGCATTCTCATAGGTGGCAAAACCCGGGACATAGGTGCCGTTGCGCATCGACAGCTCGCCGGTGGCGACCATGGCCGACACGCTGGTGCGCAGGCGGGAATTATCCACCTGCAAATTGTTCTGCAGCTCGCGCAGCGTCATGGGGCGGCGCTTGACGGCGTTTAAAATGTTTTTCTGTAACGGTGTCATGTGTACTCCTTTAATTTACGTCGCACCGCCGTCCGGCGGTGCCCTACCAGTTTGACTTCTTTATATACTTTCACAAAAAACGGCCCGCCGGGGCGCTGCCTGCAAAGGCCTAAAGCGCTTGGCGGACCCTTTTGTTTTGTGCTTACCCTGCCAAAATCACAGGCGTGCGCTGAGGACGCAGACGACCAGCGTGACGACAAAGAAAACAATGCCGCAGACCTTGGTCAGCTTGGCCAGTTTGGCGTCCACGCCGCGCTCACGGCCAGCAGCCATCGTGGCGGAGCTTTCGCCCATGATCGCGCCAGACAGACCCTGGCCCTTCTGCTCCTGAGCGAGGGTAAAGACGATGATCAAAACGGACACGACGACGAGGACGACGCCGAGAGCGATCTCATACCAGTTCATTGATTAGCACTCCTTCTATTTCTATCCACGCCGCCATGACGTGAAAAGTCTCATGCACCGTACAGTATAGCATAGATTCCTGTACGTTGCAAGCGCTTTTTTCACGTTTTGTGCGTAAAATCAGTTTTGCAGCGCAATTTGTTCGCCCTGCACCAGCGGGTAGCGGGTCAGCTTGGTGCTGTCCAGGTTTTCCCGGTGCATATCCACAGCGGTGATCTGGTGGTTGCCGTAGGTCGTGTAGTAGTAAATGCCTTTGTCGGCGTTGCAGCAGCTGGTGTAGAGCGTGATCTCATACTTGCCGCCGTCCAGCTCACAGCAGCCGCGCTGCTGTTCGACCGAGTGCAGGATGTGGAAGAACTGGTTGACACTCTCGGCCTCGCCGCTGCCGGATTTGGCGTTCATACGCACAAAGGCCGCACGGACAAAGCGGGACTGGCTGGACAGGTCGCCCGGCAGGCCCAGCCCGCCAAGGCCGCGGCTGTACGCGGTCAGATCCAGTCCCTCGGCAAAGGTACTGGCGGGTGTGCGGGGCGACAGGGCGCGGTAGTTGTTCAGCGCGAAAAGCTGCTGCGGGAACTGCGGGTTGTTCGTCAGCACGCCCACCGGGTCATCATAAATGTGCAGGCCGTCGGCGGTGGATTCCACCACGATGCTGCCGGTCTTGTCGGCAATCAGCCAATGCAGCTGGGCCAGGGGCAGCTGGTCACTGAATGGAATATTGACGATGTTTGTCTTTTCCAGCAGCGTGCGGGCCTCGGCCAGGGTGGCGCAGCTGCCCAGCAGCCAGGGGATCAATTCAAACTGTGTAACGTTGTTTTTACCCTCAGCTGCCGGATGGTAGACCGCGTTGCCCACAAAGTTCAGCCCCGCAATGCCGAGGCCCTTCTCATTGACAGCGTCGTAATACAGCGGGTACTCCCCCGCCACGTAGGCCATGCCGATCATGGCGTATTTTGTGCGGAAATCCCCCATGCAGCGCAGGGCAAACGGATAGGCACGCGGCGTGACCGTGACCTCGTCGCCGTAGGAAAATTCATAGTCCAGATTGCGGCCAAAGTAGAAATCTTCGGTTTTATACGTTGCAGCGGTACACATGGCAAGCTCCCCTTTTTATAAAAAATGTAGTATGTTTCTTATGTTGAGATGTAGGGGCGAACATTGTTCGCCCGCAGCACACGACGGCAGCCGCAAAGTCCCGCGGTCGCACGCTGTGCGCCCCTACACATTTGGCGAGTCAATGCAACTAGTGTACCACGCCGGCAAGGAATAATCCACCGGGAAATTGTAAACAAATAGCGGCAGGGGTGTTTCCTGCCGCCATTTGGCTGCATATTACTGTTTTGCTTTTTGGGATGCCGCCATACCCAGGTATGCGCCGCCGCTCAACAGGAGCAGCGCGAACAGCAGCGTGACACTGCTGTTATCCCCAGTCTGGGGAATCGTGGGCACTGCCTTCGGGGTGGGCGCGGGAGTAGCCGCCGCCGTCGGCTGCGGGGTGGCCGTTGCCTGCACCGTAGCAGCAGGTGCTGCCGTAGCAATGGGCTGTTCTGTGGGCGCAGGGGTCGGGGTTGCTGTCTCCTGCGGTTTCAGCTTGGCCGTCACAATCTGCTCTTTGGTAATTTCAGTCGCAGCGGTGGCGTCACTGTAATACTTGCCACAGCCCTCGCAGTACCAATATTCAATGTTGCCCTCGGCCTCGGTGGTAGCTGCCTTGGCCTCCATATGGGTGAGCGCCGTGTGGTTTGCGGGGTCAAGGTCGCCGTAGGGCTTCTGGCAGGCATCACAAAGCGCCTGCGCCGCGCAGGTGGCCGTGCCGCCGGAATGGCTCGTGCAATCCACCGTGCCACCGTCCGCGGAGAAACTGCCCTGCACTGTGACCGTGCCGCGGTTCGTGAAGGTTTTGCCTTCGCCAACCGTCAGGGACGTGCCCTCCGGGATGACGAGCGTCTTGCCTGCGTCCAGCGTTGTATTGCCAAGCAGTGTCGCATTGCCGATGACCGTGCCGGAATTGCCGTTGAAGAGCACACTGTCGGTGATGCCGCCGTTGTAATCTTCACTGCCGGTCGTTTCAATCCAAGAACCGCCTACGGAAATTTTGTCCCTTGCACCAATACCATCACAATCATCTGCTGCATTAGCTTTCACAATACTATTCGTTATCGCAATCTCGTCGCGAGAGAAAATTCCTATATCATTGCTTGCAGTCGCTTCAACCTGGCTATCAGAAATAGAGACTCCACTATTTCCAAACAGTGCGGGCCAATAGCCGGAAGCCTTCACCGTTGCACCGTTAGAGATTGTCAATGTGCCGTCCGCATAGATGCCATTGCTGCCATTGCTGTCTGCAGTGACTGTTCCGCCGGAAATTTCGACACTGCCCCCTGTGCTGATTGCCGCATCATATGCTGTCGCCTTGATTTCGGCCTTATCCTTTACGGTTATATCTCCGTCGGATGTAATGGCAGAGCCTACATATTTGCCACTACCGGCTTTCCCCTGCGCTTCCAAGTAGCTGTTATTCTGCAACAAAATTGGTGCCGCCTGGAAAATTTCCAAGCCATTCACAGAGGACGACGACGGTGCATCCATGTCGTCTTGCAGGCAATACAGCTTTGCGTTATCCTTCAGCGTCACGGAATGCGTCGAGTCACCGGACTTAACGCCAACCTTCAGTGCAGGATATCTTCCACCGCCTATATAAGTCACATTCGCATTGCCGTCCAGCACACAAGGACCGTTCCACTCACTAGAATCGCCTGCACTTGCCGGAGTTGTCACAATAACCGTAGTATCCGTAATGTGTAATGCACTGGGCATATAAGTTGTTTTCTGTGTCACTCCAATGTCTGACGCTCTCAGCGTGCCTGCGCCTTTAATCGTCAAATCATTCGCAGACACACGCGAAATTGTATTGTCCGTTCCTGCTACAACATCCAGCACCATCTTAACCGGACTGTTTTGAACGATAATGCCTCCGTTTACGGTCACACCATTTGCACGGATATAGAATGCCTGGTCTATATCTGCCGCATCATTGCTTCCCCAGATCCAGATTGGCTTACTCGTTGTTCCTGTGAGTTCATAAATTACGTCTCTCTTGCGGAGTCTGATTTCACTATCACTAATCTGGTAATCGTCGTTATCTACGTTACCCCCCCCCCACGTCGATGTTGATGGTCGTCGGCACGTCGTCTGCGAACGCCGCCATAGGCGTAAGGCAGAGCACCATGCAGAGCGCCACCAGGATGCTCAACACATACTTTTTCATGATTTCCTCCTTCAAATATTTGCCGTTCGATTTGCCGCCAGAAACTTTTCCTCATTTCCGCAGTATTTTAAGCACTTTTAACTATATACCCCTATCCAAAATTTGTCAAGAAACGCACAGAAATCAAACATCCGCGCAAAAATCGTACAAAAAAGCGCACCGGCTTACCGCCGATGCGCTTGCAGACTATGCTATAAAATCAGTTTTTCTTTTCTTCTTCCTGCTTGGCGGCCTCGTGTGTCTTGTAGGCAATGCCCAGTTCACGCACGGCGACAATCAGAATCGCAACGACCAGGAAGATAGCGGCCATCGTGAGGGCGGAAGCTGCCGCACCTGCGGCCTCGCTCTTCTCCTTTTTGCCCTCGCTGGCCGGGGAAACGATGCTGATGGTGGCGTAGTTGGTAGCGCTGTCCATCGCCTTGATGCCGGTATCCACGATGGTCTCGCAGATGCTCTGGCAGCGCTCTGCATCGTCATCGGTCACCGAAACATTGATGGTCTGCGTGTCGCTGGGAACCGTCACGGTAATATTCTCGCGCAGATTGTCCACCTTGGTATTGACGGCGTCCTCGTTCTCCACATCGATATCCTCGCTGTCCAGCGCGTACTGCTTGGCGATGGGCGCAATGACGGAGTCACTGGAAACGATTTGCGAGAAGGAGTTTGCCAGCATACTGATCTTGGAGGACTCGTTCATATCGTTACTGGTGTCGATCACATCACGGTTCAGGTCAACGAACAGCAACGCCGTGGAGGTATATTTCTCTTCCTTAAATACCTTGGCCTTGACAAAGCCGACCACACCGCCGAGCACAAAGAACACCAGCAGCAGCGCAATGTAGCGCTTTGCAATCAGCAGGCCTTTTTTGCAAAGGGTGATGATGTCATAAATGTCCATTTCATCGTCATCGTCGTTCTCATAGCGGACGTAGACGTAGTTGCGGTCGGTCAGCTTCTCCTGGGCGGCGTCCTTGCGGTTCATTTCCTCTGCCATAAACTCTATATCCTTTCCGTGTTGTGTGCATACGAATATAGTTTATAATAACACATTTCCCGTCAAAAATCAACCGTGTTCGGCCAATCACCACTTGATTTTTGGCAGAGAAATCGATATAATAATAAAGTATCCGTATATTTCTGGGGAAAATGTCTCAGTAGAGCAGCCGGATAGAGCACACACCTTCTAAGCGGTTGTTCAATCCTCACTATTTACAATTTCATTTGATATACGCGCCAATAGCTCAGCTGGATAGAGCACACGCCTCCTAAGCGGCAGATTGTTCGATTCCTTCGAGCAATGA
>ERZ1034984.1818-NODE-1818-length-18710-cov-28.972822_pt1 | contig 18710 bp, 7 predicted proteins | sample MGYA00520589_ERZ1034984 | MGnify/ENA primary metagenome ERZ1034984 (study PRJEB33766, sample SAMN09781790) | gut metagenome | biome: gut microbiome | host: Homo sapiens | place: Madagascar | study: EMG produced TPA metagenomics assembly of the PRJNA485056 data... | reverse complement strand
CTTGCGTTTGATCTTCACGGTGGTTGTTGAATTGTATTGTTTTACCTATCATCATATAAAATATTATTTTATAAGAAAGAATTGTAAATGACCTGGCGTAATTTCTGTCTGGTTGCTGCGTTTGCAGTAACCGGAGCGTTTGCCGCGGAGAGTTTGATCGACGTTCCGGAGAAACTGAAGCTTGAACGCGCAACTTATCACAAGATTACAATCAAATGGGAATACCCGTCGGACGGGACACAGGTCGCAACTTTCCGTATTTACCGTGATGGGAAAGAAATTTCCCGTTCGCCGGAAACCGCTTTTACCGATACGGGAGTGGAACCTGGCAACTATTATGAGTACCGGGTGGATGCCGTTACCACAGGGGGTAAATCTTCCGATCTGTCGGCACCTTTGAAAGTCAAGACGTTTGATTCCGTTGATTTTGCTCAGCATGACCAAGTGGAAAGCGTCGTCGATTCGCTGCACGATATGCCGGTGAAAAATCTGACTGCGCTTTCACTATTTTCTGCAATCAAAGCCGGCTTTGAAAGTCTGACCGGCAGTAGTCTGGCAATGAATACGTTCGACACCGAACTGATCAGTCAGATGATTTCCGAGGAACTGGAGGTGATCAAAACGGCAGCTCCGGACTGGACCGATGCGGAACGGATCGCCGCCCAAGCGGAACTCGACCGGAGCCTGAAAGAAGATTTCGCCGGAAATTCGATGGAACAAGTTTACATGTATGATCGTTTGACCTCTCTCGCCGAGGATCATTGGGCCAGAGGAAACAAACATGCAGCAGTGGCCCTTTACGAATTTTCTTTGAAATTCCTGAGGAATCACGAAGATTCGGTTTCCAATACCCTGAACCGTCTTGCCGCGTTCAAAACTGCGGGGCTGACGGCCGAGAGCAGCCCCGCGGAAATCGAGTCTGCCCTTGCCGCTTCCCGGGCGGAAAGGTTCCGCTTGTTCGATTTCTTCCCCGATGCAGTCGGCAAAAATGTCCGTTTTGTTTACACTGCGACCTCGACTGCCTATTTCAAATATTTCCCGAAACTGTTCTCCTATGACGATTACCGTGAACAGGCGTATCATCTGGCTTGCGCCAGTGCGGTCAGGCTGAACGAACTGTTTCCCAGTGCCCACAGTGCGAAACGACTTGAACAGTTTCGAGCCTGGCAGTTAATCCGGGTCAAAGTCAAACTCCATGACGCGGCAGGCAATCCGCGCCGCGGTTCGATCAAGGTAGCCAACATAACGGCGGATACGAAACCGGAGCTTTTCCCCGATGAACCGTATTATGAAGAACGCACATTTGCAATCGACGGCGAGGCGGAAATTCCGGTTTACGCCGGGCATGTCTACGAAATCACGGCCAATATTTCAATTCCGGGCGGCAGCGACCTGGTCATGACTCTTCCCGCTTTCCCGCAGCAGAATGATCAGCAGATCGTCTATGACACGCACGGCAATCCGGTACAGTCTCCGTCGTCGAACGGGCCGACAGCTGAAATCGTCGTGGCCGATTCCGATTTCCCCTATAACCTCAGGTTTGAGCGTGATATCGACGTATTCACGCTGAACTGGGACTGGGTTGACACGGCGGACTTTAAGGCTGCGGGCTTCAAGGTTTTCAATGGGAATACGCTGGTTGCCGCCGTTACCGGAAACAGCGCGGCGAATATCCGGCTGGCTGCGCCGGACGGCAATTACACCTACACGGTCGCCGCGTTCGATGCGAACGGCCAACTTTCCCGCTTCAGCGTGCCGGTCACGGTCGAACCGGGGGACCAGAGCGCCCATGCGGAATTTTTCGCCTGGCTGGAACAGTATTTCGGTGAGTTGCCGGTTCTTTCCACGGATGATTCCGACGGGGACGGCGTGGACAATTATCACGAATTTCTGAACGGCACCGATCCGACCTGCGCCCCGGCGCCGACTCCGGCGGACAAGCAGGTCACCTACACGAAAATCACCCTGAACTGGGAATGCGCGCCGGAATTGAGCGAAGGCGCGGTCTGGACGATCCGCCGGGATGGAACGGAAGTCGGCACTTCTCTGACCGCCTCCTTTACCGACAGCGGGCTGATTCCGGGCATGGAATACCGTTACACGATCCGCGGGAAGTTCGCCAACGGTACCGGGACTGACTGGAGCGCTCCGCTGCAGTTGAAAACTCAAAAGCCGGAAACCGTCGCTTACGGCGACAAACTCCAGCAGGTCGTGGACCTTTTCAACCCGATCGAACTGGCGGATTATACCGCACCCAGCCTGATCTCCGCGGTGAAAAGCGCCGTGGAAGCCGTAACCGGTGCCAATATCACATTCACCGTCGTCGACGAGTCGCTGCTCGAAAAACTGGTTGCAGCGGAATTTGAGCTGCTTCGGGAGAGCACCGGCAGCATGACTGCGGCGGAGCGGCTGACGCTGCGCAACGAACTGTCGCAGATGATGGCCGAAGATTTCGGCGGCAATTCCTTTGAACACATGTACATCCAGAGCAAACTCGCGGAACTGGCGGAAGACCATTGGGCCGCTTACCTGGCCGACCGGAGCAAAACCGGCAGCCGGACAGCCGCTGAAGCTCTGTATGATGCTTCATTGAGTTTCATGAAAGATCATCAGCAGACGGTTTACACGACGTTGTCCCGCCTTGCGACGATGCAGTGGCAAGCGCTGGAAGCGGACTGTTCGCGCGAGGAAATCAAGGGGGCTTTGACCCGTCAGCGGGATATCCTGCTGCGCTTTTTCGACTTCTTTGAAGATGTCGATTCCGAAACGCCGGGGTTGCTCCATCCCTATATTCCTATCCTGCACAATTATTACCGGTATTTCCCGATCATGCTGGCGTATGAAAACTACGACCGCGAACTCTTCGATTCTGCCATGCAGATCCGCAACGCTTTGGCTGCCGTCGAAGTCAGGATGTCCGTGGACGGCCTGCTGAAAAGGATTGCAGCCTGGAATCTGGTTCCGCTGACGATTTCCGGCGAAGCAGCCGGTGCTGCCGCCGGAACTCTGACGTTCCGCAATGTCAGTGAAAGACTGAACTACTCTTTGGTCGGCGAGGGTTTCACGGATATTCGCACTGTGCAGTTGACGGCGGGGCAGCAGGAACTGCCGGTCTACGGCGGGCATTGGTACGAACTCGAACTGGTTACCCCGGTGAACGGCGGCCCGGATTGGAAACGGGTCATCGGCCCGCTCTTCTTCCCGGCTGGGGAAAAGGTCGTTTACGACTCCTTTGCGGGAATCAGCCGCGAAACGCTTCCCGCCGGAACCGCCGGAGCGACGCTGGCGCTGAAGCTCGAACAGCCGCTCGCACCTTACAACCTGAAGGCGGAAAAGCTGCCGGATGCGCTGACGCTTTCGTGGGACTGGGCGGCGCCGGAAGGATTCACGCTCGACCACTTCAAAGTCTACCGCGGTGACACGGCTGTCGGCACCTCGGCAACGCAGACGCTCGCCGGGATTCCGCGCGTGGTGGCGGAAGATGCGGCCTATGCGTACACGGTCACGGCGGTCAGCGCCTCCGGGGCTGAAACGCGCCGCAGCCCGGCGCTTCAGGTGCTTCCGGATTTCACGGAGGAGGAGAAAGCCTACTTCGAGTGGAAACACCGTTATTTCGGCGACGCCCCGACCCTGGCGACCGACGATCCCGACGGCGATGGACTCAGCAACTATCAGGAATTCCTGCTCGGTTCGAATCCCCTTGTAGCACCGCCGGAAACATTGCCGGAGGAGTTGCAGAGCAAGCGTCAGCCGGGAGCCGAAGTCGCCTACTATGAAGGAAATTGGAACTATCTGCCCGATTTCGGCAAACAGAAGCCGTTCAAATCCGATGTCGTGAAGAATTTCTGTTTTGCCGCCACTTCGGGCGAAATCCTGACCAGCGGCCTGAGCGATCATGTCGGCGCGGTGGTGACCGGCTTCTTTGAAGTTCCGGCCACCGGAAAATACAAATTCTTCATGAGCAACGACGACGCGGCGCGTCTGCAGGTGGACGGCGTCACGGTGATCGAAAATAATCGTCCCGGTTCGCCGCAGGAATACCTGGCGGAAGTTCCGCTGAAGGCCGGTATCCATTCGTTCCGGCTTGAATATGTGGAATACGAGAGCAATGCCAAGTTGCAGATCAACTGGGAAGGGGCCGGCTTTGAACGCCGTTCCTTCGACGGCGATAACGTCTGGCACTACTCCGGCGGTCTCGGCCAGGAGGCGCTTGAGTACCTGCAGTGGCAGCGCGACACCGACGGCGACGGCATCGTCGATGCGGACGAAATGAAGCTCGGCACCGACTGGAAGAATAAAGACAGCGACGGCGACGGTCTTTCGGACTGGGACGAAATCTACCAGTACCACACCGATCCGACCAGGACCGACACCAACGGGAACGGCCTTTCGGACTATGAAGAAGCGCTTGTCTTCGGCAAGGACCCGGCGGCCGATCTTGATATGATGCGCTTTGAAAAGCTGGCGGAGCTGCCGGGAGCTTCGTTTGCCGGCAGTCTCGGTAGCTGGGAGAAGTCCGGCGCTTCGGCTGAAGCCGCCGGGCGGCGCGGTGCGCTGGAGTATGAGGCGGAGCTTGCGGAAGGCGGTATCCTGAAACTGGTCTTCTCGCTGCGCAACCGCACCGGCAATGCGAAGGACACCGAAATCGATGTGTATGTGGACGATGTGTTCTGCGGCACGAGAAGGCTGGAGGCTTTCGGCCCTGCCGTCGTGACCCCGTTCTTCCACACTCCCTATCTGGCGGCGGGCAAACACCGCATCCGTCTGGAGTGGGACAACTACCGCAATGCGATGGCGCTGGTGGTCGACCGGCTGGAACTTTTCCGGATCAAATCGCAGGCTCCGGAACCGGAAGAACAGGCGCAATTGCCGGTCCGGCTGCTGAAAAACCGCAGCACGGTTTCCGCCGCGGTCGAAAGCCGGGTGTCGCCGTATTGCATGGAAGGAACTTCGTTCTATCCGGGGCTGGTTCGAATCAATGATTCGATTGCGGCCTCCGAACTCGGCTCGAGGAACTGGTATGCCGATGTACCGCTGGCCGAAGGCGAGAATACGATTGCCGTTTCGTTCGAGAACGGCGGTTACCGGCAGGAACAGAAAATCCGCTGGAGCGAAACCAATCTCCTGAAAGACAATCCGGGAACTCTGCGCATCCGCAAAGGGGATTCGCTGCGCCTGACCGCAGCTCCGGCCGAAGCATCGGAAGGCGGCTGGCGGATCACCGGCGGTCCGGCTGAGGTGAACGGTACGGCCGGAACCGCGGCGGTGCAGAAGTTCGACGCTGCCGGAGCCTATACGCTGACCGGCAGCTATACCGATCCCGCCGGTCAGGTGCAGGAGGCGACGCTGCAGCTGGAAGTGGTGGATTACCAATTCAAGCGCGATGACGTGGCGCTGTGGCAGACCTGGAAGCGCGAGTGGGACGAAACGGCGGCGCCGGAGACGGTCTGCTTCAGCTTTGACGACCGGCTGCGGGATGTCGCCGTGGAAAAGTCGGAAAAGAAAACCGCATTCCGGGTGTTCACGGACGACAACCAGCCGCGCTATGCGGCGGCCCGTCTCGGTGAAAATGGTCCGGTGCTGGCGGTTCAGAAGATTTCCGGCATGGGCATCTACTCCTCCTATCAGACGGTGCTGCTCCCGGGCGAGGAGTACGAGGACGGCTCGAAGGAGTACGTGATGACGGTGGTCTGTTCGCCGATGCGTTCCGATGTGGAGTTGCGGCTGAACATCTTCGTTGCGGGAGTGATCTTCGACGACGGCACCGTGAGCAAGGTGCTGCGCAGCGCGGATTTCGACGCGACCGGCACAACGGAGGTGCGTTTCATCCGTTCGGCGGAGGCGACCAGCTCGGTCTGTCACAATCTGTCCGCCTACCAGAACAATGAATACATGGGAATCCGGACGCGATGAAAAAGCCGCATCAGATCGTTGGCGCGGCCTGCCTCGCCGCCGTTGCAGTGGCCGCTCTGGCCTGGTATTTCCTGAAAACGGAAAAGACGCAGGACGCATCGGCTTTCTCCGGGCGTCCCGGCGATAAAAGCGCCGTCCGGCGGGCGGACTCCGTCCCGGCGATCCCGGCGGAACGCGACGATGTCCGGAGGATCGTGAATCCCGGGACGGCTTCCACGGCCGAACGGCTCCGGCAGGTCCATGCACTGCCGGACAACCTGTCGGCAGCAGATCGCGAGGCGGTCGCCCGCTATCTGAAATACGGCGAAAACAGCGATATCGAGCTGGTGATCAAAAACGACCTGATGAACAAGTTGCGGAATCAGAAGACGCTTCCGCCGGAACTGACCGGGATGCTGCTGGATTTGTATTCGGACCGGAAACAGAATATCACGGTCCGGATTTACGCGCTGCAGCATCTGCGCCCCCAGTACGAACTGACGCGCGACGCGGCGATCCGGCAGGCGTTCTACGACGCCTTGAATGAGACGGATAATGAAATCGCGGGCGGTGCGCTGCTGGCGCTGCGCTATTTATGTGCGGAATATCCGAAAGAATTTGATACGGCGGTGATTTCGCGCCGGGCGGCCGAAATCGCGCAGGACGGGAATGTGAACAACCTGACGCGGCTTTCCGCAGTGCAGGTCGCGGCGATGCTGGACAATGCGGAAATCGAACCGGCGATCCGGTCGCTGGCGGAAAACTCCTCGACGCCGCTGACGCTGCGCCTCTCCGCGATTGCGGGGCTGGGGCAGTTGAAGCGCCCTGAAAGCCGTCCGACACTGGAACAGCTCGCCCGGAACAAGGGGCCGGAAGGCAAAGCCGCCCGCATGGCTCTGAAAAAATTTTCAAATAGTATGAATTGACATAGAGGAACCCAAATGAAACGAATCCTGATTGGCCTTCTGGCAAGCGCAATTTACATGATTCCCGCATGGGCGGTGGAAGACAACAATCCGTGTACGCACGACTGGGGAGATAAGCAGTATGAATGCGATACCGGGATCAGCGAAAAAAAAGATGCGAATAAAACTCTGCCGTGTTCTTCTGCAACGGTGTCAGCAGTGAAGTCAGCTGCAAAAAATGCAGTGGAAACAGGGGGGAAATGTCAACCTTATAAAATTTGTAAAAAATGCGGGGAGCGTAAAGATGAGGATTCTTCTCGCTTGACTTCTCTTTCTGCTTCTTACGAATCTCCCAACTATGATACAGAAGCAGATCAGGCGGACGTTTTGAGAACGACTGGGCATACTGTAAGAATTTCAGCAAAATGTCATGATGATGTGGTTCGTGAATGTTCTGTCACCATCTATGTCGAAAGTCATAACCATAAATTGGAAACGGCCAAAGAGGATCGTGATATCAAGGAATGCTACATGAACGGCCGGGTTCCGCACAACTCACCAAATCAGGATGAAGTTGCTCTTCAGAGTTTAAGCATACCGCTTGGAAGCAGACAAATTTTCAGTGTTGATTGGAGTAATCCGCAGGCGGGAGGGATAACGGACGGAATTGAATATTTCTTGAAGAAAGGGTGTAAAAAATGTTCTGTTACCTGGTCTTATGATGAGAACAGCCGGCCTTACATCAACCATTCCGTAGAACATCCGACTCCAACCGGCGGCGGTGTTTACGATCCTAACGGATGGAAGAATTATACATTCTCCTTTCCCGACGTTGGAGAAAATTTGAAAATTGCTTTTTGTAAAAAATGCAAAGAGTACACTGGCGCAGTTCATCGTTATGAATCGGAAGAAACTTCGGTTTTTACCTGTGAAGAAGGGAAATTCGACTATACGGTCAATTCCGTCGGAGTGGCTTCTCTGGATTACGAACCGAAACTTCCGAAGGTTTATTTCAAGGCGATACAGGAAGGCGAGCGCACGAAGAAAACCCTGTATGTCCTGAGTGAAATTAAAGAAGAAGATGTGAAAGAAGACGGCAACAAGGCGCGCGGAGCCACAGCAATTACCTTTACCACGGCGGCGACCGGCTCGAAGGGTTTTCCATCGGTTCATCCGATTCTGGGCGGATTTTCGGATGACGAACTTTCGGACAGCCAAAAGAAAACCAGAGATAATTATAAGTATCCGACCTGGTCTGCCGGACACGACTCCTGCCAATACAAGGAATGCAAACCGGAGCATTATACATTTACCGGAGAAGCCGGTGCAACCACTGCTGTTTTTACCGGAAAATCCATGGGAACTTATACGGTTTCGGTTACTTGCGGAACCGAGCAAAATCCGGCTGATCCCTATGACAATTTCGGTACAAGGACACGGTTTGTCCGGGTCTGCGATCCGGTGGCAATCACTGCATTTGATGTGGACAAAAATAATAAGGGGCAGAAAGTTATCGATGACCTGACTCCCTGTGATGCGATGCCGATTAAGATTACCTTTGGGGGCAATATCAATTATGCGCCGGAAGGAGGGAAAGCTTATCTTACGATTGAAGCTGATCCCAAAACTTACGAACTTTACAAAGATCCGGCCGGCATCATTGAAGCAGGTGCTGCCGATTTGGAAGTGGAGATTACGAACTCGCAGTCACGCAAAGAAGTTTACCTGCTTCCCATTCAAAAAGACTCCAAGACCTTGACGAATACTTACAAGGCCACTACGAAATACGGCATTGCCGGAACTTTGATCAAAGCCGATGACCGGGAAGACCTCCTGACTGTTAACTGGAAGGAAGGAGGCTGTGGCGGAACCTCCTGTCCAGCACCGTGGCTGACCGCTCAAAACAGTTCCGTGCTGGTTCAGGGAAGCTTCGGGCGCGGAGCCTGGGGCAAGAGCGGCGGAACCTTCCAGATCTATTCTGAAAAACTCAATTACCGGCTGCTGGACATCAACCCTTTCAACAGCGGAAATGACGAAAGCGGCCCAGCAATCATGCTTGATCCGATGCTGCGCTTCGCTTACGGCAACAGCAGCACGGTCAAAATAGCCACGGAAGCGGATGAAACAGCCGGCAGCGGCAATATCGCAGGTTATCCGATCCGGGTGTGCACCGGTCAATATTGTTCCGAATTCACCTATCGCAAAGCGACGGTGGGAGAGTTTACTTTCGTCGACAAAATGACCATGACGCAATATCTGTCGAACAGCATGGATGCGTCTGTTGCCATGACCGGAACGCCGGTTTCGGTGGCCACCATTGAAATGGTCTATGGCGCCTCCATTCCGGCAGCGGCAACCGAACCGGAAGTCACCGCATTGAATATCACCAATACCCAATATTCCGGCGGTACTCAGACCACTCAGACATGGGGCTTCACGGCCCCCGAAACGACCTGCCCGGACCTGACCGGGGAATATACGATTTCCCAGTTGAGCGAGAACGGAGTCAACAATATTCTGGTCAAGCAGGATTATACGGAGGACGGAATCAAGTATCGGCGGGAAATCCGTTATATCGGCTCCATGACCAATCCTGCTTCCAGGGAGGATCGCACTTACCGGATGTTCGACTGGGGCGAGGAAATCGTTTCCGAGACTGTCGGCGGCGGGACGACGACTTATGAATATTATACGGATGGAAACGGCAGATCGAAACAGAAGAAGATCACCTATCCGCAGGGGAATTCCATTACTTTCCTCTACAATGCCGACAACGATGTGGCCTCCCAGACGGAGGTTCGCGGCAACCTGACGTATGTGACGACCTACGAGTACGGTTATGATGAGGCGAACAAAAAACGGACCGTCACCACGGTACAGAAAGTTGGAGATGTAACGGTTGCCAGAAATCAGTCCGTTACTTATGAAACGAGGCCGAATTCCAACCCGGATGAAAGCATCAGCTACGATGAAGACAATACGGCGTTTGTGACGAAGACCTGGTACGTGCAGGGACCGAATGGCGCTTATGACATCCGGCCGTCCCGTCAGGAAAACCCGGATGGAACCGTGACCGTCTATTCCTACAACCGCTCCGGGGACAGCGAGACCACCACGACGGAAAGCGGTGTTTTCAGCGGCAATACGCTGACGCTGGGCACCCGTCAGGTATCGGTCAGCAACGGCAACGGCGTGAATGTTTCCAATGAAAGCTGGTTTATCGACACCGCAAACAATGTGAATGTGAAAACTGCTTCGACGGTCAACAGCAACCTCGACGAATTCGGCCGCGCCCTGACGACGACCTATCTGGATGGTTCGACTGTGACCCGCACCTACGGCTGCTGCGGAGTGGAATCCGAAATCGACCAGAACGGCACACTGACGACCTACGCCTATGATGAATTCAAGCGTATAAGTTATACCACCCGCGACGGCATTACCACGCTCTACAGCTACGACGACTTGGGCAACCAGACGGCGGTAACGACCAAGGGCCGCGACAACGGCGAAATCACTACCTCCAGCACGTACAGCAACGGGGAACTGGCGAGTACCACCGATGCGTTGGGGAACGTCACCACCTATACCCGGACCTATGCGACGGAGGGGAGCGATACCACCTACACGGAAACGGTGACCAAGCCGGACGGCAGCACCCAGATCACAACCTATCTGAATGGCCAGCAGACCGGAATCTCCGGCACCGCCGTACATCCGCAGACCTTTGAATACGGCCCGAACTGGCAGAAAACCCTGCCGCAGAATCAGACGGTCTACACCGATCTGCTCGGCCGTCAGTATAAGACGGTTTATGCGGATGGGACGGAGGCGCTCCAATACTACAACAATAAAAATCAGGTGATTAAGAGCGTCTCCCCCGCAGGACGGGTTACTCTCTATGAGTATGACGGCCTTGGCCGGCAGACGAAACAGGCCGTCGATATGAACGGCAACAGCGAGATCGACGCGGCGGACCTTGTCACCTCGACCGCCTACAGCTACGGGACGGAAAGCGGCAAGACCGTTTCCATTACCACGGTCACCCAAAGTCAGGGCGAGAACTCCAAAGTAACGGCGATTCAAAAACAGACCTTGGATGGTCTGGAACAGTGGAGTACGGATGCCGCCGGTCTGACTACTCATATCAAGCAGGAACGCCTCGGCAATGGAATCACCAGACAAACACAGACCAACCCGGATGGAACCGGCGTTGTCACCAATATGCAGAATGACACAGTAACCTCAGTTCAGCAGATGAACTCCGACGGTACGGCGGGGAACGTGACGACATATACTTATGACGAGTATAACCGGAATACCGGTACTGTCGAGAAGGCGGGCGAAACTGTGGTGAATACAGTCTCGATGACCTACGATGCGGCCGGGCAGATTCTTTCCCAGACCGTCAACGGGCAGACGACGACGTATGCGTATGATGTCGTGAATCGGCTCAGGACCACGACCTTGCCCGGCAACCGGGTGATTGTCGAGGAATCCTGGCCCACGGGTGAGCTGAAACGGCTTTCCGGTGCGGACACCTATACGCAGGAATGGACCTGGGACCCGGTCTGGGGAACGCAGGCGACTTTGACGACGTGGAAGGAGGATGCAATTCCGCAGGTGACGACCTGGGTTTACAACAACCGCGGTTTCAACACCGCCAAGCTGTATGCGGATAACAATGGCCCGACCTATACCTATGACGCCGACGGCAATATGCTGACCCGCACTTGGGCGCGCGGCGTCGTTACAACTTATACCTATGACGCGGCCGGGCGGATGACGGGACAGAGTTATTCGGATGATACGCCTGCAATCACGATGGTTTATAACTTCCTGAATCAACCGCTCACGATTACGGATGCGGCTGGTGTGCGGACTTTGACCTATAATTCCCAATCGCGACTTGAAAATGAGACGATTCCGGGTATAATGAATAATATGGGGAACAGTTACAGTTATGATGCGTATGGGAGGCGGATATTGCGCCGGTTGAATACAAATGGCGTCGCACAGGCCGTCTCCGGCATCGCCTACGATGTCAAGGGGCGCGTGGCGAGTGTGGGAAATGGCACAGATACGCTGCATTACGCCTACCGTCCGGGCTTGAGTCAGCTTGAAACGGCGACGTGGCGCAATTCGCAGGATGCGGTGCTGAGCAGCTGTACCTATGCGTATGACGCCTACCACCGCCTGACCGGAATCAACCTGAACAATGCTTCGGAAGTCGCCTATACGCTGAACGACAAAGATCAGCGTACCGCCGCCTCCTATGCGGTCGGCGGCGCGTGGAGCTACAGCTACGACGAGAAGAGTCAGGTAACGGGAGCCACCGGCAGCAATACGACCTTCTCGTATGCCTATGACGGCATCGGCAACCGCCTGACTGCGGCGGAAGGCTCCGACACCTGGAGTTACACCAGCAACCTGTTGAACCAGTACACGGCAATCAACAGCGATCAGCCGACCTACGACGCCGACGGCAATATGCTGACCACCGGCGATGGCTGGCTTTATACATGGAACGGCGAAAACCGCCTGATCCGTGCCGAAAACAGCGATACGCTGGTTGAGATGGCCTACGACTACATGGGCCGTAGGATTGAGAAGAAAGTCTCCGCCAAGGGGCTGTTTACTTTCTACAACTGGAATGTGGACAAGCATTATAAATTTGCTTATGACGATTATAAACTGATCGCGGTCTACGATGCCGCGAACAACAATGCCCTGCTGATGACCTTCACATGGCAGCCGGAATCCGTCGGATTGGATGTTCCGGTCAGCATGACCTACGGCGGGAACACCTATTACTATGTGACAGACGGCAACAAGAATGTGACCGGTCTCTTGGATCAGGCCGGAAACCGTGTCGCCGAATATGTATATGGACCGTTCGGGCAACTGCTGAGCGCAGAGGGGGAATTGGCCGAAGTCAATCCATTCCGCTTCAGCAGTGAGTATGCGGATGATGAAACAGGATTGGTATATTATAACTATCGGTATTACAACGCCAAGCTCGGAAGATGGATTAAACGAGATTTGGCCCAAGAGGAAGGCGGTATAAATTTATATGGAGTACTTGAAAATAATGTGTTAAATGAATATGATTATTGTGGATTATTATCTAAGAACAAATGTGAATGCTCTTATCGTCGTGCATTAGAAATTTTTTATGATTATATAAGTGGAATAAATTCCTCTAAGGCTTTCAATCAATTTCGGGGATTTGATTGCGATGAAGGTTCTTTTGGGTTATTAAGGCGTCTTAGAAATGACCCTGTTGCACAACTAGGATTTGTGTATAAAAAGTTAAGACGCGGAAAATTTATAAATCAAGCTAAAAGAATTTATGTTGGTCCATCCGAATTTATTCAGTTACCATCAGAACCACCATCGTTGCACAATCCTCCTAAGCAGATATGGCTTCGATTTATTCGACTTCATAGTGTTGTTTTACTAACTCCTAACGATGAATGTCAAGGATATGATTTTGAGAAACTTATCTTGGATTTTTTGGAGCAAAGTATATATAGGCCTCAAAAGTTTTTTGATGAGTTTTATCTAGACGTTGATTTTGATAAGGCGGGCTATTATAAAGTAAATCCTCCGCCGTATAGTGATAAGCTGATACCTAATCAAACGGAGCCTTATTATAGAAATTTTAAACTGCAAGAAATGGTTCATGGTCTTACAGGAAATGCTTTTAGGTAACTATATATGACTAGTATACTTAAATGTGCGGTAGTAATATTTATATTTATTGCTATTGGTTATGTGTTATTGCGGATAATTACATATTATCAGGTAATGTCTATAAAGGATGATTTAACAATTATAAATATGAAGAATATTGTTACTGAATTATCTTCTCATGAGGAAGGAAAGTCATTGTATGATATATATGTAAAAAAATTTCCTAATACTGGATTGGAAAATTATATTTCTTTGTTCAATCAACAAAAGTCAAGAGAAGCTTTAAAGTTAGAAAGAGAGAACAAAAAGAAGAATAGTCCTCTTTCTGAGGAAGATTTTTATAAAGTATGCGGTTTTGGGATGAAAAAAAATAACGATAATACTATTGAAATATATGATAGATTTAAACCATCTTTAAAAATAATATTCAAGCTTACACGAAAAATAAAACTCCATGTTAATTCAGACGGTAAAAATCTACATGCATATCCAGTTCCCTAAAATTATATTAGTTAAAATAGTGCCATTCTTTGCAATATGATGATTTACAATATGTTAAACTATAAACTATTGGTCTTCTGTTTGGCTGATAGATTGAGGCAAGCATAGAGCATAGGGCCAATGGCGTATTGATGCTTGGGGACGGTGGTGTGCTTATGATCGCAGGCGTGGCGAGTGTCGGCAACGGCGTGAATGTTTCCAATGAAAGCTGGTTTATCGACACCGCAAACAATGTGAATGTGAAAACTGCTTCGACGGTCAACAGCAACTTCGACGAATTCGGCCGCGCCCTGACGACGACCTATCTGGATGGTTCGACCGTGACCCGTACCTACGGCTGCTGCGGAGTGGAATCCGAAATCGACCAGAACGGAACACTGACGACCTACGCCTATGATGAATTCAAGCGTATATGTCATACCACCCGGGACGGCATCACCACGCTCTACAGCTACGACGATTTGGGCAACCAGACGGCGGTAACGACCAAGGGCCGCGACGACGGCGAAATCACCACCTCCAGCACTTACAGCAACGGGGAACTGGCGAGCACCACCGATGCGTTGGGGAACGTCACCACCTATGCCCGGGCTTATTTGACGAGCGGTATGGAAACGACCTATACCGAAACGACAACCAATCCGGATGGAGGCACACAGATCACAACCAGCGTCAACGGCCAGCAGACCGGAATCTCCGGTACGGCGGTACATCCGCAGACCTTTGAATACGGACCGAACTGGCAGATGACTGCGACTCCGATAACTGCCGATGTGAGCATGACGGTTAAGAATTATACCGATCTGCTCGGCCGGAATTACAAAACCGAATATGCCGACGGGACGTATTCGATGAACTATTACAATACCAAGAATCAGGTTGTCAAATCAGTCTCGCCGGGAGGTGTGACCACGCTTTACTCCTACGATGCGCTTGGTCGCCAGACAGTTCAGGCCATTGACATGAACGCCAACGGCGAAATCGACTCTGCCGATCTCGTGACTGCTACGGCTTACAGCTACGGCACGCAGGACGGCAAAACGGTTTCAATCACCACGCAAACCCGCAGCCAGGGCGACGACAGTGCGGTGATTTCAGTCAATAAGCAGAGTGTTGACGGGCTGGAAAGCTGGAGTACCGACCTCAGCGGGCAAACAACCCACACGAAGCTGGAACGGCTCGGCAACGGTGTGACTCGTCAGACCGTAACCAATCCGGATGGAACCAAAGTCATCACCAATACAGCGAATGATAAGACGACGACCGTTCAGCAGGTGAATTCGGATCAGTCCAACGGCAACCTCATCACCTATACCTACGATGAGTTTGACCGGGTAATTCAGTTGGTGGAAACGTTCGGAGCAACCACAGTCAACACCACAACGATGACCTATAACGCCAACGGTGCGGTCCTGACTCAGACGGTCAACGACCAGGTGACAAGCTTTGAATACGATAATATGGGCCGTCAGACGAAAGTGACGGCGCCGGGCAATGTCGTCACCAATACAGCCTACTACCCGACCGGTGAAATTCAGCGGATCGACGGAGCAACTTATCCGGTGGAATACACCTATAATGGATTGGGCAATCAGGCGACGATGACGACTTTCAAGGATGCCGACACTCCGCAGCAGACAAGCTGGAGCTACAACAGCCGTGGCCAGATGATCGCCAAGACCTATGCGGACAACAGTTCGGTGACCTACACTTACAACGGTGATGGACAACTTCTGACCCGCACCTGGGCGCGGCAGGCCAACGGCGCGCCGCTGGTGACGAGCTATACATACGATGCGGCGGGCCGGCAGATCGGCTACAGTTACAGTGACGGAACAACTCCGGCAGTAACGCAAACGCTGAATTTCCTCGATCAGCCGGTGACGGTCACCGATGCCGCCGGAACCAGGAATTTCACCTACAATGCCGATCACCGGCTTGTAAACGAAACGATTCCGAGTATAGTGAATGGCATGATCGATTACACCTACGACGCTTACGGCAGGAGAACCGTGATGAGTTTCGGCAACGGGACAACTTCCTTCGCAAATGCGGCGTACAGCTACGACTCAGCCGGACGTATCGCAACCGTCGGCAACGATACTCATTCTGCTAACTATGCTTATACTCCGGCAGGAATGTTGCATATTACCACGATCAAAAATCTAAATGATCAAGCCATTGTAACCACGGGCAGAAACTATGATGTAGCGCATCGTTTGACAGGCATTTCAACCAATGGCAATAGCTTTACTTACACCTATAATAACAAAAACCAACGTGTCATGCAAGTTTTGCCGGACACCAATCAATGGAGTTACGATTACGACAATTTCGGTCAGGTCATTTTAGGGACGAAACAAACAGCACAAGCTCAGGCGATTGCCGGACAGCAATTCTCTTATAGCTATGATCAGATCGGTAATCGAATGACTGCTGAACAAGGCAGCAGTTCTAAGTCTGTAAGTTACGCCAGCAATATCGTTAATCAATATACTGCGGTCAATGCAGCGGCGCCAACCTATGATGCGGACGGTAATATGCTGACTTGTAACGGTTGGACCCGCCAATATGACGGTGAAAACCGTTTGATTAGCGAAGAGAACGGCAATGACAAGTTTGAATATGTCTATGATTATAAGAGCCGTCGGATTGAAACCCGGCATTATGAAAAAGGATTGTTGACGCTTTATGATTGGAGTCTGCAATCTACAACACGTCATATTTGGGACGAATGGAATATTATTGCAGACTTTATTGGAAATAGTGAAATATTCGAGTTAAACAAAGCCTATCTCTGGGGCCTTGACCTTACTGGCAGTCTGACTGCTGCCGGTGGCGTTGGAGCTCTTATCAGTGAAACCAATGTCGAAGGGGTGTATTTTGCCGTTTATGATGGCAATGGCAATATCGCCGCTTATTTGACCGCAGATGGAAGTATTGTGGCTGAATATGCCTATGATCCATTCCTGAATGTAACAGCTTCCACCGGTTCCACTGAGGATTTCGTTTATCAAGCTAGATTCTGTTCACACTATTGAAAAGATAGGATATACTGCTATATTAACAGCATGAAACTCAATCATGAACAATATGAAAAAATTGCGAAATATTTACCTCGGCAACGCGGAAATGTGAGCATGAGCAATCTTGAACTGGTGAACGCAATCTTGTATGTTACGGAAAACGGCTGCAAATGGAGGGCACTGCCGGAATCCTATGGTAATTGGCATACGGTCTACGTTCGCATGAATCGTTGGAGCAAGAACGGCGTATTGCAACGTCTTTTCGAAGGGCTTCAGCAAGAAAATATTATCCGTATTCGAATGGAAGCGGTATGCCTGGACAGCACGAGCATCAAAGTGCATCCGAATGGAACTGGGGCTTTAAAAAAAGTGGCAAGCAAGGAATCGGGCGTTCGCGTGGAGGGCTCACAACAAAGATTCACATGGTCACCGCATCTGACCGCGCGGCTGTTTCATTCTCGCTCTCTGCAGGAAACTCCGGCGACGGCCCGGAAGGACGAAGATTATTGAATTTCACTGCCGCTAATGAAGCTCATCGTTATTTGATTATGGATCGTGCTTATGAAGGCGATGAAACCCGTGCATTGGCGGTAGAGTTGGGGTACATTCCGGTGGTTCCGCCAAAGCAAAATCGAAAAGACCCGTGGGAATATGATAAAAATATCTACAGGCGACGGAATGAAGTTGAACGCTTCTTCTTGCGTTTAAAGAGATTTCGCAAGATTTTTACGCGTTATGACAAACTGGATATCATGTTTGCTGGTTTTATTCTCTTTGCAATGACCATAGACTCAATAGTGTGAACACAATCTAGTACAAAACGGTACAATCCTGTCACTGGAATCTTGAGCTATCAGCGCAGAGATTATGACCCTGTTCTCGGGCGCTGGACTACCAGAGATCCTATTGAGGAAAAAGGCGGGGAAAACTTGTATGGAGCTTGTCAAAATAATTTTATTAGTAAATATGATGCACTTGGAAAATATACTTTGGAACAGGCACTTACTACATACTTTTTTGAATCTTATAATTTATCCGTAAGTAAATATAATCCTCAACAACCGATTAATGATTATAATTCTTGGAAAGCAAAGTTATCGGAGCAGGATGTCTTTGATATTTGGATTGCTATTGAATCACGCGATATAAGCTGGGTCAAAATTCTTCCTAAATGTCCAGAACGCGTATGTAAGAATGGTGGTAATTACTTTATAGATCCGCAAAAGGATGTTGATATTTCACAATGGTTACAACCCACGGCTGCAGGGTATTTCACACATAAATATCATACCGGGGCCGCTAGAGTTGAATTACGTTCTAGGAACATTTGTGGACATTCAAATCAATGTATTTATGTCACACCTGTCCTAACAATTTTCAAAATGGCGTAATTTTCTGATTACGCCCCCTCATTTTCATCTATTTCACACCAATTCTCAAAAGTAGCCCCCCTTTGTTGTAAATCTGCTGTCCTAAAAAGCGAACTCTGGTTGGTGTATGCCCAGTGAGCCCCATGGTGAGGGGGATATCGCGGTGGAGCTTTGGAAAAAATTAGAGCCAGGAGAAAAATGATGCCGTCTGGCGTTTGAGCGCCAGACGGCATTCCCCGCTTCATAATAATGAGCCTGAGCTTATGTATATGCCCAGCGTCTCGGTAGCGCACGCTTCCGCAAAAGCGTGGAAACTTGGG
>ERZ1034984.1816-NODE-1816-length-18721-cov-52.853316_pt1 | contig 18721 bp, 15 predicted proteins | sample MGYA00520589_ERZ1034984 | MGnify/ENA primary metagenome ERZ1034984 (study PRJEB33766, sample SAMN09781790) | gut metagenome | biome: gut microbiome | host: Homo sapiens | place: Madagascar | study: EMG produced TPA metagenomics assembly of the PRJNA485056 data... | reverse complement strand
TTAATGGCTCGGGCGCGATGCTCACCGGGTGGCAATGGATCGGCAGCAACTGGTACTACATGAACGGCTCGGGCGCGATGCTCACCGGGTGGCAATGGATCGGCGGCACTTGGTATTACTTCAATGGCAGCGGAGCTTGGGTCCCCAACCCGGAACGCGCCCAAATGACAGATCGAATCTGGGGATGCAACAGTGGAACCCAATGGCTCATTGCCGTAAACAGATCGACTCATAAAGTTGGTATCTATAGGGGCTCGTCACACAATTGGTCCCTGCAGTATTACGTTGACTGTGTTACAGGAGCGCCAAGCAGCCCCACAATCACAGGAACGTTCCGAACTAGCGGCGGAAAAAGGATGGCACTGAGCACCGATAGCCGCGCAAAATGGTGCACACAGATCAGCGGCGGATACTTCTTCCATACAATTCTTGCTTCAAACAACGAGCTGGGGAAAAGCCTTTCCCATGGCTGCATCAGAATGGCATACCCTGATGCGCAGTGGATATACAACAACATCTACGCTGGTACCACGGTTGTAATTTACGGATAGCAACTAAAGGGCGAGGGGTTCACCCCCTCGCCCTTTTTCTTTAGCGGTCACAACTTGTGTGCCACACATGAAAACAAAGGCTCGCCCACCAACGAACCCCGACAAAACATCGCATGTTTAGATATTATCGAAAGGACAATTCACGAAAGGCAGCTTGCATGACGTTTGAGAAAAAAATATTCAGCTCCATCCTTTCATTGGTTTTGGTAACGGGTCTCTTACCTTGCCCCGCATTCGCAGATACCATCAATGCAGGCAATGAGACTAAAACAAATGACCCAAGCAACCAAAACTCAGCATTTTATGACGATGGCATAGCCTCAAAACTCGATCTGTCCGAAACCGACGTGGATGACAAGACCACAGGCAACACGGACGAGTACGACGATTCCGATATCGCAGCAATGGATGACGGCGAATACGATACTGACGCCGAATTTTCCGAACCTGACTACAGCGATGGCAAGCTTGCAATATGGGCAGACGGGCTTGACGGTTCCACCGATATTACGGATATATACCCACCAGATACCAACGAGATCGAACTTTACTCAAATGGTTCCAGCGTTTCCCCCATGACGTTCAGCGACGAGATGCTTTATTTCTGCAAGTATGAAAGCAGCTGCAATTACGACCAAGGACTTAGCTCGGGCGATGGCTACCATGCAATGGGCTATTTCCAATTCGACAACCGCTATGGCCTGGGCAGCTTCCTTAAAGCGGTATATCAGTACAATCCCTCAAAATACAAAACCCTCAAGGTCATCGGCGACCGCTACGGATGGGATGTAACGGGCGCAACAAGAAGCAACAACACTTTTACCCGACTGGGCAACGACCTTAACACCGCATGGCACGCCGCATACAAAGCCGACCCCAATGAGTTTTCACGGCTGCAAAACGGCTGGGCCTACACGGAGTATTACAGCGGATCGCTAGGAGCCCGCGGGTGCCTGGGCGCATTCGGCATCAACCTCGACAACCGCCCCGATTGCATCAAAGGCTTATGCTGGGGCATGGTCAACCTCTTCGGAGCCGGCGGTGGCGCCTCGTATATCAAAAACGGCAACTACTACGGCGCAAACTGGTTTTTCAAGTATTCAGGCATCAACGAATCCATGTCCGACGAAACGTTGATTGTTACGCTCTGCGACTTCGTTGTTAACAATGTTTCCAAGCGCTACCCCAAGCAGCAGATATATTGGAAAGGATGGCAGAATCGCTACCGCAGCGAAAAAGAAGATTGCCTGAGTTACCTGAATGTTGACCGCTGGATCAACAGCGGCGGCAAGTGGTGGTACCGTCACGCCGACGGCTCCTACACACGCAACGACTGGGAACGCATCAATGGATACTGGTACTATTTCGATGGTTCTGGCTGGATGCAAACTGGATGGCTGAAGCTCGACAATTCCTGGTATTGGCTCAATGGTTCTGGAGCAATGGCAACCGGATGGCAGAAAATTGGCGGCAGCTGGTACTACTTCAATGGCAGTGGCGTCATGCAGACTGGATGGCTGAAGCTCAGCAACAGCACTTACTACCTCAACGGATCAGGCGCCATGCTCACCGGGTGGCAGCTAATCAACGGAAACTGGTACTACATGAACGGCTCGGGGACCATGCTCACCGGATGGCAGTGGATCGACAATGATTGGTACTACCTCTATAGCAATGGCGTAATGAGAACGGGTTGGTTGGAACTCGGCGAAACCAAGTATTACCTTGATGGGTCCGGAGCCATGAGAACAGGATGGTTCAAGGTCGATAGCAAATGGTATTACGCCAATGGTTCGGGAGCGATGCAAACAGGATGGCTGAAAACCGGCAACACCTGGTACTACCTCAATGGATCGGGGATTATGCTCACCGGATGGCAGTGGATCGGAAGCGCCTGGTACTATCTCAACGGGTCGGGGGCCATGCTCACCGGGTGGCAATCCATCGGAGGAAAGTGGTACTACCTTAACGGCAGTGGAGCCATGAAAACCGGATGGTACAAGGTCGGCAGCAACTGGTACTATTCCAACCCTAGCGGCGTCATGCGCTACTCCACCTGGATCGGCGACTACTACCTGCTGGGCGATGGACGAATGGCAACCAACCGCTGGGTCGGGGGTTACTATGTGGGCGCCGACGGGAAATGGGTGCGATAAGCCAGTCGTCCCGTTTATTGTTTGTTCAAATTATTTCCATATAGCCGAATATTGAACATAAGTTCAATATTCGGCTATACTTATTTATATTGAACAAACCAACGGGGAGAAACCTTTGCTATCTAAGAATGAATTCAATGTGCTCGTTGCTCTTAACGGCACGCCATCCATAAGCCAGCGCGAAATAGCAAGCAAATCGGGCATTTCGCTAGGAAGCGCAAACGCTGCACTTAAATCACTCACCGAAAAGGGCATGGTCTCAAATGGCGCAATTAATACAGAAGGCAAAGAAGCGCTTTCTCCCTTTAAGGTAGATAATGCAATCATCATGGCGGCTGGCCTCTCTTCGCGCTTTGCCCCTATTTCCTACGAAAAGCCCAAGGGCCTTCTTCGCGTTCGAGGAGAAGTGCTTATTGAACGACAAATCAAACAGCTCAAAGAAGCGGGCATTAATGACATTACTGTTGTCGCAGGCTATAAGAAGGAATACTTCTTCTACCTCGAAGATACGTTTGGTGTAACCATCGTTATTAATCCCGAGTACGCATCGCGCAACAACAACTCTACCCTTATGCGTGTTCGCGAAAAGCTTGGCAATACCTTTATCTGCTCTTCGGACGACTACTTCACCGAAAACCCCTTCGAGCCGTATGTGTATCAGGCATACTACGCAGCTCAGTACTGCAAGGGCGAAACCCCTGAATGGTGTATCAAGGAAGGTCCGAACAAGCGAATTGCCGGGGTAACCATCGGCGGCTCCGATTCTTTGATTATGCTTGGGCATGTTTACTTCGACAAAGCGTTCTCCAAGCGTTTTTCCGAAATACTTGTCGCAGAATATGACCGCCCCGAAACCGCAGACAAACTTTGGGAGCAAATCTACATCGACCACATCAAAGAGCTCGATATGGTAGTACGACCCTACCCTGATGGCATGATCAACGAGTTCGATTCGCTCGATGAACTAAGGCTTTTCGACCCCGAGTTCATCCAGAACGTCGATTCAGAAGCCTTCGATAACATCGTTGCCACCCTTGGCTGCACCCGAGGCGAAATTCATGATATCTACCCCCTGAAGCAGGGTCTTACCAACCTATCCTGCCATTTCGCCATCAACAGCGGGGAGTACGTCTACCGCCACCCCGGCGTTGGCACCGACAAGCTAATCAACCGCCAGGAAGAGACAAAAGCGCAGGAACTGGCTCGATCGCTGAAAATCGACGACACCTTTATCTATGAAGACCCCGCAAAGGGCTGGAAGGTTTCCCGTTTCATTCCCAACTGCGAACAGCTTGACCCTTCAAACCCTACCGACGTAGAAGAAGCCACCTCTCTTATCAAGAAGCTTCACGGCTCTGATGCGAAATTGGCACTTAGCTTCAACTTCTTCCAGAAGTCGTGCGACTACGCAGGCCTTATCGAACCCCCCGACCTTGATGCCATCCCCGACTTTCGTCAGCTGGAATCGGAGTTCGCGCATCTCTACGACCTATTCAGCACCGACGGTGTTGGGCGTACCGTTCTTTGCCATAACGACTTCTTCTATTTGAATCTATTGAAGGACGAAAAGGGTACTCTTTCGCTGATCGACTGGGAATACTCTGGCATGGCCGATTTTTCACAAGACCTGGGAACCTTCATTGTTTGCAGTGAGCTTGACGAGGCGGCAGCAGACAAGCTTATCTCCCTTTATTTCGATAACCAGGCTTCCATTGAACAGCTTCAACATTGCTATGCCGCAGTTGCCTTTGCTGGTTGGTGCTGGTATCTCTGGTCCCTTTACAAGGAATCCCAGGGCGAATCGGTCGGAGAGTGGCTGTACATCTACTATCGCTACGCCAAGAAGTACCTTGATAAATCACTGGCCCTCTATCAAACAGGCGTCAACTAACGCGATCCCCCCCTAGAAACCGACACCCTTTCGACAGGAGCAAACATGCAACAGAGCATTTCCAACCTGCAAAAACAGCGTCACCGCAAATACATGACAAAAGGGATAGCCTTCGCTGTGGCTTCTGGCATTTGCTACGGCCTGTATACGGCATTTTTAACTCTGGGAGAAACACAAGGCGTATGGGTAGCATGGTTTGGTGGCGAAGGATGGAACGGCAACGCACCCCTTAGCACTTTTGCAATCACCTTCACCCTCGCCGCGCTTGCCGCGGGCTTGAACGATACGTTCAGCGGATTGTGGTCAGTGGCCATGTGCGCCAAGAACGGTCAGCTGGGCGACCTTTGGAAAACAGTCAAGACGAAGCCCGGCTGGGTAATGATGGTTTGCGCAGCCATCGGCGGTCCGTTCGCCACCATTGCCTACGTGGTGGCGCTGAATTCAGCAACCGCAGCGGGCAACCCGGGCGTCATTGTGCCCATCGCTGCGCTCAACTGCGCTATTGGCGCCATTCTTGGTCGCGTGCTGTTCAAGCAAAACCTTGAGGCCCATAAGGTTATCGGCATCTTGATTTGCCTTGCCGCTGCAGGCATTATTGGTGGCACCAGCTTTGCCAACATGGGCCCCGAAGCCCTGTTTGGCTGCCTGTTTGCCTTCCTTGCTGCGTTCGGCTGGGGCTTCGAGGGCTGCGTTGCGGGCTTCGGAACCGTCCTAATTGACTACCGCATCGGCATTGCCATTAGGCAAATTACAGCCGGTGTTCTAGAACTGGCAATCGCCTTCCCTGTTCTTACCGTAATGGGCGATAGCATTGCTGCCGCGCCTGCTATCCTGTGCACGGCCGTTTCCGACCCCTCTATATTGATCTTCGCCGTGTCAGGTCTGTTTGCAATGCCAGCCTTTTCGTTCTGGTATAAGGGAAACTCCATGTGCGGCACCGCACTGGGCATGGCGTGCAACGGTATGTACGCCTTCTGGGGACCGTTCTTCATCTGGATTGTATTGGGCGTCTTGAACATTGGCGGCTTGGCTGCCGACTACCCGCCCCTTTCCGCAATGCAGTGGATTGGCGCGCTTATCATGATTGCCGGCATCTTCTGCATTGCCATCAACCCCACAAAAAGCACCAAGGCACATAAGGAGTAGCCAAAATGAAGAACAACCTGCCCCCCTTGCACTACGCCATTATCGAATGCTTCAACCACAGCGAAGAGCTGAGCGCAAACGATGTTATCGCCACACTCAAGGAAGATTACTCAGACTACAAGCTGCTGAATAACAAGGACGTAGATGAAGCCCTGGCAACCTCACGGGAAAATGGGCTGCTTGAAGAGACGAAAGTTGACGTTGATGGCGATAGTCAACTTCGGATCTTCTACAAGATGACTGCTTTCGGAACTGATATGGTGCGCCGTTACCTTGGTTAGACAGGGTAAGTGGATGCAGACGTTTCTTTGGGACCGGCTATGCCGCCAGTCCCAAATTCCTGCGGTACCGCATGGGACTTCACCCGACTAAGCTTCTCCTTCTGCCAGCGCTCGTTGCGGTATCGCAGACACGCATCGCGCGCATAACCAGCCCGCTATGCCCCTCGAGAACGTCACCTAACGTGCATTTCAGCCCTTCTGAGCGAGTCGGCATTTGCGAGCTCCCCAACCAAAACGATTCGCTCCAAAAATATGCCCGAATCCCACGATTCTGAGTTACCCAGCAGTTTCGATCTTTCTTTCCGCTCTGCCTCCGGTTAACAGAGACGTAACGAACGGAGCATTCATTTTCTTCAAAAAATAATACAGCGCAATTGCAAGGCCAAAAATGACCAAACAGTAGAAGACTCGGAATGAAATATTAGCGACCGCCATTGATGGTATGCAAGACACGCAATTTCTTATGGCACTGCCCAACGTACCCAACAATGGCTGATGAAGCGCATAAACCAAAAAAGTTACTTTATATACGGTTGATTCACCCTTAATAACGGGAAGGCTAAACAATAGAATCACCAAAGAGGGGAGACATTTCGCCAGCACAAATCCGATTGAATCACCCATATATGCCGAAAAAATAAAGCCCACCAAAAGAAGAGAGACACAGAGGGTGACCATACTTGTTTTATTATCGAAATGTAACCCTATATATGCTCCCAAAATATAAGCAGGAAGATAAACAAGAACATTCCCGAGATAACCGTAAGACACAATGCTCGAAATAACCGCGTTGCTCGTATTGCAGAAAAAATAGCAGGCAAAGAAACAAATAAAAACCGCAACGCCTCCAATTTTTGAATTGCTGAGAAGAGGAAGCAGTACGTAAGAGCAGCAAGCCAAAATAAAAATCGAATAGACATACCAAAGCGCTCCATCGGGCGGCCAGGTATTAAAAAGAAATACGGTACTTACCCAGGCGCCAAAAGAATACACCCTTCCTAACGCAACATAGTAGCAAGTTGCAATGAGTTCCCATACGATATACGGAATAAGGAGCGTCTTAACTCTCTTCTTAATCTTTAATGGAATTTTTCCATAAGAAAGTCCCGAGAAAAGAAGGAAGCCCGTCACTGTAAAAAATAAGACATTGCCAGAATGCCAATTTGGTTAAACGCAATGGAGACATGGTCATTCAGCCATAGGTCAACCGCCCCTCCCTCTACACTGGAGGAAGCTGTTGGCCCACAATGATACATTACTATTGCAGCGGTCATCACAACCCCGAGCATCTTTATATTGTCGCTCATTGATTTGTCTATCATATTACGCTTTCTAGTAACCCTCGATACCCATACACTTCCTAGCATGCTCCCGAACCGGACCCGTTTTCTATGAAACCGGTCCGGTTCGGGAGCATGGACAAAGAGCTGGACCATGAACGGTCCAGACTGCTTGAAGCAGGGTATGATTTCCTGGACACCAAGTCAAGGGCAAAGGGTGTCCTATATAACCCAGAAGCGGAAACGCTACGATAAGGAGTCAAGATACTGGCGGCGCGGACGGTTCTCGACGGCGAGATGAGGGTCGTCGATCTTGCAAGAGGAGTTCGGAGCCAAGGACTCGACGCTCAGACGATGGGAACAGGAGCACGAAGAGGCAGACAAGAGCGCCCATGCGCCCTAGAGCAAAATATCGCCTGAAGAGGCTTATTTTCCGTCCAAGAAGCCTTGACCAATCCAAGAGTTCCTTCGTTATTCTGGGCAATCGTTTTTGATGCCGCTTTTAAACAACGCAGGCTATAGTAGCGTCAAGCCACAATCCTATAAAGCCTCATGTCTCCTTCGGCCATAACCACCTCGAAACCGGGAGTTGAATCGGTTATTCGCAATATGCCGTCCCATTGATCCGGATAATATGACCAAAGATGAATGCGTTTCTTGGGATCGCCATCCCGATCGAGCAGCAAAACGTACTCAGCATTGAAACTATCTACAGCAGCCTTCACCTCTGGATCAGTGGCCACCTTGTCGAGACCATGCCGGATAACCACACTTTCTGGCTTCTCTCCGCTAGAAGGCAAAGCAAACCGCCTGTACAGAATATTATCAGCATCATATAGAGCGTAGAGAAACCCACTGCCGTCATTGGGCTCGTTGATTATCTCTGCATCCTCGGAAACCATCTGAAGGGCCTTTTCGGCAAACTGCCTCTCTTCAGGAGCCAGAACATTATCTGCAGATGCACTGTTTTGCACTTTAACTTTATCAGCGACGTTTCCGAATCCCGTATCGACCGAACCACAACCAGCAAACGAAAAGCTCGGGCCATAAAGGAACGCCACGAACAACAGCGCAAACGCGCAGACACCAACCTTGCCGTTAAGGTAAAGCGTCGTACCCTTTTCATGCTTCGTCAAAATGGACGCAAGCCAATCAAGCGTCCATTTTGCGCCTAGAACGATAAGGGGAAGCGATACGATGGCGGCAGTTGCCGCAAGCCTGAACGGATCCGTATACCAAAAACCCGAAAGAAGATGTTTGATAAACCCTTCAGTCGACACAGAGGAAAGGTAGATTAAGCATGCGAATGCATACGAGAAAGTCAGCCAAGCGGTTTTCCTAGAAGAAAGCGCTTTTATTGCACCAACCATAACAAGCAAAGCAACAAGCGGCTGAGCGGCTCCCGTGTTGAACGAATACAGCAGGCAATCCATGAAGGCCTGCCATTTGCCGACGGTCGCAGGCCAATTAAACTCAACTACGCTCCTAATCATTGATATGGGAAGGCTGTACAGCGCAACCCAAATTACCAGCATAGCCGCGCTAGAGGCAACAAGAGCAAACACAGTCTTAGACCCGAAACTGCCCTCCTTGCCCCATGCTTTTAGTACGCACTCAGAAACAAAGAAGGGCATCAAAACTACCAACTCGGCAAAAATACTATTTGGCTGTGCAAACAACAAAGCAACAGCTGCAGTGCCTGCTGCCAAAAATGCAACTACACGCGTATTTCGCGGTACACCAAATCGAACAAAGCAGACCGAGCAGGCCGTAGCAGCAGGGAGTAACGCCATTGAAAGTAAATTTGGATAGAGCGGGCCAAACGTCAAAAAACCCCACGGAAACGGCGCTGCGCAAACAGCAAGGGCCGCGCCAATTATCATAGTTTTCTTATCCGCCCCAAATATGGCCTTTGCCGCAAAAAGCACCGACAGCGGAAAGATCAAAGATGCGCAAATAAAATTCACGGCATTAACCGCAACCGTAATACCTGCACCCGTCGCCGTTACTGCCATCGCAACAAGGCAATACCATGCAGAAGGATAGAACGAAGACCCAGACTCATCGAACGGCGAAATAAGATCTGGCCTAAGCCCACCGCCAAACGAAGAATAAACTCCCGTTTCAATAAAGGTCCTAATCGTATTCAGGTGAGAGCCATTATCGTAGGCTTGATAGAAAGACCCTGCCCCATCAAGATTTTTGACAAAGAAGATGCCAACAATCACAACGCCAGCAAGCGCGTACAGCAGGACATACAGCAGTTCCTCTTTACCAAGGTCCTTATCCGCCTCTTTTTTCCCAAAACAAAAGAAAAGCGCCGAAACAATCAGCGAGATTAGAAGGAACGGCACGAAAAGAGTTGCCCAAGAAGCTTCGATTCCAATTCGCGGATAGGCGACTGCAGCTATTGAGTAAAAAACAACACTTAAAATTGAACCAAAACCAACGCTCTCTACAAAGGACCTGCGTGCCGAATACACGATCAAGCCACCGGGCAGAAAGAGAAATACGGCAGCCACTAGTGCCGCAGCAAAAAAATCAAGCCACATGCTAATTACTCCGTTGTTGTTTCTTGTGCCGCGCGGAATTCTTTCTTTAATGCCTCAAGCGACGCAAGAGCATCTTCTTTGCACTTTTCCAAATCCGCCTTTTGCCGAGCAGTCTCTTCTGGGTTTTCCGGCGATGGCGTGCGAAGCTTTTCTATCAACCTCAAAAAAATATTGCGGGCATAGCCCAACCATCCTATACGGAAAAGGGTATATTCCCTACCCAGATTCGGCGGCAAATATCCTTCCTTGCTACAAGAAATCAACCCTCGGACTACGGCATTCGCATGTCCACCAAGGCTCTTTGCGGTCTCTTCAGGGCTATCGAAGTACTCAGACAGCAACAGCCCAAGCTTGGAGAAAGATTCTTTTCGCATGCCCTCGTTAAGGCGAAAAATATCCTCGAACAGAAAATCAAGAATCCAGTCCATGAGTTCAGCTGGGCAAAGATGCAGCAACTCCCTCTTCTGCCATGAAGCAAGGATTGCCTCGACGATTCCTAAATGTTCAGGAACCTTCGATTCTCGTTCGCCTGCAACCGTTTCCATCAATGATCCCTTTCGGGATAACTGGTAGTTATACAGAAGCTCAGACGAAAGGACGGTCTTTGAAGAAAGGGCGTACAGATCGAAATAGAAAACCTGGTCTTCGCCAAATTTCACCTGCTCATTGAAGAGCAAAGAGTTCTCTTCCAGAAAGCACCTCTTGATTGACGTCCTCCATATATAAGGATGGGAGCCTTCGTCAAATAGAAGGTCCGTGCTAAATCCTTCAAACACGCGATCTTGCGGAGTCAGGCATGCATCAGTCCACTGGTTAGATGCGCTCTGGGGGATTCTATTCGCCCCAAATGTCACTGCATCCGCTCCGCTCGATTCAAAAATCGAAGAAATGACCTCACAGGCATTGGTTTCAAGATAGTCGTCTGAGTCTACGAAAAGGACGTAGCGACCCGTCGCAGCCTCGATACCAGCATTACGAGCCGATGACAGCCCCCCGTTTTGCTTGTCAATGACTCGGATTCGGCTATCGCAAAATGCGTGCATTTCGACAACCTCAAGAGAATCGTCGGTCGACCCATCGTTCACACAGATAATCTCAATATCATCCAACGTCTGCCTTCTTAAGGAATCCAAACAGCGCGAGACGTATTTTTGAACGTTGTAGACAGGAACTATTATTGAGAACAAAGGCATGCGCGAAAGCCTATCTTTCAGAGCGAGCAGCCAAAGCTTCAGAAAGCAAAGAAGGGCCTCCTGCTTTGAGGTAGTGAATTGCCTTCGCGAGCTTTCCCCCATTACCTGCAAATTCTTTATTTGCCCGAAATACAGCAGGATGACTTACGATCATCTGCAAATCAGAAACCTTCCAAGAGTCGAATATCGAAAGGTCAACCAAGCCTTTGTCAAGATCGGACTTGAACTCCTCGGAGAAACGAACCAGGAATTCTGCCCTCAGCGATTCGGACAGGCGCTCGTAGTTCCACATGTAGCTGTCGTACTTCATCTTCTCAAGAATGCGCTTCAGGAATTCCTGATCTTTTCGGCCTTCGATATAGCGATCCATCTCAGCATATTCGTCACAAACGCAATAGACCTTCGAAGGAGAGTTGACCGAAGACGCCTCGTTATCTTGACGGTAATGAAGCACGGCATCGGACAAGAACACTGCTCGCTGTGCGCTTGCCCATACCTTGAAATTAAATCCCGCATCCTGATAGGAAGCACCCGGCGTTTCTAGGAAACGAATGCCGTTTTGCTCAAGGAAATCCTTCCGGTAAACAGCGGACCAGATAGAGGGCTTCAGGTAGAAGATTTCGGTTTCCTTGTGCGGATTAACCACATGCCCCGTCATGGGCGCAGTTACAAGTTCGAAAAGCTTATTCTTTTCCTCTGGCGTTGACCAGTAGAACCAGAAATTCGCTTTTGCAACTTGCGCTTCTGCTGCCTCGGCGGCATTTACCAGCTTCTCCAACGCATCAGGCTCGAAGAAGTCGTCCGACTCCAAAATTCCAATGTACTTACCGCATGCGGCATCAAGCCCCTGGTTCATCGAGGCACCATAGCCGGAATTCGCCTTGTCGATAATCTTAAAGCGACTGTCGGCCTGCATGTACTCGCGAATGATGTCAGGAGAGCTATCCGTCGAACCATCGTTGATGCAAATGATCTCAATATCGGAAAGGGTTTGGCTCTTGGCAGAATCCAAACACTCTCGAAGATATTTTTCGACGTTATAAATCGGAACCAATAGTGAAACAACCGGCTGCATGTGTTGCCTTTCGAAATTTGCTAAATATGTTTTAGTATAGCAACAACAGAACAACTAGCCTGCTCTTACCTTATACAGCAGGAAAGCACAGAACGGATTCCACATGCCCTTCTTCAGAGCGTTAAAACAGTTCCTTCCTATCTCATCACGCTCTTTTCACGCCGCCGAACAGCACTTCGACGAAAAACTAAACCATATCGAGCACTCAGCTGTTGCGCAGCTGATGCAGCGAATCGAACAAGCCGACATCGGGATCAATGGAAATATCAACCATAAATTCGATATCTGCTATCCCATGATGGAGTCATTTTCGGAAGACCTGGCAGCGCATGACGAACATATGAAGATGTTCGCTTGGGAAATGTACAAGCACGAAGACGAAAGCGTTGACGATGCAAAGAAACGATTTTTCCGCTCGCTGCCTGAAGCCACCGGCGGAATGCGTCTTCTGCAGCTTGGCTGCACAAAATTGCTTCATGACTTCGATGTTCTTTGCAACGAGCACGGCATAGCGTATTGGCTCAATTTCGGTACGCTTCTGGGCGCAGTCCGACATGGCGGCTTTATCCCTTGGGACGACGATATTGACCTGGGAATCACTCGCGACGAGCTAGACAAGCTAACCACCCTTGTCTCTGAAAGTGACCGGTTTCGTATCACTGAAGTGTTCGACAGATTCGCACAATGTCGCCAGGTGCGCTTCTTGTATGCAGACGAATCGCTGCCTTGCTTCCTTGATCTGTTCATTTACGATTGGGCGCCTTCTGCTAGCGGCTACAATGCGGAAAAGCAGCGGAATATCAGAAGGGCAATGCTCAGCAAGATGACCGAAGACCCCGAGCTTTCAGCCTGGGAGCAATCCCCTTACTGTGCGTCCACCGACGCGATGGCGCCCGTTATTGACGCCTATTTCACCAAAGCGCTTGACGAATCGAAATCGCTGGGGCTTATCTGCCAAAAGAAAGACGCGCATGCCGCTCTCTGGTCGCTCGACAACTTAGACGATGGCAAGCAACGATGGTGGTCATACGGCATCGATGACATATTCCCCTTACGCAGGGTGATGTTCGAGGGAATCGAATGTTTCATTCCCAATAACCCTGACAGCTTCCTAACAAGCAGGTACGGGGACTATCTGGAATTGCCAAAGGACATACACACGCATTTTCGGCATGTTGATCACGCCGAACTTGACACGGCCGAAATGAAGCAGGCCTTCAACAAGCTGATTAGCTAGAATAAAGAAGCTTGGCGCTTACTCTCCATTAGCGCCAAGCTTCTCTTTTACCTCGGTGGTTGAAATACCCTGGGTTCTGTCGAGATACACAACCTCGCACATGTCCCTTAACGCCTCAAAGCGGGCGTCTCCCGCCCAATCGCTTCCCATGCATACAGTGTCAACGTGGTATTCAGCAATATCGGCCTTTTTTTGGCCCCAATTGTTTTCAGGAATAACCAAGTCAACGTAGCGAATAGCCTCCAGCATCTCTTTGCGCGTTTCATAAGGGTAGAAGCTCTTCTTGCCCTTGACCGCATTGAACTCGTCCGTCGAAAGCGCAACGATGAGGTAATCGCCCAATTGGGAAGCGCGCTGCAGCAAACGAATGTGGCCGTAATGAAGGAGGTCAAACGTGCCATACGTTAGAACGCGCTTCAACCCCGGCCCTCTATTTCCGGTTTCACCGACAGGCTCGATAGTTACTGTTGCCTGGCGTTTGCCTTGTCTCTCCATGCTGTCACGCCCCATTCTATGCAGCCATCTCCTTTAGGAGGAGGCTTTAACCAGCAATTCCTTGTCAAGATCGTTAAACCTGGTTCTATCGCCCACGAAACGCAAATGCTTCTTGTTTTTGCCAATATAGGCAATTGCGTGAGCAACGCTATCAAGGTTCTGCGGGTCTTCCAACAAGATCAGAGAGCCGCTCTTCGCCGCGAATGGGCCAACAGTCAAGGCATCCTCTGGATGCCAAATCGAAACTACCAAGAAGGAATCGGACTTGCTGCGCAGACCGATCCATGTGTTGATCTTTTCGTTCGCATCATAAGGACCGTCGCCAACAAAACGGTGAATTTCGGCAGAGCTGGCAGCAATCGGAGCAATTCCTTCGTCGGGAAACGATTTGAAGCCCCCAACGACAAGAACTCTCTGCCTGCTCATTGCGACTTCGCACATTTGCGCAGAGACGGACTCTTCACCCTTTTTTACGAGCACGGGGCATTGCCTTGAATGCAGATAAGGGGAAAGCGATGCCAAATCGCCCAAACAGCCATCGTAGGTAAGGGCAATGTCGGAGCCCCATAGGCCCTTTTCTTCGCCGTGGTGGAAAATCGACCACGAAAGGCTGCAAGCGTTTTCGCCTTCCAGCACTTCCACCGAAGCGGAAGGAGCGGAAGAAGATGCTTCCTTGGTTATCGCATCCACATCCAACGTACCGCCATTCAGCACGTACACCGTCCGAGGATTGAGTCTGGTCAGCTCCTGCGCCGTAATATCGGGCACGCTTTCGTTCTGCGTAAGGAGGATCGGCGCATCCAATGCCCCCGCAAGGCCATTCGCAATCAGCGGCACCATTTCGTGCTCGCCCGAAGCCAGGATTACCGCTTTTGCCCCATCGGGGTAGCAACGGCTGGAAAGCTTCGCCGCAATGCCGTAACGCGTGTCTGCTTCGATGGATTCGATGCCGCTCATATCGGGCTTCTTCGGATCCTGCAAGGTTTCGAACACAATCTGCTCCGATTCCTTGCTACCCACATGACCGCCCAGCACGCGATACGTCTGGCACACTTCCTTCGCCGTGCCCGCCATGCGCAGGTGGCCCTTTTCGATCCACACCGCCTTGTTGCACAAGCGCTCGATCTGGTCGTTGTTGTGCGAAACAATAAGCACCGTCACGCCGTGCTCTTTGATCAGCTTCGTGATGCGGTCTTCGCACTTCTTCTGGAACATGAAGTCGCCCACGGAAAGCACTTCGTCAACGATCAGGATCTCGGGCACGATAACCGTAGCAATTGCAAAAGCGATGCGCGCCACCATACCGGAAGAGTAATTCTTCATGGGCATGTCCAGGAACTTTTCCACCTCAGCAAATTCAACGATGTCGTCGAAGTTTTCTTCAATGAACTGCTTCGAATAGCCCAAAAGCGCGCCATTCAGGTAGATGTTTTCGCGCGCGGTAAGCTCCATGTCAAAGCCCGCACCAAGCTCGATGAGCGGAGCGATGTTGCCGTTAACCGTGCACGACCCTTTGCTGGGTTCCAGCACGCCGGCGATGATCTTCAGAATGGTGGATTTGCCGGAACCGTTCGTGCCCAGAATGCCGAACACGTCGCCCTGCTTCACTTCGAAGGAAACATCGTCAAGTGCGCGGAATTCCTTGAAGCGCAGCTCGCGCTTCAAAGCGGCAATCGCGTATTCCTTGATGCTGTTCAGCTGCTCGCTTGCCATGTTGAAGATCATGGACACATGGTCCACCTTGATCATGGTTTTCTTTGACGAGTCGTCGGCGAGCTCAGATTCGATTTCCAGAACGCTGGTATTCACGTTTTCGGGCATGGTTGTTCCTTAAACGTAGAGAATGAATTTCTTTTCGGTCTTCTTGAAAATAAGCAGACCGATGGCAAACGCGGCCACCGCCATGCCAAGGCACAGGAGGTTTTCCTGCAAGCCGGGCACCGTGCCACTCAGAATAAGATCGCGGAAGTAGCTTACGTAGTGGTACATGGGGTTGTACTGCATGATGGGCGCCGCCCAATCAGGCAGGATTTCTACGGGGTAGAACAGCGGCGTGGCATACGTCCATGCGGTGATAACGACACCCCACAGGTGGCATACGTCGCGGAAGAACACCGAAAGGGCGGAAAGTGCCATGCCCACGCCCGCGCTGAACAGCACCACGTACAGGAGCAGCAGCGGCAGGGCTAGCAAGCTAACGTGCGGCATGACCTGGAAGAAGATCATTACCGCGGCTACCGCGATGAGCGAAATGCAGAAGTTCACCAGCTGGAACAGCACTTTTTCCAACGGGAAGATGAGCTTTTCGATGCGGATCTTCTTGATAAGCGAAGAGGATTCGATGATGGAATTCATGGCGCCCGAAGTGGAATCGGCCATGAGGGCGAATATGACGTTGCCCAGAATTACGTACAGCGGGTAGTTTTCAATGCTGAACTTGAAGAACGTGCTGAACACAACAGAAAGCACGATCATCATGAGCAAAGGGTTCAGGACCGACCACAGAACGCCCAGGGCACTGCGACGGTACTTCAGCTTGAAATCCCTGGATACAAGGGACGTTATGGTAAACCAATTCCTTCTGGCATTAGCGCTTGAGAGCATATTTGGCATTAATGCAGTTCCTTATCGTTTAGTGGTTGCGAAGGGGCTGTCGCCTTTGCGGTTGGACCCAACGCGACCTAAATAATCACGATGCTTCATTGTAAAGGGTATTGGCGCACGCTTGCCAGCCTGCACGGTTTTTGCGGAAAATGGGAAATGCCATCTATTCCATACCGCTCTAGATACCTCCAGGAGGCAAGATGAACGCGGACACCCCTTCCGACATTGACGAGCAGGACCCTGAAAGGGATAACTCTGATAAGGAAGCTCTCGATAAACGCATCCGATCATCAGCTCTAGGATGCGCTCAGTTCTCGCTCGAGCAAGAATATAGACGGGAAGAATCATGCATAACTCAATCTGGGCTGACAATTACCGGACTTTCAGCTTTTTCGATTTTCTTTATTACGACATTTTCTCCGATAAACGATGCGGGCATCTTCTCTAGCAGCTATCTTTTGACTTGTTACCTCCTTATATCCTCTTTGCTCTTATCTAGTCTTGCTGCTGCAGCATTGGTGCTTTATCGACCAAAAATAAACTACCCAGCATCACCGAAAGAGCTCCACGGCTACTTTATGGAAAACAAAGAGGAATTCGACCTCGATGGCCTCGTTGATTCAGAATGTTCGCTTTACGAAGACCTCTGGAAATCTGTCGACAAAGCTAACCAACGCAGGACTCGGCTCCTTCATGTTTCCCCTGGGCTCTTCCTTTTGTCTGTAGCTACTTTCTTGATAGCAGTTACCATTCCAGGTTTTTATTTTTCGGCATTACCAAGATAGGAGAAAACTATGTCTGATGCCCCAAAGAAGAAACCCTCTCAATTCTCAGGCTCGAAAAGGCCGAACGCGAATCCGCCGATTATCAGCAAACGCGGAGCACAACAAACCTTCTCAACCGACAGGGCAACACAAACCGGCAAAGCTCCAAAAAAATAGACGGAAGCTCTACTATCGCCCTTCCTCATGACGATATGAGCAGGACATAAAAAACTGGAAGCCCCTCCTGCACGCATATCCGCGGATTAGGCCGACAATAGCAATGTCCGAACCGCCAGCGGCCACGCCACACTCACGGAAGGAGCCTCCGATGAACGATGCCGCGCCTTTCATAGGGCTCGACGGTCACGCCCGCTCGAAAGGCGCGGCATCGTGGCCTCAAGAAGGCGCATCTCCCGAATCATGAGGGAGAACGGCCTGGTCAGCGCGTACTCTAGGAAGAAGCACCAGCCTTCCGGCTCGAAGCCGAGCGAGGCCCCGCTGCCGAACCTGCTCGACAGGCGCTTCGACGGGCACGCGCCCCGCACCCATGTCGTAGGCGACCTGACGTACGTGCGCACCGGGCGGAAGTGGATCTACGTCTGCCTGCTGGTCGACCCCTGCAACCGCGAGATCGTCGGGCACTCGGTCGGCGACCGGCGCGACTCCAACCTGGTGAAGGCGGCGTTCGCCACCGTGGGGTTCCCCTTGTCCGACATCCGGGTCTTCCATACGGACCGCGGAAGCGAGTTCGCCAACGCCTCGATAGACGAGATGCTCGAGGTCTTCGGCATCGAGAGGTCCCTGTCGGGGAAGGGCTGCCCGTACGACAACGCCGTGATCGAGTCGGCCAACAACAGCCTGAAGAGGGGGCTCGTCCACCGCGAGTCGTTTCCCGACACTAAGCATCTGCGGCAGAGGGCCAACGAGTGAGTGCGGTCCTGCAACAACGCGAGGATTCACTCGACCTTGGGCTACATGAGCCCGGTCGAGTTCAGGGAAGCAGGGCTGTCCCTCTGAGAACTGTTTAAAAATATATAGCAAATCCACCTGGTCGGGGCCGTGATGTGCGAGCTCGACGAGCAATGGTCCGAGTCGCGCTGCTTCGCATACGGCAAGATCCAGGAACTCTACGACGAGCGACGCGCGACCGAGGCCGAGGTCGCGCCCGAAAGGCTCGCAGCCGAGCTCGAAGAAGCCGCCAGGAAGATGATCGTCGCGAGCATAGAGCTTACGGAAAAGATGGAGACGGCATAGCATGGCCGATTAGATTCCGCGATTCCGGCGAAGGGCCGAACTCCCGGCCATCCCGAATTGCCGTCCGCTTGGGCTGCCTACGGCAGCACCTCGACAGGACGGCTTACACCAACTTTTCCGGCACAACCCTACAGGTGGAATCCCCATGCCGAATCACGCGAAGCGTGGGCCGGCGAAGCCGGTGTCTGCGGATCTGAAACTGCCGCAGGCGCGGCGCCTTCAGCGGAGGCCTCTCCGATTGC
>ERZ1034984.1813-NODE-1813-length-18757-cov-7.376216_pt1 | contig 18757 bp, 16 predicted proteins | sample MGYA00520589_ERZ1034984 | MGnify/ENA primary metagenome ERZ1034984 (study PRJEB33766, sample SAMN09781790) | gut metagenome | biome: gut microbiome | host: Homo sapiens | place: Madagascar | study: EMG produced TPA metagenomics assembly of the PRJNA485056 data... | reverse complement strand
GGGCGATTGGGGGCGTTCCTGGGATCGGGAGTTGGCGGATTCTGTTGTTCGGAGGCGACTAGCGTGTAAGTTTGAGCCTGAGCTGCACAACCGGTGGGGCCGCCGCGCGTCATAAGGACGTTGCGGCGGCCCGTTTGGTTTTGGCTGTGAGTTGGTGGACTCAGCTACTCTGCCAGCTGACTATTTCTCTGCAAGCGCCTTGCCCACGAGCATGCCTGCCGTGGCGCTGCGGCCGGCGTTCGTGCCCGCTCCGAAGTTCGGGTAGGTGTGAGCGTAACAGCAGCCCGAGTCGACACCGACGCAGTACAGGCCGGGAATGGGCGCGTTGTCGGTGTCGAGCACCTGGTAGTTGTCGTCGACCACGACGCCGTCGAGCGTGCACAGGGCCAGGCCGCCCACCTTCATGCCGTAGTAGGGAGGCTCGTCGATGGCGGACAGACGATAGGCGTCCTTGCCGAAGTCGTCGTCCACGCCGTTTGCCGCGAGCTCGTTGTAGCGCTCCACGGTGGCGGTCAAGGCCTCGGGGTCGATGCCAAGCCCCTCAGCCAACTCCTCGATGGTGTCGGCCTTGATGATGTGCCCGTCCTCAACGTAGCCCTCCATCTGGCCCTCGACGCCGGTGAGGCCGGGGGCGTGGTGGTTGGAGCCCACGCGGCTGTAGAGTGTCGAGCAGCCGATGGTTGCAAACTGCTGCACGTCTTCCTTCCAGCTCGAGTCCCAGATGGGGTACCAGGCATGGTTGGGGAACTGCTGCGAGGCGTGGACGATGTAGTCGTAGGGGCTCGACTCATTGCAGATGCGCTTGCCGTACTGGTTCACCTTGAGGAACGGCTGCGTTGCGAACGTGAAGAACGCGAAGCCCTCGTCGCCCCAACGGTCAAGCTTCTGGTCGGGCAGGACAATGCCGCGGTCGAAGATCATAGTCGTGGGGAAGTGGTCCATGTGCGCGCCGGCCCACAGCATCGCCTTGATGCCCTCGCCCTTGGACGTTCCCCAGTTCAGGTTGCCCGAGAGGCTTGCTTCAAGACCGCACTGGCGCGCCGCGAACATTTCTTTGTTGTTGACGTAGCCGCCTGTGGCCACCACGACACCCTTGGAGGCGTTGATCCTGACGTAGCCGTCCGGGCCCTCGGCGATGGCGCCCACAACGGAGCCTGAGTCATCCTGGACAAGCTCGATGAGCTTGGTGTTGTTGCGGTAGGTGCCACCTGCTGCCTCGAAGTCGGCCTCTATGACGGCCCAAACGCCAGGCTCGTCACCAGACGCTTCGCTGGGATTGTCGGGATTGTCGGGCAGCTCGACGTCCTTAGCGGTACCGTGGCCGGTCGGCCACATCTTGTAGCGGCTTGCGGGCGGCATGGTGTACTCGAGGGCGATGCGCTGACCGGCTTTTTCGACCTCGCCGCCGTACCACTCCACGGCCTCGGCGGAGTGGTCGACCCAATCCTTCCAGAGTTTCATGCTGCACTGGTTGAGAGCGTAGCTCGTGTAGTCGTTCAGGATGTCCATAGGCTCAATGTGGACGCCGGCTTCCTTCTGGTACTTGGAGTTGACGGCGCCGAAGGCGGACGAACGCATGCACACGCCGTTCTCGTTAGCCTCGATCCAGAGCACGTTGGCACCGCCGGCTGCGGCAAAGTAGGCGCACGGGGTGCCGGACTGGCCGGCGCCGACGACGAGAACCTCGCAGTCGAGGGTCTCGACGATGTCGGAATCGGCAATGGCAGGCGCTTCGCCGAGCCAGTCGCCAGAGTCGGCGGAAGACTCGTCGGCGAAGGCCGGGACGGCAGTTGCGGCGGCTACAAGGCCGGCAGTTGCGGTGGCACCTGCTACGAAGTTCCTGCGGGTCATCTCCATGGTGCGATCTCCTTCATGTTGCCCGCCCTTGGGCGATTGCCCAGGATGCGGGTCCTGCACCTATGTAACTTACGGGGGCCAGGGTGCCTTTGAATGCTGATTTGTTGCGAAATGAGGGGAAGAGGAGAAGTCGTTATCGATGATGAGAGGTGTCTACCAGGTGTTTCAAGCTGTTAGTTTCGTGCCTGTATGGTTGAGGTACTATATGGGTGGTTTTCCGGGCGGGGGCAGGGGGATTTGCAGTGTCATTGCGTACGAAGAGCCAAGACGCGAGCGTTTTTGCCAAGAAGGGTTGGGCGGGCCGCCTGGTTGGTTTCGCGCGTGGTGCAAAGGAGGACGTCTCCTGGCTTGTGCCGTGTGCGTTGGCCATGGGCCTTTGTCAGGCGCTTATGTACATTCCCTTTCTACTTGGCCCCGCCGGCAAGGGCCTGGGCTCCCTGTTGTGGTGGGACCCCTCCATTACCACGGTATTTTTTGTAGCGGTGGCGCTGACCATGGCGGCGGACGGGATAGCGGCCAAGAAGAGCATCTCCGGCGTATCGCGCGTGTGCAACCTTGCAGTTCCCCAAGTTGGCACCTTTGTGGCCGGCCAGCTTTTGCTTGTGATGCAGGGCCTCGCTTTCGAGGAGGTCTTGCAACTTGTGGTCGGTTGTTCGGGTGCTGTCCTGTGTGGGTTTGCCACTGCGTGCGCCCAGCTGAGCAGCGCCCGCTTTCTTGCGCGCCTTAAGCCGGAGAAGTCGTTCGAGGTTGTTTTGGCCGCTCAGCCTGTTACGGCGGCTGTCGTCTTGTATGCGCTGCTTAGCCCTGAGATTTGGTTTGGGCTGCCGCTTGCTATGCTGCCGATTCTTGCTCGGGCATGCGTTGTGCGAACCGAAAATCGCCTCCCGTTCGATGCACTGCTTACTGCCGTGCGCGCCCCCGAGCAGCTCGGTATGACGGATTCCCGGGCAAACTTGCGCGCGGGGGTTGTCACTGGGTGTACGGTGATCCTGTCGGCCCTTGCCATCTTTGTTGGGAGAAGCTGGCTTGAGGAGGCCGGCTTGGCTGGTGCTGGTGTCGTGTCCCCCGTTGATCTTGGCTGCTGCCTGGCGGTTTTCTGTGTCGTTCTTCTTGCGGCATCTTTGCTGTGTTTCGCGAACAAGACCATTTTCTTGACGCAAGCATTTCGCGTTGCGATTCCGCCCACCTCGCTTGCCGCCGTGCTTGCCGCTTTTGCCTGTGGGGAGTCGGCTGATGGCCTCATGATGAGTCTCACTGTTATCTTGTTGAGCGTTTTCTCGTTGGCGCTACTTGACCAAATGGTGTGGGTACTCACGGCGGGTTTCATGAGGGCCAACGAGACGTCGAGCGAGACGGTCGTCGCCACTATGCGTTCGTTTGAGTTTGTTGGCGCCGCGTTCGGGGCAGGCCTCGTCAAGCCGCTCGTATATGCTTGGGGAACCGTTCCGACGCTTTTTGTTGCTGTTGCCGTGCTTTTGGTGGCATTCGTTATATGCGTGCCTACTTTCGAGCCGCATCTGGTCAGTCCGGGCAAGGAGACTCCCGAAGGGTTGAAGGTCCTGGCAGGTGAGGATGCTGGGCACTATGCGATGTTTGTCTCGCGCTTTGGTCTCACCGCGCGGGAGGCCGAGGTGCTTGCACTGCTTGCCGATGGGGCCGACGCCGCAGCCGTTGCCTCTCAGCTCGTCGTCTCTCTTTCAACCGCCAACACCCACATTCGCCATATCTATGCCAAACTCGGCATTCATTCGCGCCAGGAGCTGATGGCAAGGCTGGCGTTGGTGGGGGAGTAAGGGGCAGAGGCGAGGGGTGCGTGAGATGGTGGAAATCTGACATTCCACCAGTTAAAAAACCCTTTGCAAAACTTGCGAAAACATGCGAAAGATGCGAAAGTCCGTCAGTGCAAGTTTCCGTTTGCGTGGCCCCTTTCTGGCAGACAAACGAGTTTCGGTGCAGTCAGAACACCACGCGTGTGTCCCATGACCCCTTTCTGGAGGAATATGAGACCTCAAACGGGACGTTTCATATCCATTCTGTTGTTTTAACAACGAAATTCCGAGCCACGTAGGGCCGGGCAGCTCCCATGACAAGTAATCATTACTCCGAAACTCGTTTCGCTGCCATCGGGGACCCCGGACTACTCCGAAACTCGATTTGCTGCCAGTGCGACTCTAGAAAGCCAATGAACGAGTCCCCCAAACCGCAGCCCCTCCCACTCGGTGACAAAAACCGGGTGGGAGGGGCTATCAGGGGGACTGGTTTATCGCCTAGAACTTACCGGCGGCGAGGTCGCGGCCGAGCAGGTAGCCGAACGTGATGCAGTTCAGGCCGTAGCTCATGCCGGGGATCGCGAAGTTGTAGTCGTTGGCGTACATGCTGCCCATCATCTGGCCGACGTTGAAGAGGCCGGGGATGGGGCGGTCGTCGGCGTCGCACACCTGGGCGTTGACGTTGGTGTTGAGGCCGGCCTCGGTGGACATGAACATGGGGTAGTTCATGGCGCAGTAGAAGGGGCCTGCCGGGTCGATGCGCACCAGGTAGTCGGGGTTCTTGTGGAAGTCGAGGTCCTCGCCGAGGTCGACGAGCTCGTTGTAGCGGTCCACGACGGCCTGCAGCTTGTCGGCGTCGAGGCCGTGGGCCTCGGCGAGCTCGGCGAGCGTGTCGAACTTCTCGCACTCGGTGTCCCACTTCGCGATGACCTCGGCGGCGGTGGCGGCGGGCACGTCGTAGCGGGTGTTGAAGTAGTAGAACTCGCGGCCGGTGTCGATGACGTCCTGGGCGAAGTTGGCCGTCCAGATGCCGTAGGCGAGGCGGCCGGGCTGCTGGAGCAGGTGGTTGGCGGTGTAGGGCGAGCTCACGTCCTCGCGCTGGTAGCGCTCGGTGTTGAGGTTGACGTTGAGTCCCTGGTGGAACGTCAGGGGCTCGTTGGAGCCGGACCAGGCGCCCTGCATGATGGGGGCGGCGGAGCACTTCTGCCAGGAGGCGCCGGCCCACAGGCCCATCTTCTGGCCGTCGCCGGCGTAGATGCCGGTCAGCGCGAAGCCGGTGTTGTAGTCGACGTCCACGGGATCGGTGCCGACAAGCGGGATGACCTGCGGGATGTACTTGGCGACCATGTTCTTGTCGGCGCAGAAGCCGCCCGTCGCCATGACGACGTACTTGCCCCTGTACTCGACGTAGCTCTCGTCGGCGTTCTGCGCGACGACGCCCACCACGGCGCCGGGCTCGTCCTTGACGAGCTGCTTGGCCACCACGTTGTACTGAATCTTGACGCCGTTCTCCTCGGCGAACTTGGCGACCGCCTCGACGGCGTTCTGCTGGCCCGTGGAGGCCGAGCCCTCGCCGTCGCCGGCGCCGAAGGCGATGGCGTAGTCGGGGCCGCCGTCGTTGATGTTGTCGCGCTCGAGGAAGACCTCGACGCCCTTGTCGCGGACGAGGTCGATGAGCCAGTTCATGGCCTCCTCGGAGTTGTTGTAGGCGCGCATCCACATCTGCTGGTCGATGGTGTAGGACGCCGCGCGCATCTCCTTGTAGAAGAAGGGAACCGGGTCGAGCCTCTCGATGCCGTACTCCTCGATGACCTTGTTGTAGGCGGAGAAGTTGGAGCCGCCGCGGGAGATGGGCGTGGCGGAGGCGGTGAACAGGGTGACCGAGGCCCCCTGCTCGGCCGCGGAGGCAGCCGTCACAAAGCCGGCCATGCCGCCGCCGATGACGATGACGTCGTCCTCGACCGTCTCGGCGATCTTCTCGGCAGGGATGGGGTCGGGCGCGATCTCGAACGCCCAGCGGGGCTCGCCGTTGGCGATGTCGATGACGTAGCCGGGGTCGGTAGCGATGCCGTTGACGTTGGTGAGGGCGAGGTTCTGGGCGTCGCTCATCGCGGTGTCGGAAGGCACCGAGTCAGCCAGGGCGCTGGCGGCGCCGGCGGCGGCGACCGTTGCCATGGAGGCGCCTGCGAGGAAGGAGCGGCGGGAGAGCTTGTTCATGGAATCCTCCTAAGTCCGTCGGGGCACCCCCTCGTGCCCCGCTGGGCCAAATGTACCGCCTGGCCGCCGCCCCGGGCAGTTCCTGTTGGTTGCCGTGGCTTGCAACCAAAGGTTGCAAGTCTCCCGCAGGCTGCTATCCTACGGGCATGGCTGAAGGGGGCCGGGGATGGACATCCGCGACATACAGATAGTGATGGCCGTGGCGGCGGCGAAGAGCTACAACAAGGCGGCGGACATGCTCGGCGTCACCCACCAGTCGGTGTCCAAGGCAATGGGCCGCATCAACCGCCAGGTTCGAAAGCCGCTGTTCCGACGCGAGGGCACGAGGCTGGTTGCGACCGACTTCGGGCTCGAGTTCTTGCGCGACGCGGCCGGCCTGGAACAGGCGTTTGCCGAGTTCGAGCGGAAATACGCGGCTCTGCCGCACCGGGCTGCCGGCGATGGCGAGCTCTCGGTTGCCCTCGTCACAGGGGGCAACGCCGGGCTGCCCCAAGGCTTCTTTGAGGCGTACACCGTGGCGCACCCCGGCGTGGCGCTCGTCATCGAGGAGATGAATTCCGACCGGGTGCTCTCGGCCGTCAAGGCCGGGGAGTTCGACGTCGGTGTGCTGGGGACGCACCCGAGCCTGCTGGCGGGCTTCGAGAGCAAGGCGATAGTGCGCATGGGGGTCTGGCTCGCGGTCCCCGAGGGGCACCCCCTCGCGAAGGTACCCCTCGAGCGGGGCGTCCGGCATGTGGGGCTCGGCGCGCTTGACGGCCTGCCCATGGTGACGGCGGGGGCTACGAACCACCTCCCCCGCTTTGTCATGGGGGAGTGCCGCCGGGTCGGGGTCGCCCCCAACGTCGTCGCCACCGCGACCGACGGTGAGTTCATGAGAAGCCTGGGCCGACAGCACGGAGCGGTGTGCTTCGCCTTCGACCCGCGCATACGCAGACCGCCGGAGGGGTGCATCGCCGTCCGCGTCGATTTCCCGGGGTCGGACGAGTTCGGGACTTATGCCGTGCGCAGGGCCGGCGTGTCGCACGCCTCGGCGGCGCAGGTGTTTTGGGATGAGCAACTTCCGATGATCGGGGAGTGAGGGATGGGGCGGGACGTCGCGAGGTTCCCTGGTGGTTTTTGACGCCGAGAACTTCCTAGTTTGCCCTGTCTCCCGGGGGGTGCTGCGGAACACATCGAGGATACTGCCCCGATTAGGGATAGCCGTCGCAAGGCATCCTAATGAGTAATTTTACTCGGTATATTGAGTAAAATTACTCAATATACCGAACGGGTCAAGATTTATGCAGGTCACGCATGCTAGTTAGGCAGCCTTGCGGGCTTCGACGCACGGGCGTTGTACCGCGCGGGCGCTGCCTTGCGGGCGCTATCGCACGGGCACTGGCGTACAGGCGTTGTGTCGTTCAGGCGTTGTACCGCCTGGCCGCTGACGCCCTGCCCGCCCATCATCCGAGCTCGAATGCGCCCACAAGGCCGCCTTTCTGCCCAATCGAAGGCAGGCGCATGCGGTGGTTGACGGCTCGTAATCGTCATCGAGCGCCTGGGTGTTGACGTCGCAGCGGGCCAATAGGCTTTTCTCTTCGAAGGGTCGGTATTCGAGAGAAAGGCGTGGTTGATGGCGGGAATCGGTGGCGTTTCCACGGGCGTTGTGGGCAGGGTTTACGGGTACGCGCGCGTGAGCAGCAAGGAGCAGAACCTGGACAGGCAGCTGGAGGCCCTGGCGGCTTTCGGCGTGGCTGCGGAGAACGTGTTCGCGGACAAGGCCAGTGGCAAGGATTTCGAGCGGCACGCGTGGAAGGCGCTGCGGCAGCGGCTTTCGGCGGGCGACGTGCTCGTGGTAAAGAGCATTGACCGGCTTGGGCGCGACTACGACGAAATCCTGGAGCAGTGGCGATGGCTCACCAAGGAGGCGGGCTGCGCCGTGGTGGTGTTGGACATGCCGCTTTTGGATACGCGCGACGGCGGCAAGGGCGTGACCGGCAGGTTGATTTCGGACATCGTGCTGCAACTTCTGAGCTACGTGGCGCAGGTGGAGCGCGAGAGCATACGCCAGCGGCAGGCAGAGGGCATCGCATGCGCGAAGGCGCGCGGCGTGCAATTTGGGCGTCCGAGGAAGAAGAGGCCGCGTGCGTACAAGGCGGCGAGCGCTGGCTATGTGGACGGTTGCCTAACGCGCAAGGAGGCGGCTGAGCGCTGCCGCGTGAGCACGTCCACGTTCGACCGATGGGTGCGTGAAGACGGGCTTGTCAAGCATCCCGGCGGCGATTAGTCGCGGGATGAGGGGGCAACGACCAAGGATGTTCGCCCAGGTGGAGAAGTTTGCTTGTAATGTGTTTGAGGGCCTTCGGATTTGAAGGCGCGACGCTGCTTAAAAGGTATGGGCGTAAAAAACACAGCTGCGGCACATCGTATAAAACGGCAGTTCACGGCCAAGATTTTGTGGCTCAAAAAGTACACTTTTCCACTTCTCAATAACTGAGTCATTATACACGACCCGCCGAGAACAAAATCGCAGGTCGCCTTCCATTTGTTACATCAATCTTAGTTTTTCTTACCCCTCGTCAAAAAGTGTACTTTTTGACGACTTCCGCAGCGGATGTGCGCAACCGGACCGAGTGGGACGGGCCGCGCACGCGTCGCATGGGGCCGCCGGGTGCGCGGAAAGGGTCCGGTCGATGGGTTCGGCGCTGTTGTTCGAGAGGGAGCACGTGGCACGCATGCCCCTGCCTTGCGGCAGGAGGTCGCCGCGCGGCCGCAGCCGCTGGTATGTGCTGCACGTAACCCAGGGCACGGAAGCCTCCACGGCCGAAAAGCTGAACCGAATTCTCGGCGGCACGTGTCTGTCGAGGGCCTTTGCTCTGCGCAAGGAATGCTGGATGAAGCGCCAGGGAAACTGGTTCCTGGTGACCAAGCCCATGTGGCCGCAGTACCTATTTGCTGAGAGTGGTGACGCAATCGCGCTGGTAGACGCGCTGCGCATGCTGAGTTTTCGCGTGGAACCCGCCGGCCTGGAAGGTCGCGGGATCGTGCCCTTGGACGACGGCGTGCGCGCGTGGCTAGAGGCAAGCACCGACGCGACCTGGTGTGTGCGCTCCAGCGTCGCCGAGATTGTGGATGGCGAGCTGCACGTGACGTCCGGGCCACTTGTGGGCCAGGAAGCGCGCGTGCTGAAGGTGGACCGCCACAAGCGCACGGCCCTGGTGACCATGGGCGACGGGCCCAAGGCGCCCGTCGAGGTGCTTGCCATAGACGTGCCAGTGAAACGGTAACGCGCGTGCGAACGGTTTTCAAACGAAGTGCATCGAAGAAAGCAAACGAACCCCGCAAATCCCGCGGGGGTCGATTTTTGGCGATTGATTTTGAGGAGGGTTCTGACGTGAAGGGAGGCACCGGTTATATGGCGACGTACGCGATGGGAGTGCTTCCCTTGCGTGAGGGCCTGACGGGTCGTGCGGGCAGTCGTTGCAGGCGTGCCTGCATGCCGGTTGACCTAGCCGAAAGGCGTGTCGAGCCGGAGCCCGGCCTACGTGTGGCCCAAGAGGGCGGCGAGGCGTAGTGAATGTGGATATGACTGCGGCTGGAGCCGTGCTCTCGGACGGAACGTGCGCTGCTCGCTACGAGAAGAAGTTTGCGGGCAAGGCCGTGACCGGAATCGAAGACAGATACGCATACCGCTTCGTGAAGCGAGCGTTTGACGTGGTGTTCAGTCTGCTCGTGTTCGTGGTGTTCTCCTGGCTGTTCGCAATCATTGCGCTGCTCATAAAGCTGGACGACCCGAAGGGGCCGGTGTTCTTCCGCCAGGAGCGTGTCGGCAAGGACGGCCGCACGTTCTACATGTACAAGTTCCGCAGCATGTGCGTGGACGCTGAAGAGAAACTCGCCGAGCTGAAGGTCCTCAACGAGAAGACGGGCCCCGTGTTCAAGATGCACGACGACCCGCGCGTGACGCCCGTGGGCAAATGGCTGCGCAAGCTGTCGCTCGACGAGTTGCCGCAGTTTGCCAACGTGCTGCTCGGCGACATGAGCGTGGTGGGTCCGCGCCCCGCGCTGCCTGTGGAGGCGGCAACCTATGACGCCTACCAGGCCCAGCGCCTGCTCGTGAAGCCGGGATTGACCTGCTACTGGCAAGCGCACCGCAACCGCGACGCCGTCACCTTCGACGAGTGGGTTGACCTGGACCTGCTCTACATCGAGAAATGCTCGGTGTGGAACGACTTGAAACTGGTAATCCAAACGATAGGCGTCGTGCTGATGGCGCAGGGCAACTAGGTGTCACATGCGCATAGCGATGATTGGACATAAGAGATTCGGCTCGCGTGAGGGCGGCGTTGAGGTCGTGGTGACCGAGCTTGCGCGGCGCATGGCTGCGCTCGGTCACGAGGTGACCTGCTACGACCGCTCCGGCAGCGACGTGATGACCGGCGAGGCTACCGATGCGTGCGAGCGCGTGGTGGACGGTGTGCGCGTCGTGCCCGTGAGGACCGTCGACAAGAAGGGCCTTGCCGCTCTGAGCTCGTCGTACTTTGCGACCAAGGCCGCCATCAAAGATCGTCCCGACGTGATTCACTACCATGCCGAGGGCCCCTGCGTGCCGCTGCCGCTGGCGCGGCGTGCGGGCATCCGCACTGTGGCGACCATCCACGGCCTAGACTGGCAGCGTGCCAAGTGGGGGAAGCTCGCCAGCACCTACATCAAGATGGGAGAGAGGGCGGCGGCCACCAAGGCCGACGGCCTCATCGTGCTGTCCGAGGCCAACCAGGCCTACTTCAAGAAGACATACGGTCGCGATGCTGCGTTAATACCCAACGGGGTTGATGGGAAGGCCCCGAGGCATGCTGACGCCATCAAATCCACGTGGGGGCTCGACGATGGTTCCTACCTGCTGTTTTTAGGCCGACTTGTGCCCGAGAAGCGCCCTGAGCTGCTGATTGAGGCGTTCAAGAGACTGGAAACCGATAAGCGCCTGGTGATTGCGGGCGGAGGTTCGGACACGTCGGGGTTTGAGAAGTCGCTGCACGAGCTGGCAAAGGGCGACCCCCGCATCTTGTTCACGGGCTTCGTGTCCGGCGAGCTGTTGGGGGAGTTGTACTCCAACGCCTACGCTTACGTGCTGCCTTCCGACGTGGAGGGCATGCCCATGAGCCTTCTGGAGGCTATGGCGTACGGGCGCTGCTGTGTGACGAGCGATGTGCCCGAATGTGCTGACGTATTGAGTGGCGCGGGCCTGACGTTCAAAAAAGGTGACGTTTCAGATTTAGGGAGCGTGCTGGACGGATTACTCGCCGACCCAGCACGGGTAACGCGCTTGGGCAATAAAGCTCGCATGAGCGTCGTGCACTCATATGACTGGGGCACAGTGGTTGAGAGGACTCTCGCACTATACAAGGAGACTGTTCGGTGAAGGTGCTTTTGGTTAACAAGTTTCATTATCGTAAGGGCGGAGCTGAGACCTACTATCTTACCGTTGGGTCGGAGCTTGAGAAGATGGGCCATGAGGTCGCATATTTCTCTATGCGGCATCCAAACAATGTTGCCTGCGATTGGAGCAGGTATTTTGTTACTCAGCGGGAATACAACGATGTTAGCAATCCCTTAAAGGCAATCCGTGACGGTGCGGCGCTCGTCTACTCCCCTGAAGCGAAGAAGCGCTTCCAGGAGCTTTGCGAAGCCTTCTGTCCTGACGTGGTGCACCTGAACAACGTGCACCGACAGATAACGCTCTCCATCCTTGATGCGCCCTATCTGGGTGAACATCGGGTGCCGGTTGTTTACACTGCGCACGACTACGTGACCATCTGTCCCGCCTATACGATGCTCGACGGCGAGGGCAAAGTTTGCGATGCATGCCTGGAGGAAGGCAAGTACCGTTACTGCCTCGAGAGGCGTTGCGTGAAGGGGTCGCGGGCAAAGAGCGCCCTGGCCGTTGCGGAGGCGGCATTCAACAGGGCCCATGGGTCAAACGGCAAAATCAATCTTGTCATCGCGCCTTCATCCTTTATGCGCACGAAGCTTGTGGAAGGCGGGTGGCCCGAGGAGAGGGTGACCGTACTCCAGAATTTCGCTGATGACGTGCTGGTTTCTTCTGCTTCGCTCCCAGGCGAGAAGCCGATGGATCGCATGAGCCCTTATCTGCTCTTCTTCGGCAGGCTTTCGCACGAGAAGGGCGTCGATACGCTCTTGCGGGCTTTCAATGCTGCCGCGCCGGGGCTTCCAGACGGGTTGCGCCTCGTTGTTGCCGGCGACGGCCCCGAGCGCGAGTCTCTCGAGGCTGTAGCTGCGAGGCTCCCCGTCGCGAGCCGCATCGAGTTTGTCGGGTACCAATCGGGTGAACGGCTCCGGGCTCTTGTGGAGGGGGCGGCCTATGCCGTCTGCTGCTCTTGCTGGAGAGAAAACATGCCGTTCTCGATTGTTGAGGCGTTTGTAGTGGGCACTCCTGTCATCGGAACGGAAATCGGAGGCATCCCTGAACTCGTGTCCGAGGGCGAGACGGGCTTTCTCTGCTCGCCCGGTAACGCCGACTCTCTGGCGGCTGCTATCGGGCGGGCTTTGGGCGTTCTTTCCGATGAGGATGCCTATGGCCGGCTGGGCGCAAACTGCCGCGCGTATGTAAGTGAGCACTGCTCTCGGGAGAAGTACATGAATTCCCTCGTGGACTTATACGAAGGGCTGGTAAATGGCTAACGGTCACAACAACGTCAAGCGCATCGTCCGCCGTGTTGGCGAGGAGCTGCGTGCCACTCGGGCGATTGCGGCCGAGACCACCTGGCCAGAGGCCCTCAACACTTTGCGCGCAAAGCTGGACATTCAGATCATGAGCCGCAACGGATTTAAGGAGCCTCCTGCGGTGAGGGCCCGCCTGATGCGCAAGCACGAGACGCTGCTCAAATACATGGAGTCTCGTTTCGGGGATTTCTATAACTCATATGATTACGACGGTGCATTGCCTCCTTCCGACCCCTTGCTTGAGGGCAAAGTTTGGATGTGTTGGTGGCAGGGCGAAGACAAGGCACCCGAGATAGTTCGTGCTTGCATCGACTCGGTGCGGAAGAACGCCGGCGGCCATGAGGTGGTCGTCATCACAGACGAGAACGTGCATCAGTATGTGCATATCCCGAAATGGGTGTTCGACAAAGTCAGTGACGGAGTTATGAGTCGGACTCATTTGTCGGACCTTCTGCGTCTATCATTGCTTGCGGAACACGGAGGGCTGTGGCTTGACGCAACCTTTTTCTGCATGGGGTCTCTTGACCAATATATGCGGATGCCTCTTTGGACAATTAAAAGGCCAGGCTATCTCCATGCCTCAGTGGCGGGAGGGATGTTTGCCAACTATTCTCTGGGATGCGATTCCTTGAATCGACGCATATTTGCCACGGTTAGGGATTTTTATCTGAACTATTGGGAGCAGGCCGATTTCCTCATCGATTATCTGCTTACCGATTATCTGATCGTTATGGTCCAACGTTATGATTCAGGTACCGCAGAGGCTTTTGCCTTGGTTGAGCCGAACAACCCACGCTGCGACGACTTACAGGATTTGCTCAACGAGTCTTTCTCCCAGGAGGTTTGGAACGAGCTTTGCTATAAGACGAGGCTCTTCAAGCTTACGTGGAAGCAAGCATTTAGAAAGGTTGTAGCAGGAGGGGAGAAGACCTTTTATGGGGCCCTTCTTGACGGCAATCTTTCGTTTAATGGAAGCGGCGCTGTTAACGTCGGCGTCTCAACTCGCATACAAGGGTGCAAGTATGAGTAAGAAGAAGGTCCTTATTACGGCCATGTCCCTCAATATTGGAGGGGCGGAAAAAAGCCTGGTCAACCTTCTGAACCTGCTAGATTATGAAGAGGTCGATGTTGACTTGCTCCTGTTTCAGCGATGGGGCGATCTTATCGACCAGGTCCCAGACGAGGTTAACCAAATTTCAGTTCCCGAAATAGATGTCCTTTACGGTGGTAAACCGGCCGTCGAGTTGGCGTTTGGCAAAAGGACAGCCTTGAAGGTATTGAGGTATGCCGCCTCGGCCATGACGCTTGTAGCCGAAAAAGAGTTTGATCGTCAAAGGATTTGGCGGTGGATGCATTTCTACTCCAAGGTGACCCCAAAGCTGAGCGGCCGTTACGATTGCGCCGTGTCTTTTTCCGGTGGAGAGACCTTTTGGTACATCACTGAGCGGGTTGATGCTGCGAGAAAGGTGACCTTTTTTCACAGCGATTTCGCCAACATTGATATAGACGTCGAAAGTCATTGCCGGTATCTCCAGTCCGCTGACTGCATAGCTACGATTTCCGAGGCATGCGCTGAGAGTTTGAGGGGTTTATTTCCTTCCCAGGCCAAAAAGGTTCATGTGGTGAGTAACCCGTCTTGCGTGAAGCTCATCAGGTCGCTCTCCAGGGAACGCGTAAATGATGGGTTTTCTGGGATTGAGGATGTTCTGAGGGTCGTTTCCGTCGGGCGCCTCGATACGCCTAAGGGATTCGATATTGCAGCGAAAGCGGCATCCATTGCAAAAGCCAGTTGCGGTCCGCGATTCGAATGGATAGTCGTTGGCGATGGGCCTGAAAGGGCGAAGATTGCGAAGATAATCGAGCGAGAGGGCATAGGAGACGTTTTCAGACTCATTGGTAAGAAGCTCAATCCATATCCGTATTTGGGCGATGCTGACGTTTTTGTTCAGCCTTCGCGCTATGAGGGGAAGTCCGTCGCGCTCGATGAAGCACGCGTTTTCGGCCTTCCTGTTCTCGCCACTGATTACTCTTCCGTGAATGACCAAGTTAACACCGGCGTTGATGGGCTTGTTGTACCGATGAGCCCCGAAGGCGTTGCTGAGGGGCTGATGCGCCTGGTCGAGCAACCCGAACTCCTCGAATGTTTGGCTAGGAACGCAAGTGCTTTTGACGTGACCAGGCTTGAGGACATCTCAAGCTTCATGGCGCAACTTTAATGGGGTTATAGGTGGTTGATATGGGTTTAATTAGGAACTTCATCGCTAGAGTTCGAGGCACGAGAACAGTTGAGCAGCTTGAGAAGCTCGGTTTCAAGCATGGAACGAATCTTCAGGTTATGTTCGGTGTCGTTATCGATTGGGGGCACTGCTTTCTTATCACGATTGGTGACAACGTGACCATTGCCCCGCGTTGTCACATCCTTGCACATGATGCTTCTACGAAGATTCCGCTCGGATACACGAAGATTGCCCCGGTGGTTATCGGCAATGATGTTTTCATCGGCGCCGAATCTATCATTCTACCCGGCGTAACTGTTGGCGACAAGGTCATTATTGGCGCGGGCAGCGTAGTGACGAAAGACCTGGCTGGCAACGGGGTGTACGCAGGCAACCCCGCTCGGTTTATCTGCACCTATGACGAGTATGTCGAGCGCAACCGCAAAACTATGAACGAATGCCCCGTATACGACGCTTCGTATGTTATCGACGTCATTACGGACGAGAAGCGCCACGAGATGCAGGAAGCGCTCGTCGGCGGAGAGCAAGGGTTCATCTATTAACTGGCGGAAGCGAGAGGAGGGGTAGCTTGTCCCTGTTTGCCATGAACATAAACAATTGCCGAGCGGGCGGAGCGTTCTTGAACGCAGAACGTAGGGAGAAGATTTCCCATTATGTGCTCATCTACGTGATGATCGCCATGGGAGACTCTTTTCTATATGATTGTGTGTTGACACAATTGACTCCAGTAATCGCTGTTGCTGCCCTTTTCTTAGTTGTCTTAAATCGGAAAACCCAGTACGTATACCCCCTCTCAATATTGGGGCTAGGTGCTTTTGCCATGTTGTTTGTGCGATCGACAACAGGTGCAATGGGACCCAGCGAGCTTTTGACCTGGGTGTCTATGATTTGCGTAACCCTACTCGCTGTTGGGTTCAACATCTCGAAATTCCTTGAGCGATTGATCAAATTGGCGACCGTTTTGGCTATAATTAGCGCCATTGCCTACTTCGCCTCTCTCGTTGTCCCTGGAGTTTGGGCGCATATCTCGATATTTTCGTTCCCTCTGACTTTTGGGGAAAACTACTGGGTCGACTCTACGACGAGAGTGACGACGAGCTACTATCAGGCGCACGGCCTCCTTCTCTATGTTGATCGCGGTTTTGACTTCGAGCGAAATGTCGGAATCTTCCGAGAGCCAGCGGTTTACCAGATATTGCTCAACTCGATGATTTTCGTCTTGTTGTTCATGTGCCCAAAATCGTTAGAGAACAAGCGAAAGAAGCTCATATTCCTCTTCGTTGTTGTCGTTCTTACTACGAAGTCGGCGACAGGCTACTTGGTTACCCTCATTCTTTTCTTCGCCTACGCGGTTAGTTTCGGCGGGGAGGGGCACAAGGTCTCTGCCGTTTACCCTGTCCTGCTCAGCTTGGGAATCGTCTTGCTTCTCCTTCTTATGCTGTTTGGAAACAGCTCTTGGTTTGCAGACACTGTCTTTGGCCGATTTTTCAGTGATGAAGGCTTCTCCATGGATGCATCAGGCTCGGCCAGGATGGGTGCTGCAAATGCGTCTATGGGATTGATGATGGAGTATCCCTTTGGCTGTGGCTATGATGTCTACTCGGTGGCCCTTAACATGGATATTACGGGCTATGTGGCTGCTTGTTTGCTAAAGGTCGCGGCGGTCTACGGGATTCCGTTCGGTATTGCCATCGTCGCATGGGTCTTTTACCCGGTTTTCTTCAAGTCTCGCCTTTCTGCGGCGGCAAAGATCTCGTTTGTCTTGATGTACCTGCTCGCCACGTACTTCGAGAACGAGGTCTTCTACACGACGCTCATCTTTATCCCCATCTTCATTTATTTATCCTCCGTTCAGCCTAAGAAAAACGTAGGGGCTGCGAGGCCGGACATGATTGGAGGGCGCTTTGGAACTGAATAGCAATATGAGAAGCAGCATGGTCCAGGCGGCGCTGTTCAAGGGAATTTCTATCGTCCTAAGCCTAGTCTACGTTCCTGTCGTGCTCAACTACCTGGGCGACTACAAGTACGGCGTTTGGGCGGCCGTACTCAGTGTCCTTTCATGGATTTCTTACTTCGACCTGGGTATCGGTAACGGATTGCGGAACAGGCTCTCGGAGGTACTCGTCTCGGACAACCTGAAGACCGATGCCAAAACGCTCATCTCAAGTGCCTATGCGATTCTCGGGGCCGTTGTGGCCACCATCGCTGTTGTCTGCGGGTTCGCCATCACGTTGGTCGACTGGGCTGCGCTGCTGTCTGCCTGGGACGTGGGCGAGAACCTCCTGTGCGTTATGGAGATAAGCTTCCTCGGTATGTGCTTCAGTTTCGTTCTCATGCTGTGCAATAACGTCTTCTATGCCTTTCAGAAGGCTCAGGTCGTGAACCTCATGGCCGTGTTTCAGCAGGCCGCCATGCTGCTGTCAGTCTGGCTGCTATCGTTGACGCGCACGAACGACCTAACCGCAGTCGCCGTCTTTTACGTCTGCTCGAACGTCTTGGTATATGGCGGCTTCACTGTCCTCGTGTTTCTGCGCAACCGGGCGATCGCTCCTTCATTCAAATGTATTGACGGGCGCGTGGCCAAGGATCTCGGCGGCCTCGGGATCAAGTTCTTTATCACTCAGATGGCGACCTTGGTCCTGTTCACGACCGACAACCTGATTATCAGCAATCTGTTCGGGCCCGAGCAGGTGACGGTCTACTCGACCGCCAACAAGGTGTTCACCGTAATCATCTCCCTGTTTGCCGCGCTTGTCGTGCCCCTTTGGTCGAAGACGACGGTCGACTTCGCGCGGAGAGACATCGGAGAAATAAGGTGCACCCTGGTCAAGATGTACAGGCTATTCGCGGCGGCCGCCGTTGGGACGGCGCTGCTTGCGGTGGTGTTCAGGCCCCTCGTAGCCCTTTGGCTCGGCAGGGACCTCGGGTTCACCTGGTCTCTCATACTGATGATGAGCCTCTACGCTATTGTCTACATGTGGAACACCATCTGGTCGCAGATTATCAATGGCCTCACGCTTGTAAACTTTATGGTCGCCGTTGCGTGCATCCAGGCTGTTGTGAACATTCCCCTTTCGCTTTTCCTTGCGACCGGGTGTGGCCTTGGGATTGAGGGCGTTCTGCTTGGGACAATTCTAACGATGGCTATAAGCAGCGTGACGTATCCCGTCTATGCCCGGCGCGCTCTTGCAAAGGCGGAACGCTCGAATGTCTGATTTCGACATGATTAGAAGGAGATGCCTATGAGCCTGATTAAAACGCTCAAGAACAGGTGGTGGATGCACACACACACGCCTGAGGAATACGCCCGCCGAATAGGGGTGAACGCCGGGGAGGGCTTCCACGTGTACGGTGACGTCGTCTGGAGCACCGAGCCTTGGATTATCAGTGTGGGCAACAATGTTCACATTACCGACGGTGTGAGGTTCGAGACCCACGACGGCGGTACACTGCTGTTCAGAAGGGAGATTCCCGACCTTGAGGTGACGCGCCCCATCGTGCTTGGCGACAACGTTTACGTGGGCAACTGTGCAATCATCATGGGGGGGTCACCATCGGGAGCAACGTTGTTATCGGTGCGGGAGCGATCGTAACGCGCGACATCCCCGGCAACTCAGTTGCCGTCGGCGTGCCAGCGAAGGTCATAGAAACGACCGACGAATACCTTGAGAAGCTCAAGGCAAGGTCTCTTCATTTGGGACACCTCACCTGGGAGAAGAAGGATCTGGCCCTGAAGAGGTACTACGGCTACACGGGCGCATCACGCGGAATCTACGAGTTTAGATAGGGGACGGCACTTGATTACCTCAAAAGCATTCACCGGCAAGACCCTCATGATCACGGGCGGCACGGGCAGCTTCGGCAACACCGTGCTCAAGCACTTCGTGAACACCGACCTGGCGGAGATCCGCATCTTCTCCCGCGACGAGAAGAAGCAGGACGACATGCGCCACCGCC
>ERZ1034984.1811-NODE-1811-length-18778-cov-22.787748_pt1 | contig 18778 bp, 17 predicted proteins | sample MGYA00520589_ERZ1034984 | MGnify/ENA primary metagenome ERZ1034984 (study PRJEB33766, sample SAMN09781790) | gut metagenome | biome: gut microbiome | host: Homo sapiens | place: Madagascar | study: EMG produced TPA metagenomics assembly of the PRJNA485056 data... | reverse complement strand
ACTACTAATACTTCTAGTTCAACTACTAATATTAGCTTTACTTATAATAATTTGGGAACTACTAGCTAAATATAACATCATTAACACATTCATATCATCATCACCAAGTAGAATAATTAAAACTATCATAGAATTACATAATACTGGCAATCTCTATAAACACATCTGGGTAACAGTATACGAAACAATAATAAGTTTCAGTATTGGTACTCTATCAGGTATCATAATTGCCATAATACTATGGTGGAATAACTTTTTTTATAAAGTAGTAGAACCATATCTAACAATAATAAACAGTCTACCAAAAGTAGCCCTAGGTCCAATAATAATAATCTTCTTCGGAGCCAACATAAACTCTATTATCATAATGGCCCTCTTAATATCCGTAATAATAACCATAATAACCGTCTACAACGGCTTTAACGAAATAGACATTAACAAAATAAAACTATTAAAATCATTCAAAGCAAACAAGTATCAAATACTAAAATTAGCTATCTTACCAAATAGCTATCCCACTATCATAAGCAGTCTAAAAATAAATATAAGTATGTCACTAATAGGTGTCATAATGGGAGAATTCCTAGTATCAAAAGAAGGCATAGGCTATCTAATTATGTATGGTTCTCAAGTATTTAATTTAAATCTAGTAATGTCTGGTATTATCATCTTAATGATAGTATCTATCTTGATGTATAAAGTAGTAAGCTACATAGAAAAAATACTAATCAAAAAAGATTAGTGTTTTTATTATACCAAATTACTTATAACTAATTTTAATTATCAAGCTTCTCTAATAAATAAGTATTATATCCTTCATAACGATAACTAGCATCAATCCCCTTCATATAAACCATTCTATTATTAACATCATCAGTTAATGCTGACTGTAACAATAATTTTATCTCTGTATCTTTAATAGGACTTCTTTCCATTGCTAGTAAATAATCTTCCCTTTCTACTTTGCTCCAATCAATAACCTTATTTAATTCTTTTTTCAATATCATATCTAACCAAATTCTAGTACTTCTTCCATTACCTTCACGAAAAGGATGTGCCACATTCATTTCAACATATTTCCTAATTATATCATCATAAGTCTTCTGGGGCATTTCATCTATTTTATGCAAAATATCTTCTAGATATAAAGAAGATGCAAATCTAAAATTACCTTTTGCTATATTATCACTTCTAACTTTACCCGCAAAATAATAAATATCATTAAATAAAAAACTATGTATCTTAGAAAGACCATCAAAAGTTCCAACTTCTATTTCATTTATTTTATTAGTATCAAATAACTCTAATGCTCTCAACTTAGTAATACGTTCTTCTTCTTTTGATAATTCAACCTCATCAGTAATACCTAATTTATTTTCTAACATCATATCACCTCTTTAACTATTAATATTATACCATAAAATTATACTTTTTACCATTATCACATTAACTATTTACAATTTCTTCCCTCACACCATTATTTAGTTATATAGTTCCATCAAAACTAATAAAATTAATTAGGTGATACAATGAAAAAACATAGTAGACTTCTAATAATATCCATAATAATAATCACCCTATTCGGTGCCCTAATGATCTACTCATCTTCTTCAGTATGGGCTGAATACAAATTTAACGATCAATATAAATATCTAAAATCCCAACTAATATTCCTCGTACTAGGTTACCTAGTAATGATATTAATAAGTAAATTCCCATATCAAAATTATAAAAAACTATCCAACATAATCTTTCTAGTAACTACTTCTCTCTTAGTACTAGTATTAATACCTGGTATCGGAACAGTAAGAAACGGATCTAGAAGTTGGTTCGGATTAGGAGGCTTCGGTATACAACCATCAGAATTCACTAAACTAAGTCTAATTATCTTCACAGCAAAGTACTTAGAAAATAACGAAAGAGATCTAAAAAGTATCAAAAAAGGTGTTCTCCCAATACTAGGAGTTCTCCTACTAGTATTCGCTCTAATTATGTTAGAACCAGACTTTGGAACAGGTGTCGTAATAGTTATGACAATAGTAGTACTACTATTTGTAAGTGGTGTAAACCTAAACTTCTTTGTCAAAATAGGAATACTAGGTCTCATAGGAGTAGTAGTACTAATAATAATAGCCCCATATAGAACCCAAAGAATAATATCATTCCTAAATCCCTGGAGTGATCCACTAGGTAGTGGTTTCCAAATAATCCAATCACTATATGCCATAGGTCCCGGAGGCCTCTTAGGACTAGGACTAGGAAACTCCATTCAAAAACACTTCTATCTACCAGAACCACAAACAGACTTCATCTTCTCCATAATAAGCGAAGAATTCGGCTTTCTAGGAATACTAATAGTAGCAGTTTTATTCTTAACCATCATAACTACAGGCTTCAAAATAGCCACTAAATGCGAAGATAAATTCGGTAAATACCTTGCTTTTGGTATAACCTTCTCTTTAGCCTTTCAAGCAATGCTAAACCTAATGGTAGTAGTAGGACTAATCCCTGTAACTGGAGTTACCCTTCCCTTCCTCTCTTATGGAGGAAGTAGTCTTCTAATAAGCCTAACAAGTATAGGCATACTACTAAACATAAATAAATATAACTAAAAAATTTAGAGATTACAAGCTCTAAATTTCTTTTTGAAGACAATAAGGCTTCAAAAACATTTGTAAGATAAAGACTTACAAATAAACAAAAGAAAGAGCTAACACTCTTTCTATAACCAAACACCATATATCAAAGCTAACATACTCAAAATAAAGCCCACTATCCAAAATAACTTAACAATATCATTTTCTCTCCAACCAAGTCTCTCAAAATGATGATGAATAGGAGTCATCAAGAATACCTTCTTCTTAAGTAACACCACCGAACTAATCTGAATAATAACAGTAAGTGTCTCAATAACAAATACTCCTCCTATCAAAACAAGTGACAACTCGTGAGAAGTAAGAATAGCAATAGTAGCCATCGTAGCCCCCAAAGTCAAACTACCAGTATCTCCCATAAACACTTTAGCAGGATTAGTATTATAAACCAAAAATCCCATAATAGACCCCACTAACACAAAACAAAAGATACCCATATCAGCATTACCTTCAATCCACCAGCTACCCATAGCAATAAGACCAAAAGCCAAGAACGATATCGCAGACAATCCACCAGCCAGTCCATCAAGACCATCAGTCAAATTAACCGCATTCGAAGATCCTACTAAAAGGAATAGAATAAACACTCCATAAAACCATCCTAAGTTCCATTCAATTCCTAATGCCGATATCCTAAGATAAGAATCTCCATCAGTAAACTGCCTAAATAAAACATAAAATACAAGTGCTACAATAAGCTGTAACAAAAGCTTCTGAAACTGTGTAAGTCCCTTATTAGCCTTCCTCTTCAAACTTATAAAATCATCCAAGAAACCAATAAGTCCATAAGCCAAAAATACAAAGAGCACTATCACCAAGTTAACAGAATACTCTATTTTTCCCGTAAGTAATAAAAAGAGCATTATAGCAAAAGTTGGTAAAATAAATATAAGTCCCCCCATAGTAGGTGTACCAGCTTTCCCTCTGTGAGCCTCTACATAAACATTTATTCTCTGTCCCGCTTTAAGTTTCTTCAAAAAAGGAATAGCAATAAGTCCAAATATAGTTGCACCAACAAATCCAAGCATTAGTGCAAATAAAGATTTAGTTAAAGTTAACATTATTTCACTCCATTTCTAAGTATATTATAACACATATATTTTAAATAAGTATTATCTTTTAAACTATTTTACATCCTACTGTAAAATATTATTCTATACATCTAAGTATATCTATTAATTAATATTAAGTCAAGTATTACTACACTATATATTAATCATTAATTTCATAAATAGAACCACTATTTATATCTTCTTGTATAAGTTCTAGCTAAAGCAACCTCTCTACTAGTCAAACTATCAATATAATTAGTAGGATTCTCATTTTCAGCATTAGATAAGATCTTATTAAAACACTCAAGTAAATTAAAATCAACCCCTATATCATTCAAATAATTTATAAAATTATAAAACTCTGTCAAAGAAACATTATTTATTCTTCCATTATATAAATACTTCAATATAACAATAACATAACAATATATATCAGTATTATAATCTACTACATAACTAGTAAAATAACTACTCTCTATATCTGTCTTATACTTACCATTAACATTATTAAGAAGAGCTGCTGGTGTCAAATACTTCGCAATAGGAGACTTATTACCCGCTATCTTACAACTATCCAAATCAACAACATAAATCTCTTTCTGATCTAAATTAACAACAAAATTATCTTCATGTAAATCCCCTATAAAGAAATCCTTTAAAGGCGTATAAGTTCTAATCTTATTCATCTGCTCTAACACTTGCCCTATTCTCTTTAAATAATACTTCTTCTCTTCAAGATCAATACTACTATCATTTAGAATAGTACTAAGATTACTACCAACAACCTTATTCATTGCAAAAGCCTCTACTTCATTATTAATACCCACTAAATAATCAGGTACAATAAAATTATTAGGAATATACTCTTTATTAAAATTCAAACACTCTAAAGAATATAACTTATTAGCAAAAACAGGTCCATTAGTCTTATTTAATCTTTTTAATACTTTCTTATCTCCCTTATATTCAAAATCAAATAAAACTCCTTCAGCATTAAATATATCCTCTGATAAAACTAATGGCTTTAACTTAGCAAATTCCCTCTTTGATAAATTAATCATCTTCATATAAATTACCCCTCATCAATGCCAAATATTATATCACAAAATACACAGTAATGCAATTATTTTCTTCTTCTTAAGCCTAAGGTCTTAAGAAGTATAATGAAGCCTAAGGTCTTCATTATAAACACTATTTAATTTAAATACAATCTAACCTTCTCCCCTTCTGCTATTCTACTACCCGCAGCAGGTGATTGATTAATAACATTATCACCACTACCACTATATTCAATAGAAAAATTCTTAAGTTTAGAAGCTGCTTCTTTCTTTGTAAGACCAACAACATCTTCTACATTATAATACTTCTTATCATACCATTGATACTTCTTCTCTGTTCCACCACTCTGTTTCTCTATTCCCAAAGGAACAATAGCATCAGAAAGTATATTCTTAACAATAGGTGCCGAAACAGTACCACCATACTGAGTAACACCCTTAGGATTATCAATAGCCAAATAAACCACTATCTTAGGATCATTAGCAGGCATAAACCCAATAAAAGACACTATATAATTACCTGTCATATATATCCCATTATTAACCTTCTGTGCTGTACCAGTTTTACCTCCTACCCTATAACCATCTATATAAGCATTTCTACCAGTACCCAAAGACACAACAGACTCCAAAGCCATTCTAACTTTCTCACTAGTATCACTACTAACAATATTATCTCTAACAACAGACTTATCTATATCCTTAATAATCTGTCCCGTTTCTTTCTCTACTACCCTCTTAACAATATAAGGCTTATATAAAGTACCTCCATTTATTGCCGCAGATACAGCTGCCACTTGTTGAATAGCAGTCACACTAACTCCCTGTCCAAACGCCGTAGTAGCAAGTTCAACAGGTCCAACTTTAGATAAATCAAACAAGATACCAGTAGCCTCACCATTCAAATCAATACCAGTTTTCTTACCATAACCAAAGTCCCTAATATAACTAAATAAAGTTTCCTTACCAAGTCTATTACCAAGTTCAACAAACCCCGGATTACAAGAATTCTGAACTACCTCAAGAAAAGTCTGTGCCCCGTGTCCTCCCTTCTTCCAACACTTAATTCTAGCCCCATCAACATTAACAGAACCACCATCATAAAAAGTATCCTTAAGTAAATCAACCTTTCCCTCATTAATCGCCGCACTAATAGTAAGTATCTTAAAAGTACTACCAGGTTCATAACTAGCCCATATTGCCATATTTCTATTTATAGTCTCAGTATCATATTCCTGATAACTATTAGGATTAAAATTAGGTCTTGAACTCATACCAAGTATCTGTCCACTATTAGGATCCATAGCTATAGCCCAAGCCCCCTCTGGATTATATTTCAATGCTATATTATCTAGTTCCCTTTCTATCGAAGACTGTATATCATAATTAACAGTCAAGTATATATCAAGTCCATCATCAGGTTCAACATACACAGAACTTCTATTTAAATTATTCCCTTTAGCATCACTAAAGTACTGAATAGAACCCGCTTCACCAGTCAATACATCATCATACTCGAGTTCTAACCCACTAAGTCCCTGATTATCTATACCAACATAACCAAGTACATGTGAAAGCATCTCATTATTAGGATAATACCTCTTAGACTCTTTAAGTAAATAAACCCCATCAAAGTTTAAAGCCTCTATCTTATCCGCTACTTCATAAGATAATCTTCTTCCTTCAGGATGTACTCTCTCCATCATAGATTTTTTATATAAATGCTCTTCTATTTTACTCTTATCTACTCCAAGTATCTCACTAATCTTACTAGCCACTATATCTTTATTCTTAATCTGATTAGGAATAAACACTAACGAAGTAGTAGTAAGATTACCCGCTACTATCTCCCCATCTATAGTATATATCCTTCCTCTATCAGCCTCTATTGGTAAATTCCTACTCCATACACCAGAAGCCAAAGTATTTAACTTCTTATACTGTATAACCTCTACATAAAAAACTTTTAATACTATCAATAAAAAAACAAACATAATTATTACTAATACTATCTTAATTCTCTTATGAATATTCTTATTAAACAAAGAGCATCACCCCAATATAGATTATTCCAAGAAAAACTAATAAATTACAATAATAATGTATTATATAAAACAAAAGATTACTAATTATAACAACTAGTAATCTTTTGTTTTATTATAAATCAGCCTGCTCTTGATATTGCTTCAAAAGCTCATTCAATATAAGAGGATCTCTCTCTATAAGTACAGAAATCTCTCCTTGATCATTAACTTCTTTTAACACTTCATATTTATCAGTAGGTTCTTCATTACTATCTAACTGTACTGCTAAAAAGTAATTATCTTCATTTAAAGATGCTTTCAGTAACAAACCATAACTAACATTATTAGCTAAAGTTATCATTTCATCTACATTCATCATTACTTACCTCTTCCTTTATTCTCTTCTAAACTATCAGTAAAGCTATTAATCTTCTCTTTAAGTAATTCTCTTTCTTCCATACCAAGTTTTAAACTCGTATCAACATCATTGTATAGAATATTTAATCTATCTAATAAGAAGGCCTTACCATCTTCATTACTTTTGGGATAAAGAGATATCAATTCATTTATAGCATCATCACACTTATTATATACTGATTTATTTTCTTCCTGTTCTACTAAAGAATCTGCTATATCACCAAATTTCTTATTCTCTGTATTAGTATTAACTTGTTCTGAAGCTTTAACTTCTTCTCTATTTTCTGTATTTACATTAGTTTGTTCTACAGTTCTAGCTTCTTCATTACTATCTGTATTAGTCTGCTCTATAGTATTATCTACACTAGCTACTGGTTCACTCTTCTTATTGCCTTTCCTTCTAGAAGCTAACATACCAAGACCAGAAACTCCTAAGCCACTTGTTCCAAGTATAGCCGCAATTTTAGATATTGCAGCAACTTTTGCTACTTGTGCTGTAACAGCTGTTGTAGCAGTCGCAGCTAAATTAGCAAGTTCAGTACCTGCAAAAGTCCAAATACCAGTAGAACTATTAAATAAAGCTGCTTTACCAGTTAAACTCATAACACTCTTAGCAAGACCCTCATTAGCTAAATGAAGAGCTGCCTTTCCTGCCGCTGAAGCACCGTGCCAAGAAGCCGCATTATTAACCATTGTACCAGTAATTGCAGACAACTGTTGTGCTTGTGAAAGTGCTGTAATAGCAGGCATAAGTTGTGCAAAAAGCATTACAACAGCAACTGTAATAGCAGTAATACCTAAAGCTATAATAATCTTTTTCTTATTTTTCTTAACCCAATTCCAAGCTTTTCTTCCAGCCACTTTAATAGGCTTTTCTTCCTTCACTGGAGGAATAGGTGTTAAAGGTATATTCTCTACTAGATCTTTAGGAGGAACTACAGATAAGCCTTTCTCCTCATTATTTACTGGAGTATCAGAAACATTATCCTTATTTTGATTATCCTGACCATTTGTATTAGTATTAGTATTAGTTGTATACGTAGGTCTCCATCTACTATCAAAATTATTAACAGGAGTATTATTTTTAGGAGGATCTACCAATACAAATCCTTTATCTTCATTATTTGGTTCAATAGTATCAGTCTTTTGTGCTTCTACTTCAGGTACTTCTTTTTTGTCATTATCAAGTGAAGTTTCTTCTTCTTTCTTATCTTCTTTAGCAGTTTCTACCTTTTTGTTCATATCATTAATAAAATTTTCATTAATACTATCTATAATTTCAGGAGGTAATAATTCCTTAGATTGTTTAATTTCCTTACTTCTTCTTTCAAGTTCTTCTTTTACTTCAAGATGATTATAATCAGGATTAGAATCGTTTAGACTTCTAAGAGCAGTTATATTCTCAATTACATTCTTATATGCATTAACAACTCTATTATTTTCTTCAAGTTTTGCTTTAGCATTCTCAATATGATTATTAATATTTGCTTCTTCTCTTAAAAATTCCTCTAAAGGAATAGAAGTTTTAGCTTCTTGTAATTCTGAAAGCCTTGTCTCTAAATTATTTATTTCATTATTATATCTATTAACTTCATTTTCAAAATAATCAATACCAACTTTATTATTCTCTACATTTTCTTGACTTTGATTATTTACTACTGAAGCATTATTCTGATTTTCCATAATAAAACCATTATTTATACTATCAACAATCTCAGAAGGCAATATTTTTTTAGCCTCTTCTATTTCTTTGCTTCTTCTTTCAAGTTCTTCTTTTACCTCAGGATGATTATAATCAGGATTAGAATCGTTTAGACTTCTAAGAGCATTTATGTTATTAATTATATTGTTATACGCATTGATAACTCTATTATTCTCTTCAATCTTTGCTCTCGCAGTTTCAATATGATTATTAATATTTGCTTCTTCCCTTAAAAATTCATCTTTTGGCATCACACTATAAGTGAAACTATCAGCATTACCTGAATTATGTAAAGTAACAAGTTCTTGTTCTAACCTTGCTATTTCATCAGTATACTTCTTCACTTCGTTTTCATAATAACTAATATCCATTTCAACAACTCCCATCTATATACTTTCTTTTACATAAAATAATATAATTATAATAAATTTACAAAAATATTATAGCATATTATCAGAACTTATGCAAGAATTTAAAAATCAAAAAAAGAACTTAAAAGTTAAACTCTTAAGCTCTTAATAATTATCCATTAATTTGTTTTGCTACTTCATCAGCAAAGTTTTCTTCTCTTTTTTCCATTCCTTCGCCAACTTCATATCTTACAAAAGATAATACTTTCATATTTTTGCTCTCTACATATTTAGATACTTTCATCTTATTCTCTTTAACAAATCCTTGATCTAATAAACATACTTCCTCAAAGAATTTATTAAGTCTCCCATTTACAATCATAGGAAGTTTATTAGCATCCAATCCTTCATTTTCTGCTTGTTCTGTTAAGATAGCTCTCTCTTTTTCTATTCTATCTTCTGGAACAGAATCCTTATCTAAATATAATGGTCTCATAGCCGCAATTTGCATTGCTACATCTTTAGCAACTTCTTCATCAGTACCTTCTAAAACTGCTAAAGTAACTATCTTTCCACCCATATGTGAATAAGTACCAAATACTTGATTATCTTGCTTTTCAACTAATTCAAATCTTCTAAAAGATAATTTTTCTCCTATAGTAGCAGTCTTATCTACTATCATATTTTCAATAGAAGTACCATTAACTTCTAATTTAACAGCATCTTCTACTGTACTAACATCACTATTTAAAATAGCACTAGCAATATCATTTACTAAACCAGTAAACTCTGGATTTTTAGCAACAAAGTCAGTTTCTGAATTAACTTCAACTATAACAGCTTTGTTTCCTTCTACTTTAGCAAGTGCAAGACCTTCAGCAGCTATTCTAGCTTGTTTTTTAGCAGCTTTACTAATTCCTTTTTCTCTAAGCCAAGTAATAGCTTCTTCTATATTACCATTAGTTTCAGTAAGAGCCTTCTTACAATCTAACATACCTGCACCAGTTTGCTCTCTAAGTTCTTTTACCATACTTGCAGTAATCATAGTATTCCTCCTTATTTCAAATTTTCAATTAATTCTTCTTTTTTCATTTTAGAGTAACCTTTAATTTCTTTCTTTTTAGCAAGGTCTCTAAGTTCAGCAACAGTTAAAATATTTAAATCTAATTCTGGCTTTTCTTCTTTAATTTCTTCTTTAACTGTTGTAGTCTCTTCTTTTTTCTCTTTCTTTGCAAAAGATTTTTCTTTTGATGGCTTTTTATCATCTTCACTTACATAATCAATTATAGTTCCACCATTAGCTTCAATAATAGCGTTTGTTAATGAACCAAGTACAACTTTAATACTTCTAACAGCATCATCATTACCAGGAAGTACATAATCTACATCATCAGGATCACAGTTAGTGTCAATAAGACCAAATACAGGAATACCAAGTTTACGAGCCTCTCTTATTGCATTATATTCTTTTGTAGAATCTACAATAATTACAGCTTGTGGTAACTTAGTCATTTCTCTAATTCCACATAAGTTCTTATTTAATTTTTCATATTCTTTCTTTAATCCAACAACTTCTTTTTTAGGTAACTTATCAAAAGTTCCATCTTTTTCCATCTTTTCGATTTCTTCAAGACGGTTAACTCTTCTTCTGATTGTTCTAAAGTTTGTTAATGTACCACCTAACCATCTTTCAGTCATATAGTACATATTACTTCTTTCTGCTTCTTCCTTGCATACTTCTTGTGCTTGTTTCTTAGTACCAACATAAAGTACTTTTCCTCCATCAGCAGCTATTTTATTTAATGCTGCATAAGCTTCCTCTAACTTTTCTACTGTTTTTTGTAAGTCAATGATATAAATATCATCTCTAGAGTTATAAATATACTCTTTCATTTTTGGATTCCATCTTTTAGTTTGGTGACCAAAGTGAACTCCAGCTTCTAACAAATAGCTCATAGATACTACTGTCATATTATCATTCTCCCTTCGTTTTGCTTCCAAATACTTCTTACTTAAATTCCACCTATTGGCACTAGGAATTTGAGTCCATATTTGTGTATATTTTTTTGAAAAGCCACATATATAATATCATATTATGCTTTAAATGTAAACAATTTTACACTTTTTTATCCATTAAAGCAAAAGAAAAGAGTACTAACTTTTTAGTACTCTTAATAAATACTTTAAATTATTTAATCTTTCTAGCTTCAAGATAATATCTCTTATCATAACTATGTCCCATTGAAAAAGTTTTTCTAGGAAGAGCACCATCTAGTATTACAGTTCTAAATAGTTCTTCTTTAGGCATAGCATCAAATAAAATACCTACATTACCTTCTTTACTACCCATATTTCTAGTAGTATCATCTCCGTGAATATAGTCTATCTTTCCTTTATGTTCTTTTAAGTAATCATCTAAGAACATCTGTATAGATCCTACTGCTATATTAGATTTAGGATTAGTTATATATAATTTCTTATCATTATCTTTAGTAACAAGTTCAAAATATTGTCCCTCTCCATCTTCATTTATATCATAATATTTATTTAATTCAGCAACAAAATTATCTACATCTACATCAAATACTACTCTATGTATTGCTTCAAATTCTAATGCTTCACTATGTAAATTAACTAATTCAACTAAAGCATATCTAGAAGGATGATTTAAATATTCTTCTTCACTCATAGTCTTCTTTAAATTCTCATAATTAGCTTTAGCAGTAGCTAATGAATGATTTCCATCACCCATAGCAAATAAAAGAATACCTTTATCTTTTACATTATATTTATTTTCAAAATAATCTCTATCAGTAAGATCTTCTAGTTTATCTATAACTTCATCTATAGTTTCATCATTTAATTTATAACCCTTAATATGGCCTCCATCTTTCATTAATTCAAAGTCATATACTTTATCTTCATCATTTACTTTATTCTTAAGATTTTCTATTATTTCTTTCTTCTCATCATCTATAAGAATCATTATATGAGGAAGCTCTAAAAGTGCATTCTCTCTTACTTTTAATCTTGGAGGAATTCTCTCTATTACTGTTTTTTCAGTAGCTCTTATCAAAGTTTGAGAACCTTTTTCATAAGAATAATCTTCTAGATCAATCATTCCCATTAATCCTTCTCTAACTCTTCCATCCTTTTGTTTTCTCTCTAAGTATATCATTGTATTCTTATACTCTTCAAATATATCCTCATCAATATATTCTTTCATTGTAGCATTAATCTTTTCTATTCTATTTGCTACATCTGATTCTTCTAAGAATATTTCTGGTAATGTTATTTTTAATGTTGAAGGATTATCTCCTACTATTTTATAAACATCATCCCAATATTCCATCTCACTTGTGTATTGATCACACGCTACTACCGACCATTTAGTCATATCTACATTTTTAGGTAGTAATATATTTGCTCTTTTAAATGGTATCATATCATACCCTCCTTCTCATTTACTATACTAACACATTACATTTAAAAAGTAAACCCACTTTTACAGTGAGTTAATTAAATAATTTTAATACTTCTTCTCGATCATCAAAATGTGTTCTCTCCCCATTCTTCTCTTGATATGTTTCGTGTCCTTTTCCAAGTATTAAAATTATATCTCCTTCTTCAGCATTATCTATAGCATACTTAATAGCTTCTCTACGATCTGGTATCTTAATATATTTACCATCGGTTTTTTTAATACCAACTTCTATATCATTAATTATATCATTAACATCTTCATATCTAGAATTATCTTCTGTTAAAATAGATAAATCAGCATATTTACCAGATACTTCCCCCATATCATATCTTCTATCTTTACTTCTATTGCCACCACAACCAAATAAACTAACTATTCTTTTAGGATTATATTTTCTCATTGTAGTAAGAATACTCTCAGTAGACACTCCATTATGAGCGTAATCAATAATTACTGTATACTTCTTACTTACTGGAACTATCTCTACTCTACCTCTTACTGCTACTTTAGATAAAGCATCTTTTATACTATCAATATTACATCCCAATAAAGTAGTAACTGCTATAGCGCAAGCACTATTATACGCTGAAAACTCTCCTGGTGTATTTACTAAAAATACATCATTTACTATTCCAGAAGTCTTCATCTCAAGTCCAATAAAATGTTCTTTTCTCAATAACTCCACTTTATCAATAACTAAATTAGCATCTTTATTATGTCCAAATGTATATACCTTACAAGTACAATCTTTTATCATTTCTTTATAATGAATATCATCTATATTAAATATACCATTTTTACACATTTTAAATAATAAACTCTTACAATATATATATTCTTCCATATCCTTGTGTTCATTATTCCCTATATGATCTTCACTCAAGTTAGTAAATACTCCATAATCAAACATCATACCATCTACTCGGCCTACCTTTAAAGCTTGTGATGATACTTCCATAACTAAGTATTTCACTCCATCATTTACCATTTCTCTTAAATACTTTTGAATATCATAACTTTCAGGAGTCGTATTTACTGTACTATAGTGTTTATCTCCAAAGAAAACACCCATAGTTCCAATTACTCCAACTTTCTTATTATCTTCTTCTAAAATGTTCTTTATCATAAATGAAGTAGTAGTCTTACCCTTTGTACCAGTAATAGCAATAGTAGTTAATTCACTACTAGGATTATCAAAGTAATTTATAGCCAAACGGGATAAACTCTTTCTAGTATCTTCTAATTTTATTACAGTAACATCACTATCTATATTAACATCTTTTTGTACAATAATAGTATTTGCTCCACTCTCTATTGCCTTTTCAATATAATCGTGACCATCTACCGAAGCACCAACTAAACAAATAAAAGCATCTTCTTTTCCTACTTTTCTAGAGTCATAAGAAATATTATTAACTTCTATCTCTATATCACCTTTAACAACCTCATATTTTATTCCAGATAATATTTTTATAAGTTTCATATTTACCCTCCTAATCAAGTTTTACTTGTTCTATCTTTAATTCTTCTTTAAATATCTCCTTAAAATTAACTAATTCTTTAGCAATAACATCAGGATATACAGCTTTAGTAGTTCTAACAGCATCATATATATTTTTAAAGTTTATTGTCCTTCTATTCTCATAGATAGCATTGGAAAAACATTGTCTTAATATTACTAAAGCTATATCTGGATATCTAGATGATATTTCATATACTCTCTTAAACTCAGTAGTCATATTAACTATAAACTTCATTATCTTCTCTTTAATAAAATCAGTATAAGGAAGTACAACACCAGTTTGTTTTTCTAACTTAGGCAATGTCTGCATAAGTATCTCTACAGTCATCTCTTCAGTAGGTTCTGAAACATCTACCTTTTCAAATCTTCTTAAGAAAGCCTTATCTCTCATAATATACTTTTCATATTCATAAGTAGTTGTAGCACCTATCATCTTAATAGTACCTCTACTTAATCCCTCTTTAAACATATTAGCAAGATCCAAAGCTCCTTGTGCATCATTACCTATCAATGTATGTATCTCATCTATAAATAATATTACTTTTTCTCTATTCTTTAACTCTTCTACTAACTTTAATACTCTATTCTCTTCTCCATTAGTATTAATTAAAGCTGTTGTATTTACTCTATATATAGTATATCCCTGTAAAGCTTCAGGAACTTCATTTCTTTGTATTCTATAAGCAAGTCCCTCTACAATGGCAGTCTTACCTATACCAGGTTTACCAACTAATACCGCTGACTTCTCTGGAGTTAACAATACTAATATTAATTTTTTAATTTCCTCATCCCTAGCTACTGCTGGATTAGTAATATAAGTAACATCAGTCAAATTATCCGAAAATCTATCTAAAATTGAATCCATTTATTTCACTCCTATCACAGCAAGAAATATTAAAACAGCCCCAGTAAGCATTAATGAAGACAAAAATATCACATCAAAAAAGCCTCCACTAGTTCTCTTCCTATAATCATAATACATCTTATATTTCTTATTTGTCATAATATCTCCTAATATATATTTTTAATCTTATTTCTTATTTCTTCATTATCTATATCATTAATAACTTTTTCTAATTCCTGTCTCTTTTTATATAGTTTAAGCACTTGCTCATAAAAATATAACTTCTCTGTCGCAGACTTTACATTCTTATAAATAGCATTTCTACTCAAATCTTTATTTTCCCCTATTTCACCAAATGATAAATTATTAAAGTAATAATCTTCAAAACATTCTCTCTGTTTATCACTTAATAATTCACCATAATAGTCATATAAAATTATTAAATAATCTCTCTCTTCCATTAGATTACCTTCACTAAAGTATATATAACTTCTATTACTATTAGAAGTACTCCAAGTCCAAATAGAACATATACCATTTTCTTTTTACTTTCATCTTCAAGATAATAATAACAAATACAAAATAGAAATAAAGAAAATGATATTAAAGCAGCTGGTATAAATACTTCATTCACTACTGCAAATCCTAGAAGTACTAAAAAGATTATACCAACTATTAATGATACTACTAATTCTATCTTTTTTAGTTTCTCACTCTCTATTAACTTATACTTTTCTTTCTTCTTAGTTTTTTCTTTTTTAACACTCTTATTCATTTCTTCTTTTTTCATTTTAATATTCCTTTCTCTTCTTTTTTATAAATCTCTAAACAAACCATAAATATATTTTTCTATATCAAAGCTATCTAGATCATCAACTCCTTCACCCAATCCAATAAACTTAACAGGAATATCTACTTCTTCACGAATAGCAAGAACTATTCCTCCTTTAGCAGTTCCATCTAGTTTTGTTAAAACTATTCCTGTAATATTAGTAACTTCATTAAAAGCTTTTGCTTGTGCTATACCATTTTGTCCTGTTGTAGCATCTACTACTAGTAATGTCTCATTAGGAGCTTCTGGTAAAACCTTCTTTATAACATTATTTATCTTAGCAAGTTCTTGCATTAAATTAACTTTATTCTGTAATCTACCCGCAGTATCTATAAGAACAACATCATAATCTTCATTAATAGCTTTGTTTACTCCATCATAAACAGCCGCTGAAGGATCTTTAGACTTAGTAGTAACTACATCACAATTTATTCTATTACCCCATTCAATAAGTTGTTCTATTGCTCCAGCTCTAAATGTATCCGCTGCTACAAGTAATACTTTCTTGCCATCTTTCTTCATCTTTGAAGCAATCTTTCCTATACTAGTAGTCTTACCTACTCCATTAACACCAATAAATAATATTACCGTAGGTCCATTATCACTATAATTAATCTTCGTATTAACTATTCCATTATTAACATACATTATAAGAAGTTCATCTACTATAACCTCCTTTAATATATTAGAATCCTTTATATTTTCTTCTTTAACCCTCTTCTTTAACTTATCTACAAACTTAACTACAGTATTAACTCCAATATCTGACATTATTAAAATATTCTCTAATTCTTCAAAATAATCCTCATCTATATTCTTATATTTTTTTGATAAATTACTTAACTCTGTTGCAAACTCTTTTCTAGTTTTAGTAAGTCCCTCTTCATACAAAGAAGCATCAGTATTCTTACTAAACACTTCTTTTATTTTATTAAATAAACCCATAAAGTCCTCCTTATTTTGTCATATTAATTTTCTTTACTCTCTTCTTTGGATTACTTATACTCTCCAAATGTATTAATTCTGATCTTAATTCATTCTTTCTAAATAAATATCTATCCAAACTATTTTTCTCTCTAGCTAATGTTTTTACATCTTCATCTAATAATTCTTCATTTATATTTATCATATATCCACAATTAGGACACAATGTATAAAACTGTTCTTTATACTCTCCATCATAATCTACTGATATTATTTCATAAACATTATCATTATCTAATTTTACTACATTACCACAAGAATTAGTTACATTTCTACTAAAAACAAATTTATCATCTTTTTCACATCTTATTAATTTACTATTCATAATACTACATCCTTACTTCTAAAGTATAACATTTTTATATAGAATTGTAAATAAAAAAGAAACTATTTTGCTTCTTCTTGAGCTCTAGTTTCTCTTATTACAGTAACTTTTATTGTACCAGGATATTTTAATTCACTTTCTATCTTCTCTTTTATTTGTCTAGCTATCTGATGAGCAGTTAAATCATCAATTTCTTCTGGTTTAACCATAACTCTAAGTTCTCTTCCTGCTTGAACAGCATAAGCTTTATCTACTCCTGGCATATTATTACCAATTTCCTCTAATTGCTCCAATCTCTGAATATAATTCTCTGAAGAATCATTTCTTGCTCCAGGACGAGAAGCAGATATAGCATCTGCAATAGCTACAATTGAAGATATAACACTAGTTGGTTCTGTATCTCCGTGATGTGAAAGTATAGCATTAATTATAATTGGATCCTCTCCATATTTCTTAGCTAAATCAGCACCAATCTTTACATGTGATCCTTCCATTTCAAAATCAATAGCTTTACCAATATCGTGTAATAGACCAGCTCTCTTAGCTAAATTAATATTTTCACCAAGTTCAGAAGCCAAAATACCAGATAAGTTAGCTACTTCCATAGAATGGCTAAGAGCATTCTGTCCATAACTACTTCTAAAATGAAGTTTACCTACTATCTCAACAAGTTCTGGATCCATCTTCGATAATCCAAGTTCATAAATAGCATTCTTACCATATTCACGAATTGCCTGTCTAACATCACTGCAAGTTTTAGCATAAAGTTCTTCTATTCTAGCAGGATGTATTCTACCATCTTTTATAAGTGTCTCCAAAGTCAATCTAGCAATCTCTCTTCTTAATGGATCAAAACTAGAAATAACTATAGCCTCTGGAGTATCATCAATAATCAAATCAACTCCTGTAACAGACTCTATTGTTCTAATATTTCTTCCTTCTCTTCCTATTAGACGACCTTTCATTTCATCATTTGGAAGAGTAATAACTGTTACTGTCTGTTCACTTGTTATATCAGCAGCATACTTTTGCATAGTACTAACTAACAATTCTTTAGACTTCTCATCTACTTCTAATTTAGCTTCTGCTTCCATTTCTTTAATGTATGTAGCAAGCTCTTTACTCATCTTATCTTCAACTAATTTCATAATAGCATCTTTTGCTTGCTCTTTTGTATATTTACTAATTTTTTCAAGTTCTTCAAGTTCTTTTCTTTTTATTTCTTCCATTTCTTCTTTTGTTTCTTGAATCTTTTGTTGCTTTTCAAGTAAATTACTTTCTCTCTCTTCTAGAGAATTCTCCCTATTCTGAAGAGCAACATCCCTACGATCCATATTATTTTCTCTCTGAAGTAATCTATCTTCTTGTCCTTTAATCTCACTTTTCTTCTCTTTGATTTCTTTATCTGCTTCCATTTTTAATTTATGGATTTCTTCTTTTGTTTCAAATAAAGATTCTCTTTTAATTTTATCAGCATCTTTTTTAGCTGTATCAATAATAGAATCAGCTTTTTTCTGATCACTTTTCTTC
>ERZ1034984.1810-NODE-1810-length-18784-cov-5.599765_pt1 | contig 18784 bp, 21 predicted proteins | sample MGYA00520589_ERZ1034984 | MGnify/ENA primary metagenome ERZ1034984 (study PRJEB33766, sample SAMN09781790) | gut metagenome | biome: gut microbiome | host: Homo sapiens | place: Madagascar | study: EMG produced TPA metagenomics assembly of the PRJNA485056 data... | reverse complement strand
GCGCGTGTGAGCGAAAAAAGCATAAAAACTATATAAGTACCCGCGCGCGGGCGCGGGCATAGGGCTTGCAGAAAATCGCCAAAATCGGCAGAAAGGAGCGCAGAAAATGACGGCTTCGGACGTCCGCGCCAGTTTGCAGCGGCAGTTGCAGGAACGTGGTGCAGAAACGCCGCACTTCCTCGCGCTGATTGATGACTATATGTTTTATTATCAGCAGGAAAAGAAGATGCAGGCGGCAGTTAAAAAGGGGCTGACAGTTAAAGCCAAAAGCGCAGCGGGCAAAGAGTACGACAAGGAAAACCCCGCGATCAAGGCGGCGGCGCTGTATAGCAAGCAAAAGCTGGCGATTCTGCGCGAGTTGGGGCTGACCACCGACACCGTGCCGCCGGTCGATGAAAGCGGCGGCAACCTGTGACGCAAATACCCCGCCGCATTGCTGATTATCTGGATTTGGTGGAATCCGGCACAGTCCCCATGTGCCGCGACCAGCTGCTGCTTGCCGATTACATTCGGCGCGTGTTTCAGACCGAAAACGTCCACGTCGATGAAGATCAACTAGAGCGCTACCTGTCAAACCAGAAATATTTCCCTTACAGGCTGTTACCGTGGGAGATTTTCTGCTTTGCCCTGCACAACTGCACATATACCGACACCGGGGCGCTGCGCTTCCCGGTGCTTTTCATCATGGTGGGGCGCGGCGCGGGCAAAAACGGCTATCTTGCTTTCGAGGATTTCTGCCTTGTTACCCCCATAAACGGAATAAAGCACTACAACATTGATATGTTCGCCACGTCGGAAAGTCAGGCAAAAGCCACATTTGACGACATTTTCGAGTTGCTGGAATCAAACGAAAGATTCTTTCGGAAATATTTCCGATGGACGCAGGAAGAAATTGTAAATCTGGCGACAAAATCAAAGATCAAGTATCACACAAAAGCCCCCGAAACAAAGGACGGCGGCAGACCCGGCAAGGTGGATTTTGACGAAGTACACGCCTACCAGAACAACAAATTGATAACCGTAGCGGTCACAGGTCTGGGCAAACGCCCGCACCCCCGCCGCACGTTTATAACGACGGACGGCGACGTCCGAGACGGCCCCCTTGACCGCTACATGGAAAAAGCGGCGCGGGTGCTGAATGGCAGCGAGCCGGACAACGGCTGGCTGTATTTTATTTGTCGGCTGGACGACGACAGCGAGATCATGCACCCGGCGACGTGGGCAAAGGCAAACCCATCGTTGAACGACCCGACACGCAAAGAGCTGTTGCAGGAAATTGAACTAGAATTTGCAGAGTATAAGGACGACCCGGCGGGCAATCAGGCTTTTGCCACAAAGCGCATGAACCGACACCAAGGCAACGCGGAAATTGAGGTCGCGAGCTGGGAAAACATCAAGGCAGCAAGCCGACCGTTCCCAGCAGACATTGACCTGACCGGGCGCGCCGCTGTCTGGGGCATTGACTACGCAAGCACACAGGATTTTGTCGCCGCTGGTATCTTGATACAGGTTGACGGCTGCTATTACTGGATTACGCATACATGGGTGTGTAAGCAGTCCAAAACGTTGAGCCGCATAAACTTCCCGCTGGCGGAAGCGGAAGCGCGCGGGGAGCTTACGATGGTAGACGCCCCGGAAATCGACCCGGACACGCCGGTGGAGTGGGTGGCGGAACAATGGCAAAAATACAGCTTGATTTATGGCGGCATCGACCATTTTCGTTATACGCTGCTGTCGCGGTCGCTGCGTGAAGCTGGCTTCGACACTGACCGCAAAACCGGCAACCTGAAATTAGTCTACACGCCGGAGCAGTCAAAAGTTGCCCCGGTTATCACAAGCGCGTTTATCAATCAGAAAATTGTCTGGGGCGACAATATGCTTATGCGCTGGTACACAAACAACGCTTGCCGCGTCATCGACAAGCGCGGCAACATCACGTTTGGAAAAATTGAGCCGAAAAGCCGCAAAACGGACGGCTTCATGGCGCTGGTCATGGCGTTTGTGGCGGCTGACTGCAAGCAAGCGGAACTTGATGCAGCCAACGCCCCGGCGGGCGGGCTGCCGGACGTCTATATCTACTGACGGAAAGGGGGTGAAAATATGCGATTTAGGGATTTTCTCGACGATTTTCTCGACCTTGCTCCCCGCGACGAAAACGGAAATATACAGCTTTCCGAAAAGGCAGGCGTGACAATAGCCGCGCCGAACACATTGGACGTGGAAGAACTTGCAATTTTTTCTGTTATTGACCTCATAGCGTCGGCGGCGAGCCTGTGCGAGTTCCGCACATACCAAAACGACACACGTACCCGCGCAAAGGACTGGTATGCGTGGAACGTCGAACCGAACCAAAACCAGAACGGCACGGAGTTCAAGCGCTTGCTGTTTGCCCGCTTGCTGCGGTACAACGAAGCGCTGGTTTTCCAGCGCCGCGACGGATCCCTGTATCTGGCAGACACGTTCGCGCGGAATACCTACGCTTTCCGCCCCTGCACCTATACCGGCGTAAGTACCAACGGGCTGACGCTTAGTTATACGCTGCTGGAAGATCAGGTGTATTATTTCCGGCTGGCGAATCAGGACGCCGCCGCCCTGCTGGGCAGGCTGCGCGGGCTGTACAGCAAGGCAATGGCGGAAGCGTTCGGCAAATATCAGAAATCTGGCGGGCGCAGCGGTATCCTGCACATCAGCGGCACGGCGCGCGGCACAAAGACGTTTGAAACGGACATCGACACATTGATGAACGACCGTTTCAAAAAGTTTTTCGAGAGCAAAAACGCCGTTCTGCCGCTATTCGACGGCTACACCTACACCCCGCAAGATGGCCCGGCAGTACAAAAAGGCGCGTCGGAGGTGTCCGACCTTGACAGCTTGATGAAACAGGCGCAAGACCGCGCCTGCAATGCCTACCATGTGCCGCCCAGTCTGCTGCGCGGCGACGTCACGAACATGGACGAAGCCGTTAAAAGCCTTTTGACGTTTGGGCTGAAACCCCCGGTCGAGGTTGTGCAGACTGAAATCAACCGCAAAGCCTACGGCGCGGCTATGCTGCAAGGCTGGCGGCTGAACATCGACACCACGCACGTTCGCGCCGTTGATGTGTTCGACATTGCGGAAAAGGCGGATAAGCTGCGGCAGGACAGTATCTACAACGTCAATGAACTGCGCGAAAAGGTCGGCGACGACCGTATCCCGCAACCGTGGGCAGATGAATACAGTATCACGAAAAACATGGAATCGGTCAACGCGACCGACCCCGCCACCTGAAAGGAGGTGAAAAACTATGTTGAAAATGAACGTAACCCACAAGGTTGAAATGCTCGAAACCGGCAAGGTCGTGGAATTTATGATCCGCGACGAAATCCGCCCGGACGCCGTGAAATTTGATTGGGCGACGTGGAAAGAAGTTGACGACCCCAGCGACACCAGTCAGCGCTATTTTAACGAGAATCTGGTGGGCTTGACCGCCGCCGACACTGTGCGGCTGTATATCAACAGTTGGGGCGGCGACGTCAAGGAAGCGCTGGGCATTTACAGCGCCCTGCGCCGCTGCCCGGCAAAGGTTGAGGCGTACATCGACGGTTATGCCGCTTCTGCCGCCTCTATCATTGCAATGGCTGCCGATAAAGTCGTCATGCCACGCAACACCTGCATGATGATACACAATGCGGCGTGGATGACCTACGGCAACCCGACCGAGCTGCGCAAGTCTGCCGACGACCTCGAAATCATCAACACGGCGGCAATCAGCAGCTACACCGCCCGCGCAGGAGACAAACTGCCGGAAGCCGAGCTGCGGCAGATGCTTGACGCGGAAACGTGGCTGAGCGCCGACGACTGCATCAAGTACGGACTGGCGGACGAATACGGCGACACCGACGCGGACACCGCGCAGATGGCGCAGACATACGCTGCTGCCGCGTCTGCCGCTGGCGAGACCGTGAGAGCCTACGGCAAGCCCCCGGAATATCTTGCGGCGGCTTGCCTTGCGGCAGCCGCACAGAGCGCCGCAGGCGGCTTGCAGGTAACGCCAACACCGCCGCCCGCACCGAAAGCAGAACAGACCCCCGAACCGACCGAAACACCCCGCAGCAGCATTTACAAACTGCTGGAAAACATGACAAAGGAGTAAAAAACCATGAGCATGAGCAAAGACTTGATTGCCAACGCCAAGAAGCAGAATGCCGCCGCCCTCGCTGCGGCGTTCAAATCCGGCGACGAAGAGCAGATGACCGCCGCCCTTGCCACGTTCTGCGACGACGTGCAGGACGCTGTGCTGCAGAACGCCGCCGAGGTTGCCGAGCAGCGCAACGCCGACAACGCTATCATGGCGGCACGCGGCGTCCACGTCCTGACCAGTGCCGAAATGAGCTATTACAACGCCCTGAGCGACGCGCTGCGGTCTGAGAATCCCCGCGCCGCCGTTACCAACCTCGACGTTGCGATGCCCCAGACCGTTATCGACGGCGTTATCGGCACCATCAAGACCGAACACCCCCTGCTTGACCGCCTGAACTTCACCAACACCAGCTATCTGACCCGCATTATTACCGCCTCGTCCACTGCGGGGCTGGCACAGTGGGGCAAGCTGTCCGCGCAGGTCACGCAGGAGGTCAACGGCGCGCTGAAAGAAATCAACCTGACGCTGTGCAAGCTGACGGCCTTCATGTGCATTTCCACCGACATGCTGGATCTGGGCCCGCAGTGGCTCGACCAGTACGTCCGCGAGATTCTGGCGGAGGCACTGGCAATGGCGCTTGAAACCGCCGTCGTCAACGGCGACGGCAAAGACCAGCCTATCGGCATGATTCGCGACGTGTCTGCGTCCGCCAACGTGCAGGACGGCAAGTACCCCGCGCAGACCCCCACCGAGTTGACCGAGCTGACCCCCAAGGCGATGGGCGCAATCGTCAAGCTGATTGCCCGCGACCCCAAGGACAACACCGGCGCGACCGCCCGCCCGGTCAATGACCTGATCTTCATCGTCAACCCCTTCGACTATTGGGGTAAGATTATGCCCGCCACCAGCTACCAGCGCACCGATGGCACGTGGGCGCACGACATTCTGCCCATTCCCGCAGACCTGTTCCAGAGCGCCGCGCTCGCGCAGGGCAAGGCGGTTCTGGGTATGCCGCAGCAGTATTTCGTCGGTTTGGGCGTTACGTCCAAGGACGGCGTTATCACGCAGGACGACAGCGTCCACTTCTTCGAGGACGAACGCGCCTACAAAATCAAGTTGCAGGGCAACGCCCGCCCGCTGGACGAGTACGCTTTCGTGTACATCGACATTTCCAAACTTGACCCGGAGACCGCGACCCCTGTCAAGGTCAAGGGTACTGTTACCACTAAGGCAAGCACCTAACCGGGAGGGCTGATAAATGGCTACCAACGACACGACGGCAAGCACCGAGACCGTCAGCGCGGAGCTGTACGCTGCGGCGCTAAACCGCATGAACATAACGTGGGAGCCTAGCGAAAAAGACGCCGCCGAAATTAAAGCCGCAATCATTGAGGCGCGAGACTACCTGCGAGACCACGCTGGAAGCCCCGCGCTTTCTTTTGATACCGGCACATATCGCACCTTGCTTCTGACCTGTACCGAGTACGTCAGAAGCAAGAAACTTGCGGATTTCCGGGCGGACTACCTTGAAGAGCTTAACACGTTGCGATTGCGGGAGGCGTTCGGCTGTGGCAAAGGCGAGAATTGAATTTCAAACATTTCTTGACGGTTTGTGCAGTATCTACCGGCTGGACAAAAACCGCCGCCCCACGCTGCTGCTGGGCAACGTCCGTTTTCAGCGCCGCGTTGTCGGCGCGAAGCGCCATTGGACGGCAGAGCAAGCCGGGCATAACATCGAGATGGTGATACGGCTGCCGCGCGCGGATTTCGTGACCGGCGGCGCGTTCGTCGTTATCGACGGCAAGCAGTACGTTGTTACACAGGTGCAGATCATCCCCGACACCCTGCCACAATGCACAGACCTGACGCTGGAACAGCCCGAATTACTGCTTGATTTCAAGGAAAGCGAGGTGGGAGCCGGTGGGCGCTATTAAAGGCGTTGCACAATTCGACGTTGCCAAACAGCTGAACGACATCATCAAGTCGTACAACTGGGATGCACGCGAAAAAATCAAAGAGGCGGGCAAAACTTGCGCTAAGGAAATGGCGAAAGAGCTTCGCAACTGCCCAAACTTCGCGGCGGGTCAAGGAAAGCACGGAACGGCAACCGGCAAATATAATCGCGGTTGGTCGAGCAAACCGCAGGAGGGGCACAGCGGAAGCCGGTATTATTACTCTTATGTTGTTTACAACAAAGACAAATACCGCCTGACGCATTTGCTGGAAAAAGGACACGCCATTAAAAACAAAAAGGGCGGCGTGTCCTATGGCGACGTCGCGGCATTTCCCCACATTGCCCCGGAAGAAGAGCGCTGGAACAACGAATTTGTGAAGCGCTGTGAGGAGGCGGTGCAGGAATGAAAGCCACCGACGTGCTGGAAATCCTCGACGGCATCGGCATCCCCCGCGAGGAAGATTTTATAACCCCGGCGGGAGGCGCACAAATCCCGCTGCCCTACATGGTCGCCCGGAAAGACGAAACAACCCGCGCCGCCGACAACAGGCGCGTGGGTATCGTTTCGGTTTCGTGGACGGTGGCGCTTTTTACAGCGAACAGGGATTTTGCACTTGAACGCAAAATCCTTGCTGCACTGCATGGCGTCGCCGACATTGAAACCCAGCATTTCCCGGACGGCTCACCGTATCAAACAAATTTTTATTTTTCTACGAAAGAGAGGTTCTAACCCATGAGCGAAACCAGAGCTGTAAGCACCAACGCCGCAGAGATCGACAACAGCGAAAATATTATTCTGGGCAGCGGTGACCTGTTCATCGTCGAGTATTCGGGCACTATCCCGGAGGACGCGACCATCGAAGCCGACGACAACCGCGCGGGCAACATCAAGGGCGGCGCGACGCTGGAATATTCCACCGATAGCAAGACCGTGGAGGACGACAAGGGGCGTGTCAAGAAAACCGTGCTGACGTCCGAAACCGTCACCCTGAAAACCGGGCTGATCACGTGGGCAAAAACGTGGATTCAGGCGCTTGTGCAGACCGCCCGCGTTGACGAAACCACCAAAGCGGGGCACCGCGTTTTCAAAATCGGCGGGCTGGCGAACAACCAGAAGAAAAAATACTTGTACCGCTTCGTACATACCCGCGACGATGGGCGCAAGCTGCGTGTGACCGTCACCGGCAAGAACACCGGCACGCTGTCGCTGGCGTTCGACCCGGACAACGAAACCACCGTGGACGGTGAGATCACGGCGGACACCCTCGACAAAGAGGGCACGCTGGTCATCGTGGACGACGAACTTGTGACCGGATAAGGGGGCTTTACCGTATGTTTTCCGTTGCGAATGTGAAACCGCGCTATTTTGAGTTTCAGCAGCCCGGCGGCGACAATGTGCTGAAGATCGAACCGCCCAAGCTGAAAACCCTGCGCGAGCTGGAAGAGGCTGGCAACGACGACCGCAAGCTGATAGAAGCCGTTGCAAAAATCATTGCCAAAAATACGGCAGGTTTCCGGGTCACGCCGGAAATGGTGGAAAACTGGATGGACGTTGACCAGCTGGTCGGGTTTATCGCTGCTTTCATGGATTGGCTGCGTGCTGAAAGGAAGGCTGACCCAAACTAAGCGCCCCCTATTACCCCGAAAAGGGTACGGAGGGGGTATATTTCGACATTTCTACCGTGCGCGAAAAAGCAGTAGCGGAATATGCGGGAATATCCCTTTTTCAAGTCCAGAATCTCATGATTCTGGACTTTTGGGCATTATTACACGACGCCGTTATTTACAACCGCGCACAGACGCCGGACGGTCGAAAGTGGCTGAAAAATGCCTGGCGTCTTACGCAGACCGAGCCGGAAACGGCGAAACTGCACAAAAAATACGGTTGAAGGGAGGATTAAAACATGGCATCAAAGGGCATCAAGGGCATTACCGTCGAATTTAACGGCGAAACTCAAGGGCTTGACAAAGCGCTGCAAACGGTAAACACAAACGCCAAGAAAACACAAGCCGCCCTGCGCGACGTAGACAAGGCGCTAAAGCTCAACCCCAGCAGCACCGAGCTGTTGACGGAAAAGCAAACCGCGCTGCAAGCCGCTGTTTCTGCTGCCCGCGACAAAGTGAAAGACCTTGAAGCGGTCCAGGAACAAGTAAAACAGCAGTATGCAGCGGGCGAAATCGACCAAGGCGCATACGCCCAGTTTCAGCTTGAACTTGAAACCGCCAGCGCCAACCTGAAAAAGTTGGAAGAACAGCAGAAGCAGTTCGGCAATGTGGCAAAGCAGGTTTTGCAGGAAGCCGGGCAGAAAGTGCAGGATTTTGGCAAAAAAGTCGAAACTGCCGGGGAAAATATAACAAAAGTCGGCGACAGCATGACAAAGAACGTGACCACCCCCATCATGGCGGTGGGCACGGCTGCGGTGGCTGCATTTAGCGCCGTGGACGATGGCACGGACACGATTGTGCGTGCCACCGGCGCAAGCGGCGACGCCCTCGACGGTCTGGTCGGCAGCTATGAAAACGTGGCTACCCAAATTCCGGCAGAACTGGGCGACGTGGCGTCGGCAATCGGCGAGGTAAACACCCGGTTTCAGACGACGGGCCCGGAACTGGAAAGCCAGACAGAACTTTTCCTGAAATTCGCAAACATCACAGGCGGCGACGTCGTGGGGTCTGTTGACGATGCAGACAAAGCGCTGGAAGCGTGGGGGCGCGATGCAAGCGACCTGCCCGGATTTCTGGGCATGGTTGCCAAGGCGTCGCAGGATACCGGGCTGAACGCTCAAAAATTGATGCAGGACGTACAGGGAAACAGTGCGAGTTTCAAAGAGCTGGGCTTTTCGCTGGAAGAATCCATCAATTTTATGTCGATGCTCGACGCGAACGGCGTGGAATCCAGCACGGCGTTGGCGGGCTTGAAAAAAGCCGTCGTCAACCTGACCGATTCGGGCATGGACGAACACGAAGCCTTGCAGCAGGTCATTGGCAGCATTAAGGACGCTTCGACCGAAACCGAGGCGCTGGAAAAAGCGCAGGAGGTTTTCGGCACTAAGGGCGCGGCAGAAATGGCTACCGCAATCCGTGACGGACGCCTTGACATTGACGACCTATCCGCCAGTATGTCGGATTACTCGACCGTAGTAGACGACACATTCGCAAATACCGTTGACGGAGTGGACGGCGCAAAAACAGCGGCAAACGCTGCAAAAATCGCACTTGCCGATCTGGGCGGCACTATCAGCGATATGCTGGGGCCGGTGCTGGAACAGGTAACGCAGATTTTGCGCAACGTAAAAACCGCCCTCGACAATATGGACGATGGGCAGAAGCAAGCCATTGTAAAAGTGGCACTGCTGGTCGCGGCGATAGGCCCGGCTATTGCGATAGGCGGGCGCGTCGTAGGAATCATCGGAACGGTTATAGAAAAAGGCGGCGCGCTCATCGGCTTTCTGGGCAAAGTTCCCGGCGCTGTGACGACGGTCGTCGGTGTAGCAAGCAAGGCGGGCAGTCTGATTTCTACCATCGGCGGCGTGGCAATGCCCGCACTGTCGGCGGCAATCGGCTTTCTGGCCTCGCCGATCGGCATTGCTGTTGCTGCCATTGTGGGCGCTATCGCAGTTTTTGCGCTGCTGTATAACAAGTGTGAGGGTTTCCGAAACGTCGTGAACACGGTCGGTTCGGCAATTCAATCGGGCTGGTCGTCGGCAATGACGGCGGTCGGCAATCTCGCAAGCAAGGGCATGGAAGCCGCCCGCGCGACGGTATCCGAAAAACTGACAAATATCCAAAACGCCTACACCCAGAACGGCGGCGGCATCAAGGGAACAGTGGCGGCGACATTTGAGACGATTAAGAGCTTGCACACAGCGGGCTTTACATTCATCGACAATCTGACGGGCGGAAAGCTGTCCGCAATCGTGGCGAAGTTCAACTTGCTGGACGCAGCCAAGACCACCGTGTCGAACGTCATGGAGAGCGTGCGCGGGTTCTTTTCGTCGAAAATCGAAGCCGCCCGCGCTGCGGTGGCGCAGGGCGTCCAGAACATCAACAGCCAGTTTCCCGGCTTGTCCGGCGCGGCATCGACAGTATCGAACATTATGGACGGTGTGCGCAGCGCGTTCGCGTCCAAAATCGAAGCCGCCCGCAGCGCGGTGTCACAGGGCATAGCCAACATCAAAAACCTGTTCAATTTTTCGTGGAGCCTGCCGCCGATTAAGCTGCCGCACTTTTCCGTGTCTGGTAGCTTTTCCCTTAACCCGCCCAGTGTGCCGAAAATCGGTGTCAGCTGGTACAGGCAGGGCGGTATCCTCAACGGCGCGCAGATTTTTGGCAGTATGGGCGACACCCTGCTGGGCGGCGGCGAAGCTGGCGCGGAAGCGGTTCTGCCCCTGTCGAGCTTTTACAGCGAGCTGGCGGCAATCCTCGACGAACGTCTGGCGGCGTTGCAGCACACTGGCCCGCTGATTGAACAGCATAACGAGTATCACAGCCCGAAAGCACTAAGCCCGGCGGAAGCTGCCCGCGAAACCCGCGAAGCGACCCGCCAGGCGGTGCGCGCAATCCGAAAGTGAGGTGGTGCAGCCTTGAAAGTTGTTTGCAGAAACAGCGCCACCGGGCGCGGCATGACGTTCGACTATGGCGACATTGTTTTTTTGCAGGACGTGGAGGACATCGGCGCAGCCGACTATACAAACGAAACCAGCAAAAACACCGGCGTCAATGGTGTGACGGTCGAGGGCGAGAGCCAAGACGAACGCCACCCCATAATCCGGGCGTCGGTGCTGTCCGACTATGACACCATACGCGACCAAGTGGACGCGGTGTTCCAAAAAGGCGTTGACGGCACGCTCATGGTGTACCGCGACGACGGAAGCTGCCGCGTGGCAACCTACCGCCCGGAGGGGTGGGAGCTGCCGCCGACCGGCATCGTGCGCGACCTGACCGTAAAGCTGTTGTGCGCGGATCCGCTGTTCTACGACCCGGAAGAAGAGTTCACGACCATGGCGGCATGGCGCAGCCTGTTCAAATTCCCGCTGACGTTCCACAGCCCGTTCAAAATTTCTGAACACGTCGCAAATTTGCTTGCGACCATCGTCAACCCCAGCAGCGCCGCGCAAGCGCTGCGGATTGTGTTCACGGCGACCGGCGAGGTCGAAAACCCTTATTTGACCGACGTCAAGCGCCAGAAAACGCTTAAAATCGGCACGGACGGCAAGCCGTTTGATATGCACAACGGCGACAAAATTGTCGTCACAACCAGCCGGAACAATATGCACATTATGTTGACGCGCGGCGGCGTCGAGACCGAGATCACCAACCGGGCGGCATGGCCCGTCCGTTGGTTACAGCTTCAACCGGGCGAAAACCTGTACCGATACGGCGCAGCGACCGGCGAACAATCCTTGCAGGTACAAATCTGGCACCGGCAGAGTTATGGGGGTGCATGATGGCGGAAAATCCTATTTTGTCGTTTTTTGCCCCCGACTTGACGCTGGTTTTCGATTTGGGCAAATACACAAGCCTGCGCTGGCGGGCGAAGTATTTCGAGCCGGGCGAATTTGAACTGCACACAAGCCCGGATTATTTCGGGCTGGTGAAGTATGGGCAAATCGTTTTGCGCGACGACCGAAAGGACGGCGCGGTGGTCGAGGGCATTCAAGTACAGACCGGCGACCTTGTTATTACAGGGCGCTTTCTGGCGGCAAAGCTCGCAGACGCGGGCGTCCGTGACGTCTACAATCTCAACTGCACCATCGAAGCAGCAATGCGCAAGATGGTGGCGGAACAGTACGGACGGACACAGCGCACGCTATCCATCAAGCTGCCGCAGGCGGGCGGATACACCCCCACCATACAGGCGCAAATCAGCCGGAAAAACCTGTTGACAGTAACCGAGGCGCTGGCGCGGGCTGGCGGTCTGGGCTACCGGGTGTTCGCCGATGCGGACGCCCGCTGTTTATATTTCGAGGTGTACAACGGCGTTGACCGCACCGTCCGGCAGGAAGAAAACAACCGCGTTGTTTTCTCTGACGGCGTGGACGATGACGGCTATAACAACGTGGACGACCCGAAATACACCGAAAATTACACCAACGCCAAAAATTACGCCCTTGTTTATGGCGAGGGCGAGGGCGACGCCCGCATTTGCGTGGAGGTGGACGAAACCAACGGCGCAGACCGGCGCGAACTGCTGGTAGACGCCCGCGACCTGCAACAGGGCGACCGGAGCGCGGCGGAATACCGCGCGGCGCTCGCCCAGCGGGGGCGGGATAAGCTGAAAGAGAACCAGCCCACCGCCGCCCTTGAAACCGGCATAAAATCGACCTCGCAATTTGCCTATATGGTGGATTGGCAACTGGGCGACATTGTGACCGGGCAAATTACCGCGTGGAGCATGGAGACAGACCAGCGTATCACAGAGGTGGAAGAAGTCTACGAGAACAACGCCTTGACCGTAACGCCTACGCTGGGAACACCCGCCCCAGAAGCCTACAATTTGGAGGATACAATAGCATGAGCGATACAGCAGAACAGGCTATGCCCACAAAAAGCAACGCGGCAGAAAGCAGCGGCTTTCTTGACGGGCAGGAATACACAGCCGCTTTTTTGTATGAGTTCGTCGCCCTGCTGGTCGGCAACGGCGTCTATAATGGCGAGCTGACGACGACCGCAACCAGCGGCGACATGAGTATTACACACGGCACGGGTCATGCGTGGATTAACGGCGTACTGTACAAAAACAGCACGCCGTTTTCGCTGCCCATCAACACGGCAGACGGCAGCCTGAACCGATACGACAGCCTTATGGTGCGGCTTGATTTGTCGAGTAATGAGGCTTACGCAGTCGTTGTGCAGGGCGAATATGCCGCAACCCCGACCGCTCCGGCGGTCACGCGCAACGCAGAAACCTACGACCTGAAAATCTGCGATATTTACGTCCCGGCGGGCTGCACCGAGATCACGCAAGCACAAATTACCGACACCCGGCTGGATCCTGACGTCTGCGGCGTGCCGGTGTTCCCGGTCGAACACCTTGACACGGAAGCGTTTTATAAACAGGTGCTTGCCGATCTCGCAGAGTTTAAGGCGGGTAGCGAAGCAGATTTCACGGAGTGGGTCAAGCTGACGAAGCAGCAGACCGACGCCACGCTGAAAAATCTGGTCGATACCGTCGAAGCCGACGCCGACACCGCCGACAAGACGGTCAAGGACGCCGCGACCGACGCGACGGATAAAATCAGGGATTATCTTGCGGAGCTGCGCACCCTCATCGACGGCGACACCGTGGGGCTGCTGACCGACAAAATCGACACCGCGCGCGGGCTTATTGATAAGCTGACCGCAGCGGTCGAGGCTGGCGAAATCCACGCCAACACAGCGGGCACGGCCGATTTTGCGCTAAGTGCAAAAGCCGGAAATGTGGGCGCGCTGCTGGGCGCTGCCGATGGGCAAGACCTGCAAGCGGTGCTTGCTGATTTTGTCCGTAACATGGAGGCGGGAAAGGTTGTCACGGCAGTAACGACGCCGGACGGAGAAGCCTACACCGCAGCAGACGGCACAGCCTACACCGCAACGCAGAAAATCAAATTTTTATAACGGAGGTCTGAAAAATGCTTTTGAACAGTTTACCCGGTGCAGACGCGGTGGCGTCTGCCCATAAAATCGTTGTCACGACCGACGACGGCGACAAAACCATCACCGCCGAACAGCTGCGGGCGTGGGCGGAAAACGAAGCCGCCCACCCCTACAACTACGGCAAGGAAATCGCCCTGACATGGGACGAAATCAGCGCCAAGACAAAAAAGGGCGACTTTTCCGGGCTGCGTATCGGCGATTACAAAACCGTGACGCTGACGACCGGCGAAGTCGTCATCATGGAGATTGCGGGCATTGACCCGTATTTCGGCAGCGGCGACCAAGAAGCCGGGCATCATATTCTGTGGGTGTCGCGCGATTGCCTTGCCACTACATACCAGATGCGCGCCAACAACACCAACAACGGCACGAGCGCAGAGCCTAACCCCTACCGCGCGTCCGCGCTGTTCAGCACCCTGCAAAACACGATTTTCCCCACCGTGCCAGCAGCAATCCGCACCCACGTTATCGAAATGCGCGGCTTGCTGGAAAAGCGGTACAGCGGCAGCGGCACGCTGAATAATAGCAACGACTGGGCATGGTACAGCCGTGGCAAAGCCATTTTGTTGACGCCGATTGAGGTTTTCGGCACGGCTGGCTGGGGTGAAAGCGGATGGAGTAACGGCGGCGGCGTCAACGTGCATTTGCCGCTGTTTGCCGGGTCGTCGAAGCACTTCATCAAGCGCAAGGGTAACGGCGGAGAGCGCGTCTACTGGTGGCTTGCTGCGGCTTATGCCGGGAACAGCACTGACTTCTGTTATGTCAGCTACGACGGCGACAGCACCAGCGACTATGCGAGCTATTCGTTCGGCGTGCCCCTGAGCTTTTTCACATCTTGAATCTGCGCCGCCCATCTCGCCGCTTCATGCGGCGGAATGAGGGCGGCGAAAGGAAGTTAAAAAATGAGCGTACCAAAACGCAACCGCAAGCCCAGCCGCATGGAATTTCTGGTTTTATGCGACGAAATCCGCGCGGATACCACCCGCGTGTTGATGAATCGCAGACTTGTGGAGCCGAAATGGAAATATACCGTTGCGGTTCCGGGCATTCAGATGGCGCAGCAAATTTGCTGGTACATCAAGGCAGCAAACTACATTTTCCCCAAAGATGAAACAGCCCTCGCCACCCGCCGAGAACTGCAATATAAAGCGCTGGGCGCTTGCGCAGGGCTTGCTGACCATTTCCGCTATTGCCTCGAAACGCTGTGCGAAACCGATTTGAACGGCAGCCCGAAAAACCTTGCTGAAAGATTCGGGAAAATTTGCGAGAAAATCAACAAGCTGGTGGAAGTTCTGAAAGGCTGGCAAGCAAGCGATACGGTGCGCGCACCAAAAAAGTAATTTAACGGGCTTCCCGCTGTTTCGCGCGTCAACTGGTGGCTTGCTGCGGCTAATGCCGGGAACAGCACTAACTTCTGTAATGTCAACAACAACGGCAACAGCAACAACAACAATGCGAGCAATTCGTTCGGCGTGCCCCTGAGATTTGCGGTTCAGCCAGTATTACGAGTAGGGCGGAAATCGCCTAAAAGACAGAGCATACCGCAAAGGAGTGGGAGACCCTGCCGGAAACGGCTAAATAAGGCGCAGTCTGCTGAAAGGCTGCAAGTCCGATGCGGCGGGTCGGACGCTTCTTGCATGACTGGCGGCGCGGCACCCGCCAGTTGCATGACCTGCCGCCCAGTAGTCCAGACACCGCACCATATAAGACTATACGGAGCCACCAAAATGACAAGCAAGGAAAGACACGACAGACGATACGAACGGAGGCAACAACATCGAAAACAAAAGCAGACCGCCGCCCTTATAGCGGCAAACGATTTTGACCGGGTTATCAGCTATAAAAGCCTGTACGCAGCCGCCCGAAAATGTCGGAAAGGTGTCTACTGGAAGGACAGCGTGCGCAGATTTTATGCGAACTTGCTGCTGAATCTGGCAGAAATTCACACAAGACTTGAAAAGGGGCAGAGCTGCCACCAAAAGACCAACCATTTTGTGATATGCGAGCGCGGGCATATGCGGGCTATCACAAGTCATAGATTCGGCGAGCGCGTAGTGCAGACAGCAATCAACAGCGAAATGTTGGTGCCGATGCTTACGCGCTCGCTGATTTATGACAACGGCGCAAGCCAAGCCGGGAAGGGTACGGACTTTGCAGCCGACCGCCTCGAAACTGCCCTGCACAGGTATTTCGACCGCCACGGCAACAACCGGGGCGCAATCGCGCTGCTGGATTTCCACGACTTTTTCGGCAGTATCGTAAAGGCGGAAGCGCTGGGAGACGTCGCCGAGAAATGCACGGATCCCCGCCTTATGCGTCTGTTATGCCAAGAGGTCAAACCGGGCGGCGATGTGGGCATAGGGCTGGGCAGCCCGCTGAATCAAACGCTTGCGGTCAACTATGTCAACCGCTGCGACCATCGGATTGAAAACGCGCCGGGGGTTGAGGCAGTGGGCGTCTACATGGACGACAGGTGGATACTGGCGGAAAGCCGGGAAGTTCTGCGGGCGGCGCTGGAAACGATAACGCCGGAGCTGAAAGCCAAGGGCCTGCAGCTGAACACAGCGAAAACAAAAATCGTACCCATCAATAAGCCGTTTCGGTATTGCCAAACGCGCTATTTTCTGTCAGACAGCGGCGCAGTTGTGCGCTTGCCGATGGGCAGGAAAACGACCCGCTGGCGGCAGAAGATTAAAGCCATGCGGCGTCTGTACGACGCCGGGAAGATACCGACCGGCGAAGATATTCGAGGCTCATATGTGAGCACGCGAGCAACCTACACACGGCGCAACGCGCGGCGGGTTCTGCTGCACATGGACGGGCTGTTCACGCAGCTTTTTGTACTGCCGGGCATCGCGCGACCATTGGAGGGAAGCCAAAATGGAAAATGCAAAAAATACCACCGCTGAAATGACGACGGAAACCCCGCGCCAGAAATACGAAAAGCTGGTGCCTATGCTGATCGAGGGCGCGGGTTACAGCAAAAACGAAGAAAACAAGATCCAGCGCGAAGCCTTTGCCGACTTTCTGGCGGGCAAGACCGACAGCGCGGCAATTACTGCGTTCAAAACCTACACGGCAGAGGTGGACAGGCTGAAAGCTGCTGCCGCGAAAGAATGCGGCTACACCTCGGCAGACGTGGAGACCGTCGCCGAAACCGATGCAGCGCAGTCCTGAGTTGCGGCGCGCCGCCGACCTGCTGGAAGATGCGGCGGCGCTGACCGACGCGCAGCATGAAGCCCTTGCAGAAGCGGGGCTGGCTGGCGGCACGGAAGCAGCCTACAAAGAGTTTACGGCAAAATATGCGGCACTGGTGACGGACACAGACGAAAGTCAACCGCCAGAAATGTGCCGCGAATAACAACACGAGGTAAAAAACTATGTCTAAAATTTACGGCGCAGATTTTTCCCACCATCAGGGTACTGTTGACTGGGCGACCGTCGCGGCAGAGCTGCGGCGCGTCAACGGCGGCACGTCGCCCGGCTTTGCCATTTTGCGCGCGGGCTATTCTGCCCGCCACGGCAAGGGCGGCTTGTGGACGGACGGGCAGTTCCTGCGCAATATCCGCGAGTGTGAGAAGTACGGCATCCCCATGGGCGTATATTTCTACTGTTACGACAAAAGCGCGGCAGCGGCAGAGATCACCGCCGAACAGGTTGCCGCCCTGCTGAAAGGTCACAAGTTCGCATACCCCATTTATTACGATGTGGAATATGAGCCGTTCAACACCGGCAAAGACGGCAGCGGGCGCACCCGTGCGCAGGTCAAGGCGACCAACACGGCAATGATTTCGGCGGCGCTGTCGAAGCTGGAAAAAATGGGCTACTATGCAGCCGTCTACTGTTCGCGCGACTTCTTCCTAAATTACACCGACCTGTCCGCACTGTTGAGCTTTGACAAGTGGGAGGCTGCCTACACCGCCGCCGACACCGACGCCGTGCAGAACGGCTTGTGGCAGTATTCCAGCACGAACGCGCTGGGTATCAAGGGATTTGGGAACAAGCTGGATTGCGACGTCTGCTACCGCGACTATCCCGGTATTATGAAGGCGGCAGGCCTGAACGGTTACGCCAAAACCACCGACACCGGGAACGCGAACGATACCGACAAAACCGGGAACGATACCGCCGACAGCGGTACGACGCTGACCCAGCAGATTATCACGGTCGGCCCGGTAAGCAATGGCGACGCTATGCAGTTCTTGCAGCTCGCGGAAAAGCTCAAACTGACCGAGCGCAAGCTGTACGTTTCTAAGTGGGTATAACGGAGGATAAAAAATGAACTTCAACGCTTTTCTTGCGGACTATATCGCAACCGCAAACAACCTGTTCGTCAAGCTGGCGGCGATTGCTGTCGTCATGGATACCGCGCTGGGCGCGCTGCGCGCGGCAAAATACCGCCGTTGGAATAGTTCGGTAGGTATCGACGGCGGTATTCGCAAGGTCGCTATGGTGCTGTCTATCCTGTTTTTGGTGGCGGTCGATATGCTGCTGCGCGTCGATGTGCTGTCGTTCGGATTCGTCAGTGAAGAGGTACGCCAGGCGCTCGCTGCCGCAAACGTCACAAATCTGGGCATTGCGGAATTTTTCTGCCTTATGTATATTTTGTATGAGTGTACCAGCATTTTGAAAAACGCTTTGCTGTGCGGTGTGCCCTGCCCGAAAGGACTGCAAAAGAAACTTGCCGAATGGCTGGCGCAGTTCACAGATGAAACGAAAGAGGACGTCGTGGCAGCGGTCGGCGGGAAAGTCAAAACGCACCTTGCCACCTCAATGCTGGAAGAAATGGAAACCGACGAACTGGAAAGCCTCGCCCTTGCAATGGGGCTGACTGTAAAGGACGGCACAGACCGCGCGGAACTTATCAAGATGATTGCCGCGACCGAGGTATACGTTGACCCCGATAACTGCACCGGCATTGCCGTGGCATAACAAATAAAAGCCCCCACCGGTTTGCCCGGTGGGGGTCTTTCTGTTTTACCGAGAAAAAACAAAGTCTGCTACTATCAAGCCGATAGGCAACACAATGATTTTTTTTCGGATATGGATGGCAGGGGTAGACCGTTGCCGGTCGT
>ERZ1034984.1809-NODE-1809-length-18804-cov-6.280122_pt1 | contig 18804 bp, 17 predicted proteins | sample MGYA00520589_ERZ1034984 | MGnify/ENA primary metagenome ERZ1034984 (study PRJEB33766, sample SAMN09781790) | gut metagenome | biome: gut microbiome | host: Homo sapiens | place: Madagascar | study: EMG produced TPA metagenomics assembly of the PRJNA485056 data... | reverse complement strand
CTGTAGCGCACGCCCGCCGCAGAGATCTTCGCAAAGGCCGGCTGCAGCGCCGTCAAGAGCTCACTCTTGAGCTGGCTGTCCAGGGCGTCGCGGGTGTAGGTGCCGTCGACATTGCCGACAACATTCGTGTAAAAGAGCACCGGGTCCGTGATGCGGTAGGAATATTCGCCAAAGCATTTGATCGCAATGTCCATATCCAGGCCGATGTTCTGGTCGACCACGCGAAATGGCACCGGGCTCGCCGTGCCGTATTTGTTGCCGACGATCTCCTTCGTGTTCACATAATACACCCGCTGATCGTGCGCCGTCTCCGCGCCAAAGGTGAAGCGTTTGCCCACCGCCTTGAAGCTTTCGATGATGCCGCGCCCCAGCTCGCCGCAGAACAGGCTCGGCTCCGTCGATGCGTCGTAGGTGAAGGCCCCCGGCTCCGCACAGAACTCGACGATCTTGCCCTGGTCGGCGATGAGCATGCACTGCCCCTCCGCCACCACGATCACCGAGCCCGTCGTGATCAGGTTGTCGCTGCCCTTGCGGTTGACGCCGCGCCGTCCCTGATTCTGCTCGCCTTTTTTCACAAGCTCGTCCGCGCCCATGCTGTCGCAGACAAAATAATCCTTCCAGGTGTCCGCCAGCACACCGCCGAGGGCACCAATACCAGCGCCAAGGGCGCCGCCGATTCGTTCAAGTCCCATGAATTTCCTCCTTAGTCATCCAGTCGCGTGAAGTTTCCTTCCATATAACGGGTGTACGCATCCACCTGATCCGGCGTCACCTCGCGGTAGTTCGAGTCGAAATCGCGGAACAAGCGCGGATTCACATCGCGGTAGTTCAGCCGCGCCGCCGTGCGCAGACGGCAGAAGCTCAGCATCAATGGCTGGCGCACATAGAAAGCGTCGATCTCGCCCTCCGTCGGATCGTGGAAGGCCGGATGCACCACCTCTTCGCCCGCCTCGTTCACATAGAAAAAGCGCGGCACCTTTTCAACTCCGAGCCAAACAGGCTCACGATCTCCGGTTCAGTTTTGATTTTTTCCATAGAAATTCCTCCTAAATTATGATGAACGTCGATTTAAGACAACAATCCCTGCAAAGATCAGCGCAATGCCCAGAACAGCCGGCAGCGTGATCGGCTCGTGCAGCACAAAAATGCCCACCAGCGTCGCCACCATCGGCTCCGCAAAGGCCAGCACACTCGCCTTGCTCGGCGAAAGCCCCGCCAGCCCGCGTGTGTAGAAGATATACGGCAGCGCCGTCGAAAAAAGGCCCAGGCCACAGATTCCCAGGACCATCCCGCCAGATACCGGCGGCAGATCCGCGCCGCTTGCCGCAAACACGATCCCCATCGAGCAGGCCGAGATGAACAGCGAATAAAACGTCACCGTCATCGGTGCGTAGCGCGCCAGCGCCACCTCGCCGAAAATGCTGTAGAGCGCGTAGCAGATCGCCGAGCCCAGCCCCGTCACGATCGCTATCGGCGCCAGACTCACACTGCCGCCGCCGACCAGCCCCGTGACAAATAGACAGCCCGCAAACGCCAACACCACCGCGCAGATCTTCTGGCGCGTGATGCGCTCCTTAAAAAAGAGCCGCGACATAAAGATCACAAAAAACGGCGCCGTGTACAGAAGCACCGCCGCCACAGACAGCGTCGTGTACGTCTGCGTCATAAAATAAAACACATTGAAGCAGCCAATCGAGACAAAGCCCGTGCCCACAAACATCCAGATATCCCGCGCGCGGATGCGGAACGTCTTCCGATCGCGCACGCCGAGCCAGCCCGCCAGCATCGCCGCCGCAGCAAAGCTGCGAAAAAACGCGATCGCCAAGGGCGACATCCCCAGCCCTGACAGATAGCGCGTGAACAGGCCAATACAGCCCCAGCACGCCGCCGCAAACAGCACCTCCGCCACAGCGCGGCGCTCGCCGCCATTTTCACTCATGAAATGCACTCCCCTCATTCAATCCTGCTCCCATTGTACCCTGTTTGGGCACAAATGAAAATACTTGTTTTCGCCGCCGCTCGCGCGTGCTATCATAGACTATAATAATGAAGAAAATCCCTCGCAAAGGAGTTCACCATGCACCATTTTTTCTTACCAGCGCCTCTTTCTGAGGAGGCCCTTTCCGCCCCACTCACATTCAGCCGCAAAGACTGGCAGCATCTCTTCGTGCTGCGTCTGCGTGAAGGAGAAGAATTCGTCCTCGCCGACGGCCGCGGCCGCGAGCACATCTGCCGCGTCACCGCCGTCCAGAAAAACAGCCTCACCGCCAGCGTCGTCGAAAGCCGCGACAGCGCGCGCGAGCTCGACTGCCAGCTCATCCTCCTGCAGGGCCTGCCCAAGCGCGACAAGCTCGAGCTCATCATCCAGAAAGCCGTCGAGCTCGGCGCCAGCAGCATCGTCCCCGTGATGATGGCCCGCTCCAACGTGCGCCTCGACGACAAAAAAGCCGACCGCAAGGCCGAGCGCCTGGCAGAGATCGCCAAAAGCGCCGCCGAACAGTCCAAGCGCGGCATCCTCCCCGAAGTCGCCAGCCCAAAGCGCTTCGCCGACGCCATCGCCCTCGCCAAAGACGCCGACATCAAGCTCATCTGCTACGAGGATGAAACCGCCGCAGGCCGCCTGCAGGCCCTCCTGCCGCAGCTCGACAGCGCCAAAAAGATCGCCCTTCTCGTCGGTCCCGAAGGCGGCATCAGCGAAGAAGAATGGCAGGCCGCCACCTGCGCCGGTTTTCAAAGCGTCAGCCTCGGCCGCCGCATCCTGCGCACAGAGACCGCCGGCCTCTGCCTCTTGAGCTTCCTCATGCTGCATCTGGAACACGCATGAAAAAAGCCCAGCTGTCGCAGCCGACAGCCGAGCATTTTCTCTGAACTCAGTGGATCTTTAATTTGTGCAGCGTTTTGATGTAGCCAGGGTCGTCGTGGTCGACGATCTCGCTGTGGCCAATGTCCAGCTTCGCGATCGCCGCCATGTCCTCGTCAGCCAGCGTGAAATCCCAGATGTCGAGATTCTGCTCCATGCGCTCCCTGTGCACCGATTTTGGGATCACCGTGACCCCGCGCTGCACATTCCAGCGCAGCGCCACCTGCGCCGCCGTCTTGCCGTACTTGTCGCCAATGCGCGTGAGCACCGGATGCGTGAAGATTCCGTGCGTCCCTTCTGCGAATGGGCCCCAGGCTTCTGGATGCACACCGTACTGGCGCATCGTCTTCAGCGCCTTTTCCTGCTGGAAGAACGGATGCAGCTCCACCTGGTTGACCGCAGGGATCACCTCCACCGTCTCGCAGAAATCCGCCAGCCGCGCCGGATACATATTGCAGACACCGATCGCGCGCAGCGTTCCCGCTTTGTACGCTTCTTCCATCGCACGGTACGCACCGACATAATCGCCCAGCGGCTGATGGATCAGATAGAGATCGAGATAGTCCACGCCCAGCTTAGAGAGCGACGCCTGGATCGCAGCCTTCGCGCCTTCGTAGCTCGCGTCCTGCACCCAGAGCTTCGACGTGATAAAAAGTTCTTCGCGAGGCACGCCGCAGGCCTTGATCGCACGCCCGACGCCCTCCTCGTTCATGTACGCAGCCGCAGTGTCGATGAGGCGATAGCCCGCAGCGATGGCTTCAAGCACAACCCTTTCGCATTCAGCCGGGTCCGTCACCTGGAAGACACCGTAGCCTTCCAGAGGCATCTTGACACCATTGTTCAACGTTACAAATTCCATGATGATGACCTCCTTCGATTTGATTATATTATACGCCATATAATTGACGGATGCCAATAGGAATCGGTGATATCAGGTATTAAGAATCAGAAAATATTGAACAGGATGACAATCCGCCGCCCTGTCCAGCAAAGTTTTCTGCATCAGAATCCAAAAACACTCTGTTTCGCAAAAGTTTTTGGATTTCAATCCAAAAACTTATTGCCAGTCTCCTGTTTTTCCGCTAAGATAATCTCAGGAGGTGGTACACATGACCATGCACCGCATCGCACGACCAGATTATTTGAGCAAACTCATCGCTTTCCGCGATAAACAGGTGATCAAAGTGATTACCGGCGTTCGCCGCTGCGGCAAATCCACGCTGATGGAGATTTACGAGGATCACCTGCGCACGCTTGGCGTCGCCGATGAGCAAATCGTCGCCGTCAACTTTGAAGACTACGATTTTTTTACACTGCGCAATCCCACCGCACTCTACGCTTATCTCAAGGAACGCCTGCATCCGAATAAGATGACCTACATTTTTCTGGACGAAGTACAGCGCTGCGAAAAATTTCCAGAGGTCGTCGACAGTCTGACGCTGAAAAAGAATGTCGATATTTATCTCACAGGTTCAAACGCAACAATGCTCTCTTCTGAAATTGCCACCCTGCTTTCTGGCAGATACGTCGAGATTCGCATGCTACCGCTGTCCTTTTCCGAATATATCACCGCTACTGGGGAAACAGACAACCTCGCCCGCGCTTACCGCTCTTATCTGGAAACAGGCTCCTTCCCCTACGCGCTTGAACTCGCCGACCAACCAAAGGAGCTACGCGATTATCTCGACGCCATCTACAACACCATCGTTGTCAAGGACATCACCCAGCGCCATCAAATCAGTGACACGATGATGCTGGAAAGCATCACTCGCTTTATTTTTGACAACATTGGCAATCCGCTTTCGACAAAAAAAATCGCCGACACCATGACCTCGGCCGGTCGCAAAATTGATGTGCGCACAGTTGAAAAATATCTTTCCGCGCTAATGGAGAGCTTCATCATCTATCAGGCGAAACGCTATAACATCAAAGGAAAACAATATCTGAAAACACTGGAAAAATATTACGTCGTCGATATCGGTCTGCGGCAGCTACTGCTCGGCACACGCGCCATGGATGTTGGCCATATTTTGGAAAACGTCATCTATCTCGAGCTTCTGCGCCGCGGCTACGACGTCTACGTTGGCAAGATCGACGATCTGGAGGTGGATTTTGTTGCTATGGATCCCCAAGGCATCATCTATTACCAGGTAGCAGCGACGGTGCGCGACGAAAATACGCTACACCGAGAGTTGGCGCCGCTCGAAAAGATTGCCGATCACTATCCACGCATGATCCTGACGCTCGATGACGATCCTCCAGCTGATTACAACGGCATCCAGCGCATCAATGCTCTGGAGTGGCTGACTACGCACTGAACAGAAAAATCCCCGAAGCATTAGAATACTTCGGGGATTTCCACGCATCACACATGCGCGTTGTGATATTCCTCCGTCTTGCGGATGGCGTCGTCGACGTCGGCGCGGCTGATCGGATATGGCAGATACTGCATGCAACGATCGGCCATGGTGCCGTCGAGAAGCTTTTCATAGTCGGCGCTGCCGATCTGGATGTCGATCTCAGCCAGGCTGGTTGGCAGCTCCAGCGCGCGGTTGATCTTAAACTGGCGCTCGAAATCCTCCATGCGCTGCTCATGCATCAGCTGCGGCAGGCAGGCGTAGGCGACGATCTCGCCGTGCAGGTGGTTCTGCTCGCAGGCCGGGATCGGCGTGCTGCCGTAGAAAATGGAGTGTGGAATGGCGCCGTTGTATTTCTCCGTCTCAATGAGGGTGCTGATGATGCCGCCGGTGATGATGATGTTCAACACGATCTGCTTCAGTGCTTCGCTGATGCGCTGGTTCTTGCAATCCTCGTAGGCCTGCACAGCGTATTTGAACAGCGGCTCGCCGCAGTGCTTGGCGAGGTCGACGCCGATCATGTTGGAATGATCGAGCTCGTCGTTCATCGCAGAAAATGATGGCTCATAGGCTTTGCTGAAGGCGTCGCCAATGCCGGCCCAGATGTATTCCAGCGGCGCCTTGCTGATGATGTCGAGGTTGATAAAGGCGTGCTTGGCTGGCTCCTTGCGATAGTGGAAGCCAGCGAGGCTGCGGTCTGGCTTGTGCATGACGCAGACGAGGGTGACCGCCGCGCAGTTGGAAGCGATCGTCGGGAAGGTGAAGATCGGTTTGTCGAGCTTGTCGGCCGCCGTCTTGCAGGTGTCTGTCGCGCGTCCGCCGCCGACGGCGAAGATCATGTCGGCAGCCTGCACGTCCGGATTGGCGCAGAGGGCGTCTGCCGCTTCATAGGTGACGTCGTCGCCATATTTGAGAAAGCCGGTGATCTCAATATCGCTGCCAGCGACGCCTGCGAGCAGATCCTCTTTCGCCGCTGCCATGGCTTTTTCGCCACCGATGACGATGGCCTTTGTGCCATACGGACGGCAGATATCCGGCACTTTTTTGTACACATCGCTGCCACCGATGCTATAGGATGGAAGGAATACGGATTGCGTTTCCATAAAAACAACTCCTTTGATTGACTGTTATAGAACAATTATAGAGCGTTCTGTATAAATACGCAAGGTGAATGACGCGAAAGCGCCAGCGAGGAGCATCTGCGGCCCAAGGTTTTTGAAAAAAATTGTGTTCACCTTCTGTCAATTCTCGAGCAGCGTGCTATAATAAGAGACACCAAACAGACTCTCTATAGAAAGGAAGGAACATTTTCTATGATCGAAAATAAAGAAGTACATCTCAAGGCGCTGCGCGAGATCTTCGGCAAAGAGCGCGTGCTCCACGAGCCTGTCGACTGCTTCGGCTACAGCTACGACGCTTCGCCGGAAGCCCTCAATCCTGACGAAACACCAGACTTCGTCTGCAAGGCCCACACAACTGCCGAAGTCTCCGCCCTCATGAAATACGCCAACGCCCACAAAATCCCCGTGATCTGCCGCGGCACCGGCAGCGGACGCTCCGGCGGCGTCATCCCTGTACAAGGCGGCATCGTGCTGATGGTCGACGAAATGAACCAGATCGTCGAGCTCGACGAAAAAAATCTCACATTGCGCGTGCAGCCCGGCGTCATCACCAAGGACATCCACGATTTCTGCGCCGCCCACGGCCTCTACTATCCACCAGAGCCATCCAGCTATAAATATTCCACGATCGGCGGCAACATCGCCGAAAACGCCGGCGGCATCCGCGCCGTCAAATACGGCGTCACCTCAGACTACGTGCTGGGGCTGGAGGTCGTTCTTGCAAATGGCGACGTCATCCACACCGGCGGCAAGCTCATCAAAAACGTCACCGGCTACAACATGACCCAGCTCTTCGTCGGCTCCGAGGGCACCCTCGGCATCATCACCGAAGCCACCCTCAAGGTCATCGGCCGTCCAAAATATGTGAAGAGCGCCATGGCCACCTTTAAGAGCGTGGCCGACGCCTGCACCGCCGTCGGCGACTGTCTCAAGAGCGGCGTCACGCCGACAGCCGCCGAGCTCATGGACAAGCTCTCCTGCGAAGCCACCGCGAAATTCAACGATTTTCCGATCGCCGATAACGTCGGCGCCATGCTCGTCTTCGATCTCGACGGCAACACGCCGGAGATCTGCGCCGCCGATATGGCCATCCTCGAGGACGTCTGCCGCAAGGACGGCGCGCTCGATTTCACCCTCGCTGCCGACGACGCTGAGCGCGACCATCTCTGGAATCTGCGCAACAAGCTCTCCACGGCGCTGAAATCCCTCGCGCCGGATCGCGTTGGCGAGGACATCACCGTGCCCCGCGCCGAACTGCCGCACGTCTGCACCGAGATCATCAACATCTGCGCCAAATACGGCTTCCAGGTGTCGATCTTCGGCCACGCCGGCGACGGCAACCTGCATCCGTCGCTGCTCTGCGACATGGGCGCACCCGGCGTGCCGGAAAAAGTCCACGACTGCGTCGGCGAGATCTTCCAGCTCGCTGTCGACTGCGGCGGCAAGCTCAGCGGTGAACACGGCATCGGCATTTCCAAACAGCCTTACATCGGCATCGCCCTGGAAAAAGAGGAGATCGACGCCTCCCTCCTCATCAAGCAGGCGTTGGATCCAAATAACATCCTCAATCCCGGCAAGATCTTCGGGCGGTGATCAGCATGGAACACAACCAGCATTACGAAAAGCTCAAAGCCATCGTCGACAAGTGTGACCGCTGCGGCGCCTGCACCACCGTTTGCCCGCTCTACAAGGTCAACCGCATCGACCGCGCCACCTCGCGCGGCAAGATCGCCATCGTGCGCGCCCTCCTCGAGGACAAGCTCGACGGCAACGAAAAAGCGCTGCGCCACGCCCTCGATTACTGCCTGCTCTGCAAAGCCTGCACAGAAGTCTGCCCAGGTAAGGTCATGACCGACCAGGCCATGATCGAAATGCGCCAGTGGCTGCGCGAAGACCACGGCCTCTCGCCAAAATATCGCCTCATCGGCGGCTTCATGTCGAGCGGTCCGCTGAAAAGCATCAGCCGGCCCTTCATCGGCGCTGCCCAGACGCTGCAATTTCCGCGTCTCACCCGCGGGCTTCTGCCAGCGAACCACACCGCGCCGGAGAGTATGCACCACGCAGGTCCGGCAATTTTTTCCAAATCTGCGGAAAAGTGCCGCGTCGATCTGGGAAAAGTGAAACGCGTCGCCTATTTCAAAGGCTGCGCCATGAAGCTCTTCTTCAAAAATGCCAGTGACGCGTCGATCAAACTCATCGAAAAAACCGGCCGCTCCGTCGACGTGCCGACCGTTGACTGCTGCGGACTGCCGCAACAATCCCACGGCATGATCCCACTGGCGAAAAAAATGGCGCGCCACAACATCGAGGTCCTGCAGGACTACGATCTCATCATCACCGACTGTGGCAGCTGCGGCGCCATGCTCAAGGAATACGGCGAACTCTTCGCCGACGACTTCACCATGAAAGAAAAAGCCCGCGCCTTCAGCCAGAAGGTCATGGGCCTCTCCGAATATCTCTACGCCGTCGGTTACGAGCCAACGCCGCGCAAGGAGCTGCGCGTCACCTACCACGCCTCCTGCCATCTCAACCGCGGTCAGGGCATCCACAAGGAACCACAGGCTCTGCTCGAAAAAGCCGTCACCTATCTGCCCGCAGAAAACGCCACCATGTGCTGCGGCGGCGCCGGCACCTTCCAGATCGATTTTCCGGACACCTCCGCGAAAGTCCTCGACAATAAATACAAGGATTTCAAAGCCACCGGCGCTGATATCGTCGTCGCCGAATGTCCAAGCTGTCTCATGCAGCTCGGCAAACTCGAACGCTACAAGGATCTGCAGATCCTGCACATCAGCCAGGTGCTGTGAGCAAACAACAAACCCCGAGCGATCGCCCGGGGTTTTTCAATTCAATCCTCACATTTGTCCATATGTGGCAGGAGCTCGCCGCTAAGGAGCCGCAGCAGCTGGTCGGCGAGCAGATCGAGATCCACGCTCGGTTTGCGGCTGGCGTCGATGAGCACGCCGACGATGGCGCTGGAATAAAACGTCAGCGCCGTCTCCAGATCGCTGGCGTATCTAATCTGCGGCTGGCTGTCGCTGCGGCGCAACAGCTCCGCGAAATACGTGCGCGCGGCGTCAAAAAAGATGCGCTCCGCTTCCTCGCGCTTGCGCGATGCCATGAGCTGCACGACAAAATCCGGCTTGTCTTCGATCGTCGAGAGCATCACACGAATGGCCTCCTTCGGCGTTTTGGCAGCCAGCGTCTCTGCCAGCAGCGATTCCACACGCTGGGCCATGAGCCATTCCAAAACCTCGAGCAGATCCTGAAAATGATAGTAAAACGTCTGTCTGGTGATGCCGCAAATACCGACAACGTCCTTCACCGTCACCTTGTCGATCGGTTTCTGCTGCGCCGCCAGCAAAAATGCTTCGGCGATTGCTTTTTTTGTGACTCCAGCCATCGTATCCGCTCCTTTCCGCTGAATGTTTTTATCTTATCATATTTTTTGAGCTGCGCACAAGCGCACACATGTAAAGATTGGATGACGCAGAAAAGGCCGGAGAACATCGCGCGTTCTCCGGCCTCCGGTTCAAAAGAATCGTTTTATTTCACAGTGATCAGCTCATACTTGCGGCTGCCGAGCCCGATCTTTTCCGCGTGCTCAAGACAGGTTTTGTACTCAGCGTTCGGCGTGACATTTTCAAAATGATCGTGGTGATCGCAGAAATCGTCCTTTTCCATCTGCTCAGTGAGCTGGGTATTTGGCAGCGGCTCCTGCGCCAGGCAGGCGTCGGCGCAGGCCTGGTCAACCGCCAGCGGATCGAAGGATGCGAACATGCCGATATCCGGCAGCATTGGCGCGTCGTTGCCGCTGTGGCAGTCGCAGTTTGGCGACACGTCGACAACGATGTTGACATGGAAGCTTGGGCGGCCATAGACAACAGCCTTGGCATATTCCGCCATGCGGCGATTGAGGTCCGCCGCAGCGCCGCGACGGGCAAAATTGATAGCATCAAAGTTGCAGGCGCCAAGACAACGGCCGCAGCCGACACAGTTTTCTGTGACTGTCATCTTCTTCGTTTCTTCGTCGAATTTCAGGCCGTTGTTCGCACACTCACGCAGGCAGCGCTTGCAGCCACGACATTTTTCTGGATCGATCTCTGCCTTGCCGTTGCAGTGCTGCTCCTGCTTGCCGGCGCGAGAGCCACAGCCCATGCCGATGTTCTTGATCGCGCCGCCAAAGCCGGTGAGCTCGTGGCCTTTGAAATGCGCCAGCGAGATAAAAATGTCGGCGTCCATGATCGCATGACCGATGCGCGCTTCCTTGACATATTCGCCGCCAACAACCGGCACCGCAATGTCGTCCGTGCCCTTGAGCCCGTCGCCGATGATCACCGGGCAGCCAACCGTCAGCGGTGTGAAGCCGTTTTCCCAGGCGCAGTAGAGATGCTCGATGGCGTTCTTGCGAAATCCCGGATACATCGTGTTGCAGTCGGTGAGAAATGGCTTGCCGCCGCGGGCTTTGACATAATCCACGATCGCCTTCGCATAATTTGGACGCAGATAGCTCATGTTGCCGAGCTCACCAAAATGCATCTTGATCGCGACAAATTTTCCGTCCATGTCGATCTCACCGAGCCCAGCTTTGTCGATCAGGCGGGAAAGCTTGTGGGCAGGGCCTTCATCCACCTTGCAGCGAAAATCTGTAAAATAAACCTTGCTTGTGTTTTCACTCATAATAGATCTCTCCAATCTCTAGACAATGTGAGCTGATTTCTACTTTAAGGATAAACCTTCACCACCTCGTTCGTCAATCTTTTACTCTGAAGAGCACAAGAAGCGATGACAAAAAATCGAGGCCTGCGACAGATCGCAAGCCTCGAGATCAGACGATTCAGCTGCGCGCTTTCCAGCCAGTGAGCAGCGCCGAATTGATGATGACGATCACGCTGCCGGCGTTGTGCACCAGCGCGCCGACAACAGGATTGAGAATGCCCGTGATCGCCAGAATGATGGCGACAAAATTGAGCGTCATCGAAAATGTGAGATTGCATTTGATGGTGAACATCATGCGCTTGGCAAGCTTGAACAGGTGCGGCAGCTCGCTGACCTTGTCGTCGACGAGGGCGATATCCGCAGCATCCACAGCGATGTCCGAACCAACGCCGCCCATGGCGATGCCGACGAAGGCTTTCTTGAGCGCCGGCGCGTCGTTGATGCCGTCGCCGATCATGCAGACCGCTTCGCCTGCGCTTTGGTAGCGCTCAATCTCCGCCAGCTTATCCTCCGGCAGACAGCCGGCGCGTACCGCGTCGATGCCAAGCTTTCCCGCCATATGGCGCGCAGCGTTTTCGTGGTCGCCAGTGAGCAGGATCGGCGTCACGCCGCAATCCTTGATCGCGTGGATCATCTCTGCCGCATCCTCGCGCAGCGTATCAGAAAGCGCGATCACACCAGCCGCAGCGCCATCCACCGCCACATAGGTGAGCGTGCTGCCCTGAGCGAGATGGGCGCGCGCCTGCGCTTCTGCTTGTGGCGAAAGAGCGATGCCGTGATCAGCGAGCAGCTGCGCATTACCAGCAAGAACAGCGTGCCCTTCCACCTGCGCCAGAATGCCGCGACCAGGAACCATCTGAAACTGCTCCGGCTGAGCAGCGGATCGTCCGAATTCCTCGCGAAAGCTTTTCACGATCGCTTTTCCCAGCGGATGCTCACTGCGCAGCTCCGCACTGCAGGCAAGACGATACAGCGCCTCTCGCTGCCAGCGCTCAGAAAACGGCTCCACAGCCACAACCTCCGGCGTGCCATAGGTCAGCGTGCCCGTCTTGTCGAAAGCGATATGGCGCACATTCGCGAGACGCTCGAGCGCATCGCCCTCGCGCACCAGAAAACCATGCTTCGTCACATTGCCAACCGCCGCCATGATCGCCGTCGGCGTCGCCAGAACCAGCGCACACGGACAGAACACAACAAGGATCGTCACCGCACGGATGATCTCCCCCGTGAGAATCCAGGTGAGCAGCGCCGCCGACAGCGCGATCACAACGATCCACGTCGCCCAGCGATCAGCAAGATTGACGATCTTCGCCTTGCCGGCGTCAACCGACTGCACAAGCCGGATCATGCGCTGGATGGCGCTGTCTTCGCCAACCTTCGTCGCGCGCATGTCAAACGCGCCGAATTGATTCACCGTCCCCGACGATACGTCGTCGCCGACACCCTTGTCCACCGGCAGCGATTCGCCAGTCATCACCGCCTGATTGATCGACGTCTGACCACTCGTGATCACGCCATCCACCGGCACCGTTTCGCCAGGCAACACACGCAGTAGGTCACCGATGACAACCTGCTCCGCCGGGATCACTGTTTCGCGCTCACCATCCAGACGCCGTGCCGTGCGCGGCGTCAGATGCACAAGCTTTTCAATCCCGGCGCGTGCACGCGCAACAGTGAGCTCTTCCAACAGCGCGCCCAGCTGCATAATGAATGCAACCTCGCCAGCCGCAAAATCCTCGCCAATGATGATCGACGCGACCAGCGCCAGCGACACAAGCACGTCCGCCTTGATGTCAAAAGCCGTGACCAAACCAATGATCGCTTCCAGGATGATCGGTATCCCACAGAGAATGATCGCCACCCAGGCCGGATCCACACCGCCGATCTTCAATCCGGCAATGCTCGCCACAAGCGCGATCCCGGAAATGATCAGAAATACAATGTCGCGTTTTGTTCCGCCCCACTCGAGCAGGGCTTCCAAGCGTTCAATCATGATAAACCTCCCTTTTTGTTTGCGTCAGCTTACACATGTAGTATACCCATGGGGGTATGGGCATGTCAAGGACAAAATAAAAGAATCCGACGTCCATCGACACCGGATCCTTTCATTTTCCTTCATTATATATCAGTTCATGTTCGCGAAACGCTCCACGGCTTTCGTGAAACTGGCGATCGTCTGGTCGGCGTCGCCGTGCTCAATACCATCGCGCACACAGTGCTGAATGTGCCCCTCGAGCACCACCTGACCAGCCTTGTGCAGCGCGCGCTTGGCGGCGTTGATCTGCGCCAGCACATCCTCGCACGGCACATCCTCGTCGATCATACGGTCGATGGCCTGCACCTGGCCGATGATCTTCGCGAAGCGCCGGTGCAGATTCTCAGAATCCATGCATTGTTTCATCAGCGTCACCTCTTTGCTGTGGTCTCTTTCTATCATCCACCAAAACGCCGACGCTGTCAAGTGGATCAGAGGATCGTCGTCAAGAGGATCACCGCGATCATTTCCACCTGCTCAACAGCACTCGCGATGAGCTTGCCCTCTGGCGTCTGCGCGAGATTTTTCAGCCGCTCTTTCATGGCGCGGCGCTCGTCTTTCGAAAAATGCTCTTTGAGATCGTCGCTCTTATCCAGCAGCACAGCCACCACCGCCGTCTCTGCGTCGACAGGATCGTCGTCCAAAAGCTCCGCGCGCAGATTATCCACGACAGCGCGCACCGCTTTTTCCTTCGGCGCCGGGCTGCGATCTCTACCAAGAAATCCGCTTTCGACCATTTCTGTCAGTCCCTGCGCACGCAGCGAATCCATCACGCCGTCAAAAAGCGCATTGAATCGCTTGCCAGTGATGCTCATATAAAAATCGTTGACGATCCAGTTCGCCTTCACCGGCTCCTTCTCGCGAATGTAGTCGTAAAGCGGCGCCAAATAATCCAGCTCCCGCGGAAGTTTTTCACGCGTCGTCGCGCGCTTGTCGCGGATCTCGATCACGCCCGCCTGCGCCAGCTCGATCACCCCGCCAGCGATGAGACAGATCGCCCCGTTTTGGTCAAACGTGGAAAGCTTGCCCTTGTCGTTCACAGCGAGGGTGAGAAATTGTTGTGTAATGGAAAGATCGATCATGACAAAAACCTCCTTCAATAATCGTGGTTGATTTCCTTGTTCTCATTATACAAAAAAACATTTCTCTGTCAATAGCCCACACAAAAAAGCGCGTGCGATCGTCGCACGCGCTTTTCCATCAAGAACGCCCCAACTGCCAGGCAGCGCTCTCGTTTTGCAGCGCCACCATACGCTTGTAAAGTCCGCCCTGCGCCATCAGTTCTGACGGCGTGCCTTCCTGGGCAACGCGACCGTCTTCCAGCACGACAATATGATCCGCGCCAGCCACTGTGCGCATACGATGTGCAATAACAAGCACGGTTTTTCCGCGCAAAAGCTCCGACAGCGCCGCCTGCACAGCGCTCTCATTTTCTACATCGAGGCTCGCTGTCGCTTCATCCAAAAGCACCACCGGTGCATCCTTGAGCAACGCACGCGCGATTGAAATCCTCTGACGCTCACCGCCAGAAAGCGTCGCGCCGTTTTCACCGATGACCGTATTATAGCCATCCGGCAGTCTCTGCACAAAATCATCGCACTGCGCCGCACGCGCTGCGTGCAGCACCTCTTCGTCAGACGCCCCGCGACGACCAAGCCGGATATTCTCCATGATCGTATCACGGAATAACACCACGTCCTGGAAAACCATTGCATAATAGGTGAGCAGTGTTTCCGGATCGATGGTGGATATATCCACACCGCCCAACGTAATGCGGCCACTTCCAACATCCCAGAAACGCGCCGCCAGCTTGCAGGCAGTGGATTTTCCGCCGCCAGACGGCCCAACAAGCGCCGTCACGTCGCCTTGCTTGGCAGTAAAGCTGACATCCTCAAGCACGCCAGCCCCGTCCTGATAGGCAAACTGCACGTGGTCAAAGACAATGTCAAAATTCTTCGGCGAAAAGTCCTCACTGCCAGTTTGCAGCGGTTGTTCAAGAATGGCACGCATACGCGCGATCTGCAGCTTCGTCGAAAAAGTTGCAGCGATATTTTGCAGCACCACACTGAGCGGATCATAGAGCCGCGCCGCCGCAAAGAGAAAACCCAGGTAATAAAGAAACGACAGCTCTCCAGCCAGCAAAAGCCCAGCACCAACAAGCACCGTCGTCGCCATCCCCAACCGCAGAAACGCCTGCGCCGAGCAAACAAACACGCCCGTTGCCAATTCCGAATGGATGGCTCCGCGCTCCATCTTCGCGAGCTTTTCATTCAGCTCGCGAAGATAAGCCTCCTGTCTGCCGCAGGCGCGAATATCGCGCACCGTTTCCAGCCCTTCCTGGATGCAGTCGCTGACAGCGCGCTTGCCCAGAATATTTTGTGTGCCAAATTTGTCCTGAATCTTTTTCGATCCTGCTGTCAAAAGCACCGCTACTGGCACAACCCAGAGCACCGCCAATGCCATTCGCCAGTCAAAGCAGAACATACAAACGCCGATCACCGCCGTTGAGAAAAGCGAAGCAAACAACTGCGGCACATAATGAGAAAACATCTGATCCAGCGACGAGCAATCGGCGATCATCGTCGCTGTCAGATCGCTGAGATCACGCTTTCCAAAAAACGACAGCGGCAGCCGACGCAGCGTCTCCGCTAAACTCACCCGACGGTTAGCGCTTTCCTTGTAAGTCGCCAGATAAAGCGAAGCATACTGAAACCAATGCAGCACAAAGAGCAGCACCAAGACAGCCAGCCCGCTGCCAGTGATCGTCCAAAATTGCGACATTGCCGTCGTGTGATCAGCCATCACCTCCAAAAGATGCATGATCGCAAACATCACCACGCCCACCGGAAGCATCAGGCCAATGTTGCAGATAAAGCACCAAACCACCGCTTTGATCAGATCCTCCGCCCCTTTTTCACTGAGGGCAAACCAATGCTGTAATCTTTCTGTCATTGCAGACACTCCTTTCCGACTTTCCACTGCGCACTCTTCTGGTAATCTGCCCACATGTGCGCATACACGCCAGACTGAGCCAAAAGCGACGGATGGTCACCATGTTCCACGATTTTCCCATCTTTCAGCACAAGAATCTGATCGGCGTGCTGCACCGTCGACAGACGATGAGCGATCATCAGCACCGTTTTTCCACGCACCAGTGACTCGAACGCTTTCTGTATCTGGTGTTCATTTTCAGGGTCAGCAAAAGCCGTTGCTTCATCGAGCACAACGATCGGTGCATCCTTGAGGATCGCACGAGCGAACGCGATACGCTGCGCTTCGCCTCCGGAAAGATACACGCCGCCAGTTCCCACCACAGAATCCAGTCCCTGTGGCAGCTTTGCGAGAATATCATCACATTGCGCTGCGTGTGCCGCTTTCAACACCTCTTCGCGGCTCGCATTCGGTCGCGCCGCTCGAATATTTTCGAGCAGGCTCTTCTTAAACAGACGTGTATCCTGAAAAACAAACGCCACCTGCTGCATCAGTGCCGCGCTGTCTAGGTTCCGCACATCGACGCCACCCACCGAAACGCGCCCAGATTCCACATCCCAAAAGCGTGGAATCAGACTCGCCGCTGTCGTTTTCCCGCCGCCAGATGGCCCCACCAGCGCCACCACCTGCCCAGGTTCTACAGAAAAGCTCACATCGTCCAACGCCGGACGCACAGCACCAGGATAAGTGAACCGCACATGATCAAAAACCACATTCGCATTTTTTGGCTGCTGAACCTCCACAGGCTCAGCAAGCGGAGACTGGCCCAAAATCTCATCCAGCCGCCCAACCGCTTCGTCCGCTTCCATGACCGCTTCGCTCATATACATGATGCGATTGATCATCGCACCACAAGCTGGCGCAAAAAGTGCATAAAAGATAAAATTACTCAGCACCAGCCGCACATCTCCCGCAGAAGCAAAATAGAGCGCCGCCGGAATGAGCAGTGCGAAAGCACCATTGATGCACGTGAGAAAACACGTCTGTCCCACGCGGCAGCTCATCGCGTACTGGCTGGCCAGATCGCTGTAATCTTTGATCGCCGCATAAAACGCCTTGAACGAATACACCGTTTGCTGGAACATTTTCACCACCGGGATCCCGCGCACATATTCCACAGCCTCGCCGCTCATGCGCTCGATCTCCTGCTGATAGCGGTGGAAAAAGCCAGCGTTCTTGCCGCCCATCATGAGCATCATACTCACAAGCGCTAAAACCATCGTCAGCAAACACAGCAGCCCCATCCGCCAGTCAAACCAGACGAGCATGACAATCGCTGCCAACGGCGTCACCACCGTCGCCGCCAGATCCGGCAGCTTATGCGCCAGCAGATCCTCCGTCAGTCCAGCATTGTCATCGATCAATTTCCGCAGCCGCCCAGATTGATTGCCCGTGAAAAATCCCAGTGGCAGCGCCAGCACATGCGCCATCGTTTGCTGACGCATCGTCCGCGCCGTTCGAAAAGCTGCGATGTGCGTACACATCAACGCTGCAAAATAGACAGCGATGCTTCCTACAGCAAACCACACCGCCCACCAGCCCCAGCGCCCAATCTCGGCAGCTGCGGAAAAATCTGGCCAGTTTGCAAGCAGCGTCCGCGCCACCAGCCAGACGCATACATACGGCACCAGACCCAGCAGCGCCGAAACCGCCGAAAGCACACAGCCCAGGATTGTCAGACGTTTGTAATTTCCAGCATAGCGTAAAATTCTGGACAAACTGCTTTCTTTATTTTTTGTCATCGTTCTTTCCTCCTTAACTATTTGCATAAGCTAACTCTCGGTTAAAATGAAATGGGCGTCATGCGCCCATCAGATGCAGCCAGCCAGCAGTGTAAAAATCTCGCAGCTGCGCTACATATTTCATCGCCGCTTCACGCGGCATATCATGCACCACCACTTCGAAGATCGCGCCAAACATCCCGCTGGCAATAATATGGCAGAGTGTCGGATCAAGCTCCGGCACTTCATGCCCCAAGCGCTTCAATACTTCCACATATTGGCAGGTCGACTCCACCTCGATCTCCACCATATCGTGAACAAAATTCTCGTAGCTCGTTCCCTCGGAACGACAGAGCAAAAGTTTCACCGGCGCGCGATGACTGCAAATATAATCCACCAGCCAATCCACATAATCCGCCGACTCCTTGCCCATGTGCGCCGGCTGCTCCGCTTCCGGCAATTCTGCGAACGCGATCTGCGTATTCACAAAACGCCCCATGATTTCCGCTGCGTGCGGCTCCACAATGGCAGCAAAAAGCGCAGCCTTGCTGGAAAAATAACCGTAAAATGCACCGGTCGTTACGCCAGCATTTTTCACGATCTGTCGGAGCGAAGCACCTTGATAACCTTTGTCCAAAAACTCCGTCAGCGCAGCTTCTTTAATACGCTCAAGCGTGAGCGCTGTTCTCTCTTCCACATCGCTCGCCTCCCTATAACAGCGTTATATCACACTGTTATCTTACTTCTACCCATTATCTTTGTCAAGCAAAAATTATCGTCTGCTAATTCGCGTCCACACAAAAAAGCGCGTGCGACCTGCGCACGCGCCAGTTTTACCACGGTATAAAAACGATCGCCTTGCTCACTTTCCAAAGCTCTTCGAAATGACGCATCGCCGCAAGCACGGCGGCGTTCTCTTCACGCTGGGCGGCCTGTGTCAACGCGTCGCGCATCTGCTCACATTCTGCTGCCGAGAAATGCTCAGCAAGCACGCCCATTT
>ERZ1034984.1807-NODE-1807-length-18806-cov-32.895739_pt1 | contig 18806 bp, 18 predicted proteins | sample MGYA00520589_ERZ1034984 | MGnify/ENA primary metagenome ERZ1034984 (study PRJEB33766, sample SAMN09781790) | gut metagenome | biome: gut microbiome | host: Homo sapiens | place: Madagascar | study: EMG produced TPA metagenomics assembly of the PRJNA485056 data... | reverse complement strand
GCGAGTTACTATTTAATTCATTAAGCGCCCCGATCATAGTCTTGTTGTTTGTCTGCAAATTACTAATGACCGCATTGGTCAGTTTTTCAACAATCCAGTTCCAGATTCCGCTGAACGGTGAAAGTTTGTTTGCCTTCGACGTTGCATCGTAAATCATCAGTGTGTCGTTGTCCGCCGGTGTTGCTTTCTGTGAATACTCATTAAATTTTCCCATTACTGTAATCTCCTTTCTAATTCCTTGATACGTTTCTCTTGCTCGTCAACCTTTGCACTGAGTTCCTGTATGGCTTTAATAGCGTATTCAGTCAGAAGTAGTCTGTCAATTTGCTTAGCATTCATACTTCCGTCTTCATTCTCACCTCCGCCAAGTACGAGTAGCGGATCTATTTTTTCAATATCATCCGCAACAAGTCCCAGCGGCTGATGAACCCCTGTCTCTTTCCAGGTAAACGAGCATACAGGCATTGCGCTGACTGCATCAAGAGCACTGACTTCACATTCCGAAAAGTTCTCTTTTAGTCTCTTATCAGAAGCCGCATCATAATAAAATGTATATGCCAGATAAGCTGTTGTACCGTACTGAGCCGTTACTGATAAAGCATATTTATTTGATTCTTTTTTACTCTGAATATACGCCACTCTGCTGCCATCTGTTGATGCTGACGCAACCGGCCTACGAAGAGTAGAAGAAGAAGCTCTTTCTGCCGCATAATCCTTGAACGTAGTAGCCCCTTTCAGTGTGGCATCGCCACCAACAGAAAGGGTTCCTTTCGTTGTCAAATTTTTACCCATTGAACAACCGTCAGTATATACAGCATTCGCATTTACACGGACAGCATTTTCCAGATACCGGATGATATAGCCATCCCACGTGTGGTCCGTCCCTTCCATCCATAATTCTTCAACACTACTAGAATCTTTTTTTACCGCATATAGTCCATACTTGCCAAAGCGGAGCGCTTTATAATTATTTTCATCAGTATAATTCGTGTACAATGCCATGCCTGATGTGTTGAGAAGCATCTTTCTACTTTTTCCAGTAGAATCATAGAAATACATGCCGCTTCTCAATAATTTCAATATCGTTATAGCGTCATTATCAGCGCTGTTCATCGCCATTCCACCGTTAGTCAGCCGGAGAACTTCTTTCCCATATTCATCATATATCTTCAGCTGACCGTTGCCATTATTCGCTCCGCCGAGTGCAAGCGTTCCACCTTTTGCGGCATTGAACGAAATATACAACGTCTGGTTTCCGCTCTCATCCTTTTCGTAGTACAGTCCCTTGAACTTTCCGCTGTCTGACAGGATATCAACTATCTGTTCCTGTGTCAGTGATGCTACATCGACCGCAACGGAATATGTCTGGTAGTCCGCAAGTTTGGTTTTCGACTGGTCAAAATACAACGAAACCTTGAGCATGTCATGTGCATTGAGCGAAAGGCTATTAACATTGATGCTCAGCCGGTCAAGTGCCGCAGTCTGTGATACCGTGAGTGCTGACCATGTAGCACCGTTGTCAGTGGACTTTTCCAGTTTCCACCATCCTTTTTGTGACTGTGCGACCTCGCCGTTTCCGTCCCTGTAAAACGAATCTACAATGAGCGGCGCCGGTGTTATCTTCTTATCTGCTCCCATAAGCAAGACATCTGCATTGCTCTGGAAGAAGTAAGTCCTTCCGGCATTTCCCTGCTCGCCTTTGATTTTTGTCCAAGCATACTTTGTCGGGTCTGTACTGTCTGGCACTGTATAATCGGTATATTGTCCGATATAGATTTTGTCTGTGCTGTCATCAACGGAAAAATCAACTTTTCCATCCTCACTGTTGGCATAAGCAAAATGCACATATGGTGTTCTTCCGTCTTCGCCTGGTATTCCTGGCAGTCCGTCTGAACCATCTCTTCCGTCAACGCCACGGAACCGGCTCCATGCGTAGTCTGCCGGATTAGTGCTTTCTGTAGCCGTGTCCTTATTTGTTGCAATGCCGATATAAATCGCTTGCGTCACTGTATATATCTGCTCTCCGGCACTGTCCAGAATCGGACTGCCAGCGCTGTCTAGCAGCGGCACATAATCCGGGTTGTCTGACATGTCAAGGCCGTCGGGTCTTGTAGCGTATTTCATCCACGTGTAAGATGACTTGCCATCCGCTCCTTTCGGCCCTTGCGCACCCTGGTCACCCTCGAATTTCGCCCATGTGTATTTCGTCGGGTCTGTACTGTCAACGCCGGAAAAATCCGTATAAGTTCCGATGTACTTGTTTGGTGTCTTGCTCATCTGCGCCGCTGTCGGGTTCTGCACCGGTGCGTACTGGATATGCAGATAAGTTGTCTTTCCATCCGTTCCAACAGCGCCCGGGATTCCCTGCGGTCCGGCGTACTGTTTCGCAAGTGAGAACTGTTTCGATACAACAAGGTTATGCAGATATGCGGCTTTGATATTCACCCATCCGCTGTCTGCGGTCAGCCCGGTGACAGTGTATGTCTTAGTTTCCTTATTCCAGTTTCCCTGTATGTTCTGCGACGTCGTAATCGTATACGTACAGTTACCTGTGATGTCCTGTGTGCCATACATGACGGTCGCTGTTGTAGTGCACTCCGGGAACTCCGTGTAGTTTCCGTCACTGTCAACCGGGATGCCCTGATAGTCGTTGTCAAGCTGCATCGTCATGTTTCTAGCCAAGGACACTGCGTTCTCAACGTCGTCAAGCTTTTCACTAAGGGCCTTTCCGCCGATAGTTACACAACTTCCGTCAAGATATACGGACTTTGTATCCATATCCACAGAGAAGATGATGCTTCCATCGGTATCTGTTACCGTGATTGCTCCGGCATTAATCCAGTCAGCATTAACACCAACAGCGTTCAAAATTCTCACAATCGTATCTCCATCAACGGTCATTCCACCGTTCCATGTTTGACCGCCATCTGTCGAAACGCCCCATGCCTCTGCGGTCATTTTCCATACAGCCTTCGATTCCGCAAGTGTGGGTTTGTCATGTAAATAAAATATCTGGCTACCGTCCTGTTGAGTCTGGACTGTAGTATATACGCCGGTGGAATTGTCCAGTCGGTCTTTAAACTCTTGCAATGCTTGCTCTCGGGTAGTTCGCTCTCTCCAAACGGATTTTCTTGCATCCACAGCAGCTTGTGTTACAAGTGAATAGGTCTTTGAACTATTCCGGGCCGCACTTTCGGCATTACAGGATATCTGCTCAAACGTCCCCGGTTGCAGCACAACATTTGTCAAAAAACTTTTATACTTATTTCCTTTTCGGTCAGTAATCAGGACAGCGTCACCGGCTTCGAGAACTATATCGGTCAAACATTCTGTTTCAAACGGTCTAAAAGACATTCCGACGCATTTTTCGCCGATTATGTTTGCAACAACCTCGCCGGTTCCTTGTGGAATCAGTTTGTTTTCACTGATTTTCAGAACGTATCCTTCTTCTCCGTACAGATACGAACTCGCTTCTTCGTCCGTAGATGTGGATTCCAGATACTCTGTTACTTGCACACCGGTTATCACCACATCGTCCAAGTTTGGTGTAAAACCATTGGTGGAATTTATAGTTACTCTGTTCGCATCAGCAATTTCCGTATCGTACCATTTTATAGTCAGTCTGCCGTATTTATCACATCTGGCATACTGGCATCCGATCTGGCACACCCATGCAAGAACCTGTCTGAAGGTCAGTGCTTCATCGTCGGGCCTTGCCGGTACTTGGTAAGAATCTTGATAGAAATTAAGTGTGTCCAGTGTTACTCCGCACACCTTGCAAGCATCCTGTATGATTTGTTTCCTTGTCGCCGGATATTTCAGCTTACTTGCAGAATAATCACGGTCGAACTTCCGCATGTTATCTTCACATTCTAGTTCGATAATTGTAGTGTTCTGGTACGGCGTATCTATGACGGTCATTGTGCATATTCGGATTTTTTCTATCAAAGCATTCTTATGCACTATAATTTCATTGCCAGTCGTATCCAGAATCTTATCACCGGTGGTGTCGAGCAATGCGCTGGTATCTTCCGGCTCAAGTTCGATTCCTACGTAGCAGATCACCGTAGCGTCTGTAAAATCGTAGTCTGTATACTTTCCGTCAAAGTTATTAATTGACAGGTTCAAAGTATTGATATTTGCGGACCCGATATTGAAAGTGTTGTCATCAGACACGGAATCCTCAAACTTCATACCGTTTGACCAAAAATCGGCGTTAGTAAGATTGATGACTGTCCCATCCGCCAGTGTTATATCTGCGTACTTTAAATAATTTCTGTTATCGTTATTTTGTTCATTCTTGAATCTGTTGGAAATATCTCTCAATAATCTCTCACCTCCTACTGCTCGATCAAGTCAAACTGCAATCCTTCCATCCGCTGATTTCCAATCCACCAGCATTTAAAAGGAGCGGACCGGTCGCCAACATAAAAGGTTCGGACTTCGTGTTTGTTTCCAGATAGGAGATCGGGATATTCAACAGAAATGTACTCTGGGTTGACCGCCTGCACGATTTTGCAAGCTTTTTCCCATTCCGGTGCGTTCCAGCCGATTTCCAGTTTTCTCTTCTGTCCAACACGATTCTTATGCATGATCGTGTCATCAGTACGCCCGGATTCTGACGCTGATATGTCTTGGAGCCCCCATGTGAATGAAGAAGGGCAAGGCATTGCTGCACCATTGATTTTTATAAAAACGTCTGCCATATTGAATAATCACCTCATTTTTGTGCATGAAAAAAGCGCCTATCAAAGATAGACGCTTTATGATTATTCATTATACTTTTTTGGCGTAATATGATTCCATATTTTTACATATGATGTTCAGTCAAACAAATCGCCTGGATCTGCTATTGTGTATGCCGGTTTCTTTACCGTGACTGTTATGTATCCTTTCTTTCCACTAGCAAGAGTAACCAAAATTTTAGTCTTTCCTGCTTTTCCATTTCCGTAAATATTGATTTGTTTGTTCGTGATCCCCACTGCAAGCATGGATCTATTTTGCGGTTTTGCAGATTTAATGCGATCTCCATTCGCCATTGTAACTCTTACGTTTGTGGAACCGTACGCAGTCATATTTACATTTTTACGATTGAATTTAAGTATTGGTTTTAACTTACTTCCAACACTTCTGCTCTGTTTTCTTTTACATCTCGAGCAAATTCTTACCTGCGTTGCTTTTTTAAACACAGTCGCTTTATTAGCTTTTTTCCATCCGGACCATTTATGTCCCAACGCTTTCCCAGCAGTTTTACCGCAACGGCTACATTTTTTTGCTGATGTACAAGTAGCTGATCTCCAACTATGACCAAGTGCTCCGTTCAGAACTTTTCCGCAATCCTTGCATTTTTTTGGTTTAGTACATGTTGCTTTTGAAACAGAAGAATGCGTGCAGTACCAAACTGTAGGCACTTCTATGAATGCATAATTTGCATCCACATATGGTGGCGATGATATATCCCCATAATTGTAGAAGTTTCCGTTGTCGAAACACTGAGTATTGCCGTTTCCATCATCTTGTGTTGCACGTTCTAGTAAGCAGCTCCCTTGATAATAATTTAGGCAGAAGATATTGCCATCAACATTAATTGTTCCGTGATTATAAAAATCACCCAAAACGTAAAGGTTGCCGTGAACTGTCAGTTCTCCGTAAAATGTGTACGAGCCGCCTGGACTAATATACATATTTCTGTCTACTTCGAAGCCACTTACTACCGTCAAATTTCTCCCTATGATGTAATCCCCATCATCGGTGGTTCCTATGTCTATCGGGAACATTGCCGCCGATGCCGGAACTGCCATGGTAAGTGACATAATCATTGCCAGCAAAATCACTGTAAGCTTTTTCCACCTTTTCATTTTCTTCTTCCTCCCTTGGATTGATAGTTCAATTATACATCCATGCTCATGAAACTACAATGAGAATCACCGTAATTGATTAAGAAAAATCGTGTAGAATCCATTTTCTGTACGCCTATGTATTTATACTGATGTCAAAATTCAATGCCCGAATTTAAGCTGTTTTATTTCAACAATGCTGTGTCAATAATCTGAAAGTTTGCCCGGTGGATGTAAAGGGCTTTCCCGTCAATCATGAGCTTTGTCATTTTCGGCAACTTCTTCGGAATTTTCCAGTATACTTCGTCACCAGAATATGCTGTAATAGGTTGCCCCAGCTGAGATTTAATCACAACAACTCTGGATTTTCCGAAATAATTCTTGTACTGATTTACGCTCCCGGCAACGTAAGTATTGTCAGAAAGTTTTCCTGTAGATTGACTATGAATATCAGTCTGTTCAAAATCCACATCCGGCTCCAGACCATCTTGCTCAAATATGCAGGTGTCGCCGCAACTCTGGATTTCCTTGCCATCAATATTGATTGTGATCACGGATGACAGCTCATATCCGCTGACCACGGTTCCATCACTGTTGTAAGAAGTTGTCTTAACCGGATTGCCTTGAACATTGATCTTGTCGCCGACCGTGGTCATGACCTTTTGACCGTAGTTGTCATAGGTGCGGATTGTATATCCATTTCCAACCAGATCGCCTTTGATGTCATTAATAGCATCGTCCATCAGAGCGCATCCGGTAGTTCCACCGATAAGACATAGACATAAGATTGCAAGTAACATAATTTTGATTTTCTTCATTTTACCACTTCTCCTTTAACTGATTTATCGATGTTCCTGCTACTCCGGCACTTTCACCATTATCAGTAGCCTTGAAATAAGCGCCGTCTTTTTGTGGGTACATAAATTCGAACATCAAATAATTCGCAGCATCGCAAAGATACTCCGTGTTGCCGGTTTTAAGATATTTTTTGATGCACATATCATGAGATTCTATGGCATTTACCAATTTCTCGCCGAAATTATCTTTTGCAGTGCCATATTTGTAAAAGCTTGTTTCGCACCGGTTTTGCCTCAGTTCATCAAATCTGTCTGAATACTCTGCCGGCATTTCTTTTCCAAGTCTACTCATTTCTTTCTCACTTTCTAATTAATTACTGTAATATTTTCGGCTAAAATCAATTTGAATCGTTTGCGTGAGGAAATTATTGCCTATGGTGTTTCAAATAGATTTTGGCTCGTTTTATTCAATGAAGATCTGCCCTTCATATTTTTCAAATCTGTACTTCTGTGAAATATCTGGATATTTTTCTTTATCAACCAAACTGTAAAACATTTTTTGTGGTCTGGCATATAGTTTTCTTTCTCCATACAAAGCACGGTAAATTATCAGCGGTTCGTCTGTCTCTGTATGTTTTGCTTCGCCGACAATCTTATACAGGTAATCATTGCTCCGCAAATCACTGATGGTTTCTCTCTTGAAATGTTTTACTATGTCCCCCGGTTCAAACAATGGTCTGTCTATTGGCATATTTTTATTCCTCCCGTTTCTGTTTCACGCGATTATACAAAATATTCTGTGTCCTTTCTGTGAAAAACAGCCAGATACGATAATCGCAACCCATGCCGTTGTTCTTCCCAATGTTGGAATTGAAATATTCGTCCATCATGTCCAGATAATATTGCGGCTCTTCGTCCTCTTCGACTATTCCGTCTTTCATCATATCCAAGTCAGTATTTCGAATCATACTCAGGAACTGGTCAAGATCATTGGCATAAACCATCGGGTGTCGTTCTCCCCGATACTGTTTAAATTTTTCAAAGAAGTTGCTGACTAATGCCATAGTCAGGCAGATGTCGTGGTCTTCCAAAATATCTTCTTTGTCCCCGTACAGAGAATTAAATCCATTATACAGGATTGTCGGCAGTTCTTTGTCTTTGTAATCGACAGAGCGATTCTTTTTCGCATGTGCGTACCGTTCCTGCTTCTGCTCTTTCGTTCTAGGTGGTATATTATTAATATTTATATTTATATTATTATTAGGAGCAGAAGTCTTTACTCCTTTACCAGCACTTGGTAAAGTCTTTTCCTCTGTACTTGATAAAGTACAGTCTTTATCTGTATCAGTAATTGATTTATCAGTAGTTAATATATCAGTTCTTTTATTATGGGGGTGATGTTCTACCTCTGGAGTTTCTAGGGGTAGGTTTTCTATACCTTGAAAAAAAGCCTCTTGATTATTGTTGTTATCAGATACGTCCTGCGGAGTTTCGTAAATATTATAAATGTACTCAAACTTAGATCGTCCCTCTTCTTTGCAAGGTTTTTTCTTATCCACAACAAGGTATCCTGTTGCTTTTAATTCCTTTATAGTTGACTTTACTGCTGTTTCGTTTTCTTTCAAGATTGCACATAATCCCGGAATAGAATAATTCCAAGAATCCGGCAAAGAAAACATCACTGACAAAAGTCCTTTTGCTTTAAGGCTTAAATTCTTGTCTCTTAAATGATGATTACTCATCATTGTATAATTCTTTGTTTTGTGTACTCTAAATACTGCCATAAAATGACCTCCATTCATTTTCAATCCTCCAAATTTATAAAAACAGTAGGCGTATCTCTTGGAGGTGAGATTTTCGGGAGCTACCCTAGCCTACTGAATTTAACTAAATATTAAATACCATACTTTTCTTTATTGTATTTTTCTCTATCCATGTCGGATTTTATTCTTACCCATTTATCAATTTCTGCCATTGTTTCACACAAATTTTTCATCATGTTTATTCCGAACATAGGGATGCTCCCACATTCTGAGACAATTTTAAAATCAAGGCTTGCAATCCCTTTATTGTTTTTATCAGGATTAAATCCAGTTAATAAAAAGTGATATCGACTATGTAACTTCGAAGGTAATAGAATTAAATTATTAATATCATTGTTGCTTCTGTCAAAATCAATATGGTGGATTACATAGTTACTGTCGAAATCAATCCCATAATAGTCTTTGTAATATTTACGGTAGTTAAAAGATTTTGCCATAGAAAAATACCTGCCTTTCGTATATAAGATGCCTTGAAATGTATGTAAATCAACAGGCAGGCGGCAAGGCATTCCCGCTTTTCGATGATCGGTCTAGCCTGTTGGTTTTACCAGTTTTATGCGACTTCCAAATAAGCAATATCTTTGAATATCTCCAGTCGCTTTTTACAGTCTTTTTTTTACTTCTAATACTGCCTCGTCAAAAGGTACGTCAAAAAATTCTCCATTTAATCTCCTGGATTTAAAAAATCTATGCAAATCTGTTTCTAAGTCTTGTACATTATTTATTTTTTCTGTAAAAAATTTTCGGGTAATATCCATTCCGCTTGCAGACGATATTGCTTTTAAACGTTTGTTTTTTTCTTTTGTTATCCCTATTTTTATTGTTTTATTTGTAAATTCTAAAACATAAAGATACTTGTCTTTTATGTTTGGCTTTTCTGGTTTCGTCGAATCAAAATGCGTTTTCGCTAAATCGACTGCCGTTGTCATAATGGCATAATGAATATTTTCATATCCCTGATTATTTACCTTTAAAATCTCGAATTCTGCAAGATCTATGCACTTTTTTGCAATCTCAATATTTCCCAATTCAGCAATAATTAAACTAGCCTCATACAGATTGATATAATTTTTAAACGAATCATTATCTATATAATCCGTTAAATATAAAGCTATTCTTATGTTATTGTCGTCCTTGGTTTTAAATAGAATTTCTGCCGCCTCTTCTATGATTTTTTGGATTTCATCTTTGTTCAATGTTTGTTTCGCCCTTTCAAATTCAGCTTTTGGAAACAAAAAAAGAGCAGACTCCAAGACGGTATCACGGAAAACGGGTCACTGTTTCAACCCAAGTAAATATCATCTTAAAAGTCTGCTCAATATTTTGTTTTTCGCACAATATAACAAGATATAGGTGCTACTTGTTACTCATTCATTATACCGCAATCCGGCAGAAATGGCAATGGTTTTTACCATGCTGGACTAGGGTTTTTCCGCCGGTTGTTGTCGTTCTGGGCTTTTGTGAGAGCTTTTGCAAAAGCACGTCCGTCCAGATTAATCGTGTTGGAAATGTACTGCGGAAATGAGCTTCCGCCGGTGTTCATGTTCATCATTGCCATGGCAACGCCCTGTGTTACCGCCTGCGTCATTTCTTCCTTACTCAGTCCAATACTTCCGTCCGGCATGTTTCCGGTGATGCTGTCAGCAATACTCTTCATAGCCTGTTTGTTGGTCAGCGGAAGGACTGCTTCCTTTCCGGCTTCACCAACACCGATCACGGATGCTGCATTGAAAAGACCGCCTTTTGCGTACCAGTCAACTCTCGAATTGTACCGCCATTTGTGAGTTTTTCCTTCTTGCCAGTCAGTATAGTCCATAGAGATATGTGGAGTTCTGATGTTGATTGACTCCATGCCGTTTCGGAGATTCTGCATAGCAGTTTGCCCGATACTGTACATATCACTGAAATTTCGGCTGATTGTATTAACTATGCTGCCAATCGCACCACCGATGCTCGTATCCATGGTTCCTCGGATGTAGGAAGATATATCCCTTCCCAAATTTTCCCATTTCTTGAGGGCGATTCTGTACTGGCTTCCAAAGTGGCTGCGGACAGTTTCGTCCATTTTGCCCAGTTCCGTGCTTGCGTCAATCTTCATCTGGCGGACGTTCTTGGTTACTTCACGGGAAGAATTTCCCCAGTTCTTTGTCGCTGATGTGCTTACACGGCTGAAGGATTTTTCAGCGCTTGTGGCTGCGGACGCAGAATTGGTTTCAGTCTGCCCGGTAATGGTGTCCCAGGCCCCTTTGATTTTTGAGCCGATTGAATCCCAAGCAGTTTTGGTCTTTGTGTTGATAGAATCCCATACGCCGGTTATGGTATCCTTGATGTTTGCGAATATATCAGTCACGCTTCCAATCCTGTCAGAGATTCCCTGTTTCAGTCCAGACATTAAATATCCGCCGATTTCAGAAAATACCGTAGACGGAGAATGAATACCAAAAAGGTTTTTAACACCATTAATAATAGGGTCTGAGATGTTTGTTTTAAGCCATGTTCCAACAGTGGAAATCACGTTTTTCGCACCGTTGTAAAGTCCATTGATCAGGTTTGAACCGTGCGTATAAAGCCAAGTTCCGGCAGTACTGAACGCATTTTCTATGGCTTCCTGAGCTTTACCGGCAAATTCCGTAACAGTATCCCAGTTTTGCCATAACAGGAATCCACCAACAACAGCTCCGATAACAGCTAAACCTATCGGGCTGAACAGTACGCTGCCCAATGTAGAGAACGCTGTTGCCATAGCTGGTGCGAAAGTTCCTGTAATCCAAGTTCCAATCGAACCAGCAAAACCAGTTGCGGCTGGCCAAAGTTTAGTTGTTATAACTTCGAGTATTTTCGGAGCAATCTGTGTGGTTATGGTATTGGGGATTGCTTTCAACTTGTCAACAGCTTCCAGAGCGTAAACCCCAACAGCTGTGCCTAATGTACTGGTTGAAAAGGCAGTTGCTATTTTGCTGAGTGCTGTTCCCAGTAATGTTGCCGTGGCGCTGGTTCCGGTCGGCAGTTTGCCCATAGCGACTAAGATAGATGATACTAGGGTATCAGCTTTTGACACCAATCCTACGCCGGCAAATGCAACCACAAACTTACCGGCTGTAGTTTCTCCTAAACCGGAAAAGATTCCACTCAGAACATCCAGTAATACTGTAGCAAAATCCTTTAAATGGCTCCCCCAGTCTATCTGACTAAGGAACAGTCCGATGCCTCTTCCAAAGGATTCCCAGTCCGTTTCTCCTGCGATATCAACCAGGGCATCCAGTAAGTTCGTGATGAAAGTATTTAAGGATGTTCCGTTCTCTTTCCACTTGAACTTTCCGATAAAAGTGTTGATTCCGCTGGAAATGTTGTTCACCAATCCGTCCCAGTTGAATTTTTGTGCCCATGTAGCCAATGCCTGAAATGCACCGTTTAATCCGGTTGCAATCGTAGTTGCTATCTTTGAGAATGAAATTCTCCCAAAGGCTCCATTCATAGCATCGGCAACTGCGGTTCCTAACTGCTCCCAACCAGTCAGACCGGCATTATTCTCTTTAGACATTTTCTGAACAAAACCGTCCAGAATATTCCAACTTACCATGAATCCACTGCCAAGGACTTGTCCAAGGTTCGGCCAATTAACTTCGTCAATCATTCCCCGAAGCCCGGTTGCCAGTTTGTTACCAATATTTGTAAAATCAATACCACCCGGCCCGATCAGAAGCTCAAAGGTGTTGACCAAAGTGTTGATACCGGCGCCGACAGTACGTCCTAATCTATCCCAGTGAATATTTTCAACAAGGCTGTTAAAAGAACGAGTGAACGCATTACAAAATGCAGAGATTTTCGGCCCCACATTACTCCAACTGATAACATCGTAAATCTTTCGGATTCCGATATTAAGCATATCTGCAATGGTCTTTCCGAGCCCTTCCCAGTCATGGTTGAGAAAAGCTTTACGGATTTTTTCAGCCCATTTGTTGATAGGGGTTTCTTCTTTGTTCAGAGCATCGTCTATCTGGTCAGTGATTCCACCAAGACCCAGTGACGGTGTTGTTCCAGTACCGGTTTTGCCTGTACCGGTGCTAGGTGTTGAACCGGATGAACTAGAGTTATCTGTTAGCTGATTCAGTTCATCGAACGGAAGAACAGAAAGAGCTTTCTTCAGGGCTTTCGCTGATGAAGTAGCATCGTCCAGTCCGGAAGCTGCGGAATCTCCAGCATCCTGTAATCCGCTAAGGTCTGCGGCAGAATCTTCCAGTCCGGCAAGATCATTTACAACTCCACTTGTGGATCCCTTGACTTTTTTCCCCATCAGAACATACATGAAGTTACGGAACGTTTCTGCAGCCTGCATAAGTTTTGACATTAAAGCATTGAGCGCCTGGATTCCAGGAAGAACCGCTGCGATTAAGCCTTGACCAATGACAGATGCAAGGGACTGGATGTTCAGAGTAAGGAGACGTACCTGATTGGCCCAAGATCCGGCTGTCCTCGCGAAATCCCCCTGTTGTGCACTTGTAACTGACATGATGTAGTTATAGCGCAGCATTGTTTTCTGAGCCTGCGTCATGGAATTATAGGCAGTTGTAATGCCTTGTGATAACGCATACTCCTGTAAGTTGGCGACTGAAAGATTTATTCCGAGCTGTTTTAAAGGCTCGATTTCACCTGAAATGCCCGCCCTGATTTTGTAGAAGGCGGTATCAGTATCAATGTTGTAAAAAGATGCTAAATCTCCGGCTAATCCCGCAAGAGTTGTTGACATCTTCGCAGCGGATTCCTGCGCCACGCCAGAAGCATTCAGCATTGCCATCATGGTTCCGGAGTAGTTCTTTGCTGCCAGCTCCGACAGTCCGAACTGTTTCGTCGCCGTAGATGCAAACTTGTATGCCTGGTCCGCCATGCTTCCAAAGGCAACATCTACAACGTTCTCAACCTCAGCGATATCAGAACCGATCTCAAGGATTCCTTTTCCGCCCATGATTTCATTGAATTTATTCATTACAGCTGAAGCCGCTTTGAAGCCAAGGACACTCTTAATGAAAGAACCTACATTGAAAGATGCTGTCTTCAGTCCGCTACTCCTGTTGACCAGATTGGATATTCCGGCTGCCAGGAATCCCAGTCCGCTCTTTGCTTTTGTCGCCACCCCACCGAGTAACGAAGAAAGCCCTGAACCGATAGAGGAAAGCTTGTTAAAGGAATTGACAACTGTGTTCGTAGCAGTCCCTACTTTCCCGCCGGCTGCCGCCAACTGCCCGAGAGCTTCTGTCATTCTCAGTGTATTTTCACTGATCTGCGGAGCGTCCTGCATGGCGGCAAAGAACTTCTTTACTTCTGTGGCTAGATTAGCCAGCTGCGATGCTGTCTGTCCGGTTTTGTTGCCAGCACTTGCCAATCGTCCTATGGACTGTACAAACATGTTCGTAGATTCCGAAACAACCCTTGTATTTGCCATGGAATTGACGACTTTTCTTAATTCTTTTCCAAGGGTTTTTAAGCCCGATGCAGATTGGCTAGTCTTTTCTCCAGCATTAGCAAGTCTCGCCAGTGAACCTACAAACCGGTTGACACTGGAAGATACATCCTCAATATCATTTAAACTATCGATGCTCTTGATGATTTCTCCCATCTTTGAAGTGTCAAATCCGCTCATATCTGCCATCGCAAGTCTGCTTAAGGAATTGATAACATTCGTGATTTTAGAATCCTTGAAGTTCATTCCGTTAAGAGTGTTCATGGTACTAGCAATCTTTTCAACACCGGTTATTGCTGGCTGCATTTTCACAGCATCAATCTCTTGGAATTTTTGAATAGCATTTACCGCTGACTTGACGTTTTTAGTATCAATCTTTGGGATTGAAATGTTGGACGCACCTTTTAAGGAACTTAATCCAGCAGCCAGATTCTGTAAAGACTTCGTACTTGCTCCAAGTGTTGTGAAGTCAACTTTTGATAAGCTTCGAAGCTGACCGGTTAATCCAGTTAAGTTCGGAACACTGACTTTTGTTTTGTTTAATGTCTGTAAAGCCGCTGATACTCTCCCGATTTCGCGGGCATAATTCCTAAGCCCACCAGTATTGACGTTTCCCAGTGCTGTGTCAACATCCTTTAACTTTTTAGCCAGATTGCTCAATGCTTTTGTAGCGTTCCTGGTACTACTATTTATTTGTATATCAAGGGTATCAATGGTATTATCAGCCATAAAAGCACCTCCTTTTAATCAAAAAAAAATAAGGGCAGACAAGACTTTTTATTCATCCTGCCTGCCCTTTTCATTTCCTATTTCGGCAATATTCGCATTTGCCTTTTTTATCAGAAGTTCGTAATAACGTTCCTCCTGCTTCAATTCAGCTTCAGACCGCTTCGGAACATCTGGTTTTTCTTCAATCTGTGGTTTTTTTGTTTTTTCTGTGATTGGTTTATCTGGATATTTCGCTTTATCAGAAAGCGCACTCGATACCGCAGATTTCACATATAAACCGGAAAGCCATGACTGATATTCAATCAGCTTTACCTGAGCTTCTATCTCGTCACGTTTGTTTTTCTCGTACTCACGTATCCTTACTTGAAGGTCACGTATGGTACTTCTTAGAAAATCTTTCCGGTTCATTCCAATGCGAACTGCCGCCGGATATAGTTCCGCCCAGATTATTTCGCTGTAGCTTTTTTCTGGTGATCTGTCGGCTTCTTCGGAGCTCTCTTCGGTTTGGTTGACATGTTCATGTCGTCCATGAGTGTCTCCAGACCGGTCAGCTTGAAAAAACCATCTTCCTCCATCTGGTCAAGACACATAGCAAAGATACCGTAAAAGTTACCCTGCTCATCGTCCTTGTGTTCCCGAATGAATTGCACTGCAAGCTTCTTTGCGGTCGCAAGATTAGGAACAGAACCGTCTGCATCCGGGTTGTCACCGTGATACTGAAGAAGCCCTGCGTAAAACACGGTTAATGCTGTGTTTGGGATATTTGCCATGCCGGAGATCATTTCTTCCGGAGTTTTGTCCACACCACCGCTTGTTGCCAGAAGTGTGTTCATTACGCTCTTGACGCATTCGTCATACAGAGATGCTTCAATGCTGTATTCCAGTTTGTACTCTTTGCTACCAATCTTTAAAAGTTTATACATAATATCTTTTCCTCCCAGTTAGATATATTTGTTATTCGCCTTCAGTTGGCTTAACTGCTGTATCCGGGCCGACATACTCATTGATAGTCAGAGACATATCAACGGTAAGAAGACCATTCTGATCTCTTGCCGGTTTTGGAATGATAGTCGGCGGCTCGATTTTGGTGAAGAACGCTTTCTGAAGCGCCGGGTAATATTCCTCGTACCACATAGACAGACCACTTGCATGAGCTGTTTTGTAAGCGGATATGAGATCTTCCCACTCTTTGATAGTTTCATCCGTAACGTTTACAGTTACATTGAACGTACCACCTGTTGAACCACGTCCTGCGATAGTTCTCTCAATTTCATCCTCGAGAGCGGATGCGTCGATAGTCTCAACGTCGATAGCAATTTCATCAGAAGCGTTTATTCTGTGAAGCAGTTTGAATTTTTCTGGTTTTGTTCCCGCTACTGTCTCTACTGCATAACCGGTAAGAGCACCAACGGTACTGATTCCTGCGATATTTCCTGATGCCATATTGGCTCCTTTCCGCCTTTCGGCTATAAATTATTACATTAAAAAAGAGCCATTACGGCTCTGGCACGTAACCCTATGCCCGGGAGATAAAAGGATCACCGCCCTTCTACTCTTCTTTGCTTACTTGTTTAATGACCTGATTTACATAAGTGCTCAGTCCTGCGACAAGAATACCTTGTGTGATCGCGGTAAAAACTGCCATTGCAACTTCCTGACCGCCTGTTACTGTAGATGTAGCAAAAACATAGATTCCGCAGACAACTACGCCCAGAAGTCCGAGAATTCCAGGAATGTATTTGTCAGCTACAGTTTCAGCCTGTTTGAGGAATACTCCTACAAAATACAGAACTACAGCTACAACCAGGAGTTCCGGTTTCACATAGTTCATGATCTGATCCATTCTATCTCACCCCTTTCATTCACCAAGCAACTGCCCGGTATAAATTCTTGTGTATCGGCTAACAAGCCGCTTGATACTATCGTCAGCGTTCCCCATGAGTTCGGGTCCGTAGGTTCTGCGAAATCCCATGTCAATCATGGACTGATGACTTTTTTCATCAATCTGATATACTTTTGCAAGCGGATCTGTACCCGTGGCAAAGCATTCAATCTGGATAGTCGGAACCGTGGCGCATTCATCGCCTTCAAGGTCTCCTTCTGTCAGAACGTTTCCCAACATGTAGAGCCTTGCATAAGTTTTCTTTCCAGATGCAAGAGTTTGACTTCTGTCCATAGAGAAGTTCCCTTTACCAACTACAGGTTCGACAGCTTTATTCCAGCGTTCGTATATCTCGGATATTGGGTTTTTTAATATTTCCGGCATTTAATCACCCTGCCTGTTCAAGCATGTTTTGAGTTTGTGTTTGAATGAACTCTTTAATCTGCTGATATCCCCAGCCGCAGTTAATAAGGCTACTTACAAGCATCTCCATGCTCTGCACTCTTGCTAAGTCTTCACCTGTAAAATAATCCCTAACAGTTTCTTTGGGTTTAACACCAAGTTCAATTTCTATTTCCTTCGCTGTCTTTCCGAATATATTTTTATATATCAAATTTGTGTAATTTGGATATGCAAATTTCTTATTCGGGCTGTCAGATATCTTCATTTTAATTGTGTCTGTAAGAATATGTCTGATAACTACGCCTTTATCACGTTCAATTTGCCATTGCTGACGCTCTACGTGAATCTTTTTCAATTCATCACGCATTGCATTAAACTCTGCGATATAGCGTTCTTTAAACTCCATAGCCCTTTCGCCGCCATAGCCCATGCAAAGAATTGTAAAACCATCTTCTGTAACGATGTACTCTTTAAGCCTTTTGTTTTGTTCCGAAGTATAAGAGGACAACGCATAATTTCGTTGTCTAAATTCTTCCGAACATCCCAGATTTTCGATATCTCTCAGTACATCAGAATGTCTTTTCTCGAAACCCTCTGCTATTTTTCGGCTTGTGGTTACGATTTTTTCTTCATATCTTTTACCAATGATCTCTACCAGCATAAATTCACTTCTCCTTTTATGATTTATTTTTTTGGCATGAAAAAAGCACCTGCCTTTCCGGTAGATGCTTCGCATCTTAATTGTACAAAATATGTGTCATATGATTCCATATTTTAGTATAGGATATTCAATTTCCAAACACTTCCTTTGCAATATGTCGTATCTGAATTATGATAGCTTCTTCCGCATGGTACATCGGCATATACGCCCTGTTACCATAAGAATGATGCTTTCTTCCGCTTTCATCCACATACCACCATCCATTTGAGTCGTAGGCGTGTTTTTGATCTGGGTAAGTACCAACACCATAATCAGCACCAGACGGTAATGGATAGCTGTCCGTTCCATAAGAAATACCGGCGCTAAATTCGATAAAAAGAACCTTGTTCCCGGAAAGCCGAACCGCCGCACCAACAATATCGCCATGTCCGTTATTAATAACTTCTGTGTAGTAAGAACCTTTTTCTTCAGACGGAACAGATTCCATTGTGGTCTGGATAACCTGTATTCCCTCTTGAGCCAGTTTATCAACAAAAATCTGGTTCTTCCTTTGAATATCTTTCCTGTATGCTTCCAACTGCTGAATCGCAGACTGCAAAGAATTATGGTTCAAACTGCACCGGATTGTTTTCCTACTCATTGTTGCCACCGATTTTCGCTATTCCATATCGGGCAACTTGTCCTTTTTGAGTGTCAAGGATTCTCTTGAGCCTGTAGTCTGGGAGAACAGTCGGGCTGTTATCACCATCAAGGATTAATGCTCCATCTTCCCTAATTTCTGGCACGGCATCAATCCACAAAACGTCACCTTCTTTTGGTTGAAATGTTCGGTCAAAAACTGTAATGTACCGGTCGTAGTCGGGGACGATTCCGGCAGACAGTTCTTCTGGCGTACCGGCTGTTGCTGATACTGAAATGTTCTTCTTTTTCGGGTTTGAATAAACAAGGATTTTATCAATTCCTTTGTTTTCTTCTGTTACTGTTGAAATCCATATGGATTGTTTCTGGCGAAGTCTACCTCTCATATATGCACCTCCATTGACAGAAATTAATTTTCGTGTTATTCTTACATGGAAATCAGGGAACGGCGTATCCCCAGATTTCATAATCTTCCAGTCCCCAGCTTCCTCAGTCTGGGGGCTTTTTTGATTTAAAATAAATTAATTAAATAGTAACTCGCTGAATGGCTATTTTCATTACGAAAAATTTGCTGATAT
>ERZ1034984.1804-NODE-1804-length-18826-cov-14.348037_pt1 | contig 18826 bp, 18 predicted proteins | sample MGYA00520589_ERZ1034984 | MGnify/ENA primary metagenome ERZ1034984 (study PRJEB33766, sample SAMN09781790) | gut metagenome | biome: gut microbiome | host: Homo sapiens | place: Madagascar | study: EMG produced TPA metagenomics assembly of the PRJNA485056 data... | reverse complement strand
CGTGCTTACAGCGTATAGCTGCTTAGCACATTATTGAATTATTAACGAACTATTGGTAAGAATATTTTATGTCTATTTTTAAGGTTTTCATAATACTCTACCAACCGTAAGGTCTTTATATAAAGCCAAATATATTTTTGCTCACAGATTGGATTCGAAAAGAGATTCATCCAAAACCTCTTCCTAAATCCTCCAATTTGACTTTGGTAATTTTTTCCTTCCAGCAAAATAAATTCTTTTAACTCCTTTTTTGACTGTATCATAGAAATACTATTTTGTAATTTTAGTATAACAATCCAATAACTGATCTACAATAATATGCGGATCATGCCTTACCATAGCAGTATCTCTCGCTGCTTTTCCGATATTAACATTCTCTTCCAGATTATCAATCAAGCGCTTGATGTAATAAGCAGCCATATATGGGTCTGTTACAGGATAAAGAAAGCCTGTCTTTCCATGCTCTACCATCGAGTCTGTACCACCAACTCTACTTGCAACCACAGGAATACCAACTAACTGAGCCTCACCCACCGAATTGGGACTATTTTCTACGTATGAAGAATGAAAATACAATGTACTTTTAAGCAATGAATCTCGTAAAACCTCAGCTGACGCAACACCTTTAAGATTAATATTCAAATTTTCATGCTTCAAACCTGTATGTTTCTCCATAAACTCTGGCTGTACATTACCATACACATTCCATTCAAAATCCAAACCTATCTCATTTTTCAGAATATTGGCAGTTTTTAAAATAACATCATATCCTTTATAAGTAGGAAAAGAAATGGTAGTTGTTATGACTGGCTTATTTTTCGGTATTTGGCGCTTCTTCTCCTCATAAAAAATATCACGAAGAATTTCTCCACCATAGTGATATTGAGCATTAGGATTCAAAACTGCCATAGCTTGCTTATCCCATTCTGTACGTCCCAAGACATGAGGTACAGCCTTGAGAATTGCCTTTTCACGATGAACGCTACGATTCCAATAAGCCAAGTATTGATAGTTGTGATACTTACCCTTCAACCCCTTTCCACTCATATAATACTGCCATTTTGAAATACTTGGAGGCAAGAATATGTGAACATAAAGAGAAAGAAGCCCCTGAATGTGTAGAACTGTAGGGATATTTCCTGTTACTCGAGCTGCCAATTGCTGATATAGTTCAGAACCAAATATTTGAATGATATCTGGTTTGAAATCTTCGATAACCTTTTTAAACTTTTCCTCATAATATGGCCAAAGTATTTCATCACGAGTAACATCATGAATTTTCCACAAATCAATTATTTTATCCTTTTTAGACTTTGAGTGATTCGGTACAGGATAGTAAGTCACTCCATCTTGAACCACTTTGGTGGGTTCACCATCTTTGCAAAAAGAGATTCCCAAAGTAATATTGTCATGCTGCATTAACTCTTTCTGAACAGATGCAACCCATCCTCCCCCATTATAGCCACTTCTTCCTTGTTGACTCGGTACATAAAGCCCCGAGCCTCCTATCCATAAAACTCTCATATAATTATTTCTTTAAGAATTTAGCAATCCAATTTAAAAGTTTATACATGATCAGCCAATCATATCGCTTATACATTTTGGCATAGTGTTTCTTACCATATTCCGAATAAAGTACTCGTTCCTCCAAAAAAGTACGATAAACACACATTTTGCGCCAGAAGCCCTCTTTCGAGAAATCCAAATAAGCGAAATAATCCTCCATTACATTTTTGCGAGGATGACTTGCTTCTGCAAAATTTCTATTAAAAAGCAAAGTAGGAAAAGATAAAGAATATACCTTGGCACAGGACAACTGTCTTATCAACATTTCTGCATCTTCGAATCTACGTATTGTAGCATTGTATGGATGCTCCATAAAGAAACTTCTTCGAAAAGCAGAACTTCCGTTACCGGGTAGGATTCTGCTGAAGAAACACTCTTTCAAAGGGTTCTTGACATATCCTTTTAATGGATGATATGCCAAGGTTTTATTGGAACCCACTAAGATATATTTATTGGCATCAAATATATCCACATCAGGATGAGCTAATATGGCATCAGCAAAACCCTTCAATGCATCTGGCAATAGTTCATCATCAGCATCAAGAAATACAAGCCAATCACCATTTGCAGCTTGTGCCCCTGTATTACGAGCAGCTCCAGGACCTCCATTAGGTTGACTAACCAACTTTATCTTTGAATTATTTATCTTTTTAACTTGTTCAACACTGTTGTCTGTAGATCCATCATCTACCACTACAACCTCAAACTCACAACCTTTTTGCAGCAAAACGCTATTCAAAGATTGTTCTATTGTTTTCTCCTTATTATATAAGGGAATCACGACAGAAATCAAAGGATTATTCTTCATGTGTTTGATTAAAATTGACTTTCAAGAAATTCATGCTTTCCTGTCTTAGAACTGCCAACTTTTGGTTGACTCCATCCCAATTTATGGATTCCAAGCTCGAAATCTGATTATCCTTGATGATTCTATCCATTAAACCTAACTGAGATAAAAGAGAAATATACCTGTCATTGCCTCCACTCGGATTCATAACAATAGAGAATGGCTTATTAAAGATAATAGAAAAGACCATACCATGAAATGAATCGGTAACGACATATTCTGCATCACGGAACTCCGCAAACCAATCCTCTATCGTATCTTCTTGCTTCACCTTGTCTCCAGCTTGCTTCACCACAACAGAAATACCCATTGTATTTGCGACTTTCTCTGCCACAGCAAGCACTCCCTCACTCACCACCAAGGAATAAACAAAGATATGCTTCTTTTTTTTCGGAATATTATTACATACTTTTTCATAATCTTCCTTGTTCAACAGTAAGGTTGGGTCAAGCACCAAGGAAGCATCAACCCCAAAGTGATTCTTACACAAACCTACGGCAGATGCCTCACGTACAGATATAGCATCAAACCGCCTGGCAAGCATTGAACATGCTCTTTCCTGTTCTTTCGTATATTCCCATTCCTTACACCCAAATGATGCTGCATACGAAAGCTTCTTCACCTTATCATCAGCAAAATTCAAAAACATATTACTCAATCGAGGTCCAAGATTGAAAGCAGGTCGCCACACCTGATCGCTTCCCACGACATAGGCATCAATGCCATATTGTGCAGTCAGCAAAGGAGTAAAGTCCTTGACTGGAACCGACTTGATATTTTTAAGTACAAACTTAATAAAATTCTTGTTACCGATGCGTCCTTTGTAAATAGGATATACAGGAAGATTTCTAAAAGATCGAGTCCTCAGAATATGCTTTACGGTTCGTAAAAACCATCGTGTACGGCTGTAACAAGTATCATGTTCAAAAGTCAGGGGTTCATGTCCTAACTTCATAAGTACCTGTTGGAGGGCATAATTCTGAATAATCCCCCCATAGTTCAGCAAGAAATGCTGAGTTAATATTCCTATCTTCATGATTTGATTTTTGAGATAATGGTACGCATGAATTGAGCTATTCGAAAATGGCCGCAGAATGCAAAACTTACTATAGTTTTTCTAAAACCTGAACCATAATCCACTAAATTCTCATACGACTTAAATCTTTCGTTCCATAATTGTTTATCAAACAATCCTTTTAATAAAGTTATGTAGGAAAGTCTAAAATAATAACGCTCCAATTGCAAACGAATACTATTTGAGAGAGATTTATTCTTTAGTATAAGACTCACCCACAGACTTTCCTGATTATAATAGCTTGGCGTTTCATTTAAATAGTTACTTGTCAATGCAGAAGTATTTCTGCGTTCATAACCATAATAGGCTTTAGCTATATAAGCTATCTTTCGAGCATAAGGAAGGCACTGACTTAAAAAGATCAGGTCTTCTCTCATTGTCAGCTCTTGGGGAAATGAAGCCTTAGTTTTCATTAGCCATTCCCTTCGCATCATCTTATTCCATAAAGCGCCATAAAGTTTTCCGCAGAGTATCTCATTCAAGACAACACCCCCTGATAGGGTCGAAGGTTCCTGTTTACGATAAACTACTCCGTCATGTGTTAGTTCACGATAATCACATATAACCATATCAGCATCTTCTTCTATCGCTTTCTGGTACATATCAGTTATCATGTTCGTATCTACCACATCATCAGCATCTACATATAAAATGTAATCGCCTTGTGCTTCCTCCAAACCAATTTGGCGAGAATGAGCAACACCTGCATGAAGCTCACTCTTCACTCTTATTCTATGATCTTTTTGGGCATATTCATCACAAATAGAAGAAGAAGTATCTGTACTTCCGTCATCTACCAATATGATTTCTATGGATTGGAAAGGCTGCTTAATGAGACGCTCTAAACATCCAGGAAGATACGAAGAAGCATTATAAACAGGAATGATAATAGAGACTGTCATTATTAATAAAATATAGTACAAATAAAGATAGATAAAACCACATTATTTAAGTCTATCATAATCAAGTTTTTCTCCTCCCATTAAATATATAAAGCGCTTATTTTTCCTAAAATTCAAACTCGTAACATCTTTATCTGATTTATATATAGGAGTTTCAATATTAGCTAATTTCAATAAGGTGTAGCCTATTTTGTCTGTCATTGATGGGTTATTTAAAGATTTCGAAAAATCTCCAACTATATTTGGATGTTTCTGTATATACATATTAGAACACCAAATAAGCAAAGGCACATCATGCTGACAATGTGCATATTCTTTTTCTTTACCGATTTCCATAGCTGGACGACTTGCTTTGGCACGATAGTCGTATGCTTCTTCTCCATGGTCAGATATAAATACGACAACACTATTTGTATTTCTAAACAAACCAATAATTTTTTCTAAAACATAATCGTTATAATAGACAGCATTATCATAATCAGCTATAACTTGTTTCATATCCGAAGTCAAAAATGAATCACTTCTCTTTATATCCTTTGCTTTGAATATCTTTTTATCTTCAGGGCATTTGTCTGCAAAAGCAAAATGTTGCCCCATAAGATGAAACCAAACAAAATTTTTGGCTCTTTTAGTTATATTGATTCTTTTAGCAAAATCATCCACTATATATTCATCAAAATCGAAAACATTTTCATTCATTTCATCATAGCATAACTTTGAAACTCTATGAGAATACATCTCATAAAAAGTATTTCCATGTTTCTTATCAAAATTCTTTTGATTATCCCAAAGATAAAGTTTAAATCCTGCCTTCTTAAACAATTGAGGCCAAAACACATGACTGTACCATTTTTCTCCTTTTGATAAGTCGTTCAAGCAAAACAAGTTTTTCATCGCATTTGAGGTTCCATTAAATGGACTTACCTCATCTTTGAAAACGAAAAGATTGCCTTCTTGCTGTTCTTTTTCCATATATGGCATAGTCTTCAAAGGATAACCATATAATGACGAATGAGACTTTATAAATGATTCTCCCAACACAAAAACAACATTCAAAGAATCCTCTTGACAATTAGCAACATTTGCTTTCGAGGCAATTTCATCAATTTTATTCCAAAAACAATGACTCTCTTCCGAAGTCTTTGACATTTTCAACAATGTACAATGAATGGCAGAGAATGTGGATTGCCCTCCTGGTGCTGCCATCAATTGATTGTAACCACCAATTATAGCAGGTATTCCAATTATTATAGATATGACAACAAAAGTTCCCAAACCTTTAGACATAAAAGCCAACTTGTGTTGTAAGTTCTTTTTACCATATACCCAATCAGAAAATCCGACAACAAAGCCTAACCCCAAAGCCATCATGAAATACTTTAACCCTATAGCAGACAAAAGATAATCGCCAATAAATCCAGACACTTCATGGTTATTAGTCTCCTGAAGGAGCGAAAATGTTGATGGCGTCAATTGTAAACCAAACTCACTCATCAAAAACTTTCGAGCTATGAAAGTCAAAATAAGCAATACATAAATTAAAATTTTCAGAAATCGCCCCCCCACAATGGTCATTTTTGAAACAATATAACATGCATAAACTATAACGATGGATAGTATAATAACAAAATACAAATCGCTTGTAGCACCATCACCAATATTCAAAAACATATATAAGGCTTTTAATGGTGCGTTATGAAGCCAACTTATCAATAATGGACTCTGCAACAACAATGAACATAAGAAGAATGGGATATTTAAAAGAAGGGGCTTTGCTAAAAACCTCAAACCTTGACTAACTTTATTTATCATTTTCTCAACTTATTAACAATTCTATCAAACAAATTTAATAATGGCAGACTATACACTAAAATCAATCGAATTTTACCCGCTGCTGTTTGTTCTACGCCTATTTTTTTCAATTCTTTTGCAAATTGATTAGCCTCCTTTGCCTTACCAAATTGAAGAGCATAAAAGAGTTTGCCTGTCAGACAATAAATGTGACTTAACTTCAAACTTCTTTGTCTATCAGCATCAGTCATAGCCCTAATAGACAAGAAAGTATTATCCATGATTTCTTGATAACCCTCAAAATCATCGAAATGCTTTTCATAACTTTCTGTGCAACGAGAATGTGAATCTGCTCTTACTACAATCGAATATAGTTTCTTTTCCAAAGTGTAGATTTTATAAGAATAACTTACAGGCAATAACATCTGAAAGTTTTGAGCATGGCGTTTATCAAATATATGTCTTGAAGGATTAACTTCATCAAAGCACTTCATTCTCATCATGTGTGTGCCAGCAACGGCAACTGATTCTCTTGCAGTAAAGTATTCCTCAAATAAATGTTCTTTTTGAACTTTATATTTATGTGCCGAAACAACTTGTAATGTGTTTTCATCTACAAAACTCTCCTCGCATCTAACAATCCCATAAGAATCATCAAGTGACCCGAAAGCCTTTACCATCTCGGATATAGAAGTACAACAAGAATAATAGTCATCAGCATCAGGCCAAACCAAGAATTCGCCATTAACTTCAGGCAAAGCCTTATTTATGGCAGCAGCCTGACCAGCATTATCTTGATACAAGTACAACAAGCTATACCCTTTTTGTTTAAATTTATTTATATAGTTTTCTATTACATCATGTGTTTTATCTATAGAACCATCATCTACAATTATCATTTCTATAGAAGGATAGTCTTGAGACAAAATGGAATCTAAAAGTCTATGGATTAACTTTTCACCATTATAACACGGAGTAATTATACTAACCAATCCTTGTTTAATCATTACCATCTAATGTTTTTATGATTTTTGCAGGTACTCCTGCAATGACAACATTTTTGGGGAAACTATGAGTCACAACAGCATTAGCACCTATTATTACATTATCACCTATCGTTACACCAGGCATAATACACACCCCTTCACCTATCCAAACGTCGTTTCCTATACAAACAGGTTTGCTTGACAATGGTCGTTTAGATGGGGGGGTAAGAATATCAGATTTATTTACAGAACCATGAAAATGATCTGTTATAAAGATTCTTGAAGCCAATAAAGTTCCATTTCCGATACTAACATTATCTATGCAACCTATATGTATTTCATTTCCAAAAGTAACTTGGTTACCAATTTTCAACTTTGGATAAAATTTTTGATTCGCATAATTATTATAAGTACACAAACGAACAAAACGTCCAAAGCCACAATTATCACCAATTTCAATATTCTCTGGATTAAGAACTTCGTAATCCATATAAAAGAATTCCGATGATTTTCCTATAGCCTTAAACTGCCCCCTTAATGCCTGATATTTGTTCCATTGCGCCTTACGCTCAATACGTTCTAAAATGGAATATAATTTCAATGCAATTTTTTCTATCATCATTTTTTCAATACATTTTTAAAGATCTCAACTAATTGTTTTGCTGTATTCTCCGAACTATACTTACGAGCATAGGCAAGAGCAGCCTCTGACATTCGTAGCCTTAGTTGCGGATTTTCCTCCAATTCCACAATAGCTTTCCTAATGCCCTCAATATCTCCAACCTTCACAAATTTAGCAAATCCAGCATGACGCATTTCTTCACTAAAATACGGATTATCGGTAATGATACAAGGCTTACCTAAAGCTACAGCTTCACAGATAGACGTAAGACCAGATGGAAGTTTGCGTCCTGGTACTGGCTTGGTTATGATTATGACAGCTTTGCTATCAGCAGTAGCTTTAGCTACTTTTTCATAACCGACGTTATTATGTTCCAACTTGAAAACTTGTATATTATCATAGCGACTTCTATACTTCTCATACAATTTATCAGAAGGAGGATAGACATCAAAAGTAATACTTGATTCTTTTGAAAATGCTTTAATTGCAGAATCAAAGTCCCGAGAGTCACTTCCCGACATTAGATAATTACCCTTACATTGAGAATAAGCAATGCGAATATTGTCAAAGTATGCCATGTCTGGTCCCCAATCCACAACAAACATTTTATCAGAAGAGCATCCCTTGTTAAAACTAAGTTCTCTGAGTGTCTTTGTGAAAAACAAGAGAGCATCACATCCTCTAAAAAACAGCATTCTTCTCAAACGAGAAAGGAACTTCTTTGGCACATCCTCAATAGGATTATGATGCCAAACTACGATTTTCTTTCTAAACAGCCCTATAGCCTTTAAGTAAATCAGACATTCCAAGCCTTGATAATAAGGGGAATAAATAACATCATATTGGTTGGCAGTTTTAATCAATAACCAAGTATAATAAAGATTTAACTTTTTGGAAGCAACACCATATCTCTTAGTTTCAGGAGCCAAAACTGTACAACCATATTGTTCTGTATCTAATACACAATACATAAGTTCACCTCTAAACTTATGCTCTTTTACCCAAGAAAGGCGATTTCGAAGCGTGCTATATGCAACAGGCATATAATATAGTATAACTATTTTTTTCATACGTAAGTTCCTATTTATTTTTTTGATAGTAGTAAAAACATTTCTTGACAGAAAAGGCCACTTGCAATTTACCGTCCAAAATAGTACACAGTTTTGGCATACTCCGTTTTAGGAGCAAATGAATCCAAGCACAGGCAAATGCCACAAATGGAGGAATCACCAAAAACTGCAAGGTTTTCAATATCGGATTCTCAGCTTTCGGTATGTTCAAGAAATCTACCATTAGTCCACCAGTTATAATCAAGAACATGTGAAATGCAAAAATAAAGAAGCTTGCATCACCTAAATAACTTGGAATATTCATCTTGTCTGCCAATATTATACAACAAAATAAATTGTAAAAAGCAAATATTGTGAAAATAACCATCCAAGGAATTATATACTGGTTATAGGTCGTACCAAAACTAACAACTGACAACATTATGAGCAGAAGAGACAAAACAAGTATCGCCCCCCCCAGATTTCGATAAAGAACGCATCAGATACTTCCCTTTCCCTATAGCAAGCCAGCATCCTAAATTGAAAAATAGCAGTCCAGAAATACTAAAACCTGGTATTGTTGGAAGCAAATGTCCCACATATAAAATAAGTAAAGTTCCCATGACTATTCGCCCTATAATTTTCTTTTTGAAGAAAAAATAGCTCAAAGGAGATAAAACAACAAGCACTATAAGATCTCTTATGAACCAAAAGGGAGTATGTACAGGCATTCCTGTTGCAGGCATTGCCCACAACGCAAATAGATCTGTATTTTCAGACAACCAAACTTTAAATTGCTCCATTCTATGCCCATGGATAAAGAGTGCGCCCATTGTAAGTACATTAAACAAAAAACGCAAAACATTCCAAATCAAATAGGGTATCATTAATGTGTGAATGCGTCGAGTGATTTTAGTCCTCCATATTCCCCAATTCCAATTTTCCAACCCCTGAAAGAACAGGTAGCCAGAGATTAAAAAGAATGAAGGTACAGCAATACCCGAAATCGTACCGCTCACAAGGACACGTATCACATCATAAAGATTTTCAAAAGAAAAACTTCGCCAGTCAATTTTACTTATAATGACGTTTCCTTCACCAAATGAATGGACATAAACCACCATAACCGCTAATGGAAAACGTACAGAAGTTATAATTGAAGAAACTTTCTGATTCATAACATAAATTTAGCATCTACCATCAATTCTATTTCTTAAAAAGCAACGTTGCAATTGTTTCCAACTGGATGTTTTTATCAAACCAACATGATTTTTCGTGTTGGGATTACTACCATAAGCACTATAATAAAGCCAAAGGTTATCTTCTACAAAAACAGCAGACGGACGATATATCACTCTTTCATCCCATTGACCACGCTTTCCTTTAGACAACACTACCCCTTCATACTTATACTCCTCATCAAAAGGAGAATCGAAAGAATAAAGTCTCAAAGGAAAACCTTCGGTTGAAACATCATTTCCAACAAGCCAATACTTATCATCAGCTTTCACAACATCTATATGCGATATGATCCCTTTGAATACCATATGCTTACATTTGAGTTTTGGAGATTTCCCATCAACCCACTCATAATAATTTATCGTGCGATACTTGCCCTCAAAATCCTCTGCAGAAGAGCACCACATATGATAAATTCCATTCTCATAAATTAGTGCAGGGCTAATGCATAGTCGTGTTTCATTGAAAGGATTCTTCAAGTTAAGCATCACTTCTTTACCAGACCAAGTTTTTCCATCATATGTATATCGGCGATATATTATCTCTCGATTCTTACCTTCCGCCGTTGGATATTCATCTCTTTGGACTCTTCGCCACCAACATTCAATGCGATTCAAGTCAGAATTGAAAACCAATTCTGGATCTGAATTATACTCTTGCTCTTTAGACAGAAGTATATCATCCAAAGGATTAGCGCCATCTAACGGTTCAAAACACTCTCCATCTTGCGACACATAAACGCATGGATTTTCTATAGCATCATTCATGTTTTTATAAGGAGTAAATACAAACCAAAATTTATATCCATTCCAACCATTAGAAAAGTAAAGGCAAGCGGGATGCAAGCCTTCATTACCGCCATCGTATGTTTTAATAGTTAAAGGATGAAGTGCATTTACCTTCTGTAAACAGAAATCGCAACAAAGAATATTATTGATTTTTCTAACAACTTTTTGAGCAAGACTTTTAAACATCGCCATCCTTTATTTTAAGAGTTTTACTAATTTTCTCATCCATGCCTCTAAACGAAGTTCTATCTGTTGGCATTTAGAAAAATTCCACACTTCATAAAGTTCATTTTTCAACTTTTTATCTGGAATCATTTCAAAAATACGAGACCGAACATACGTCTTAACATAATGATTGTAGTCTTTCTTTGAGGGATGTAGATGACTTACCATGAAATCAAAGATAATTTTCTCCTCACGTTGGTTTGAGCCAGTATGCATAAATTTCTTGGTACTATTAGCTATATGTCGGCGGAAATGATTTACACCATCCTTAGAATAGACAATAGGTCCTATCAAAGACAATTCCAACCAAAACATCGTATCTCCAGCTCCCTTGAAATTCAAAAACAATTTGTCTATTTTTTCTATGCACCTTTTTCTGATTAATGCACAGCTTGCATTAGTTATGCCGACTGTTAAAAAAAAATTTTTTTCTAAATAGTCGTTAAAGACGACATCATTATCATTGTAATAACCAGCATGTCCCATATCGCCCTTTTCCTTAACAAAAGCCAAGCACTGACTAAATGCAACACTCGCATTGGGATACAAGAGCAATCGCTTCACTAATGACTCTAAGAGAACCTCATTACAACTATCATCACTCTCAGCAATCCAAATGAAATCGCCTTTTGCCAATGAGAAACCTTTGTTCCATTGTCTAAACGTGGAGCCACTATTTTGCTCATTATATTCTATATGAGAGACATGAGGGTTATCTCTATACTTCTCTATGACAGCTTTACTTGCCCCATTATCAGGAGAGCAATCATCAAGGATGATAATCTCAAAGTTCTGATAAGTTTGATGCAAGATTGACTCAATTCGTTCATCCAAGAATTTTGAATGACAATAATTCGGTATTATAACCGATACTAAAGGATTATCCATTGTTTTTAATTATAAAATTTACAAACTTATTCATACATTCATTTGCGATTTGCTTCGCTTTCTTCTGAGCCTCAGCATCAGGTTTCAAAGTAGGAATAAGTTTTCTTATTTCTTGAAGACATTTCTCTTGGTTTTCTACAGAATCAAGTGTCTTGCAGAAATCTATACACCATTCAGACTTCCTCAATGTCTCTAACAGCCCTGCCATTTTATGCTCGTAACTCAAAGCTATGCAAGGAACACCTTGATTCAAAGCAAAGACAATGGAATGATAACGAGCGCCTATTACATACTTAGCTTTACTTATCAAGGCCTGTTGCAAATCACTGCTATAACAATCTGCTGTAATGATGATACGATTGTCATTTTTAGCCTTAGCCAAGTCACGGAACAATTGGATATCCTTTAATGCATAATTTTGTCCACAGAAAAGTTGCGGCAACATCAATATATTCATTTCAGGATTTTCTGCCCAAATTTCATCCATTACCTTGCAATAGAAGTTGATGACAGTTTCATGGCTAATTCGACCTTTATAAGCATAATGCCATAGAAGATAGTTTGGCACAAAGACCATATAAGGCTTATCGCCTATCACCGATTGCAACTCGTAAGGAACTTCCACCTTTGGAGCATCCAAGAATGCAGAATCTACGGTAGAGATATATGGGATACCTAATTCATCAGCAAGTTGTTCTGTTTTATGGTCACGAATAGAGAGGAAACTAAAATAATGCAGCATCTCCAAGCTGACCTTTTTAAACAAACGATTAGATTCGGTAGCAGTTGGAAAAGGACCGAAAGAACGACCATAGTATGCAAGAGGTTTACGAAACACCTGTGCCATTTTCAAGTGCATCAAGTGGTTCCAATCTTGAAAGCCTCCCATGCAGATGCCACCAGGAGCACAAAGCACTAAATCTGCCCATCTATAAATGCTTTTATATTTATGGATAGATGGACGATATTTCATAAGTCCATACTTAGCGACATCAAAACCATGCCATAGATAATCACTTGGATTATAAAAATCGCAAGGGTCGATTACATATTCCACCCGACTATCATGTACAGCATATTGCCTTACACTTTCTTGAACATAAGAGCTTGACAACACCTTGATATGGGCATCAGGCAGACGCTTCAATAGGGTTCTAACCAAACCTTTATGTGCAGATTCATCACCACGATTAAACGCAGGTTGATTTATAATTAGTATGTTCATATCAAAACAATTTTCTAATGGAATGTATTTGTTAGATTTATATCTTTTCTTGTTGACACTGCAACCTTGAACTTATCTGGCAGATTACCAAATGCTACTATAACAATAGGAACTTCATTCTCAGGAATGCCAAACGCAGATAATCCTTGTAGCTTTTCATATTCAAAACCACACGACAATGGAATACACCCCAATCCCAAGGAATGAATTGCATTAATGAGATTCATAGCATACAAACCTCCATCCACATAGGCTTGATGAACTTCGTAAGATAGAAAAGCTTTTAAATTTGCCGTCACCAAGATTGAGTTTTTCAATTCCTCCTCAAACCCATGGCATCCTCCTTGCCATTTCATTAGTTCTACACTTTTATCTCCTTGGAAGACATGTGTCTTCCAACCTTGACGATTACAAGCAGATGGGGTTCTCTGAGCCAATTCCAAAGCCTCAACAATAATCTTTCTATCAACTGGCTTATCAGAGAAATACCTGATAGAATGACGACTATTAAGCAGAGATTTAAAATTAGAATTGCAAGTACTAAAAATAAACTCTTTAGTAACTTCTTGTATTCCTGCATGAGAACGAATTTCTGAAGCATCAAAATGAGAAGCTATATTTTTATATTCATTTTTAATACTTTCTATCTTTACCCCATTTGCCTCTGTGTATTCTATATATTTTTTTATCGTCGCCAGAGGATATTTCAAAAAATCTAAGTCTTTATCACCATATAGTGCATAATACTTTTGTAAACGCTTTAAAAGTTCAGAAACTTTTTGTTGTCCAAAGCCTTTACGTGGATTACGCATTGACATGCCTTTTTCTATTACATGATTCTCACGCAATAAAGTATATTGCATTTTCTCCATGTCATCATCCATATGATGCGACGCGTTATACAACGTGGTCAATTTGTAGAAATGGAAAGCCTCTTTTATAAATCTCCATTCCAACCAAACTTCAGAATGCGGGAACATCAACTTCAGCAACAATGATGACATTTTTCTTTTTATTCTTTTCAACATAGCGTTCAAGATTTTCTTTTTATCATAGATATGGCATCTTCCAAAGTTGATTTAAACCACAACAAGGAAGTAATATAATACATTATAATACCTGCACAAACACTTACTCCAAATTGCAGATAAATATTCAGAGATAAATTGGTCAATAAATAAGCTACGACACCCATTGCCAATGAATTTAATAAAATCGGTAAGACGTCATGGATTTGTGCCTTAATCGGAACCTTCAATGCTTTGCTTGTAAAATATGTATTTAAAGAAAAGCAATAGATATAAAATATATTAAAGCCTACACACATACCTACCACACCAAAAGGAATTGCACCAAATATGGATATCAATCCCATTGAACGCTTCATGATTTCAAGTTTCAACACTAAGTCTGTCCTCCCTGCTACTTTCAAAACACTTAAATGAATCAAGCTCAAAGGTTGCCAAATTAATGCACAACACAATAATTGGCATAAAAGAATGCACTCATACCATTGTTCATTTAGCAAGATTTTTATCAAAGGACTTGCTGTTGCACAGAGCCCAACCATCAAAGGAAAGACGATAAAAGCTGTTGTCTTCATCATCTTACGATATATGGCAACTAACCGTTCTATATCATTATTGATTTTACTTAAAACAGGAAAAGTTACACTTGCTAAAATACCGCTCAAATTAGTAGAAGGCAAAGAAGCAAAGCCTTGTGCTCTAGAATACAATCCCAATTGCCTTGCACTAAAGAACTTACCAATGACTAATGGATATAAGTTATCATAAACCTGCTGTATGATAGAAGAAGCAAGTATCTTAGAGCCATAATTCCATAAATACTTAAAAGAATCCCTTGAAAATTCAAGCGTAGGTCTCCAACCAGCCAATACCCAAACCAATATGGCATTAAGAATACCACTCGCAACTTGCTGGAATACCAAAGCCCATACTCCCCAACCAAAGTATGCTAATGCTATTCCGACAATACCAGAAAACAAATTTGTAGAAACTCCCAATTTTGCTGGTGTTTTAAAATCCAATCGAATTCCAAATTGTGCATTTTGAACTACACAAAAAGAATTGATGACAATTCCTATACCCAAGACTCTCAAAACAGGAGAAAGAATCTCCATGTCATAAAAATCTGCTATAAAAGGAGCTGTAACAAATAGTATAATATAGCCAACAATTCCAACACCAATATTGAAGAAAAACTCTGTCGAGAAATCAGTTTGTGTTCTATCTTGTTTGGCTATAAGAGCTTGTGAGAACCCACAATCTATAAAGACTTGAATCACGCACATGAAGACACCAAGCATACCTATCACACCGTAGGCATCAGGAGACAACAATCTTGCCAATATTAATCCAAAGACAAATCTCATTCCTTGATTGGCAAAATTACTTGCAGCACTCCAATAGAGCCCTTTCTTCGTCTTCGTTTTTAAACTTTCACTATTTTGTTTTGATTCCATTATATAACTTTATAATAATCGAGAACAACAATTCTCTAATTTTGTCAATTAACAAACAAACCAATGCTGCAACAAAAACATACACATATCCTATTCCCCCATTCATTATACCGTCAAACAACCACGTATCTAATGGAATTCTTACAAAAGCATTGTCTGTCAATATATAAATCGCCAATGTTGAAGCGGCAAAATAATTGATTATCCTATTGACATATTTGATTTTATCTAATAACAAGACAAGAGTTGAAGTAAATATCAAAAGCAAAATATTATTATTAGAAATAAAATATGGATTTAGCTTTGACAATCCCAACATAGCGAACAGTATGGGAAAGAAAAATAGAATTACTCCTAAAGACAAGCTAACGAGACCTAAATGCTTTAATGTTAATCGTTGGTATATCGGGGGGGCAATATATAGTCTTATATATCTTGCACATAAATATATCGTCAAAAGAAACATCGTATCATGGCTATTCATCTGACTTATAAATTTTCCGACATATTCATAGAACAAAAGTCCTATTATTGTTATTCCAAACTGCCTTTTACCCAATGCAGAAATACCTTGATTAAGTATAGGTGAGAGAAGACAAATCACTATATAAGAACTTACAAACCACCATTCATCCCAAGGATGAAATATTATTTTAAGCATATCAGATACGCTATAGCCACCAAAACATGTAAGCAACAGAACATAAAACAGAAGCATCGCTATCATGGATGCCAACTTATTCCATTTTAATGATACCCCATAATATCCTGAGATAAACATAAAGCCAGTCACTCCACATTTTCCTATACATAGCAAACCAAGATGGTGAGCTGTACTCCAGTCAGAGCCTAAAGAATATAAATATTCATAGTTCAGCCCTGATCCGTGACAATAGGCATGTATCAACACTATCAAGAGCATAAACCAAAGGCGTAAAAACTCAATAGATGTATTACGATTTGAAAATTTATCTTCCATAATTTATATTTAAACTTTGCAAGGAATAAAGTTTTTAGAACTCCACAGAATATTCTTTTGAAACAGGGTATATATCACCTCCAACAACAGCTTCAGGTACTTTCGCAATGTGATATGTGACTTGCACATGAAATAGCCAGTGATTAGCACAAAGCAATCTATGCCTGTCCATCTCCACATGTCCAAGATGTAATAGATGTTGCTTTTGGCACAGAATGGGTTCTGAGCCAAGTCTTCCATCACTCCAGAATGTTACACACTATGATGGGCTACAATGAGTAGCATCACAATGATGCGGTATAATTCCATGTTGGAATTGCGAGGGTACTTTTTGATTTGAGCTATCATTTTTCTATAAAATTATACGATATGAGATGCTTTGCTGAGCTTACTCACTTAATTCACCTATATTCCTTAGACGCATCTTAATTCCACTCAAAAAGGATTCCGCCCATTGCTTGTAATTTTCCTTGAACTGTCGCTTTTCAAAATCAGTAAGCTTTTGCTGATCTATGTATGATTTCATACACTCAACTGCAGTTGCCTTTGCCGCATCAAGTTGAGAGCCAAGAATCTTACCGTTAAGTAAATACTCAGTTGCCTTTGCATGAACATAGCCTTCGAAAAAGGCTTGACAAATATCTTTAATTTCTATCATTGTCATTTTAAATTTTTGAATAAGATTAAATTAAATGAAATGAATTGGCGTAGAACACATTCTATCTTCTCAGATATTTTTTCCCAATTATTTTTTTGGTATAGGCGTTTAGAGCGCACTAAAATCTGCTTACAGAAGCTTGTAACTGATTGAATATCAACAAAAGCATAATGCTTAAGGAATACACTTTTTGAAAATGTTTCCCAAAAACGATTTTAATAATCATTAGATGTGCTCATTTTCAATGGGTTAAATAGTGCGCTCTATGCGCCTATACCAATGACATTATATATACCATAATTCTCCACACCAAGATTCGCAAGAATCAATCGGGTGGAATAAAAGCTGATACCGACAGTGAAGAGCATACGCCCATAAAGTATGAGCATATTCTTTGCTATACGTTTGCTATTATCTGATGGTTGAGTTGGCATAATTATTATAGACCTAAATTATTTTTTTGATTTTGTAGCCAATTGCGAACTGACGCAGTATAAACGCTCCACTCAGGATGTTTGGCTAATTCTTCTATAATTTTATACAACCCAACATTTTCATCATCTCCAAGTGCATCAATTATATCATCTATATATTTATGCGGTTCGTCTGGTTCGATAATACGTTTAGCTAATGCGGTAATCTCTGCATTCTGATTTTCAACATCTTTACACAATATCTGATTGATAAACTTTTCTGGCTGTTCACCATTAGGCAGATCAAATTGTGATATATGCTGTAACACCTCATTGCGTTTTTGCTCTTTATCAGGTTCTGTGCCAGAATAAAATTTTTTCAACAGATTTTTACGTTCAATTTCAGTACGATATAAATCTCCGTCAAGAACGAATAGCTTATGCTCTAAAGATTGCTCCAACATACGCATTCCGCAACTTGCGACAAAAGCATTGGTACAAGATCCATATAGCTTAATGACTACTCGTTTGGATATGCCAAGTTCTTTAGCAATTTGTGCTACTATGGTTTTAGCCAAAATATCCTCTACGTAAACTTCAATAGGGCGAGATACTACACCTGTCATACTTTCCAAACATTCTGGATTACTCTCATTAAAGCACAACGTCTTTTCTGGTGTTTGTAATAAATGTCGAACATTTATATCCTTACGTTTTGTCAAAGCCTCACAATGAGATGAAAAAATAAACTGTATATGCCGGTTTCTCCCTTTCTCTACTAAATAATCAATCAATCTCATCAAGGCTGCATTATGTAAAGTCAAGTCTATCTCGTCAATTATAACTAAAGCATAATTTTCCACTTTCTCTATGACTTCCAATAAGCGAAGAACCCTCTGTTCGCCTGCACCCATCGAAATTGAAAAATAATTTGCTCCATCTTGCACTGTTGCATGATAGTAATCCTTATGATGTCTACTTGTTCTTGAAATTTGAGTGTATTGGATACCAAGGATTCGTTTTGCCAATCCTAAGATCAATACTGCGTTAAATTAATATTTAATCGTCTGTAAATCAATAACTTATAT
>ERZ1034984.1803-NODE-1803-length-18840-cov-7.312856_pt1 | contig 18840 bp, 21 predicted proteins | sample MGYA00520589_ERZ1034984 | MGnify/ENA primary metagenome ERZ1034984 (study PRJEB33766, sample SAMN09781790) | gut metagenome | biome: gut microbiome | host: Homo sapiens | place: Madagascar | study: EMG produced TPA metagenomics assembly of the PRJNA485056 data... | reverse complement strand
TCCTCATTTCCTTTTGAAGAAAGTTTATCTATGAAAATATCTGTGAGTTCATCCCAACTAGGACTTGATGGAAGTGATGGGTTAAGCTTGGTTGCGTTTTTGCTAAAGCCCGCACCAACCAAGACGGCAGCTCGGTGCTCCTTGAGATGATCGCAGATGAGATCTAAGTATTTTTTCGCAGAGTTCATTTTATTTCCTCCGTTTTAAAGTTTTGTCAGTTGGTGGATAAATACGTCGAGCTGTTTAAGTTTTTCAACGATGCGGTATTGCTCAGCGAGCGGGGGTATTGGTATAAAAAAGGCTTTGATTTTTGTTGCACTAAGCCCTTCTCTAGAAACGCCTACTTGAACATCCATGATTAAATCTTGAATATAATTTGAGATTAAAACTGAATGAATCCAAAATCGTAAAGCTGGATCAATTTGTCGGATAATCATGACATGCTGGTTGATATTTGCATTGTCAAAATCGTCTGGTACGATAGCGCATCTTCCGATGGAACCTCCGGTTATATTTAATAAAATATCCTTAGCTTGCACGATGCTATTAGGTTTTTTTGCATTGATTTCATCTGGAATATAGGCGATATCATTAAGATGTAGTCCATCGTTATAAACATTCTGCGATCGAATGAATTTTATTCCGCTTGTTACATAAACGGTTCTGCCGCCAGTTGGCGTGCTCCCAGAGCCGATTTTTGTTGCAAGTTCTTGTAACTTCGCCCACTCCCAGCTCTCCGGAATCTCGAACGGCAGCTGGTCGTCGATGCAGACGGGTTCGTTATTCCCGACGCGTTCGTAAAAGTGGCCGTCTTCGCCGCGGAAGATGTGGGATGGATTCTTCTCGCGCTTGATTTTGCCGTCTTTTATGAGCTGTTCTTTTTCAGCGCGGATGCGTTCCAGGAGGGCGCTGGCTGGTTCGTCGGTTGGATCCTGGTGCACGAGTTTGCCCTGGATGGCGTACTGGAGGATGGATTTCTTGAGCTGGTCGGGGAAGGTGGTGTTGAGGGCTTGCAGCTGTTTTTCTAGCTTATCATAGCGGTCGACGAATGGCATCAGTTCTTCAATTTTGGCGACGATGCGCTGCTGTTCAGCGAGTGGAGGAAGAGGAACAAAAAATTGTTCTAAACTCTTGGCTGCAAGATTAGGCTGTGCAGTACCATTGTCGTACTTTTTAATTTCAGCAAAGAATATGGGAGCGTCTAACCACATCATAATGTAATCAGATATTGATGATGCGGAGATGATTGAGCGTAAAATGACTAAAGACGATGCAATAGCACCCTTTGTAAACGGATATTTCCCGTGCTTTCCAAGGGATCCTCGGATACAAACAACGATGTCATCTTGAATCAATTTTCCATTACCAAGGCGATTATACTGATCCTCAGTCATGCACAATAGATTTTCGTCTTGAACGACTGTTTTTCCATTTAAATTTAGCGCACTGATAAATGGAATGCCGGTAGGTTTTAGTGTTGATTTTGCAGGGTAATTTTTTCCACGGTCACCATTAATGATAGAAAAAAGGTTAAATAATCTCGCCCATTCCCACGTTTCAGGAATCTCAAAGGGCAATTCCTCGTCGATGCAGACGGGCTCGTTCTTACCGACGCGCTCGTAAAAGTGACCGTCGTCGCCGCGGAAGATCTCAGATGGATTCTTCTCGCGCTTGATCTTTTTCTCACGAATGAGCTGTTCTTTTTCTTCGCGGATGCGCGCGAGTAACTGGCTTGCGGGTTCGTCGGCGGGATCCTGGGGCACGAGCTTGCCCTGGACGGCGAGCTGGAGAATGGAATTTTTCAGTTGTTGTCCGGTCATTTTTCCTCCTCCTCTGCGAGGTCGATGCCGAGGATGTCGGTGATCTCTGACAGGATGCGGTCGATTTCGGCGTTGAGGCTGGCGCGTTTTTCCTGGTAGTTTTGGATGAGTTCCTTTGGCGGGAGGATCTCTTCTTCTTCATGCGGGAAGCCGCAGAGGTCGAGGTTGTAGCCGTTTTGCACGAGCTCGTCTACTGTGTAGCAGTGGGCTTTGTCGAAGCCGTCTTCGGTGATGGCCTGGCGCTTGTTCCACCATTCCACGGCCGGAGCGAAGTGCTCAAGCTTCATCGGTTTGGTCTTGGAGAAATTTTTGTAGCCCTGAGGCATGTCGAGGCGGTAAAACCAAGTTTCTTTGGTTGGGCCGGTGCGGTCGAAGAAGAGGATGTTGGTGGTAATGGAGGTGTAAGGCGCAAAGACGCTGTGGGGCATGCGGATGATGGTGTGGAGGTTGAACTCTTTCAGGAGTTTTTCCTTGATGGCGACTTTGGCGTTATCGGTGCCGAAGAGGAAGCCGTCGGGCAGGATGATGGCGCAGCGGCCGTTTTGCTTGAGACGGTAGAGGATGAGGGCGACGAAGAGATCGGCGGTTTCGCTGCTGCGGAGATCGGCAGGGAAGTTTTGCTTGACGCTGTCTTTTTCGCTGCCGCCGTAAGGTGGATTCATGAGGATGACGTCGAAGCGGTCGGCGTCGGTGTAGTCGAAGACGTTTTTCTCGAGGCTGTTGCCGTGGGTGATGCGTGGGTTGTCGATGTCGTGCAGGAGCATGTTGGTGGCGCAGAGGAGGAACGGCAGGGCTTTTTTCTCGACGCCGTAGATGGAATTGCTGTAGGTGTCGCGGTCGTCGGTGGTTTTGACCTGGGCGTCGAGGATTTTCAGGGCGGAGGTGAGGAAGCCACCGGTGCCGCAGGCGAAATCGGCGACGGATTCGCCGAGCTTTGGCGCGAGCATCTGGGCCATGAAGTCGGTGACGGCGCGCGGGGTGTAGAACTCCCCGGCGTTGCCAGCGCTTTGCAGACTGCGCAGAATGGTTTCGTAGATTTCGCCGAAAGTGTGGCGGTCGTCGTATTCGTCGAAGTCGATCTCGTCGATGACGTTGATCACTTGGCGCAGGAGGACGCCATCTTTCATATAGTTGTTGTTGTCCTCAAAGGCGGTGCGCACGATGATCTGGTTCATGGGGGTGGTTTCGTCGATCTCGATGGATTTGAGGGTTGGGAAGAGTTTGTTGTTGACGAAGTTCAGAAGGTCGTCGCCGGTGAGGGCGGCGCCGTCTTTGTGGTCGGTGGCCCAGTTGTGCCAGCGGAGTTCGTCGGGGATGATGGAACGGTAGTTGTCGTCGTAGAATTCCCAGGTTTCTTCCTTGGCGTCGTAGACTTTGAGAAAGAGGATCCAGACCATCTGCTCGATGCGCTGGGCGTCGCCGTTGATGCCGGCGTCGTTGCGCATGATGTCTTGCAGGCGTTTGACAAAATTTGTGAGGCTCATTTAGTAGGTTCTCCTTGTGGTTTTATGCGGTGTAGATTTGGTTTTTCAGTTCCTGAACGGCGCGTTCGTAGCCAGCTTTGCCGCCAAAGAGCTTGGCGATCTTCAGCGGGCTGCCGAACTGGCGGAACGGATCGTTGGCAAGGATTTCGAGGCTTTCGATCTCGCCGATGCCATCGGTCATGTATTTGTCGAGGAGGGCATCGAGGACTTTTTGTGCGAGATCGGAATATTGGTAGAGATAGCCGCGTTTGCGCACATTATTGGCGCGCTCGGCCTTGGTGAGGGCAGGGGCGTCGTAGGCAATGTGGCAGATGAGGTCGAAATCGTCGAGGTCTTTGTTGCCAGCGATCTCGCGCAATGCATCCAGGAGCACGCCTTCATCCTTGAGGGCGTCGATGATCGCCTGTTTGCGGTCTTCGCTGTTCCAGGCGGTGAGAAAGGCGTCAAGGGTGGCGTATTTGCCGAGGATATTGCGCTTGGAATAGTCGGTGAGGCTTTCGGTGACGAGCTTGCCGTCTTTGTCGTAGTATTGCACGCGCTCGTTGAGGATATTCACATCGATGCCACGCACACGGTAGACGGGACGATTTTCTTTGATACCGGGATCGTCGTCATCATCGTCAATGAGGTTGATGATCTCATCGCCTGGTGGATAAGGTGTTGGCGGCTGCGGTGGTTCTTTCGGTGGAAAATCGTCGTCGGGACCGAGTTCGATAATAGAAACCGGATCGCCGTCGAAATCCGGATCAGCGAAGAGGCGGCTGGCGTTGCGAAAATCCATGATGGTGAAATATTCCTTGCCGTGGGTTGGATAAAGCCTGGTGCCGCGGCCAATGATCTGCTTGAACTCGGTCATGGAATTGATGTTGTTGTCCAGAACGATGAGCTTGCAGGTTTTGCAGTTGACACCAGTGGTCATGAGTTTGGACGTGGTGACGATGACAGGGTATTTTTCTTCGACAGCGATGAAATAATCGAGCTGTTTTTTGCCCTCGGGGTTGTCGCCGGTGATGCGCATGACGTACTTGGCGTTTTCGCGGATGAGGTCTGCGTTTTCGTTGACGAGGGCCTGGCGCATGCGCTCAGCGTGGTCGATGTTCACGCAGAACACGATGGTCTTGGCGAAGCGGTCGTTTTCTTTGAGAAACTGGGTGATGCGCTTCGCCACAGCCTGGGTGCGGTCGTCGATGATGAGATTTTTGTCGTAGTCTTTGATGTTGTATTCGCGGTCTTCAATCTCTTCGCCGTAGATATCGCGCTGGCCTTTTTCCGGGCGCCAGCCTTCGAGGTCTTTGTCGAGACCGACACGGATGACCTTGTACGGCGCGAGGAAACCATCGTCAATCCCCTGCTTGAGGCTGTAGGTGTAGATCGGTTCGCCGAAGTAGTGGATGTTCGAGACATCCTTCGTTTCTTTTGGTGTGGCAGTGAGGCCGATCTGTGTGGCACTCTCGAAATACTCGAGAATCTTGCGCCAGCGGGATTCATCGCGGGCGCTGCCGCGGTGGCATTCGTCGACGATGATGAGGTCGAAGAATTCTGGCGCGAACTGGCGGAACGGTTCTTCGTTGTCGTCGCCAGCGAGCTGGTGGTAGAGGGCCATGTAGATCTCGTAGGAGCTGTCGAGGTGTTTGGCTTCGACCTTGGTCATGACCTTCTCGAAAGGCTTGAAATCTTCGCCCATGGTTTGGTCGATGAGAATGTTGCGATCAGCGAGATAGAGGATCTTTTTCATGCGGCCAGACTGATGCAAGCGGTGGATGATCTGGAACGCCGTGTAGGTTTTCCCAGTACCAGTCGCCATCACAAGCAGGATGCGATTCTGTCCGCGGGCGATTGCTTCGATTGTCTTGTTGATCGCGATGCGCTGGTAGTAGCGCGGAGATTTGTCACCAGGCTGGAAATAATATGGCTCCGTGATCAGCGATTCCTGCTCCGGCGTGAACTGCTCTTCGCCGACGTAGCGGCGCCAGAGCTCTTCCGGCGATGGAAACTGATCGAGGGGGATCTCGCGCTCCGTGCCGTTTTTCATATCGTGCTCGAGAAACCCGTCACCATTGGAACTGTAGACAAACGGCACATCCAGCGTTTCGGCGTAGGCAATCGCTTGCTGCATGCCGTCGCCAACGCTGTGTTTGTTGTCCTTCGCTTCGATGATCGCCAGCGGCAGGTTTGGTTTGTAGGAAAGCAGATAATCCGCGCGCTTTTTCGAACCACGCGCAACAAGCTTCCCGCGCACAATCACACGGCCATCTGTGAACGCGTACTCCATCTTGATCTGGCGCATTTTATCCCAGCCAGCGTTCTCCAGCGCAGGCGTGATAAATTTCAGCTTGATGTCTTCTTCCGACATGGTTTGTTTGTTCGTTGAGGTATCCATGATCGTTCCCTCCGTGATGATTCAAATAATGCTGAGTGTTAGGCGAATCTTTATGTTATAATTTTATCAGATCTATGCGTTGCTTTCAAATTGAAGAGGATGTTTTTGGGGGACTTTCTTGTGAAACGTGGGAGACATTGGCGTCAATTGAGAAATCTTCATGCGGAAAAAATGAGTAGAGTATAGTATAATGGAGAAAATATAGATGATCTTAAATTCAGGCTGTTAATTAGGATGGTGTGATATGTCAAAACTAAACGTTGATCAGAAAACAATTTTGGAGTTATTCCGGGATAAAAAGGCAAAGTTTTTGATTCCCGATTACCAACGTCCTTACGCATGGACGGAAGATGAGTGCCAGACTTTGTGGGAAGATATTTTTGCTTTTGCATTTCCGGATAACAACTGTGACAATTTTGATAGCGAAAATGATGAATATTTTTTGGGGCCTATCGTCATATTTAAAAATGAGCGTGGACAATTGGAAGTCATCGATGGCCAGCAACGCTTGACCACGTTGATGTTGCTTTTGCGGGCGTTCTATGCGAAACTTGGCAATATGCAGGATGGAAATTCGGTATCAACCAGAGATAATATCAAGCAGTGCATTTGGAAAACCGACGAATTTGAAAATGCGGATTTTAAGCAGCTAAAAATTGATTCGGAAGTTGCGACCGACGAAGACAAAGAGGAATTCTTGAAGATCCTTCAAACGGGCAATACAGATAAAGAAATGGACAGCAACTATGCCAGAAATTATCAGTTCTTTCAAGAAAAGATCGATGAATTCATCAATGGGTTTCCGACGTATTTTTCTTATTTGCCAAATCGCATTCTGAAGAATTGTATTCTTTTGCCAATTGAGGCAGAATCGCAGGATACGGCGCTACGCATTTTCTCGACGTTGAACGATCGTGGATTGCCTCTGTCGGATTCGGATATCTTCAAGGCGCAGTTCTATAAGCTTTATTCCGCAAAAGGTGAAAAAGATGCTTTTGTTGCACAATGGAAAGCGCTGGAGTCGCTTGTTAATGATATTTTTTCCCAGTCCAAAAATGGACCGATGGATGAACTTTTTGCGCGCTATATGTATTATGAACGTTCGAAAATGCAGATTAAGAGCTCGACAACAGAGGCTCTGCGCAAATTCTATGAGAAAAACAATTATTCACTATTCAAGAAGCCGGAGATTTTTGATAATCTCACAGCGTTGGCGCATTTTTGGGAAGATGTTTCCGAACAAAATCACGAGCTTTTTTCAGATGAAGTGCTGCGGCGGTTCTTTGTATTGAACTATGCGCCAAACAGCATGTGGACGTATTTCGTGTCGGTGTATTTCATGCAAAATAAAGATGAAAATGGTCTGTTAGACAATGATGCGCTCGAATATTTCCTGAACCAGATCACGGGCTTTATCTTTGCCTATGCAGTGACAAATCCAGGCGTCAATGCGCTGCGTACGCCAGTCTATGAAGAGATGGTTAATATTGTCAATGGCGTACCAGTGACTTTTGATAAGTTCAAATTTGACAAGGAGAGCCTGCGTGCATCGTTTGACAATTTTAAGTTCAATAATAATCGTCCAATCACGAAATCCATGTTGGCCTGGTGGGCATTCCATGATCCTGAACAGAGCTTGATTCCGCTGAAAACGACATTGGAAATCGAGCACATTTTCCCGAAGAATCGGCAGAATAAGGAAAAATCCATCAAGGTCGCTGCGCGCTTGGATTGTCTTGGCAACAAGTCGTTGCTGGAAAAGAAAATTAATATCCGAGCGTCGGATTATAGATTTGATGATAAGAAAAAGTATTATCAAGGCTATGTTACTTCGCGTGGTCAGTCGAAAATAGGCACACAGATCCATGAATTGCGCTCACTGGCAGATACTAAAGATGACTTCCTCGAAAGTGATATTCTGGTTCGTGACGATAAGATCAAAGAGACATTTTTTGATTATCTTGAGAAATATGGTTTGCTTGAGAACGCTGAGTGAGTGCGTGTATTAAGGAGGCGTCATTATGAGATACAGAATATTGTTATTTGTTGCTGTGCTTTTGGGGGCTGTTTTGGTAATGCCAGTAACAGCACAAGCAGACACTTATTATATGGATAACAACACACGTTGTGTTAGAACCACGATGCCGGTGACAATTCATGTTGATGGAGAATATCTTTATACAGAAGATCCACCAGTTATTCAGAATGGACGAACCATGGTTCCGTTACGGTCTGCTGGAGAGGCAATTGGTGCTGAAGTAAATTGGGACCAAACCACAAAGACGGCAAGTGCTTCAATTAACGGACGATCGGTTCGCTTTACTCTGAACAGTACGACATATTATGTTGATGGTGTTGCTAAAACTGCTGATGTGGCACCAATGCTGATTAATAATCGTACGATGCTTCCGATTCGTGCATTTGGAGAAGGCCTCGGCGTGAAAGTAGATTGGGATCAATCTATCTATGATGTGAAAATCGATACATCGGCACCAAATTTTACACCAGAACTCCCGAATGGCGTATATACTAGCGATTTTCATCAAATGTTACAGAAGTATTATGTACAACCAACTTCTGACAGCAACGTGTCTGGAAGTTATATTAGCTATTGGTGGGACGATAAATCTACGATTGAAGGAGCACCGGAAGACAGCGCTATTTTTGTAACACCTATAAAAGTTGACGGTCGCACAAAAGTTCATGTTGTTACTGTGGATGTTATTAAATATTCCTATAGAAATACACCAGATATCACTGTCGTTGAATCGATTGGAGATATGATGGGCGACAGCGGATTTACAATTAAGTACACAGATCCTGTTTTTCGTCAGGGTGCAGCGGGAAATTTTGTGAAACTGGAAATGATGGATTGGTATATGAAGATGGGAACAGGCCTTCAGCGCTATTGGACCAAAGCAACATCTGCTCCTGGAAATGGAGCCTCAGTAGATGATCCTATCTTTAATAAATTTTAATATGATTTGAAACCAACTCTTTGCGATAGGTGAGATTGATTTGCAATCGGAAATCTGTCGTAAAGAGTTTTTTTGTAGCTGCCATCTTCCTAAGGTCGATTATTCTCGAACGCCTCTCGTTTAGTGGGTGCCCGTTAATAGCCGAGCAGCCCAGTTTGAAATCTGCTACCTATGCACAAATAAAGCCTGCCCCCGCGTGAACGGCGAAGTCGCTGCGGTCTGCCAGAAAAAAATCTCTTCGTGCTTTTCCGTGGCTGATTCTGCGTCCATTTCCCTTGTTCCATTGACTTTTCCCTTATTTTAACCCATAATTTAAGGGAAAAGGATGGAGGTGAGGGTATGAGAGCGTTTCATTATTCGGCGCTTCGGGAGCAGAAGTGGGATTCGGAGATGCTTGGGCTGGTTGCGGCGATTTACAAAGAGGCTGGCAAGCAGGAACTATATCTGAAGCAGCGTCCTGCGGAGCTGGAAAAGCTTGTGGAGATCGCAAAGATACAGAGCACGGAAAGCTCCAACGCCATTGAGGGGATTGTGACGACGAGCACGCGTATCAAACAGCTGGTCGAGGAAAAAACCACGCCCCGAAACCGCGACGAGCAGGAGATCGCGGGGTATCGCGACGCGCTGGCGATCATTCATGAGAATTTTGATGCCGTTCCGATCACGCAGAATGTTATTCTGCAGCTGCACAAAATTCTCTTCAGCCAGATGAACAATCCAATGGCTGGTAAGCTCAAGAACGTCCAGAATTATATCACCGCCACCGGGCTTGACGGGCAGCAAAAGCTCCTTTTTACGCCGCTGGCACCGTACGAAACGGCGCAGGCGCTGGATGCCATCTGCGCGGAGTACAACCGCGTGATCGGCAATATGGAAGTCGAGCCGCTCCTGGTGATTCCTGTTTTCATCCATGATTTTCTCTGCATCCATCCGTTCAACGATGGCAACGGCAGAATGAGCCGCCTTTTGACGACGCTTCTTCTCTACAGAAGTGGGTTCTTCGTGGGAAAATATATTTCTCTGGAGGCGAAAATCGCCAGGAACAAAGACCTCTATTATGAAGCGCTGGCGCAGTCGCAAAACGGCTGGCATGAAGGCGCAGAAGACGTGGTGCCATTCATTAAATACTTGCTGGGAACGGTTCTTGCTGCGTATAAGGATTTTGCGGACCGCTTTGCGCTGGTGGAAACGAAGCTGCCTGCGCTGGAAAAGGTGCGCCGCGCCACGCTGCAAAAGATCGGGCGCTTTACGAAGCAGGACATCCGCGCGCTTTGCCCATCCCTTAGCACGAGCGCCATTGAAAGCGCGCTGCGCACCCTGGTTGCGACTGGCGAGCTGAAAAGAGAGGGCCGCGGCAGAAGCACCTGCTACTACAGACTGAAATGACGCCCCGCGGAAAAATGCGTAGGATTCAATTGGTCAGACAGTGTTTCCCCAATCTCACACAAAAAACCGCCCGCATGTGACGAAAACACGTCGCATGCGGGCGGGTTTGTTTTTCTATTCACCGATGCTGCATCAATACAGCTTGGATCCCGCTGGAATGTGATCATCCACCATCAACAGATGCAGATCTTCCTGGCCGTTCTTCTGGTTGACGGCGCTGATGACCATGCCGCAGCTGTCGATGCCCATCATTTTGCGTGGTGGCAGGTTGGTGATGGCGATCAGGGTCTTTCCAACAAGTTCCTCTGGTTCGTAGTATTCGTGGATGCCGGAGAGGATGGTGCGGTCAACGCCTGAGCCGTCGTCGAGGGTGAACTGGAGGAGCTTTTTGCTCTTTGGCACGGCTTTGCAGTCAAGGACTTTGACGGCGCGGAAGTCGGATTTCGAGAAGGTTTCGAAGTCGACGCTGTCTTTGAAGAGTGGCTCGATCTCTACGCCTGTGAAATCGATGGTCTCTGTTTGTTCAGCTTTTGGGGCTTCGGTTTTCTTTTTCTTCTTGGCGCCTGGCTCGTCGAGTGGCTTCATGGTCGGGACGATTTAGGACATCGTTTCAATTCTTGCTATAACCCAACATAGTTCAAAATAAGTCGCAAATCAGATTTTTTCAAAATCCTACTTTACTTTATTTTCGATTAGTTTCGTGGGGGCTTTGTGTAAGAATTGATGTAAATGATGTAAATGCTTTTATCCACCAACTATGAAGTCCGTATCAATTTAATCTGTCAAACCGACACTTTATTATACTCATTTTTGAAGTAGGAGTCAAGACCTTCAAATTCGGACTTCCTCAGCTCCTTTGTTACATCGGTATAGATGTTGAGCGTAGTTGAAATATCCTTATGACCGAGCGTGTCCTGAATGACCTTAACATTTACCCCTGCTTCGCACATTCTTGTTGTGAAAGTATGCCTTAAAGAATGGCAGCTAAAATGCGGGAGCAATACTTCTGCATTTTCATCTTTCAACAACTGCTCATCGTTACAGTCACGAATAATACGGCGAATTGCTTTGTTGAGGGTTGCCTGATGTTGCGGCTGTCCGAAACGGTTGATGAAGATAAAATCGGTGTATCCGTCAACAGTCGCTTCACAATGAAGGTCAAGTAATTCCTGTCTTTCTTTTTCCATTAAAAATGCTTCTTTGACGAAACCGAGCATAGGCACTTTTCTTCTTCCTGCCGGGGTTTTGGTCGTATTAACATTGAAGTAACAGCCACGCTTACTGCCCTCGGTACGATGGTCATAGTAAACCAGCGTGTGGTTCACATCAATGATACCTTCTTCCAAATCAATATCGCACCATCTTAACCCTGTAACCTCTCCAACACGAAGTCCCGTACCAATCATAACCGCAAACACCGGATACCAATACTTTGATGTCGGAGAGTTTTTCAAATAGTCAAGAAACAACTCTTGCTCCGGCTTTGTTAAGGCTCTACGCTTCTCGGTCTGAAAACAATGGGACTGTTTCAACTCTTTGAGCACATTGTTTGACGGGTTATTCCTGATGTAGTCATCATCGACCGCCATATCCAAAATCTGATGGAGAACCGTATGAATATTATCAATGGTCGCCGGCTTCAGATGGCGTTCGTCTGCAAGGTAATTATAGAACCTCTTTATATCTGTTTTTCTCAGAGAAGATACAGTCTTTGAACCTATCTGATGACGGACAAAGGTCTCATACATATACTTATAGTTTTCAAAGGTGTTGTTTTTCAGACCTCGCTTCAAATCCTTCCAAAGCTCATAAATGTCATTGACCGTTGTGTATCGAGCTTCTGCCTTAATGCCATCGCTCTTGTCTTTTGCGATTTGTTCCTCTTTGTATCGCAGTTCATCAAGTGTCTTGGCATACACATAACGCCTTTTGTGGTTGGCGTCCGTCCAACTGAAATGGTATGTACCATCGGCTCTCTGTGATTCGCCTGTACGAAGCACTACTCTTGATTTGTCTTTTCTTTTTGTTCTTGGCATAACTTTTTCCTCCCTTAAATACTAAATTGCTTATCAAGATAATCAATAAATTTGTCTCGGATTACACAGACCTGAACACCGTTAGTGACAGCAAAGGGACAATCGCCCCTCATTATGATTTGCCTGATTTTTGTCCTGCCGATACCGGTGTACTCGGCTGCTTCCTCAACCGTTAAAACCTTCTTCTCCCAAAAGGGAGCATTTTCTTTTCGCTTTTCGAGTAAGACTCTGTAAGCTAAAACATCGTTGTCCATAAGCCCTCCTTCCTATATTGAGTACATTTTCTCAATGTACTCATCAAAAACTCGTCTCTTAATCATTCGTCTGTTTCCTACCCACAGAACAAACGGACATTTTTCTCGGCTTGTCATCTCATAGAGTTTGTCTCTGCCTATGCCTGTGTAAGCGGTCGCTTCATCAATCGTAAGGTAAGGCTTTACCCAAACCGGCACGGTTTCCACCTGATTACCTGAATTATTCAATTCAGTCTGCTTATTTCCCATAACACCACCTCCATCAGAGGGAATACTGCGATGACAGGTATTCCTCAAATTGTTTCCTTTTAATCAATCGCTTTGCCCCGTTCCAAAGAACGAAAGGACAATCTTCGCAATTCGATAGTTCTTTTATCTTTGATGTGCCAATGCCCGAATATTCCGAAGCTTCTTCAACCGTAAGGTTCATCTTCTTCCAAATTGGGACACTCGACATATTGGATTTAAGTTGTTTGTCAGACATACGCTGTAACCTCCTTGCCTTTGGTGATTACAGCATACTCAAAAGTCTGCGGTAAGCCAATTATGCGAATCGGCTCATCGCAGACTTGACTTTTTCCTTAAATCGAGTATTGCCTTTCGATAAACTCGTCAAAGACTTTCCTTTTAATCATTCTTCTGCTACCAATCCAAAGAACAAAAGGACAATCCTGACTTTCCGTCATTTCATAAAGCTTTCCCATTCCAATACCGGAATAAGCTGCCGCCTCCTCAATAGACAGGTTTGGTTTACACCAAAGAGGAATGTTGTAACGCTTCTTTTTTTCACTGCTATTTGACATTCCTGCACCCCTTTCCTTTGACCGAGGTGCGTTTGTCATAAACGATGTAATCCCAACCGCTGTTATTGCACTTATCGCAGTGGTCTTTGCTTTTCGCAAACGGGTCAAGACGCCTGACAACATAGTTTGGGTCGTGGATATAGTCGCTCAGACACTTGGGGCATAAGCAACGAACATCTCCGTTTCTGTCTGTGTTGTAAATCCATAAACCGAAAGTCTTTTTAAGAGCTGCGTTAATTTGCTTCCAAAGCCTTTCATCGTTTACCGAACCAATGTAGTCTGTCAGTTCATCCTTATTGACGGTCTGTATCTGTTCAAGAAGAACCATTGACGGCTTCTTCAGACCGAAGTCCTCACCCAAAATGATGTGTGAAGGAAGATACTTCTTTTTCATCACAGCTGTAACAGCCGCAACAATAATTGTCGGAGCGTTTGCATTAAAGTTGTCCGCCTGAATTACCATTACAGGTCTCTCTCCCGACTGGACAGACCCCTCCCTTTTTCCAAAATCGTAGTAGAATAAATCTCCACGCTGAATTTCTTTTCTCTGCATATATGTATAACCTCTCTGTTCATTTAGTCTTGAAAGTGCATTTCGTATCCGGAATTGAAATAACCCCTTCACTCATTTGGACAAAGGGGGTCAAAATGCACACCCAAAATCAGAGGTTTTCATAAAATTTCTTGAAATTTTTTCTTGCGGCGGCAATCGACTTATCTACAACGCTGTAATATACGCCTTCTTCCTTTGCGATTTTTCTTGAACTCATACCTAACAAAATCGCTTTAATCATTCTTTCTCTCTGAACGGGTTTCAGCATTTCCAATACCTTTCTGACTTTTGCAATTTCTAACTGTCGAAGCTGTTCCTTTTCTTCCTCAATCCGTTCTTCCTCCGCCTGCTCAAACGGGTCAACAAACGGAGTAATCAGTTCCCGGTGGAACTGTTCAGAGATGTCATCTTCATAGCCGTACACATCGATTGTTCTTTTTGCTCGCTTTTCGTACTTATCATTGTTTCTGTATGACTCGTCAATCACTTCGCCCTGAGCCATAGAAAGCAGAATGAACGGGGTGTACCGGCGGATAACATCAGGGTATTTAACCCACAATTCTTCTTCCGCCAGTTCTGTTACAATCGCCCATTTCTCCGTGCCGGTGTAACCGTGGTATTCATACCGCAGATTGATGAGTTTGCAGTCGTTCGCAAATAATAATTCCTGTTGTTCTAATGTAAGTTTTGTCATTGTCGTAATCTCCTTAAATTTGAATTTTTGAATTTGGTTGAAATCAAAAATTCGGAGATTACGGATACTTGGCGATATATGCCAGCCACTTATATGTCACGGTCTTGCTCCTTTCGGGAGCGACAAAAAAGCCGGACACCAAGAACATTAGGATATTTCTATCCCTTAATTCTCAGCGTCCGGCAATTTGATGACTCAGGAGCTTTCGCTCAAGGACTCGTGGCTCGGTACATCTGCCCGATATTTAATTGTTCGCTCTGTTATTACTTCTTGTTAATCTGTACTTGACCGTTCCCTTGCGTAGGGACAGGTCAACCTCTACTACTCTGTGGCAGTTCGGACATTTCAGTTCAATAACACCTGTTGTCATTGTTACCTTGTCGAAAATACGCCAGCCACAGTTTTTGCACCTTACGATTATCTTTTGTTCCAACGATTTCATAGCTCGCTCACCTCCGGATAAACCGTAACCAAATCAAAAGGATTATCAAGATACTCCTTTTTCAGTAGTCCGAGCTGTTTCATTCGTATGGCAAGTGCTTTTTTGGAACACCCTAAAAAATCGGCAAGTGCGTCAAACCTTTTATATACGCTCGGATAGTATATCTTGTTCAGGCATTCAATCTTTTCGCCGAGACTGAACAGATACATTCCTTGTTTTATGAGGTTTTCAGGAAGAAGAATAGCAGCTCCAAGCGTGTTTGCCTGCCATTCCTCCCAATCGGATATTGGCTTATTCCTCTCGGAATTTGCCTTGCAATAATGTACTCCGGCAGATTTCTGTGTTACACCGTAATCATGCGGGAACAACATCTTGAATATCTGATGGCTGCCCTCGTGCATTAAGGTAAAGTTCTTTCTGCCTTTCAGCTTGCTGTCAAAGTTCAAGTCCTTTTCCACAAGAACGGTTTTCCCGTCCAAAAAGAAAAAGGCTTCGTTATCATCATCTTCAAATACCTGAACACCCATTTCCGTAAATGAGGTCATTCCGAGAATACTACCGTCATAGGATAGGTGCTGGTATTCGACATTCAATCCGAGAACCTTCTCCAAGAGAAGCTCCGGGTCAATTCTGTATATTTGTGTGTTACGGACATCAGGAAGTGCCATATATGCCTGAACATACTTGTCGGCAATCGCTTCGATGTCAAATCTCGATAAATGTTTCAAGTTACAAAACCTCCTACCATTAGGATTTTGCTTCTACAAACCACTTTCCGTTTTCTTCGTCGAACAGAAATGTGGGCTTGCCGCAAATCTGTACCGTGTAGCGGATACCGGTTCCTCCGACTTTGGTGGAAGCCGCACGGCATTTCTGAATTACACGGTCTATCTCATATTTTTCATCATTCTCAAACTTGATGAAATTCGGACGAGCCGTCCCATCAGGTCTGTGTGTTACATTTACTTCAACATAAACTTTTCTTCTATCGGATTCCATTTCTATACCTCGTAATTTCTCAAAGTCAAAACCAATCTTCCCAAGTGCTTGTATCCGTCGATGTTCTTATCCGACACCCTGTACTTAGGTCGGTCATCTCCGGCAGTATTGATGTAACAGGAAAGCCTTCCTTTCTTAAAGCGTTTTTTCCGGTCAAAGAACAGGAACATTCCCTCATATATACCGTAGTCGGTAAAATGGTTTCCGCCGTCCGCACGGAAGATAACAATATCTTCGCTGCACCCCTGCAAAAAGCAGTCGGGTATCGTAACATAAGCCGTAACCTCTTTTTCGTCAATCACATTAAGCCCTCCTTAACCGACCATACCTGTCGGCATAGTGATTTCAGCTTTTTTCGGTGGTAGCCGCAAGTTCTGACACAGAACCCCATTCCTTATGCTGTCCTTTCCGAAACGCCGTCTGATTTCTTCAACACACTTTTCCATTCGCTCCAATTTGTCCTGCTTGGCGGCGTCCATAAACATATCTATTTGACGGGGCGTGTCTTGTGGAACAAGATTTATGGCTTGTACCGTCACAGAACGGATAGGGTTATTCCACCCATATCTTTTTTCAAACAACTGAAAAGCGGTCTTTGCAATAATCATCGGAGACTGTGTAGGAAGTGCAATCTTCGTCTGCCATTGCCTTGTATTGAGTGTGTTGTCTCTAATATGTATTGCGACACCTTCTGCACTCAGTCCGTGAACACGGAGCTTGTGTCCGATGTCTTGGGTTAACTCGAGAAACACGGGCCACACCTGCTCCGGTTTCTCTAAGTCTGCTACCGTTGTTATACCGTGTCCTACGCTTTTTATAGGAGAAACGAAGTCTTTCTTGGCAACAAGGGAAAGGTCGTTACCATTGGCATAGTTCCATAAAACTACTCCGTTCTTTCCTAATCTTCTGCGTAAGAACTCAGGGTCGGTATTCGCTAAATCCCCGATGGTACGAATACAATAGCTGTCAAGCACTCGCTGGGTTGCCCGTCCTACACCGAGCAGGTCAGCGGCAGGAAGTCCCCAAATCTTTTCTTTGAATGTGTCCTTTGGAATTACGGTTACTGCGTCCGGTTTCTTCATATCCGAGCCGAGCTTCGCAAATATCTTATTAAAGGAAACACCCACAGAAATCGTCAAGCCGAGTTCAAACTTCATAGTCTCACGAATTTCATTTGCCACCTTTTCCGGCGAACCGAAAAGGCTTTCTGTCCCGCTAATATCCAGCCAACACTCGTCCATACCATACGGTTCAACTTGGTCGGTATATCGCTCATAAACGCTTCTCGCAAGCTTTGAGTATTTGATATACTCCTCATAATGGGGCGGCACTACAACCAAGTCCTTGCACTTCTGTTTAGCCTGCCATACTGCGTCCCCGGTTTTCACATCAAAAGCCTTTGCTTTGTAGTTCTTTGCAAGCACGATACCGTGTCGTTCCTCCACAGAGCCGCAGACAGCAATCGGATATTTCTTCAATGCGGGGTCGAGCATACATTCGACGCTGGCATAGAAGTTATTCATATCACAATGAAGTATGCTTCGTAACATTTTTAGAACCCCCTTGACATTTTGGGTAGTTTGGTGTACACTATGTGTAGTTCAACTTCCCAATTCATATTATATACACTTCAACTGTACTTGTCAAGAGCAAATGGGTAGTTCAACTGTAAATATTCTTTTAAGGAGTGAAATCACAATGACATTCGGTGAAAAAGTCAAGGCTGAAAGAACAAAGCTTGGTATGAGTCAAGATGAGTTGGCAGCTAAAATCGGCGTAACCCGACGCATAATTGGTTCTTATGAAAATGATAAATCCCGTCCGAGAGGAATGGAAAGATATAAGAAGCTGGCAGAATCCTTAAATGTAAATGTGAATTATCTGCTGTCTGAGGACGACGCTTTCATCGCCGATGTAGAGGATAAGTACGGACGCAGAGGAGCAAGACAGGCTCAGGAGTTGCTTGCAGAAGTTACCGGTCTGTTTGCCGGCGGCGAAATGGCTGACGAGGATATGCGTGAAATGGTTGACGCCATTCAGGAAGCCTATCTTATTGCAAAGAAAAACAATAAAAAATACACCCCGAAGAAATACCGCAAAGACGAGTAATCCTCGAAGTGAACTAAGTCCAATATATGGGACATATAATAGTTTATAATTTATTATAGGGTTAATATCCGATATACTATAATATGGGAGGTGAGCCGGATTGGGGTATTACACTACGGCTGAGATTGTGAAAATCGTAAACAAGCTCATTGACCGCTGCGGTACTCGTGACCCATACAAGGTCGCAAAAGAGCTTGGTATCAATATAATCTACCGAAATTTTGACAAGCAGCGTGGAGCATATAAAGTTATTCTGAAGAACCGCTTTGTTTTTCTTAAAAACGGTATGCACCCGGTCGTGGAGCAGATAGTGCTATGGCACGAAATCGGGCACGATGTTCTACACAGGCAAGAAGCGGTTGCTGTCGGCGGGTTCAAAGAGTTCAACATCTTTGATATGAGAGAGAACCGTATGGAGTATGAAGCAAATATCTTCGCTTCTCAGGCTTCGCTCCCGGACGACACCATTTTGGAATACATTGAAAACGGCTATGACATTCAGCAGATTGCACGGGCAATGTGTTCCGACATAAACCTGATTGCTCTGAAAGTAGATACGCTGATTGCACAAGGCTATCAACTTCGCAAACAAGAACACCAAAACGATTTTCTTAAATACAGTAAAAAAATATAAGACCGTCAAGTCTCGAATGAGATCTGACGGTCTAATTTTTATCAGTTTTTATTATATCCGAATTGTCTTGTGCAAAGGGTATCTTTCCACCATTTTTCACGACTCAGTATGTAATTATCATCCATTCGTGCGTTATAGTTTTCTAATACTGAATACTGAAAATTTGCTTTTATATAATCAAACCCTTTGGTGTCAACAATATGTTTAAGTTCAACATTCCCACCGTGTCCATTGTCTATATAGTTAGTCCACCTTTGAAGCAACATTC
>ERZ1034984.1799-NODE-1799-length-18874-cov-5.621872_pt1 | contig 18874 bp, 17 predicted proteins | sample MGYA00520589_ERZ1034984 | MGnify/ENA primary metagenome ERZ1034984 (study PRJEB33766, sample SAMN09781790) | gut metagenome | biome: gut microbiome | host: Homo sapiens | place: Madagascar | study: EMG produced TPA metagenomics assembly of the PRJNA485056 data... | reverse complement strand
GATAAAGCATTGTTTTCCACCGGTTTTATAGCACGAGCCGCCGCGCAAAGCCCCATTTTATCCACATTTTCAAAAAAATTATACACATCCTGTACATCTTTTCGGACACTATGATCGGCGTGTTCCAGAATATATTCAGCCAGTTTTTTCTCCTGCTCTTTTTGTGCAAAATTATATTCCGGCCAATAGACCATCCTGACATTTTCGCGGACACTGTCCCAAAAGATGTACTCCGGTTCCAGGACAAAATGCTGTCCAGACAACAGATATTCCCCCGCATGCTCCAGCACATCCGCAATCCCTGTCAATATCTTCTGCAACTGCGCCCAGGGAGCAAGATGCCGATCAAACAACACTTCCAGCGTGACACAGTCCGAGTCCTCAAAGCAATATTCACTCTCATTATTGATGTGCATGCACCGCAGTTTCATCACACCGGGTATGTTGTTATGAAGAAGCATCTGTATATCCGTGCGTTCCTCCAGTTCCTGTGTCGTCCTGATCTGTGGAAATCCCTCAAGAATCATCCCGGTGTTCCCCCTCATGTCCAATATAGCGGCGCACGGTGGACGGCTTTCTACGACCAAGGGACATTCTGTGACTGTACTTCTTCCCATGTCTCCCAAGCCGTGCCGTTACGGTTACTTTCCCGGATCGGACGTCCACCTTTCCCTGTTCCACCTGCAATCTCCACATTCTTTCCCGCAGGCTGTCCTCAAACTGTTCTGACAATGTTCTCCCGCTCCCCTGTGCATTCTGATCATCCTGATCATTTAGACCAGCCTGACCGTCCTGCAGTCCCCGGGCACAGATGCGCAGAACTTCCCCACGAACAATCACCTGATCTCTGAGACTAAACAAAAGCCCCATCAGACCAAACAACAGCAGCAGTACAAACGGCAGGATCAGTGACGCTTCGACGGTAAAACCCCCATCCAGCCACATACCATGCATCCGGTACCTTTTCCGAATCTGACATATTACTCGAATGCGTTGCATCTCCGGAACCCGACGCATTCCTCTTCTTTTAGACAAATACACGTTCTCCCACCTCCATCAATACCAGTAGATATCCCAGAAACATGCAGGGAACAAATGGTATCTCCGTTCGCTTTCCGGCTTTCCGAAAAGCCAAAAGTATGCCTCCCCAGACGCAGGCCAACGCAAGACTAAGGATAAGCAGCATACAGTTGTACCAGAATCCCAGTGCAAGATTGGTTACTCCCAGCATGATCGCATCTCCTGCCCCAATCTGGTTTCCCGTAACATATCGCAATCCCAGAAGCAGCACGATCACAAACAGACTCAAGACAAAATTTTCTCTCCATCCCTGACCGCAGCGGTACTCAAGATAGCAAAATACAGGTACCGGCCAGATCATCAGCAGAAGACAAACCTGTTTTCTCCGTATATCACTGACAGCATTTACAAACAGCAAAACACCCAACAAAGTCCAGATCCACGCCTGTTCTCCCCACATATTATTCCTCGCTCCTTTCTCTCCCACACTTGCTGCAAGGCGGCAGGTTTCCCACTTCTTCCCTGCGTACCCTGCGCACATTCCGCTTTAATTTCGGACAGTCCCTTGTAGCATGATACCTATTCCCGTAAGGACTCAGATAGACCACCCCTGCTGCCGGACTCTCTCCCCCTTTGCAACATCCCTCACACGCATAATATTTTTCTCCGGAACGATTTCTCTGCTCCTGTGCCTGTGTGGAAGTATAACTCAGTATCGTTGGCTTCAGATAGCTGCACATGACATCCTCATGATACACAGATGCTCGTTCCGCCAGATACACCCAGCCCGTCCCACTGCTTTGCGATGCCATGCTTACCCCCTCGTACCTCGAACACTGCATCTGCTGATATGTCCGCAGCCGCATGCCCCCAAACGGCAGTTTTTGCGACACCTTTATATAACAGAAAGGAGTCTCCTGTTCATCCCACAAAATCACAGTTCCCGACTTCAGAAATCCGGCAATTGAGGATAATTTGGTTCCATATGTTTCATAATTGACCGTGGCATTCATCAGCAGCGAGGTATTCTGCAATCTGACCGATAACAATGGCAGGATCCAGCAGACCGCAAGCAGCGCCAGAAAAAAGACCGGTACCGCAAATGCCGCTTCGACAGTCATCGACCCTCGGATTCCCGGACACGGAAGCAAAGAGGGACACCCCCTATCACCGGAACATAAGCCGCTTGGGGAAGCTGCTCTCATACCGCTCATACGCATCATATCATTATCTCTGTTCCCGTTATAAAGGGCATCCCGCTTTTCTCCCATCTCCGTCTGAACAGTCAGGCAATCTCCGGGGTTATTTCCATTTTTCATACCAGTCATCCCTTCGTTAATATCCATACTCCATATGAATCGCTCTTTTCATAGAACCGCCCCGCCGAAACGGATTGACATATGACATCTCGTATCCGGCAGTTCCCCGGACCCGCGCTAATACAGTATCCATCGTAAAACTCTGATTTATCCGTTTTCTCAGATCATCCTGTATCACATCGAGACAGCGGGACTGCAACGTTTCTGCCGGAATCATCACGGTCATGACAAAAAGATACTGGCTGTAGTTATATTCCCTGCCAACATGTGTCCCCAGAAGTTCCTGACTATCCTTTGCATACACTGTCGCTTTTTCCTCAAATAAATGTCTGGAACCCCTGCAGATATCTCCATAGTTCATCCGGAAATTTGTTTTATTTTTGACCAGTGGCACCCGTCTCCCCTGCAATAGTGCACAGATGTCCACACAGGCCTCCTCCAGAGAAAGCACGATCAGAATCGTTTGCTGCAATGCTCCTGCAAGTTCCTCGGACAGAAACAACGCCGCGATAATAGCTGCCGTAGCCATACTCTTCTCCTGAAGCGCAGGATCTGCCGACACATATGCGTAATTGATCAGTGTGCGCACCAGCAGCAATCTTGAAACAACCCCTGCCAGATTTTCAGATTCCTTGTCTTTTCCCGCGATCAGATATTCCTGCTGGTACCGATCCCTCTGATTTCCCGGTTCCACATAGGACGATAGCCGGCTGTGGCTGTACGCTGCAAACTTTGCCCTCCGTCCGGAAACCGGAACCTCTGCGCTGCCAGTGCTCCCGCCCTGTCCCAGCACCTTTTCCAGAACTTCCGCACCTGTGGTATCTTCCTGCTCCGCGCCCGTCCCTGTGGCTCCTGCCGTTTTCTCTGCGGCAGCCTCACCATCATTTTCCTGGGCCGTTGTATCACTTTCCTCCCCATCACCCTGTCTCTGATTGCCCTCCTCTCCGGAAATCTCTCTGCTTTCTATGATTTCTTCGGAAAGACTTCCCGTATCACACACCAGCGACAATACGCCCTTTCCCAGCAATTCCCTGATAAATGAGATCGGATTGCCTCCGGCCTCATCCTCCCTGAGTTTCTTTTTAGCCTCCTTGCGGGCCTTTGCGCGCTCTTTTGCAGCCTCGTCATCCGTCGTGTTATCATCGGTACTATTGTCTGAAACACGATCTGTACCACCGCCCGAGCCACCGGCTGTCCCGGCGGAACCGGATGCCTCCTGCTCCTGATTACGCTGGCCTTCCTGTTCCGCCTGACGGCCTTCGCGCAGCCGGCGGTTCAATTCATCCCGTGAGACTCCGGAAGATATATTTTTCAATTTTTCGGCCGCATTCTGCATCACATTGGCCTTCCACCACTGATTGATCTGCTCCCAGAATACCTCTTCCTGGGCCAGACTTTCCCCTTCCAGTCCCGATACATCCACGCCGGATATATTCCATAACCGGATATAATGTGCAATCGCCTTTTCCGGCTCCTCCTGTAAGTTAAACTGCATCGTATCGCAGATCTGTTCCTGAAGATCCAAAATGCCCATTCCATTGAATCCTCCGTACCCATAAAGGCCATACTCCTCATACAGTTCTTTATTGTAGTCGCCAAATGCCGTCATAGCAGCGCTTTGAGCAACAGCAGTCACATATCCTTCCGAGGCAAAGTACCTGGCACTGTCAAAAGAGACCAGGATCAGGGAGAGCATCAGCATAAACAGGAAGGCCAGGAAAATACTGATCGATCCCGAAGCCTTATCACATGACAATATCATCACTTACATCCTCGGCTCCGCTATCAATTTCCGTAAAGGCATCGCTGACCAGCGATACGATCTTGTCCTTAAAGATGACTACCATCGCCACAAGGATCACCAGGATCAGGACGATCTCTACCACGCCTACTGCCTCTTCCTCCATCCAGAACCGTTTCCAGTTACTACTCACCATACTAATAAGTTGTTTTTTCATAATTTTCCTCCAATCCGGAGCGTTTGCGCGACGGGGCGAAGAGAAATCCGCGCAGGCGGTTTCTCTTCTGCCATCATGGCTTGTTTGTGACGCTCCGGCACAAACAGCCGTGTGAAACATTCTGCATCGGCAGCATGTTTCACATTTCCTCCAATCCGGAGCGTTTGCGCTCCTCATATTACATACTGTGAAATGCAGCGATCAGGATCATGGCAAAAACCACGACCAGCATCAGCATCATGGGCAGCATCCTCCGGGTTCCGGCTTCCTCCCCCAGAGTTCTGGCCATCTCCTGTCTCTGCTTTAACACCATCACTGCTTCGGCCTCCAGACAGACCAGCAGATCCGCCGAGCCTTTCTTCATATTCTGAAGAAGCAGTGCCATCAGTTTCATATAGGGAAGCAGCAGGATACGTCTGGAAAATCTCTCATATGCTTCCCGTTCTGGCATACCCTGCTCCATCTCACGAAGCGTCAGACACATCTCCTCCCCCAGATAATTTCCGGGAAGGTTTCGCACATCCCGGCCTTTTTCATAATCCAGGCACATCCGTTCCCACGCTCCCCTCACGGTCATCCCGGCTCCCACCAGAAGTTCCAGTTTTGCGACAAAACCAGGATACGCAAGGCGCAGACTCTTCTGTCGCTCCTCGACAGCTCTGCGCTGCTGCACATCCATGAGCACCGGTATCACTGCCAGAAAACAGAGTCCCGCCATTAATATGCCCGGCCAATAGGATTTGCTGAGTATCCGGTATCTCACCACCGTCTCTCCGATTGTCTCCGGAAGGACAAACCATGCCTCCGAGGCGCTGTCCTCATCATGCAGACCAAGTTCTTTCTTCCACTGATACCAGAACTGCTGCACGTCACTGCGCTTTAATGGCTGCACCACTACTTCCAGCTCAAGAATCTCTTTGAGTTCTCCGTAATACAGTGTTGCCCGCAACGCGGCAGGAACCGGCTGTTCCATCTGAGATTGATTCAGGCCGCCATCCCGATTGACATAGCCATTGCTGTCTGTCATCCATTTCACCCGGATCTGACTGTCCGGTATCCGGGACATGAGATTAAGTTTCTTACTGACCTTCTGCTCATCCTGATTTTCTCCCAGATAATGCTTCAGCACATACTCTCTGGCTTCCTTCATCTTCATCGCAGCTTCCTCACCGAAATACCTGCGTGGCTTCACCGGAATCTCCACCTCTTTTTTCTGCGTCCTGCCACCCACCTTGCCGGATACTTCCACAGACATCTGCGTCTGTTCCTCTCCCGGCTCTCCGCGAAGCAGAGCTCCGGTCCTGATCCCCTGACGGGCGCACTGCATCCATCCACAGATACACAGTGCCACCAGAAGCACCCAGGATACCAGACACATTTTCTCAATGACCTGACAACGATACCTGTCCCCGGATTCCTTCCACGGAACACCGACGTACAGCTTTTTCAATCGATCTTTTTTCTTCTCCGGGATGGCGAACCACTTTTGTACCGGTACAGAACGAACCAGACGGATAATCCCCGGATAGATATACTTTCTCCACCCCTTCTGCCATCCTTCCTGCGCCTGCGATGCCTCTTCGACACAGCCGTCGTTTCTTCCGATTGACCGCTCTGCCGAGCGATACAATGCAGCAAAGTAAACGATCTGCAGGCACAGCAGGATCATGCTGAGCGCGGCCACGATCAATCCAGACATTCCTCATTCCTCCTATCTCTCCGGCAGTGTACTCCCACCCGCCACACCGGAGCCCGAACAAAACAAACCGACCTCCCACCAGTCACACCGGAATGTGCGCCATCTTCTCATCCAACAGAATCGCAGCGAGATACACAATCAGCAAAATGCTCATCACACCCCGCCCGAATATCCCCTGATAGAGACAATCCAGAAACCCGGGCGAACAGACCCAGAAATACAGGATCATCCCAAGTGGAACCACACGCATCACTTTACCCTCCATCTCCCGGGCAGCCATGGACGTGCGGATCTCCCGGCGTACCTGGATCCGGTCTCCAATCTTGCGGGCGCTGTCACGGGTGATCGAGATCAGGTCACCACCGCTTTTTCTGGCGGTCCGATAGATTTCCACATAGTCTGAAATATCCTCAATCTGTAGTTTTTCTGCCATAGCAGTGAGCGCAGAAGTCACCGGTTGGTTCTGCTGCAGTTTCCGGATCACCCAGGCAAACTCAACAGCCAGCACCGACTCTTCTCCATACAGAATCACCAGATCCTTCCGGCTCTCCTCAATCGCATTCTCCATGGCATAACCCGCACCCAATGCGGCCGCGATCCCCTGCAGTCCCTCCCGGAACTCCAGATTGATCTCCCATTTTTTTTGCTCCTGCAATATTTTCTTTCTTCTTCGGATCGAGCACATCCAGACCAGTGTTCCCACCAAAACTGCCCAAAGCCAATGTCTGTAAAACAGATAACAGACACCGCACAAGATCCCATAATCCTTCAAAAACGGAATTTTAGGCTTCATGATTCTCTCCCCCCCCGCCACTCAAGTCCTGCCGCCTGCATCTTCTCCGGGTGCACCAGCGTTTCGCGCATTCTCCTGAGCGAACCTCTCACCCTGCCTTCACTGTCCGTACCGGTCTCCTCAAACCGGAACAGACTGCTTGTCACAATCTCTCCATGCTCCATTCCCACCAGTTCATCAACGACCAGAACTCTCCGGCTGTGATCCCGGAGTCTCCCGAGCTGGATCACCAGATCCACCGCGGAAGCGATCTGCCCGCGAACTGCCGGCAACGGTATATCCATCCCCGACAGGTACATGGTCTCCATACGCCGCAGCATATCCTGCGTACTGTTGGCATGTCCGGTGGAAAGACTTCCATCATGTCCGGTGTTCATGGCATTGAGCATCTCGATCACAGCGCGGTCTCTGATTTCTCCTACAATAATGCGGTCAGGCCTCATACGAAGTGCTGACTTGACCAGATCCGCGATCGAAATGCCATTTTTCCCTTCCAGATTGGCATTTCTGACCTCCAGCCGAACCAGATTCGGAATGTCCCGAAGCTGCAGTTCCGCCGAATCCTCGATCGTAATCACTCTCTCTTCACTGGGAATATACTGCGATAATGCATTTAGAAATGTTGTTTTTCCACTCCCTGTCCCACCACTGATAAATATGTTGTATCTGGCCTGTACCGCCAGTTTCAGAAACTGTACGGCTTCCTCGGATATGCTGCCTATTTCCAGCAGTTTCTCCATCGTCAGCGGATTGTCCGGAAACCGGCGGATCGTCAATACCGGGCCTCCACAAAGCGACACCGGCGGCAATACCACGTTGGCCCGGCTTCCGTCTTCCAGACGGAAATCCAGGATAGGGCTCGCCTCATTAACCACGCGATTCACCCGGGAAACCATCCTCTGAATGATCTCTTCCAGTTTACTACAACTGTCGAATGATAATCCCGCCCGCGATAGTCTTCCCGCCCGTTCCACAAACACATCGTCCGGCCCATTGACCATAATCTCCGTCACTCCGGGTTCATCCAGAAGGTCCTGCAGAACATCCAGCCTGCGCAGACTGTTAAATATCTGCCTCACCAGATTCCCCCGCTGACCCACAGACAGATAGGATCTTCCCTCCTGTCTGTCTGTAGCACACATCTGCGCCACCAGTTCCGTCAGTCTCTCCTGCAGTTCCTCATCCGAAAGCATTGTCCCCTGATCCAGTTCCGCCAGGATCTGCTTCAGAATCCTCTGTCTCCTCTGTGCCATCAGCACGTCAGATCTTCGATCCGTTCCACCATCTCACCCATCCCCTCTCTGTTCAATAATACTTCCAATGATCTTCTCTGCGTCACCTCTCCGGGAAACCGGGGTGCCGGGGCGAATACTCTCTGACAGTTTTTCATCAGATGAATCACACCCTCACTGAGAAAATCCGCATAAAAAATTACCATCTCATACTCTGTCTCACATCGCAGGACTTCCATCAGATATTCCATGTCTTCCTTCTCAAGGCTCAGAAGATCCCGGTAATCCTCCTGCAGGGACAATACGTCCATTGCATCCCGTGTGCGGATCTGCGATTTGATCTTCAGCCCGCTTCTTGCACTTCTCTGCTTCAGGAAAAATGCCAGCTGAGACAATGCAGCCTCCTCCTGCCCCATAGAATCCAACAGTTCCATCCTGACCAGCAGGCTCTTTCCCGGGAATACAAAATCCCACCGCTGCCAGTCCGTTTCATCCAGCGCCAGCCAGCCGCCATACGGCGCGAACACACCCCAGAATCTGGTATTTTGCGAAATCCCGGAGGAGAAGCTGTGAATCTGTTCGTTCTGCGCGAGGATCTGATAGATTTCCTGCAGGATCTGCCTGGCAGACTGATACTGAAACAGTACCGGAACCGTATCGCTCTCCTCGTTCACACAATCACCTCTGGAAAGCAGGATCCGTTGTCTGACCTGCCGCCAGTCCCGCACCTCGGCCTTTACCGCATCCGTATACAACAGGACATCCACCGAATGACTCTTCAGATACTCCTCCAGATACGACGTCTCTGTAAACAACCAGTTTTCAATCTGCGGGTGCTTCTCCTGCAGATACTTTGAAAAAAGTTCCATATACCCTGTATTATCCAACAGGGCAAACCGCAGCCCGGACATCTCTCACCCTCCATTCTCCTCGGATTTACGCAATGTTCTGTTCTTACCGTCCGTCCCACCACAACAGGTAGGACATGTAATACGCGACCGCCAGAAATGGTACCAGTGAGATCACCACGCTTCTGCCATCTCTGTCCGGCAGATAGTAGGCCGCTCCTCTTCCAAAGACCAGATATCGGCAGAAATAGCGCAGCCGTTTCAAAAGCATTCTCTCCCGAAGAAGTTTCAGAAACGAGTACACTCCCGCCAATACGATCCAAAGAGCAGTCATCTTAGCCGTAAACCGCATTCCATAAAAGCAGGCCGCGATCGACACCATCTTGATATCTCCGGCGCCCACACCCCGCAGGCAGAACAGCGGCCATGCCACCAGAACTGCCAATGCGATACACCCTGCGCCGGCCAGCATCTGTGCCGGTCCGCCCCGGATCATCCTCCAGCATAACCCGGCGATCCATCCACACAATATCAGCCGGTTGCTGATCCGGTACTCCACCAGATCCGTGACAGAGCCTGCCAGAAAAATGCCTGTCATCACTATGACATCCACGTGCTCTCACCTCCCATCTTCCAGCGCCTCCACCGGGCAATGCCCCGTGAAGTGAGCTCACTATAGCATCGGCATTTTCATCCTGTCAAACCGCTCTTTTTATGAAGAATGCACAAAAAACAGCATCAAAAAACAGCGGACCGCACAAACGGCATCCGCTGTTTTTCTCTCTCTTCTACAAAATATACTATTCCGGGAGCAGTCTCATTTGGAATAAATCACGACAGGCCTGCACGATTCCGGGCTTTGCACGTTTTTCAAAAATTAACATATAGAATATGACATTTCACACTATTTAACAGATATAATCTTTTATATCCACGGCAACAGCCCCTGGCTCATCGCCTGCATCAGGTACAGTGCCACAACCCCCGGCGTCCCAAGCACGGCACAGACCGGCGCAGAAATCTCATTGATCCGCACCTCCAGCCCCACAGACTGCCGGTGCAGCAGATAATTGATCCCATAGATCAATAATATCCCTACCAGAAGCCGTATGACACTGTTCAGAAAGATCCTGCGCCAGCTTCCCCAGCCCATGATCAGCACAAACAGTCCCGCTGCGATACCTGTCACGATCCAAACCATCTTGTCCGCCTCCTTTGTACACTATATGTACCAGAGGCTTCTTTATGACTCTTCCGTGGAAACTTTCAGTTCTTCCACAAACCGCGACACGGTGACTTCTTTATTGAAGCGTTCTTTCACATAACTGATGAACAGATGCCGCTTTGCCCGGGTCATGGCCACGTAAAACAGCCTCCGTTCCTCCTCCACGTCCTCCGTGAGTACGGCTTTATTGTGCGGTGTGATCCCCTCATTGGCATCCGGCAGAAAGACACAGGTATATTCCAGGCCCTTGGAACCGTGCATCGTCATGATTGCCACGGCATCCTCCCCGGACGCCTTGCCACTGCGTACCTGACGGCTCTTCTCCATCTGCTCCTTCAATTCTTCTCCGTAACTGATGATCGCCTCAAACCATTCATCGAAGCTCTGATACCCCTTGGATGCCTCCTGCATCTCATCGAGGATCTCCAACATGTCATCGCTGCGCGCTCCGCGGTACTGTGCATAATCCTTGATATAATCGTCATATCCCACTCCCCTGCGTATGAAATTGACGGCCGCATACGGGCGCATGCCCGCAACCATCTTGAGATCCTGCTGGAGTGCCTCAATGCGCTCGACCATCCAGTTTTTGTCCTCGTAAAACAGCTTCATCTCCTCAAAATCCACATAGGGATCCGTGAAGGCATTGCGGTGCACGTAGCGCGTCGGCTTGTTGATAATGCGCATGACGCTGGTGCGGTCCCGGTCTCCCAGCGCCACCCTCACATAGGCTAGGATATCCTGCGCGATCCAGTGGTCGTACAGGTTGGGTACCATCTCTTTCATAATAAACGGAATATTGTACTCTTTGAGCTTGGCCGTGATCGCACGGGCCTGGGTATTGGTGCGGAACAGAACCGCCATCTCCCGATAGGGAATTCCCTGTTCCCGGTATCTCACAATCTGCTGGCGGATCTCCTCGTTCTCCTCGCGCACGCCCTGAAATCTGCGGACACACACCTCTTCCCCGCGGTCTGCCTGTGCACTCAGCACCTTGTCCAGACGGTTCTTATTGTGCCTGATCACGCGGGAAGATGCCTCCACAACAGCTCCGCTGCACCGGTAATTGATCCCGAGCCGGCAGATTTCCGGCTGAAACTGTCTCACAAAACTCTGCATGATATCCGGGCGTGATCCGCGGAATCCATAGATCGACTGGTCGTCATCCCCCACGACAAACAGATTGTTGCCGGGACGCGCCATCATACATACCACCTCAAACTGCACCCGGTTGATATCCTGATATTCATCCACCAGAATATACGGATACTGCCTCTGCCACGCGCTCAGGATATCCGGGCGTGCCACAAACAGTTCATAGGTGTAGACCAGCATATCATCAAAATCCAGCAGCCTGCGGTTCTGCAATTCTGCCTGATAGCCCTCGTACAGCCGCCGGAACACGTCAGCCTGACAGAGCGGAGAATAATAATGATCCAGATCCATCCTCTCGCCCTTGACCCGGCTGATCTCCGAAGACAGGTCGCGGATAAATTCGTTTTCATCCTGGATATCCAGCGCCGTATCCCCCACCAGTTCCCGCAGGATCTGCTGGCGCAGGTCATCCCGGATGATCTGACCGGCATTGTAATGATAGGCATGCCTCAAAATAGTAAAAAAGATAGCGTGAAACGTGCCAAACTGAACCGGACCCGAATGCGCCGGTGCAATCTGCTGATAGCGCTGCTTCATCTCCATGGCAGCCGCCTTTGTAAATGTGATCACCAGGATCCTTGCGGGATCAATGCCCCTCTCCTGTACCATATAACGGACACGTTCCGTAATCACACGGGTCTTTCCCGAACCCGGACCCGCCAAAACCATCATAGGGCCGTCTCCATGAGAGACAGCCCTTTGTTGTTCACGACTTAACTGCATATGATATTAAACTTCCTCTTCCAGCATCTCGATGCCCTTGCGGATACGCGCGAGACTCTCTTCCTTGCCCAGAATCTCCATGATCTCATAGGCGCCACCCGGTGTCATCTGCTTGCCGGACACTGCCGTACGCAGCGGCCACAGACATCTTCCGTTTTTGATCTCCTTGGCGGCAATATATTCCTTGCAGGCATGCTCGATATTCTCCGGTGTAAACTCGTCGATCTGCTCCAGGATCGGAAGCATATCCTTCAGGACCTCCAGGGAATTCTCGCTGTTCGTCTTCATCTTTTTGTGGGTGTACATCGCGGTGTCATACTCCGGCAGTTCCTGGAAGAAGTCAATCTTCTCCTTGATATCCGGGAATACCTCGATACGTGTCTTCACCAGATCGGCAATCTTTTTCTTGTCCAGATCCTTCGTGATGACCTCATCGATCACCGGCAATGCATACTCATAATACTTGTCATTGTCCATAGCCTTGATGTACTCACCATTCATCCACTTCAGCTTGACCATGTCAAAGACCGCCGGGGACTTGCTGATATGATGGTAGTCAAAAACTTTGACCAGCTCTTCGAGAGAATAGATCTCGCGGTCCTCTGTCGGACTCCAGCCAAGCAGTGCCACAAAATTGACCACGGCCTCAGAGACAAAGCCCTGTTCGATCAGATCCTCATAGGAAGAATGACCGCTTCTCTTGCTCAGTTTCTGGTGCTCCTCATTGGTGATCAGCGGACAGTGGATATATTTCGGTTCCTGCCAGCCAAAGGCATGGTAGAGTCTGGTGTACTTCGGTGCGGATGACAGATATTCGTTACCACGCACTACATGGGTGATGTTCATCAGATGGTCGTCAATGACATTGGCAAAATTGTAAGTCGGATAGCCATCGGACTTGATCAGGATCATATCGTCCAGCTCCGCATTCGGCTGGGAAATATCTCCGTAGATCTCATCGTGGAAAGTAGTCTCACCTTCCATCGGTACATTGGCACGGATCACGTATGGTTTGCCGGCTGCAAGATTGGCCTCAACCTCCTCCTTGGAAAGGTGCAGGCAATGCTTGTCATATGCAACGATCTCCTTGTCACCGATCTTGCGGCGCAGAGACTCCAGACGGCATTTGTCGCAGAAACAGTAATATGCCTCGCCCTTGTCGATCAGTTCCCTGGCATACTTCATGTACATGCCGGTCGCAAAACGCTCACTCTGCACATACGGACCATAGCCGCCATCCTTGTCCGGTCCCTCATCGTGAACCAGTCCGGTCTTCTCCAGAGTACGGTAGATGATCTGCTCGGCTTCCTCAAAATAACGCTCCTGATCGGTATCTTCTATGCGCAGTACAAAATCTCCGCCTTCATGCTTTGCAATCAGATAGGTGTACAGCGCGGTTCTTAAATTTCCCACATGCATCCTGCCGGTAGGGCTCGGTGCAAATCTGGTTCTGATCTTACCCATAATTTCCTCCTAATCAAAAAAGTATCCTGCCCGTTCAGTATACCGTTAACGGGCAGGAAATACAACACAACAATTTACTCAATATTTGTACTATTGTCCAAGATACGTCTTCACGCACTCGACCGCGCGGTCAATTCCCATGAGATCACTGCGGACCACCAGATCATAATTGGTCAGGTTCGTCCACTTTTCGCCCACATGGTAATTGTAGTAGTTGGCACGGCTCTTATCCCGCTTGACGATCACCTCTCCGGCCTTCTTCGGGTCGATGCCATAGGATTCCACCGCACGCTTCAGACGGAAATCCATCCCGGCCTCCACGAAGAGATTGAATACATTGTCATATTCCTTGAGCACATAGTCGGCACAGCGTCCCACGATCACGCATGGCCCTTCTTCTGCCACCTTGCGGATCACATCCGACTGCGCCAGAAAGATCCTGTCATCCAGGGACAGTCCGCCGTAGCCAAAGTCCTGATTCCCATAGACATTGATCCCCATCGCCAGGGAATACAACAGGCTGTTGGTCGCCTTGTCCTCCGCTCTGGCAAAGGTCTCCTCGGCAAAGCCGCTCTCCTTGGCTGCGCGTGTGATCAGTTCATTGTCATAGAATGGAATGCCATAGGCCTCTGCCAGTTTCTGGCCAATCTCACGGCCGCCGCTTCCATACTGTCTGCTGATGGTAATAATCTTGTTCATCGCTGTCAACCCCTTTCACTGCTTAGTCTTGCTGCAGACTCGGAATCTCCTGGTCAATGTCCACATCCTGCCCGTAATCAACCCCATCCAGGGAGAATCCGAACATCTCATAAAATTCCTGCCAATACCCCTCAATATCTGTATATTCTTTCAGGTTGTCCGTCGTGATCTCCCCGGCTTCCACCCTGTTCCAGATCTCTTTGACTCTGTCCTGCACTTCCGGCTTCATCTCCCAGTCGTCCATACGGATCAGCCCCTGCTCATCGGTAATGATCCCCTCCGGCGTAAAAATGCGGTCGTGGATCATCCGGTACATCTGCTCCATGCAGTTCTCATGCAGCCCCTCTTCCTTCATCACCTTAAACAGGATCGACAGATACAACGGCACGATCGGAATCGCCGCACTGGACTGTGTTACGACTGCCTTGTTCACAGATACCACCGCCCGGATACCCGGATGGTTATCACAGATCTCTGTGGCACTGCGGTACAGATCCTTCTTGGCCTGTCCGATGGATCCTTCCTTGTAGATCGGATAGGTCACCTCCGGTCCGATGTACGAATACGCCACAGTCACAGCATCCTTCTCGAGAACATCCGCCTGTGTCAACGCATCGATCCACAGTTTCCAGTCCTCACCGCCCATGACTTTGACAGTGGCATCAATCTCCTCGCCGGTCGCAGGTTCGATCGTAACCGGGGCGATCTCGCCGGTACGCAGATTGATCGTCTGGTTCGTGTAAGAATCACCTGTCGTCTTCAGCACAGACTGGTATGTCTGCCCATCCGGCGTCGTCCTTCTCGGTGCAGCCAGGCTGTAGATCACCATGTCTGCCTTGCCCCAGTCCCGTCGGATCATCTCAATCGTCTGATCCTTGATCTCCTGACTGAAGGCGTCCCCGTTAATGCTCTTGGCATACAGGCCGTCCTGCGTGGCACACCGCTCAAATGCGGCGGTGTTGTACCAGCCCGGCGTTGCGGTTCTCTTCTGGTTCTTGGATGGCTTATCAAAGATAACGCCAAGCGTATCAGCCCCGCAAGAGTATGCGCAGGCGATCCTGGAAGCCAGTCCGTATCCGGTAGATGCTCCAATTACCAGTACCTTTCCGGCGCCCTGAGTCGCAGGCATCTTCTTTGCATATGCAATCTGTCTGGCAATGTTTTGTGCACATCCTTCCGGATGTGCCGTGGTGCAGATAAATCCGTGCACTTTAGGTTCTATAATCATACTGTCTGTATTCTCCATTTCTCCAAGATTACCTGTATTTTATCACATAACCCGCATCAAATCAAAGTGTGCGTGTCTCATATTGCCCATCTGCAATCCTGTTAACCGCCGTGCCAAAAAAAGCCTCCACAGCCTGCTGCAGATGCCACACATCCATCACTCCCGCCGTCTCATAGCTGGAATGCATCGCAAGCTGCGCCAGCCCGATATCGACCGAATTGATCGATACATGACGTCCGGACAGATTGCCAAGCGTAGATCCCCCCGGCACATCGGAACGGTTCACATAGGTCTGCACCGGAATGTCCGCGGTCTCGCAGATCCTGCGGAAGATCGCCGCCGATACCGCATCCGTGGTGTATTTCTGGTTGGCATTGTACTTGATGACCACGCCCCGGTTCATGTACGGACGGTTGGTCGGGTCTGCCTTGTCCAGATGATGCGGATGTACCGCATGGGCATTGTCCGCGGAGACCATAAAACTTCCAGCCAGACAACACAGATACTCCTCGGCACTCATGGCATAGTCCTGGCCGATACGCCCCAGGATGTCCTCCAGGAATGAGGAATCTGCGCCCTGCCTGGTCGAACTTCCCACCTCCTCATTGTCAAAGACCGCGCAGATGTTGACCGAGGTACCCGCATAGAACTCGTCGGCATCCAGCTTGTGCTTGATACCGATCAATGCCTCCATCGTGCTGTACGCGCACTCCAGATCGTCCAGTTTCGGGCTGGCGATAAACTCATCGTCGCTGCCCCAGATGCATCCCCTGGTGCGGTTGTACAAAAACAGATCCGTGCCAAGGATCTCCTCCGGCTCCACCTGCAGTTCCTCCGCCAGAAGTTTCATAAAGCTGCCCTGGTCGGTCTCCTGTCCGAACAATGGGATCATATCCTTCTGCAGATTATACGAATATCCGTCATTGGCCTTGCGGTTCATATGGATCGCGCAGCTTGGGATCATCACCAGATCCCGGTCAAAATTGACCAGCCGGCTCGCCACACCTGCCGTCGTGCTGACCACAGCCCTTCCTGCAATGGAGAGAGGACGGTCAAACCAGGTCGAACACAGCATCCCGCCGTATCCCTCCGCATTCAGTTCCAGATAGTGTCCGTCCACCAGCATCTCAGGATTTTCCTTGATCTTGAAGGTCGGAGAATCACTGTGTGATGCCGCGATCAGGAAATTGGTGACCGGCAGATGCGGCAGTGTAAATGCGATGATCGAGGAGCCGTTGCGGGTGACATAATACCCTCCTCCGGGCGCCAGATCCCAGCCCTCATGCTCCTGCAGTTCCTCAAATCCCTCTGCCTCCAGCCGTTTCTTAAAATTGTCCACGACGTGATAGCAGCTCGGACTTTGCGAGATAAAATCGAGTAACTTCTGTGCCGTTTTCTGATACATCATTCTCACTCCCCTTTCTTCTTTTTCACAAATGGGATCCACGGATGTTCCCATGCAAATTCCTCCAGTTCACGGATATTGACATCCGAATGTTCAATCTCTCTGGAATAGCGGTAGATGATCTCCGTGAGATCCTCCCGGTCCAGCGTGTGTCCGTTTCGGATCCAAGCCGCCAGCCACAGTTCATAGATCATCACAGCCTGCTGCATGCCAAACTGTGTCATCGCATAGACTTCCTCGTCATAGACCGCCCCACAGAAATAAGTGTCCAGAAAATAGACCAGCAGATGCTCCAACACGATCCCAAGATGTGCAAACTCAGCCTTCCACCACTGTTCAAACTCCCGATGGAGCAGGTCATACGTCTCCTGTCCTCCGGAATACAAATTCTGCTGCGCCTCCTCCAGAAGCCATCCCCATGCCGGCTGCAGACGTTCCAGACTCTTCAGTTCCTGCATAAGTTCCTGAGATCTCTCATAGAAGGATGCTCTCCTTCCCAGTCTCCTGGTGACAAGCCGGATCACCAGCGGCTGGCGATACCGGTCAAACAGTTCCGGGCAGGTGACCGCTCGTCCCTTTCCGATCCGGATGTGCATGTCATGTGCCAGCCCCAGCACCAGGCCGCAGCGCACCACAAGCGGCAGGCTGCGATCCTGCAGCTGCTCGATCATGACCTTTCGTCCGGCCACAAGCTGGTCATAGAGGATATAGTCAAAGAACTCATATTCCTCCGTTCCCTCCCGTTCATATTCGCGGTAGGTGATCGCATCCTCTCTCTCCACCAGCATCCTCGCCACCTCCGGGCATGATACCGACAGACTGATCCTGCGGACATTCTCAAACTCCTCGATATGCCGCGGGTAATTGTGACAGGTCTTGCACAGGCTCTGTGGCCCCAGGTTCCGGTACATCTCACAGAGATTGTCCTCATTTAAAAAAGCGCAACGCAAGTCCCCGGTCTGGCGGAAACAATGCTGTTTCCAGTCCACAGACTGTTTGAGGGTCTTTGCATATGCGCCTCTCATCCGACGGTATTTCCGATAAGACCTGTCATCGATCATGATCTGCCAGCCGGCACAGCACGTGTCTGTGCACCGGTCGGCAATACATGTAAATTCTTGATAATAATCAGGAATAATATATCTCATGTTCACATTCCCCTGCGCCTTTGCAGACGCATTATTCTTTTATCGTACTCCACAAAATGACATCAGCAGACAGGCTGCCAGCACAAAGATCATCTGGATAATGCAGAAGCGGGCAACCACCTGCGTGTCGGACCAGTCCTTCTCCTTACGCACATGATCGTGCAGCGGAGTCCGTGTATTTTTCAGGATGGAGATCTTGAAAAACCGGAGCAGGAAGATCTTGACCAGACCAATACCTCCGTCCACAATGATCACGGCTGCCATTAACAGATAGATTACCGGATGTCCGCTCTTCATCGCCAGCACAGCCAGAAAAAATCCCAGAGCTCTCGATCCGGCATCTCCCATCAGCATGGAACTCGGTTTGGTGTTAAAGCACAGATATGCCAGAAGTACCGCCACAAAGATCAATGCCGCCCCCGCATAAGACGCAAGCTGCTTCTGGAACAGGAACGCAAAGCCCACCATCACAACGCAGCACAGGCTGGCACACAGCCCATCCACACCATCGCTGCAGTTCGTTACATTGACGGAAACCCACAGAAGCACCACACCAAGGATAAAATATACGGCGGCCGGAAGTTCGAACCGTGTGCTTCCCAGATATAATGCCGTGTCATTATGTACTACAAATGTCCACATAGTCATCAGGGCAAGCACCAGATCGATCGCGCCCTTCTTGTAATCGTTCCACGGCGTCTTGGCCGCATCATCCAGATATCCGCTGAGCATCATGGCAAACAGCAGGATCATATAGATGATATACTCACGGCTGATCGGCAGAAACAGCAGGCTTGCCACAATAAAACAGATAACAAACGGCAGTCCCACGCCGCGGATCTTTCCCTTGGACTGCGCCCCATTGATCGCAAAAGCACGTCCCTGATCTGCCGGAAGGAAAGACCACGGAAATTTCAGGCAGAGAAATGTCAGAACAAACGCCACGATGATCCCCAGC